>JAEEGL015002723.1_pt1 | contig 10966 bp, 6 predicted proteins | sample 9134231 | NCBI WGS metagenome assembly JAEEGL01 (sample SAMN16246548, study PRJNA631951) | gut metagenome | biome: gut microbiome; feature: rumen; material: fiber-attached | host: Bos | place: Iran: Karaj | collected 2018-10 | reverse complement strand
GACTTCCGGAGAGGCGTGGACCGATATCGAATCCGGCCTGAGCGCGGGAACAGAAATAATTCCCGGTGTCAGATTCATCTCGGCTTCGGGCTGCGATGAAGAGGGCTACGAGGGACTGAATTTACAGTTCTCTTCCGCGCTCGGCACAAAATACGATCTTCGGATGAATTCCCGGGATGGCAGACACTCGGCCAGTTGTGACGTCACTGTAATTACGGACGAGGAACTACGTCTCACATGGAACCGGGAACCGGCTGTCGTTGCCATGAAGGGCTCTCTTTCGGTTTCAAATCTGGAGCCTGCGCTTAATGAATCTCTGGAATCATTTACAATTCTGGAGGGAAAGGAGCATGTCAGGTACTCTTCATCAGGCAAGGCGCTGTCGGTTTCCGCGATTTCTCCGGGAGAAGTGAAGATCCTGGCGAAGACCGGCATCTTCGGCGAACCGGGACGTAGCAGGATCATAACCCTGCCGATATCTGCTCCCGCCCTCCATACCCCTGCAGCCAACACCGACGGCCGTATCACCCTCAATCCCGACGGAACAGCCATCAATCTCGAACCGTTCTACACCCTCCCGGGTTCGTCAGCCAGATACACATCCTACGACGCTACGCTCTTTGCGGAGCTGCTCCGTCCTTCCGTCTCCGTATCCGGTCCGTGGCTCGGGTCCTCCGGGACATCCTCCGTCAATATCGCGCACATAAACCATTCCCCGGAAGGATCCCCTATCGTAGAGTATCTGCCCTTACAGTCTTCCTCCCCTGTCGGCACCGTCACCATATCCCCGGCCTCTTCTTCCTGCGGAGTGCAGGCCCTTTCCATTCAGGCCCACACTTTCGACATATTCGCGGACCTGCGCGGCAACCGCAGCTTCGGGGTCTACCACGACCGCTCGCTCGTGCTCCCCTACAGACTCCGCGACAAGCTCAACGAGCCTCTCAAGACCGAAGCCGACTTCCCCGTCAACGCTGTATTCAACGGGAACCGGTCTCTACTGTCCTTCTTTTCGGACTGCTTGTTCACCAACGGGGGATACAACAACTCCGTCGTCATCACCGGCACCTTCTCTCCACGCTCCTCCGGCGGCGCAAGACTCACCAAGATCGCCTTCGAGTTCATCGACAACAAGGACGCCAAACATCTCGCAGGCATGCATACACTGTACGCCAGGCTGACAAGAGGAAAAGAGACTCTGACTGCTAAGATGGGCACATTCGAGGTATATACCCACATCGCCGTCGGAGGCAGGATGGTCTCAGAAGGGCCTATGGAGCAGGTATCTGTCCAAATGTCGAATTATGACCACATACGCGGAGTGTTCAGCAGTATCGTGGAGTTCGACGACCTCAAGTTCCGCTTCAACACGGGCGCCATCTTCAACAACCCGTCTCCAGTCTCGTCTGGAGACATGTCGGACGGATACGTCAACTGGGGAGTGTTCGGGCTCGAGACCATGTTCTACATACCGCCGCGTTCGATACCTTACCACAGAGGTGACTACATGTGCCCGCTGCTGATATGTGCATCGAATGGATTTGATACCGTTCCCTACGGCTCAGTGCTTCATTATGAATATCCCGATAGAAATATAGATAATAATAAAAATGGATACTACTGTCTGGGATATCTGTTCGACTACTGCAGGCAGTCCATGGGATGGACCGACTACTTCGACTACTACGGACTGTAACCGGAGCTTACAGAAAAAGGATGGACGCCACGCAGCCGTGACGTCCATTCTTTGTATATCATATAGCCTGCCTACCAGACCTTGAATTCAGTAGCGTTGACATTATTTTCAATAGCTGCAGCAATACCTATAGTTGAGGAACTGCTGTTGATCTCACTCTTGTCAACGTCGTATATCTCGGGATGAACCAGAAGACCGTCTTTATAGCTATATAAGAATACCTTCTTTCCTACAAGAATGGAGATATCGCAATTGTAGTTGTCGTTGACATCCTCTATCCAGTCGTCCTCTCCGAGAAGTTTCTTTGCTGCAAAATACTGTTCGGAACCAGTCCTGTCATGTCCGGCCTTGAAACTGGTCATGGACGATTTCATGTACCTGTAAGAGGTGTTTTCAGGTTCCAGGCCGATTATCGTCAGCTCGTACCATGTGTGGTAAGGATAAATATAATAAGTCCCCGTCTCGTCCATATACCTTTCAAGAGGACCAAGCAGAACCCTTGTGCCGCCCTGCATCTGCCTGTCGTTCCAGAGCTTGGCGAGGAAGGTGGTATCTAGGTCGCCTTTGGTGACCGTGCCGGCGTCGGAATCCACTATCCATTTCCTGCAGCCGATCCTGAGACCCTGGGGATAAATGGAGCTCTTCGCCTTCACATGGATCCTCCTCGTGGTCCTGTCGCCCTTCTTGCCAGTCCAGACAGTGATGTCCGTCTCGCCGTCGGACTTGTACTTCAGGCGGAACGTGTTCCCGTCAATCCTGGACACCTCAACTATCTTTCCGGATCCCGACTCCACGGCAACCCCGGCGAACTTGGCGTCAGTACTCTCCGCATGGATCGTCACCTTGTTCATCTTCGTGACGTAAAGGTCATCGATGCTCTCCCCGACACTGTCAAGCCGGCCGCTCCCGTCGACTGTCCACGGCACGACATAACCCTGACGGTTCTCCTCGATGCTCAATGTATAATCCACCGGCTCCGAGGTGGGAGAATCCTCTGTCTTCCCGCCCTTGCAGCTAGTCAAAAAGAAAACAAATAAAACTGTCGCTAAAACCCGGACGCAACGGATCATGTTGCTGGAAATAGGAAAGGTTGCCATATCTTTTTCATTTTCACCAAGATACGCATAAAAAACCTGTTCCGCAATCCTTTTCCGGAAAAAATCGAATTTACTTCGCGAATACGAAGCGTATGTCGACCGGAATCTTCTCGAGTTCGAGAGCGACGACGTCAGCCTTGATGGAGGCAGGCATCTCGGAATACTTCACTACAAAGGCGGAAGCTGCGGCAGCATCGCCTTCAGCCTGGAGCTTGAGCACCTCGGCGGCGAAAGCCTCGATAGCCTCGGAAGCCTTGGCATAATCGATAGTATAATATCCGGCCTCGTTATTCCTTACGAGAGCTTCTTTCTCGACGAGATAATTGTAGATCATCACATTAGCCTTGCCGGTACCCTCCTCTACGCCGAAACGTGCAGAACGGATAAGGCTGGTAACGAAAGTAGTGATGAAATCCTCCTTCTGGAGAAGATTAGGGAATACATGCCTCTCTCCGAGGCGCTTTGCAAGATATACGCCGAGGATATTGGCCTTAGCCTCCTCGAGAGTATATGCATCTGCACCAAGTACATCAACGACATCACGTCCGTCCAGAGTCTGCTTGACGCCGAGGCCATGGGCAACCTCGCGGAAGGCGATATTCCAGTAGAAAGCGTCCACGTCGAGATGGGCCTTCTGGGAAGACTCAAGAAGAAGCTGGCCCACAGGGAAAACCGTGCGGTTGAACTTCTCGCGGATGACATTATTGAATAATATCGTACGTGTACCTCTCTCTGCCTGCACGCGCGGATCGTAAGGAAGATTGATGGCAATCACCTTGAAACCGGCATTGTAATTACCAGCGTAATAAAGCACGTCGCAAGCGAAGATATTATTGTCGGAACCAGGGACGAAAGACTTGTACTTCTCGTCGCATGGAAGCATGGCCTGAAGCTCCGGAGCCATGTCCGCATAGCGGGAAAGCATTGCTGTATGGAGAGTATCCTTAAGCATCACGACGGCTCCGTAAGAAGCCTTGATGCCCCTGTACTCGTCATCATCCTTCTCGTTCGGACCGATGACCAGGTCCATCTTGCTGTCATTCATGTCGAGCCATGCAAGCTCGCTCTCGTAATAATCATCGGTACGGAGAGCCTCGGCCTTCTTGAGAAGATAATTGCGCACGGAAGGCTTGATAGTGATATCGGCGGCAGCGACAAGATAATTGTAGATCTTGTCCACATGCTCCTTGTAAGCCTCGTGGTAAGGGATGGCGACGAGCTTGCCCGCCTCATCTCTACGGATCATCGTATATGGGCTATTCTTGGCAGGATCGGCGAAGGCCTCGAACTCGGCCTCGGTCATATCCTCAGGATAGAAATTCGAGCCGAAAGGTCTGTCGCCATAACCTTTCACGAAAGGTTTTCCGGTAATCCTGTTCCATGGGCCATAATTGACCATGGCGAAATCGCGGGCCGGCTCAGGAAGAGAATCCATGAGAGCCTTGTCGCCGAAATTCTGGTCCCAGAAGATCTTGTCGGCTTCGTCGGCCGCAAAGCGGTAAAGGTTAAGGACTTCCTTGCCATTGTCGGAGATATCGTTGATCGAGGCAGGGACCTCAAGATGGACAACGGCATAATTGTCGAGGTTAGCCTCGAGTCTGGTCTTAGGCTGTCCGCAAGAAACAACGGCAGCCGCGAAAATTACTGCAAAAATATAACGTCTCATATTTAACTTTTCACGGCGTCTGACCGACGTCTAAATGCATTGCAAATTAAGCAATTTTATCGAATATTTGAAAGAAAAGGAAGGTGATTTCGTATCAGGGCGACGACAGACTTACGCTCCCAGCTATACATACCGACGAAATACACGCAAATGCAGGAAACAGCGAAAGTTACGCCAATTCCGGCCAGCCTCGGCCAAAGCTCGGCAGTCACCCCCGAAAGGAGAGCCGAAACAGCCGGTTTGTACAGGGCCATATAACCGCCCATCAGCGCGAGGACCAACGCCGGAGTAACATACGCCTTCCGGAAATACTCGGCGACGTCGAAACCGATCAGCCTGCGCAGCAGCACCAGCTCTACGATACGGAAGACGACCGAATATCCGATAAATACCCATATTATCGTCACCGGAGGAGCTCCCAGGGCGAACGCCAGAGCGCCCAGCGGCAAAGCCAGCACCGCCAGCACGCTGCTGCTTATCTGGAACCATTTGATCTTTCCGGTAGCCTGTTCCAGCGTCTGGGTACCGCCTCCGCAGAAAGCCCGCACCAGCGCGGATACCAGCGTCCACCAGCAGAGCGTATACGCCCCTTCCGGGATATTCCTGATCCATGCATGCAGCAGAAAATCCAGCTCGCACAGGGCCGAGCAAACGAAGACGATCATTATCAGCACAGTGAACCTGGATATCTTATATACCAGGTCTATGGTCCTGTCCGAATTGCCACGGCCATAATTCTGGGTAATCTGCGGAGCCGCCGAAACAGTCAGCTTGTTGACTGCATTGAGAGTGAAATTCTCTATCTGGAACGCCACGGCGAAAGCCGCATTCCCGACAGTCCCGAAGAACCAGTTCACCACCATATTGCTCCCCTGCGAACGGCAGACCGACGAGACGGCCCCGAGGGCAGAATAGAAATTGAACATGAAAACCTCCCGGTACATCCTGCCGTCCCGGACCATACGCCAGCGGATGGTTTCCGGCCAGAGACGGGCGCAGATCCAGTGATAAGCCACCAGAGTCCCGAGAGTCACGGCACTGACCGCAAGGGCATACAGCCTCAGCTTGTTGCCGCCGGAGACATATACCAGCAGCACGATCAGCCCGAGACGGACCACATTGCTGAAGACATCGACAAGAGCGGTGATATGGAATTTCTCATAAGACTCGATCAGGCTCTGGAACGGTATGTTCACTATACCGATACATGCAACGACCGTCGATACCTGATACACGAACATGGCATCCGCCATCTTCCCCTCCGGAACCTTCAGCCAGTTGAGCACATAATAAAGCCCAAGAGTCTCTGCCAGGACCAGAATGACTCCGGCCATGAAAATATGCAGCACCAGACAGACGTTGAATATCCTCTGCGGATCTCCGTCAGGCTTTCCCTGCTCGATGTTTATATAGCGGCGTGTCGTGGCGCTCATCGCGGCCGTAAGGAAACTCAGCAGGGCGATGACCCCGGCGACGACGCTGTAAAGACCATAGTCGGAGACGCCCAGAGCTATGAACAGAAGTCTCGTCGCCAGAAGGCCTATGACCATGATGCAGACCATCCTGACATTGAATATCAGGGTATTCCTCGCTATTCTGGCATTTTCCTTATGGTAACCTTCCATACTATTCAGTACCGAGATCCAGTCTCATCTTATAATGTCTGATGACGTCCTTATATATGTCCAGAAGACCGTCCACGACAGCCTTGCGGTCGTGTCTCTTCAGAGCCCTCCGCCTTCCGGCATCGGCAATCTCCCTTGCGAAGCCCCTGTCCACCCAGAGCAGCTTGATAGCCTCGACGAAATCCGCCTCTTCTCCGGTATATGCCAGCAGGCCGTCTACCTCATCTTCTATAAGCGAATAGACTCCGCCGGTATCGGCCGCAATCACCGGAACTCCCATCATCTGGGCCTCGCATACGCTGTTCGGGCTGTTTTCCACATAGGACGGATGGACATATATCGCAGCGTCACGCAATTCTTCCACAAGCCTTGCGGCATCCACGACACCGCAGAACTGCACCCCCACGGAATCAGCATCGATGCCGGTCAGTTCCTCAAAGAAAGCGGCATTGACATTGCCGAATACTTTCCACACGAAATCCCTGCCCCAGTTCTTCAGCAGCGCTGCAGTACGGAGAATGACATCCGCCCCCTTATACGGCGCCTCTGATATGGTGGAGACAAGCTTGAGATTCTCAGGCATTACTGTCTGAGGTTCGGCCAGATAGAACTCAGGCCGCAGTATCTCGTCGCAATGGTAGTAACGGTGATTGGGGTTCATCATCCAGGACAGGGTCCTGTCCCAGGAAGTCCTGCCGGCTACATATCTAGTAAATGAAAGTATGTCGTATTCCCTAAGGCAGGCCTCGTTCAGATGCCGCCAGTTATAGACTTTCCATAGGAATCCCGAGATTCCGGAAGACATCCTGAAATACTTGCCCCAGGACACGTCAGGAGGCAGATAATACTTGAAGCATGCATTGAGAATGCCCTGCAGATGGATCAGGACCGGGATCCTGACTCTTCCTGCGACAAGGCCGTAGGCATGTTCCGAACCGAAGACTTCTATGATATCCGGCTTGAAATCCTCGACGACTTTGACAAGGTCATCGACAAGTCCGTCGTATCTGGAGTCTTCACCGATGAAAAGATATTTGATTCTGGAGAATCTGGTATCAGACCTGTCAGGGACGGGATAATAGGTGACGCCTCCTTCCTCTACCCTGGCCGGCTGCCCGGCCATGACAAAGCATACTCCGAGCTCCACCTCTCCGGACATCAGCGTCTCAAGGGAAGACACCCACCCGACGCCGTTATATTTGCCGTTGCGGACAGGATAATTGGAAGAACTATGAGTAAACCAGAGGACTCTCATGTCAGCTTAGTTTCCGTTTTAGGTCAAGTATGTAATGGTGGTGGTCAGATTCCCTCTTGTCCTCCGGAGGCATCTGCATGTAGTCTCCGTATATCTGGCGGAGCAAGGAATCGTATCCGGCAGGAAGCTGAACCTCCAGGCCGTCGAACTGCATCGTCGTGGTATCCTTGAACCACTCCTTTGAATAGATTTCCTTGAATGTAGGATATGGAGAGCCAAGGCTCACATAATAATCCCCTTCCGATCCGGCGAGGGACTCGTCCATCTTGTTGAATCTGGACCTGTACCAGTATCTCAGATAGCGAAGTATGCACCTGTCGATCACCGCCACGCAGATGGCGTGGAAGTCGAGCCGTTCACATGATTTTTTCCAGTCCTCGAAGCGGTATTTCCTTGTGCCCCGCTTATACAGCTGGAATATCTTGAGATATTTCTTCCTGAAAGCATCTATAGCGGAGACATCTCCGTCGCATGAATCCAGCGGAAAGACATCCACGAACACGCCGGTATCCACCCTGTATTTCCACATCTCCTGCAGGGAGGTCCTGCGATCAACATATTTGATGTATGAGAATGGCACGTCGTAGTCACCCCTGCGGGCGGCAAGTATGCCATATCCGTCAGGGAAAGCATCCATCTTAAGCAACTTCTCATAATCCTCCCTCGGCATATAGACGTCTATGTCGTCGTCCCACGGAACCATGCCCTTATGGCGCACGGCACCAATTGCGCCGCCATAGGCAAGGTACCAGCGCAGACCGTTCCTGGAGCAGAAATTCATGAACGAGCCAAGAGTCCGGAGCAGCACCTCCTTGAACTCCTGCATAAACAGAATGGATATGACCCTGTCTGTCTTGCGGCTGCGGTTCTTCTCCAGATCCCTCACGAGAAGGGCGTTCGAGATTGCATCCATCGGACGCGGATTGTTGGCCAGACGGTCCGGGTTGACACTGTCGAGATATGAGTCCCAGTCGATGTCCTGATTCCTGCGGAGTTCGCTTATACCCAGTCTGTCGACATAGGCGAGCATTTCAGCCGCAGTACTTATCCCAAGCACCTCCTTAAGCCTGGATATCCTGTCCGTATATTCCCCGAAATCCTTTCCGGAATAATCAGAGACAGTGCAGCCGAGATTATATCCGAAGAAAAACGGGAAAGTCAGAGCGACCGCATGACCATGAGGATAAAGATATTCGCTGGTGAATGTATATGAATATGCATGCGGAGCGGTAGTTCTCGTGATATTGATGGCGCGTCCGGCCCAGTATGCGCCCTCTGCCATCTTCGCCCTGTCCTCCAGAGTCATGTAAGCAGCCTTCGGAAGGGTCTTCCACATGAGTCCGAGAGCCTTGAATGCGTATGAGCATGATTCTTCGGTCGCGCCGACGCTCCAGACGGATTCGATCGCCTGGGCGATTGCGTCGAAGCCGGCGCAGATCGTCAGATAAAGATTGGAAGAACATGTAAACGGCGGATAGACTACCGCATAATCCGGGAGGACGTCCTCCGCCTCCATGGACATTTTCTTCCCGTCCTTGTAGAGGACGACGAATTTCGTAGCTTCAGCCCCGGTCCCGGAGGTCGTCGGGACCGCCACGAGCGGGATCATCTTTTTCGAGCCTGTAACGGCCTCGAAGCGGGCTGCGGCCAGATGGCGGATTGCCTTGGCTATGTCCATGCCGCTGCCTCCCCCGACTCCGATGACGACGTCCGCGCCGGAGGCTATGAAGGCTTCGCAGCCTGCCTCGGCTTCTTCGTACTTCGGATTGCTGGAAAAGGCGTCGAATTCCGTGACCTCATACCCCTTCAGCAGGCTGCCCATCGCTTCGGCGGCTCCACAGTCGGAGTAGGATTTATGGCCGTGGACAAGGAAGATGCCTGATGGCGCAAGGCCGTCGAGCACCTTTTTCAGGCTTTCGAGGGCGTCGTTTCCTATGAAGTGGTACTGGTCGGACATATTATTCTTTGTTCGGAAGTAATTCAAGAATCTCTTTTACGGACATGCAATACTGCTCCGACGCCTCTTTGCAGCGGCCATGTTCCAGGATCGAAGTCGCACAGGCGACCATCGCCGGGTAGGCGGCGCGCAGAAGATGGTTGGCGTAGATCACTATGTTGACGCCCCATGAGGCCAGTTCGTCCTCTGTGACTGCATCGTAGGTCGTCGGCACCGCTACCAGAGGGATGTCGGGTCTGACGGCCTTGAAGCGGCGGCAGAATTCATGGATATCCTCTCCTGATCTCTCTTTGCTGTGGATCATGATACCGTCTGCGCCGGCCTCTACATAGGCTGCGGCTCTTTCGAGGGCGTCATCTACGCTCTTGCCGGCGATCAGGCTCTCGATTCTGGCGATGATCATGAAATCTTCAGTCACCTGGGCATCCTTGCCGGTGCGGATCTTTTCGCAGAAATTCTCGATGCTGTCCTGCGTCTGTTCGGCGTCGGTGCCGAAGAGGGAGTTATGCTTGTCCCCGACCTTGTCCTCAATGATGACGGCCGAGACTCCGAGTCGCTCGAGAGTCCTTACCGTAAAGCGGAACTGGGATGGCTTGCCTCCGGTGTCGCCGTCGAAGATTACCGGCTTGGTTGTAACTTCGAGGGCGTCGTTAAGGCCCTGGAGACGGTTGGTAAGGTCGACGGCTTCAGTATCCGGTTTTCCCTTGGAAGTCGAGTCCGTGAGGGAACTTGACCACATTCCGTCGAATTCTATCTTCATTCCGTTCTTCTGGACGGAAGTATTCTCTATGATCAGGCCGGTAAGTCCGTTGTGGGACTCCATGAAGCGTACTATCTTCTTGGCGCCGATGAGGCGGCGGAGTCTTTTGAGGCGGATTTCAGGGGTGGTGCCGATTTCCTTGAGGCGCTGGTTCATCGCGGTCGAAGATATACCCTTGGTATAAGGGATGTCAATCACCTGGCCGCCCCAGGCCGCCATGCAGTCGATGATTCTCTGGCGGGTCTGCTTCTGGACTCCTTCTTTCCAGTCATCGCCGTGGACGACGTAGTCAGGCTTGAGCTTGAGCAGGTTCGGCACATAGTCCAAGGTGGTCTGCTCTACTACACGGTCGACGCCTTTTATGTTGGATACGATTTCCGCACGCTGGTTGTAATCTAGGTACGGGAGTCTCTTGTAACTTGCTATCGCCGCATCGGTAAGCACGCCCACGGTCACGCTGCCCAGCTCGGCGGCATGATGGATTATGTTGAGATGGCCGGGATGAATCATGTCGGCGCTCATCCCCACATATACTGTCTTCTTCATTTCTTCTTCGAATTATACTCCTCCAGCGCATGCTTCAGACATTCGAGAGCCTTTGCAAGATCTTCAATACAGAGCACGTACGCTATCCTGACCTCGTTTTTGCCGAGTCCCGGAGTACTGTAAAATCCGGCGGCCGGAGCCATCATCACGGTAGCGCCTTCGTATTCGAAGTCGGTCAGGCACCAGCGGCAGAAATCCTCCGCATCCTCGACAGGCAGGCTGGCAAGCGTGTAGAACGCGCCTTCCGGCATCGGGCTGTAAACGCCCGGAATCTTGTTGAGTCCGTCGATGATGAAATCACGGCGGGCCTTATATTCGTCGAAGCAAGCCTTCGAATACTCCTCCGTACCATCGATGGAGGCCTCGG
>JAEEGL014223806.1_pt1 | contig 10966 bp, 7 predicted proteins | sample 9134231 | NCBI WGS metagenome assembly JAEEGL01 (sample SAMN16246548, study PRJNA631951) | gut metagenome | biome: gut microbiome; feature: rumen; material: fiber-attached | host: Bos | place: Iran: Karaj | collected 2018-10 | reverse complement strand
AGCATGATGATATCATCTCTCTCGATGTTCACTTTTCTGGTGCAAAGGTACGGTGTTTTCTTGGAATATGCAAGGAAACTGGTGGGGCTGCTCAAAACCTAATTTGCAACGTGCTCAGCATCAGTGGATTAGTTTCGCGCTGAGCCAATCAGATGGTTTCACGCTGAGCCGCAGCGTATCCCGCGTTTTGCGCAACATTTTAAGGCACCTACACTGCCTACACTGAGCCTGAGTATCAATGGGTTACGGACCAAGTACCCTACACTGGAGGTAGCACTGACACCTACACTGGAAAATCTTTCAACAAAATAATGGGAACAGCCATTAATTTTTCAATTCTCTAGAGAATTTGTCGGTTACTCATTGAGTAATTTTCATTAGTAGGCCACTGACGGAATTTACTCAATGAGTAATTTTCGTCAGTGGGCCACTAATTGATGTCTGATGTCTGATGGAAGATGTAAGATGTTTGCTTTCAGTGCCACCTCCAGTGTAGGCAGACAGCATTGTAACCCATTGATACTCAGGCTCAGTGTAGGCAGTGTAGGTATATGTTTTTTCTACCAAATTATGGGACTGAAGCGACAGGAAGTGAAATAGGCAGTTTGTAAAGAGTGGCGTCTTTGTTATTCTATAACGGCTCTCTGTAGCAAAAATCTGCAAAAAAAGAGGTGAATTGTTTTGGAAAAATTGAGAATCATGGGGACGGTTCTGCTGATCCATTTAACAGAGTTATTCGGAGGTATAATGTTTGTATCAACATACAATAGAACCCACAAATAAAAACGTTATTGAAGATATGGCAAAACGTAAAGAAATAAGAAATACACAGCTGAGTTCCTTATCTTTCAGATAGAAGGGAAGGGACAAGGGATAGTGGTGTACTATAAGGACAAGACTGTGTGGTGTACGCAGAAGGCGATGGGTATGTTGTTCGACTGTACCTCTGGTAATATAAGTGTACATTTGCAGAACATCTATGATACGGACGAACTAAAAAAAGAGGCAACTACCGAGAAAATTTCGGTAGTTCGGCGCGACAGCTATCGATTACAATCGTGATGCTCCAACAACAAGACTCTTCTTCAAGATGATGCAGAATAAGACGATGGTGAGCACCAATCGTCTGCACTATGCCGTTCATGGACGCACTGCCGCAGAGTTAATTTGCCGAAGATGCTTCCGATGGCAAGAAGTACAACACCGATGTCATAGGTCAGGCTGACGTTGACAAACTGGCAAAGGCCACAAAAGGTGCCGAATCTGCTTAGTGAGCGAAGAGCAAGATCGGAATAAAAAGATGTGGATAGGTTTGGCACTTTCAAAAAGAATGATTACCTTTGCAAAAATAATTAATGAAACAACAGTCATGATAAAAAACAGTATTAAATTTTGGGTGCTTTGCACCATCCTGGTGTGTGGCTTGGTAGTCACATCGTGTTCAGACAACTATGACAATGCAGTAGAACCTGTTGCCGACGATGTTGAGGCACAGATGAAACAGATGACTATGCGCGAGAAGATAGGGCAGATGTTCTTTATCCGTCCCGAGTCGCTTGATCCTACTGTGCAGACGCAGGACCTTGCCTCGCTGAAGATGCAGGCGGTGACTCAGGCTATGAAGGACCACAATGCCGACTATCCCGTCGGCGGTATCATCCTCTACGCTCACAATATCAATGACGAGACACAACTGGCTAATTTCGTCTCTGAGATACGTGCACTGAACGGCGAGCCGCTGCTCTGTATCGACGAGGAGGGTGGCCGCGTGGCCCGTATTGCCAACAACGGCAGTTTCAATGTTGAGAAATTCGAGTCGATGCAGGCCATCGGAAAGACCGGTGACCCCTCCAAGGCTTACTACTGCGGCAACATCATTGGCAGCTATCTGCGGCGTTACGGATTCGATATTGACTTTGCCCCCGTGGCTGACGTGAATACCAATCCTGAGAACATCGTCATCGGTGCCCGTGCCTTCTCTGACAATCCATACGTGGCTGCTCCGATGGTGACCAGTTACCTGCAGGGACTGCGTGATGCCGGTGTGGAGGGTTGCATCAAGCACTTCCCTGGCCACGGCGACACCAAGGCCGACACGCACTACGGCTATGCGCAGTCGCTGAAGACGTGGGACGAGATCAAAGACTGCGAGATGATTCCCTTCCGTGCTGGCATTCGCTGGGGTTGCCAACTCATCATGACAGCCCACATCTCACTGCCCAATGTGTCGGGTGCTGACATGCCCTCTACGATGTCGAGCGTCATTTTGCAGGACAAACTGCGTGGCGAGATGGGCTACCAGAACATCATCATAGCCGATGCCCTGGAGATGAAAGCCATCACCAACCAGTATGGCAATGAAGATGCTGCTGTAAAGGGGGTCCAGGCCGGTCTTGACGTGATGCTCAACCCGGAGGACTTCACCAAGGCCTTCGATGCCGTGGTCAATGCTGTGCAGACTGGTGTTATCAGCGAGCAGCGCATCAACGAAAGTGTTCGCCGTATCCTGCAATTAAAGAAGCAGCTGCGCAACCCCGTCACCCCGGCTGTTGACACCAAACCGCTCCAGGAGTGGCAGGCCGGAGTCACGGTCAGCGAATCGGCTATTCAGGCTTTCGGCGGCGTTGACAAGTGCTTCGCGGCAGAGCCCATCCCTGACGGCGTCTGGCAGCGCATGCAGGGCAAGACCTACAAGGAGAATCCTTATATAGGACGGGATGACCTGCGTCACATCAGGGCGCTGCACTGGGACTATGACCAGAAGATACACATCGGCGAGATGATAGTCAACAAGCAGATTGCCGACCGTGTTGCCAGCATCTTCCGCCAGCTCTACGATGCCAAGTACCCCATCCAGCGTATGCTGCTGCCCGATGTCTATGACGCTGACGACGAGACGCAGATGCGCGACAACAACAGCAGTTCGTTCTGCTACCGTGCCATTGCCGGCTCCACCAAGCTCTCAAAGCACGCCCGCGGACTGGCTATCGACATCAACACGCTCTACAATCCTTATTATAAGGACCGCACCGACAACTCACGCTTCGTCCAGCCCGCTACGGCTACCACGTTCTGCGACCGCTCGTGGACTTTCCCCTACAAGATTGACGAGCAAGACCTCTGCTACCAGCTCTTCATTGCTGCCGGCTTTGAATGGGGCGGCTCATGGACATCGTGTAAGGACTACCAGCATTTTGAGCTTATAGAAGAATGATGCCCAAGGGAAGGCGATAGAATCCGTCGCATACGAGAACACGCCGTGAGCAAAACCTTCGCTCACGGCGAGGTCAATCTTCGAGCGGCAGCTCAAAGGTACGAAAAAGTAATTGAAGACTATTTTGTAGGATGAAGATATTGATTACCGGAGCCAGCGGCTTTATTGGTTCCTTTATTGTAGAAGAAGCGCTGCGCCGTGGTTTCGATACGTGGGCCGCCGTCAGAAAGTCGAGTTCTAAGGCGTTTCTGCAAGACCCGCGCATCCACTTTATCGAACTGAACCTGTCGTCGGAGGAACAGTTAGCGGAACAGCTGCGCGGCCGTGCCTTCGACTATGTGGTGCATGCCGCCGGTGTCACCAAGTGTCTTGACAAGCGGGACTTCCACCGCATCAATACCGAGGGTACGCAGCATCTGGTGCGGGCGCTCATCGCTTCCGGCATGCCACTGAAGCGCTTTGTCTATATCAGCAGTCTCAGCATCATGGGGGCTATCCGCGAGGAGCTGCCCTATACGGAGATTTTAGAGAGTGACACGCCACAGCCTAACACGGCCTACGGACGAAGCAAGTTAGAGGCAGAACGGTGGCTTAAAAATGAGAAATTAGAAATGAGAAATGAGAAATTATTTCCGTTTGTTGTTCTCAGACCGACGGGCGTCTATGGTCCCCGCGAACGCGACTACTTCATGATGGCCAAGAGCATCGAGGCTCATACCGACTTCGCCGTGGGCTTCAAGCAGCAGGACATCACGTTCGTCTATGTCACCGATGTCGTGCAGGCTGTCTTCTTAGCTTTGGAGAAAGGAGAGACGGGACGTGCTTACTTCCTGTCCGACGGTGAGGTGTATCAGTCGAGCACGTTCAGCGACCTCATTCGCCGTGAGTTGGGCAATCCGTGGTGGATACGCATCACTGCCCCGCTTTGGCTGTTGCGTATCATTACCTTTGTGGGTGAATATGTCGGACGCATCACCGGCCGTGTGACGGCACTGAATAACGACAAATATCACATCATGCGACAGCGCAACTGGCGGTGTGACATCACGCCCGCCCGCCGCGAACTGGGCTACGAGCCGCAGGTGAAGTTGGAGGAGGGTGTACGCCGCAGCATTGCGTGGTATAAAGAGAATAATTGGCTGTGAAAGTGAAAAGTGAATAATGAAAAGTGAGAAATGTCAACGCCCCCTTTCCCCCTCTAATCTTAGAGGGGGAGGAGTAAGAGGCCTGCTGTGGGCAGAGTGGGCGGGTGTAGCCTATCTGTTGCTGACGTTGGTGATGATGGCCATTCTGTGGCATCAGCTACCGAATGTCAGTCAGATGCTGCAACTGCGTGGCCTGTATCTCGTAGTCACCATCCTGCTGTGGGCAGTCTATCGCTGGAAGCCGTGCCGTCTCACGCTGTTTCTGCGCGTCCTGGGGCAGATGGTATTCTTGTCGTGGTGGTACCCTGACACCTACGAGCTAAACCGTGTGCTGCCCAACCTCGACCACCTGTTCGCCAGTGCTGAGCAGTCGCTGTTCGGTTGTCAGCCCGCCCTGCTCTTTTCCCAGAAAGTGACGTGGGGCTGGTTCTCCGAGCTGATGTGTCTCAGCTATGTGTCCTACTTCCCGCTGATGCTGCTAGTCTATCTCTATTATTTCTTCCGCCGCTACCATGAGTTCCGGCTGGTATCCTTCGTGCTGTTGGCTGCGTTCTTCGCCTATTACGTCATCTTTATCCTGGTGCCAGTCACGGGTCCCCAGTTCTACTACTTGGCAGTAGGCACAGACAAGATTGCCGCCGGCGTGTTCCCTGACCTCGGCCAGTGGTTCCTTACCCATTCCGAGCGCATGGCGGCTCCCGGCTGGACGGACGGTTTCTGGTATCAGATGCTTGACCTCACCCACGATGCCGGCGAACGTCCCACGGCAGCCTTCCCCAGCAGTCATGTGGGCATCACCACCATTGTCATGCTGTTGGCGTTGCGTACCCGGAGCCGTTGGCTCTCGCTCACCGTCTTCCCCTTCTACGCCATGATGTGTCTGAGCACCGTCTATATCTTTGCCCACTATGCCATTGATGTGTTGGCAGGTCTCGTCACGGGCGTCCTGTTCTATTTCTTATTTATCGCACTCTATCATGAAAATAGGTAATATTGAGTTGGGCGAGCGCCCCGTCTTTCTGGCTCCTATGGAGGATGTCACGGATATAGGTTTCCGTATGCTCTGCAAACGGTTCGGTGCCGCTATGGTCTATACTGAATTTGTCTCTGCCGAGGCATTGATACGTGATGTGAAATCTACTATCAAGAAACTGACCATCAGCGACGAGGAGCGACCTGTGGGTATTCAGATTTACGGCCGTGACATCGATGCCATGGTGGAGGCGGCAAAGATTGTGGAACAGGCGGGGCCAGACCTGATAGACCTTAACTTCGGCTGTCCGGTAAAGAAAGTGGCAGGCAAGGGTGCTGGTGCCGGCATGTTGCAGAATATTCCGAAACTGTTGGATATCACGCAGCGTGTGGTACAGACTGTGCAGTTGCCCGTTACTGTCAAGACACGGTTAGGCTGGAACCACGAACAACTCATCATCACCACGCTGGCCGAGCAATTGCAGCAGTGTGGCATACAGGCGCTGACCATCCACGGTCGTACCCGTTCACAAATGTACACCGGCGAGGCTGACTGGACGCTGATTGGCGAAGTCAAACAGAACCCCAATATGCACATCCCCATCATTGGCAATGGTGACATCAAGTCGCTGGACGATGCTGACCGGGCCTTCGATGAGTATGGCGTCGATGCGGTCATGATAGGCCGTGCCACCTTTGGCTGTCCGTGGATATTCAGTCGTCGGCAACTGACCCTTGACGAGAAAATCGATGTTCTGGAGGAACAACTGAATATCAACGTGGAGCGTATTGATGAGTACCGCGGCATCCTGCATACCCGTCGCCACTTAGCAGCGTCGCCCGTCTTCAAGGGCATTCCCAATTTCCGCGAGACGCGCATTGCCATGTTGCGGGCAGAAAAAAAGGATGACCTGGTGGCCATCCTTGAACGTTGTCGGGAAAAACTTAAATTAATGCTTAATGCATAATGCTTAATTCTTAATTCTTAATGCATAATTCTTAATTTATAAGTCTTCTAGCATCCGCTTGATAACTACCGAACAGCTGATTTCGCGGTTGGCAGCCTCGGGAATCACCAGACTGTTGGGACTCTCGATGACGTCGTCCGTCACGATGAGGTTGCGACGCACGGGCAGACAGTGCATGAACTTTCCGTTGTTGGTCCATGACATGTGCTCCGTATCAACGGTCCACGACATATCTTTGGAAGTAATCTTACCATAGTCGGCAGGGTTCGTCACGCCCGGATTGCTCCAGTTCTTGGCATAGATGAAGTCAGCACCCTCGAAGGCCTTCTTCTGGTCGTACTCCACGACGGCATTGCCTACGAACTTCGGGTCAAGCTCGTAACCCTCGGGGTGGGTGATGACCAGGTCAATATCGGGGTCGGCATTCATCCACTGGGCGAACGAGTTGGGTACTGCCTGCGGCAAAGCACGGCAGTGAGGCGCCCAGGTGAGGACAACTTTCGGCTTTTTTAATTCACAATGCTCAATGCTCAATGCACAATCATTTTTCTTCTGCGCAGCCAATTGCGCATTGTGCATTGTGCATTGTGCATTGAGCATTGTGCCTTGTGCATTCCAACTTTCCTTAATAGTAATCAGGTCGGCAAAGGCCTGCAGGGGATGTACGGTGGCTGTCTCCATGGCGAAGACGGGACGGCCGGAGTACTTGATGAACTGCTGCAGGACGGTCTCGGCATAGTCGTAGTCACGGTCGGTAAGTCCGGCAAAGCTGCGTACGCCAATCATGTCGCAATAGCAACCCATGACGGGAATGGCTTCCAAGAGGTGTTCGCTCTTGTCGCCGTCCATGATGACGCCACGTTCCGTCTCCAGTTTCCAGGCACCGGCATTGACGTCAAGCACGATGACGTTCATGCCGAGGTTCATGGCTGCCTTCTGCGTGGAGAGACGGGTGCGCAGGCTGTTGTTGAAGAAGATCATCATCAGGGTCTTGTTCTTGCCCAAATGCTGATACTTGTAACGGTCGTTCTTAATCTCGAAAGCCTCGGCCAGGGCCTTATCCAATGGGCCGATATCTTCTACGTTGATAAAAGACTGGAATTTATTACTCATAGTCATTCATTATTATGATTCAACATGTCCTAAAAGGTTCTTATATTTTATTGTCCTAGCGATTCTTCCATTTCAGGTTACGAACGTTCAGCAGGCAAGCGGCAGTTCCAAGATGAAACGGCAGCCGTCATGGTAGTCGGTATCAAGGGTGAGGTTGCCGTTGAGGTTCTGAATGTGGCGCTTTGCTAACGGAAGTCCTAAGCCCAGGCCCTCGGAGAGGTCATCGACCTTGATGAAGAAATCAAAGATCTGGTCGCGGTCTGCTTCGGGAATTCCTTTGCCCGTGTCCTCGACAATAAAGCGTATGGTGGTGCCTGTCTGTTTCATCCGTAAGACGATATGTTTCCCGTCGGAATATTTGCACGCGTTGTACAGCAGTTCACGCAGGCTGCGCATCAGGTATAGATGGTTGGTATGGACGCAGAGACTGTCGGACACCTCAGTTTCCAAGGTGATGGGTATCTCCGGGAAGTGCGTTAGCGTGTGGGCTATGCATTCGCGGGCCAGTTCATTGCATGGGATGTCTTCCTGTTTATGCTTCTTTCTTTCTTCCGTGAGACCGCTGGCAGAGCTGTCAAACAGCATCTCCACCATGCGGTAGAGGACTTTGGCGTTGTGGTGCAAAGTATCGTTGATGCTTTTCACTTCCTCTTCTGGCAGTTGGTTGAGGTTGTCTCGAATAATTTGTGAGAATCCCAGAATGATGTTGAGTGGCGTGCGTATCTGGTGCGTCACGTTCTGTATGAAGGCAGTCTTCTTGCGGTCAGCCTCCTCGGAGATGCGTGTGGCGCGAATCAGTTCGCCGTTGCGCCGTTCAGCCTGTTCTGCAGAGTAGCGGACGCTACCCATGTGGAAGTTGAGTGACTGGAGCATGGTGGCAAAGCTGTTTTGCAGTTCACCCACCACGTCGTCGCGTTTGCTGCGTGGTATGTGTACTTCATAGTTGCCGGAGGCTATGCTCTTTGTCTTGACAACCAACTGACTGATGGGGCGGATGGCATGGCCTACGGCGCGACGGCAGAACAGTAGGATGACGATGACACCGACGATGAGCAGCGGGACAAGGATGTAAGTCAGTTTGTGGTAGCCCGCTAACAGGTCGCTGTCTGTACAGACAATAGCCAGGCTCCACTCTGTGTTGGGTATGGGTTGGTAGCACACCTGATAGGTTGCTTCTTTACCCAATACCGTCATAGTTCCCTGTTTGCCGCTGATCATCTCATGGCCCAGCGCAATGAGGTCGGCTTGGTCGGTAGGATTGACATCGGTGAAGATGGTCTCTCTGAACAGTCGCGTAGAGTCCGGGTGGATGAGGTATCTGCCCTCCTTGTCAACCATGATGAAATAGGAGTTGGGGAATGGCTTCACGGCATTGATGACCTGTGACAGGTGCAACAGCGAGATGTCTGTCGAGATGATGCCCACCATCTGGTTGTTGGCATCATAGAGCGGTTTGCCGTAGGAGGAAATCATGCCGTTGATGGTCATTTCCAACGAGTCTGTCTCGTCGGTATAATCGACCCAGCAGGAGGCTTCCGTATCATGCGGTGTCTTATACCATATTTTCTGGAAGTATTCGTACTGTTCTTCAATGACCGTTCGGACGGTGTCGGCCTCCCTGATGGAATAGGCTGAGAAATACCTGCCGTACTTGGGGAAGACGTTGGGCTCGGTACTGATGGAACAGCCATCGACATGGGGATTCATCTGCACAATACGTCGTGTCATGGACAGCAGCGAATCGGGGTTCAGGTTGTCTGCCACTTGCCAGGCATGAATGTCTGTCACCGTCTCGACAGCCGTCAGGTAGCGGTTGATGCGTTGCATGGTGGTGGTGAGCACACTCATGGCGCGTTCGGTAGCCTCTTTTCGGATGTTCTTCCTGGACTGCTCAAAAAGGATACCCATTGACAAGACGAAGATGGGCATGGCCAGCAGCAGGAAACTGATAGTGAGCTTCGACGACAGTGACTTGCGAATGCTATTCATGGGCGACCTCCTTTCCTGTCTCTTCTTCCGACATGCGTAGCAGGCTGTTCAGCAGTTCGGTGATGATCTTGCACTGTTGGCGGACATCTTCTGTCAGTCGGTCGGCCTCTTCTTTGTCTTTGTTCTGGCTGAAATCACACAGAATATTGGTGTCTCTATCGATGGCATCAACAGGATTCAGCATCTGGTCGGTCATGTTGTGAAGAAAGGCCGTTTTCATTTGGTCGGCCTTCTTGGCCTGTTCGTAGGCGGCATGCAGTCCTTTGCCGCGTTCCTTCAGCGTGGTGGTCAGCTGTTCCAGTTCACCGACGTTGGTAGCCAGTGACTGTTGCATCTGTTTGAAGTGGTCTTGCAGCTCGCCAATCTCGTCCTGCTGCTGACTGTCGGGAATCGTCTCGTTGTAGTTGCCCTTGGCAATGCGCCGTGCCGATTCTGTCAGTAGTTGCAGGGGTGCCAGCTGGCGATGAATGATGATTGTGCTGAATACCAGAATCAGGATAAGACCTACGACAGCGATGGCAAGCACATAATAGAGCAGACGGTTGTAGTCGCCGAAGATGTCATCCTCCGGATAGATGATGCCGACGCTCCACTTCGGTTCTGTGAGGGAGCGTCCGCGGACGAGGTCACGCTTGAAGGGCTTATAGAATACATAGTAGTCGTTGCCGTTCAGCTTGAAGGGCTTATAGCCCGTCTCTCCTGACACCATGGCCTTGACGGCTTCCACGGCCTGGCCGTCAGCTCTCCAGCCCATTTGAGTAAAGATGTTCTGCTGGAGTTTGGTGCTGTCGGGGTGTACGATAAACGACCCCTCGGTAGTGAGCAAAGTACAGAAGGAGTTGGGTGACGGTTTGGCACTCAGGATAATCTTGGAGAGGCGGCTGAGTGATACCTCTACGTTCATCTCACCGACAGGCTTGTTGTCGGCACCGGGAATGGGCAGACTGAATGTGATGAAACGATTGCCAGCATCACTGTTGGCGACGTACGGTACCTCCCACTGGGGAGCATTCTTCTCCGTCGGATGGAAGGTGATGCTACAGCTGTCGATATAGCGGTTGGACTCCACCAGTTTCTGACTATATTTCTGTAGCACTTGCGGTTGGTCGAGGTAGGGCAGGATGGCGAAGTAGATATTGCCCGATGCCTGCTCAACGCTCAACAGCAGGTTATCGACGTGTTGCACGGTGGACTCCAAGGTTTGGGAGGCCTTTTCCAAGGCCTCCTCCTTGAGGGTCTTTCGTGAATAATAGAGCATGACGGCCAGCGAGGCCATCAGCAGGATTGCCATGGTAGGAACCACCAGCAGACTGAGTCTGACGGATAAGGTTCTGTTGATATAAGATGGCAATCGCAGCATAAATACTATTGACTATTGTGCATTATGCATTATGCATTGTGCATTATGCATTGTGCATTATTAGCAGTTGTCACTAATCAGGTTCTCGCCGGTCATGTCGGCGGGCTGCTCCAGTCCCATGATGTGGAGGATGGAGGGTGCCACGTCGGCCAGACGGCCGTCCTTCACCGTTGCTGAGTTGTTGTCGGTGACGTAGATGAAGGGT
>JAEEGL012986755.1_pt1 | contig 10966 bp, 10 predicted proteins | sample 9134231 | NCBI WGS metagenome assembly JAEEGL01 (sample SAMN16246548, study PRJNA631951) | gut metagenome | biome: gut microbiome; feature: rumen; material: fiber-attached | host: Bos | place: Iran: Karaj | collected 2018-10 | reverse complement strand
TCTCGACAAACTTCTAGACATGGTTCTTCTGACTGCCGACCTCGAAGAATTAAAAGCTGATGTAGATATTCCGGCTGAAGGTCTCGTGATTGAATCACATATGGAAGTTGGTAAAGGTTCAGTCGTAAATCTCTTAGTTACTGGCGGGGAATTAAAGACTGGCGAATTTATCGTCGCCGGTTCAACCTATGGTAAAGTCCGTACGATGTTAGATTGGCAGGGAAAACCGAAAGGCAAAGCCACTCCGTCTACCCCAGTTACGATTACTGGTTTTAAAGAACTCCCGAACTTCGGTGATCGTTTCGTTGAGGTAAAGGACGAAAAAACTGCCCGCAAAATGGCTTTGTTGAACGCTCAGGCTCTCTTAGATGAATCGGCTTCGGCGAACGTGACTGGCTCCGATCTTCTCCGCATGATGAACGTTGCAGATAATTCAAAAGTCTTTAATGTCATTATTAAAGGCGACGTTCTCGGCTCGGTTACGAGCGTGGTTGATTCTCTAAAAATGATTGATACACACGGCGAAATTACTCTTAATATCGTTTCTACCGGCGTCGGCGACATTAACGAAAATGACGTCTATATGGCAGCTGACGAAAATACGATTATTTATGGCTTTAACGTTTCTGTCCCGATTAATATTTCTAAAATGGCCGCTCGTGACGGTGTGAAAATCCGAACTTATAAAGTTATTTACGAACTCTTAGACGATGCTAAATCTGAAATGGAAAACTTATTAGACGCTGAAATTGTTGAAGAAGATAAAGGCGAAATTAAAGTTCTAGGCGTTTTCCGGACTGAAAAAACCAGCATTATCGCCGGCGGGGAAGTCTTAAAGGGCGATGTTAAACCGGGATATCTAGTTCGTATTATCCATGATAAAAAATATCTCGGCGAAGCCGAAGTTGCTTCGGTTCAAAAAGAAAAAATGGATGTAAAAGAACTTGTTGCTGGCGAAACTGGCGGCCTTGCCCTTAAAACCGCTAAGAAAATTGACTTACAGATTAACGATCGATTAAAATTCTTCACTCGTGAGACCAAAAAACGTAAATTATAGTATTTATTGGGCTTGTGCTACAATATCAGTATGAGCAAAGTCATTTTCGAAAAAGACTCAAAACCAGAGAAAATATTAAAAATCATTTCCATTTTTCAATTAGTCCTGTTCTTTATCACGATAGCGTCGATTATTATTGGTCTCTTCATCATGCCATTCCCGGCCATGGCCATGATTTTATTGCCAATTTGTTTCGTACTATTTGCGGTTTCAATCATCGTTGAGTTGATAGTGATAATTTATTATTTGATTATAAAAAAGACTAAAAAACGCAAATTATAATAAACGTTTTAAAATGTTTACTATTATTTTTATGTGTTATAATAACCATAAGGAGAATTAGAAATGGAATTCGACGAAAAATTTTTACAGGAAATGGGACTTTCGGCAATGCCGGAAGACCAAAAACAAGCTTTTCTAGATTATGTTCAAGAAGAACTTGAAGTTCGTATCGGCGAACGCATTTCTAAAGGTTTGACCGAAACCCAACTCAACGAATTTGATATGATTACCGACCAGTCCGAAGCGACTAAATGGCTTGAGAAAAATCGCCCCGATTATCGGGAGATTGTTACGCGCACCATTAACGAGATGAAAGAAGAAATTCGCGCGAATCGAGCGAAACTCGTCAGCTCTTAAATTATGAAGTTTGAAAACGTCGAGATTTTACAAAAAAAGTATTCCGCTAAAAGCCAGGATATTTCTAAAAAGCATAAGAAGATAGTGCTCATAACATGTGCTGTCGTTTTTTCAATCAATTTCATTATTCTCATTTTCGTCTATTTCTTCATCTCGAAACCGAAAACAACGAGCCTACTATCTATCTTCCCAGTTTTGGTAATTTTCTTCATTGAATGGGTATTTATAAATGTACTTGCGTCTCTCTCAACCAGTAAAGACAAAGTCGTTTTATCGGAGTACTATTTGGCTTACAAAAGAGCCTACAAAGCCTATTTTATCCATCGTCAACTCGCTAAACTTTTCACTAATCTTTATTATGACCACAATCAAGGTATAGATCAGAATCTTTTAAAAGCCTCAGGATTAATTTATACTGGCGATATCTATAAATCGAATGATTTGGTTCAAGCAAAATACAAAAATGTTAATTTTATTCAATCTGATGTCGAGATTATAGACAAACAAGAAAGGCGCGACAAGGACGGAAATATAGAAACTTATTACGTTACGGTCTTTAAAGGTCGTTATTTGATTTTTGAATTCCCGAAGAAGTTTGAATTTAAGATGACTGTGTCCTATGGTGGGCATGGCGCATCTCATATCAATCCGAAAACTGGGCGCGGGCTTTCTCGCATCGAGACCGAATCGCCTGACTTCAATAAACGCTTTCTCGTTTATGCCGAAGATGGTTTCGAGGCTTTCTATATTCTAAGCCCCGATGTCATGGATCGGCTTGAACGACTTGGCGAAAAATATAAAAATGCCCTCTCACTTTATTTTTCAGATAACAAGCTCTATGTTGGCCTAAATGACAACAATGATTCATTTGAACCGCCTCATCCGTCAAAACCTCTTAACGAAAAAGAGGAAGAACAGAAAGTAATTAAAGACATGGAACTAATTACGGAACTCGTAGATAATCTTAAACTTAGTAAATAATTATTTTCCGTAACCGTTTAGAAAACTTTTTGCATCCATCGCCTTACGCCCTTCGGGCTGTAATAAGTCTATCGCAACAGAACGCCCGTCAGCACAGGGAATTGTTAAAGCCGCAGCCTCACTCGGCTTTAGTATGTGCGCTTCTAAAATGATGCAATTTTTACCAAAGAATGTATATTTTGGTTTCGGAAAGACCTGGAAGGCCACGATTTTTCGAAAAGTTTTTTCCGCCGTATCTGTCTCCGGCGTTAAAATCCCCATATTTTTCTCTAATTTTCCGCAAAATGTTGCCTTAGTATTGTCTTGTGGGGTTGGTTTTGGCAAATGCGTATAATTTTTGCAAATCCACTTTGCTCCAGTTTCTGCTAATCTTCTGTAAATTTCATCTTTATGAATGGGCAAATCATATAGAGTGGTTTGATAATAAATTGGCCCCGCGTCCATCGCCTTTACTATTTTCATTACAGAGACAGAGAATTCTGTATCACCGGCCAGAATTGCACTTTCAATCGGCGAAGCACCTCTATATAGCGGCAAAAGGGAAGGATGGATATTTAAAATCCCTTCCGGCTCAAACAACTCTAAAACCGCCTCTGGAATAATCACTCCAAACGAGGCCAAAACCCCATGTATCTCCGGATACTCAGGTTTCAGTCGACAAACCTCATCTAAATCCGCTTTTTCGCGCGCGTGAAAAACGATTTCGAACCTTTGTTCTAAAATTTTAAGAGCGTAGTCTGCGAGTGTCCCATTTCCGAAAAAAATGATTTTTCCTCTTGTTTCTTTCATCAAACCTCCATCTCGTATAAAATTATTATCCAATTTGACCTATTCTTCGCCCCAAAGTTTTTTATTATCTCGAATCTCTTTTTCGTAGTCTTTCACTGGTTCTAAATCACCCTTTTCATTCATCCGATAAAACGCGTCCGCCTGATCGCGAATATGGTCTATAAACAAAATCCCGTCTAAATGGTCAATTTCGTGTAATAATGTTCGCGCCAGTTCATCCGTCGCTTTGATTCTAACGTCCGTTCCGTCTTCCAACTTTGCCTTTATACGTACCTTCGTCGCACGGGGAACCATACCATAAATCTCCGGCACCGATAAACATCCTTCATAATCAGTTTTTATCTTGCCTTCCGCCCGAATCACCTCCGGATTAATTAACGCTGTAAACGATGCATTTTTCTTATCTTCCATATCGTCACGGATAATAATAATGCGCTTATTTACTCCCATCTGAGGCGCAGCCATCGCCGCCGAAAGTTCGTAAGGATGTTCTTTCTCCCAATCTAACGATAATTTTCGCATATCAGAAATCACCTCCAAAATCTCATCATCAATCTTAGAGACTTTCGTTGATTTCTCTCTTAGCCGTGCATCCGGGGTAGTGATTATTTTCATACCCCTTAATTATACCATAATCAGCTCTGTTGAATCAAGGTCATGGTCACCCATCGCGACGGATTGAATCGCCGGGTCTTCATAGGTGCTATAGTAATAAGTTTTGGTCCTTGTCGAATAACCACCCGTGTAAATTGTTTTTTCGAACGCGCCATCGCTCATGGACGCGCCACCGTCGATCATCGCTACACCCGTTAAAGTATGGAATAAACGCGAAACATTAGTTGCTTCATCAGATTGTACTGGGTAGTGCGTATTAAGATAGGCTACGCGAATAAATCGGTCGGTCGAATAAAAACCGCCTGGTAACCCTCGCATCAGGGAACCGCTCCCAAACGGCACCATCTTCGCCTTTTGCCATTTTACCTCTTTTGGCATTTGTGAGAACAGATTCATATAATTTCTTAGATTCTCTTTGTGCCATCCATACCCAGGTTGATTCGTCAAAATATCGACGTCATTTTCAAAAATTTCCATTCCGCGCTCAGTATATTCGACTACAATCGATCGTTTCGCATCCCCAATAATCCAGTGTAACTGTGAAACCGGATACTGGTCATTAATCGGCTTTGCAATAATTGCAACGTCTTTTAAAGCCTTTTCCGCTTCATCAACGGTGTCAAAATTCAGTGCCACCCAAAGCGGGAATTCATAAGCTGCGACGTTAGTTTTACCGTCCACCGGCGCATCTTCATAAGCCGCATAACCAGGGAAGTTTAAGCCCGCGATTGCGAGGCCATTTTCATTTGCACAGTCAAAATAAAGCGGCGTATTTTCGGCAATAATCCCCATTCCAATCAATGCTGGGGATTTGGTGTTTTCACCTAAGAATGCTGTTTTGTATTTATACCCTCGCGGGGTAATTACTACTTTCTGCCCATAAGGGGTAGACCAGTCCAAATTCCGTCCAAAATACATATTGCCACTGTCATCGCTAAATCTAGCGCCCGTGCACATAAAAACCTCCTTTTTGTTAATTTATAATGCTTGTACTTATTTTATCACAATAGACCAGGTGGGTCGAGCGTAATTTTAAAATTTTTATCTAGGTTAGCACATGTTTCTAATAGTGCTTTTCGTGACCGACTTCTCACAATAATCTGCCAAGTATACCCCCGGCTATTTCGCTCGTGGAACGCTGGCTTCGGCGGGGAAACATATAACTTCTTATTCTTCTTTAGCTCCGTCGCCGCTTCGCGAATTTTTTTTACGACTAGCCCCTCTGTTTTTAACGAAAGCTCGACCTTTGCAATAAAACAAAACGGCGGGAAACCAGCTTTCGCCCGTTTTTTAATCAAATATTTTTCAAACCCTAAATAATCTTCATTGCAGGCGAACTTTAACACCGGATGTTCCGGCTGAAAAGTCTGGATAAACACATTATCTCCCTTTAAATGCCCTCGCCCGACGCGCCCCATTACCTGAGTTAGGAGCTGAAAAGTCCGCTCCTCGGCCATATAATCCGGGAGCGACAGCCCCGCGTCCGCCTGTACTACCCCTATGGTTGTCAATTTCGGCAAATCTAACCCTTTTGCGATAGTCTGCGTTCCGATTAAAATATCTACCTCGCCATCTCTGACAGCCTCGTAAACCGCATCCATCCCCTCGCCCTTTTTATTGTCCGCGTCGAATCGCCGTATCCGCGCTTTCGGGAACAGCTTCTTTAGCTCACTCTCTAATAATTTTGTTCCGAACCCCTTATGAATAATACCTAACGCCCCACATTTCGGGCACTTCGTCGGTACTTTCTCCGAAAAACCGCAAGTATGACATTGTAATGTATATTCATCCGCGTGCAAAGTCAGAGGTAAATAACAATTTGGGCATAAAATCTCCTCCCCGCAGCTTTCACAAATCGTCAGAGGCGCAGACCCCCGTCGGTTATGAAAAATTAAAGTTTGTCGCCCACTCTCTAAATTTTCCGCCATCGCCTTAAGTAAAGAATCAGAAAAATAACGGTTTTTCGTAAAATTCTCTCTGTTTTTAAAATCAATTATCTGAATTTCGGGCCGCTCTGCCTCTTTTTTTGCCTTCTCGACTAACTCTACTAACGCCTCTTGTCTAGAGGCGATGTAATAATCTTCTACTGTCGGTGTTGCCGAGCCTAAAACAAGGGAACACCCGACTGTTTTCGCCATAAAACTTGCCACTCTAATCGCCGAATATCTTGGCGGGTTATCTTGATGATAAGCCCCATCATGTTCCTCATCTATAATAATCAGTCCTAAATTGTCTAAAGGCGCAAATAGCGCCGATCGAGGCCCAATCACAATCTTTGGCGTCTCTGTGTTAAACAGGGAATTAAAGATAGCGTGCCGCTCCGCTTCGGTCTGTTTTGAGTGAATTAAAACGATATTGTCCCCGAAAACATCCTGAAAAACCCGAACAAGTTGGCTGGTTAAAGCGATTTCCGGTACTAAAACAATCGTAGATTTTTCCCGTTCAAACGCATTTAAAGCCATTTTTAAGTAGATATTCGTTTTACCACTACCGGTAACGCCATAAAGCAGTTTCGTCGCTCCTAGGGCCTTCTGGAGGCCTTCTAGGGCCTTTTTTTGCGCGGGGTTAAGCGGAATTTCCGGAAAAACAGCCGCCTGTTCGGTTTTCTTTACATCGACGGGTGGCCGAGCTGGGGGGTCCCCCGCCGCGCGCAGACGAAGGTCGAGCACGGTGGGGGAAGCTGCGAGGACAGGACCCGTCGAAGATGAATATTTCCCGAACATTTGTTCGGTTTTTCTCCGTTTCTTCTCAACCCCTCTCGGTAAAACCAGCGAGACCGCTTGTCCCGACGGTGCTAAATAATATTCATGTATAAACCGCACAGTTTCTAATAAATGTTTCGGCAGCGGCTTTGAATACAATACTTTCAAAATCGATTTGGTTTTAAAATCCGGTTGCGCAACTTTTTTAACAACTACTCCCGGCACCGTTCGTCTTCCGACCGGCACTAAAACGATCTGCCCAATCAAAAGGGAATCATTAAAATCATAAGTTAACCCCTCAACCTTTCCCTCCGGCACAACCTCATAAAACATGTTTAAATTATATCATAACACCGACGGGTGACGCACATTGGGGGATAATGCGTGGCAGGCCCCGTCGGGAAAATGTTGTAATTTTTACAGGACGTGTGCTATAATAGAGAAACATAAGCGAGGGAACATGTTAGATATATTTGTAACGTCACGGGTGCGCCGAAAAATCATCGTTGTTTTTGCGAAGTATCCAGATTTTAAGACCCATGTTAGGGGTTTAGCTAAACTAATCAAAGAAGATCCTGGCAACATTCAGAGGGAATTGAATCATATGGTTGAGGGTAAATTTCTAACTGTTACGAAAAAAGGTAAAACTAAAATTTATCAAACCAACAAAAGTTTTCCGATTTTAAAAGAGCTTCAGAGTATAGTTATTAAGAGTCAAAAGGGCAATAAACCCAGTAAAACGATTGGTTAAAATGAATAAACTTTTTGAACGTCTTTGCGAGGTTCGTCATTTAGACTCCGATTTTTTACGCCCTAAATACGAGAGTCTTTCCGACCCCTATCTTATCCCTGATATGGAGAAAGCCGTTAATCGTATCAAAAAAGCGATAAAAAATCAAGAAAAAATCTTAATTTATGGTGATTATGACGTTGACGGCGTGACTTCTAGTACTCTCATGGAAGAGGCCCTCACTCTAGCTGGTGCAAATTCTAAAAACATCGAAATAATGTTACCAGACCGTTTTGCTGACGGCTATGGTATGAGTCCAAAACTAGTTAAACGCGCTGAAAAAGATAAAATTAACCTTGTAATTACCGTCGATTGCGGCTCCCGTAATCACGAAATTATCAACGAATTAAACGCTCTAAGAATTGACACTATCGTTACTGATCATCACGAAACTGATGAGAAAATGCCAGAAGCACTCGCGATTATTAACCCGCATCGTAAAGATAAACCGGTTGAAAAGCTCCAAAATCTCGCCGGTGTCGGAGTTGCTTTTAAAGTCGCTGAGGCCCTCGAAAAAGCGAAAATGATAGAAAAAGGCCAAGAAAAATGGCTTCTCGATCTCGTTGTCCTCGGGACAATCAGCGACAATATGCTTTTAACCGGCGAAAACCATATCCTCGGTTTTTACGGACTAAAAGTTTTAGCAAAAACTCGCCGCCCGGGATTAATCGAATTAATGCATAGAGCCGGAATAAAAAAGTTGAACTCTGAGTCAATCGGCTTTCAAATTGGCCCGCGCCTGAACGCTGCCGGCCGCCTAGAAACCGCCGAACTCTCTTTAGATTTGCTTCGTTCTCGTTCCGAATCTGAAGCCGCTGCCTTTACCGAAAAGCTCGAAACTTTGAACAAAAAAAGAAAAACTGAACAAATTTCTGCGACTAAAGAAATTATCGAACGTGGTGAAAAGCCCGACCCGGTGATTATCGAAACTGGCGATTGGCACGAAGGTGTCCTCGGAATCGTTGCTGGACGTTTGGTCGAGGAATTTAAAAAACCAGCCTTCGTTTTAACCGAAACTGTTGAGGGCGTATTTAAGGGGTCTGGCCGTAGTTTTGGCGAGTTTAATCTCGCTGAGGCTCTGACTCAGGTCCAAGACCTTATCCTTAGCGGCGGCGGTCACGCCCTCGCTGCCGGGGTAAAAGTTGAACAAAAAAATCTCTATGCATTTCGAGAGAGAATTAACGAATATTATAAGAGCCTAAACTTAAAAAACCAAGAAAAATATTTAAAACAAGCCCCCGATCTTTATATTGAAAATCTCAGCGAATGCTCGCTAGAGTTTTTAGAAGCATTAAAATTATTAGAACCATTCGGACAGGGAAACGAAGAGCCGATTTTTTGTCTTAAAAACGTCGAAATTGATCTAATCCGTAAGATGGGTGCCGAAAATCAGCACCTTCGTCTCGACGTTAAAGATAAATCTGGACATATTTTAAAACTCGTTAGCTTTTATACTCCCGAAAAGTGGTTTAGCTTTGATTACGGCACTAAAATCGAACCAATTGTTAAACTGACTGAGAATGATTTTAACGGTGTTAAATCTGTTGAGGCTCGCATTTTAGACATAAATATGATATAATTAGGATATGAAAAAAGTTATCCTAAAGTGTAAACTGAAAAGTCGCGAAGGGTTTGAAGGCAAACTCAACGATATTGAGTTTAATTTTTCTCCAGTTTATTGGCAGCATGACCGTATTTACGTTCCTCGTGGCTATAAAAAAGGAGAGAATCTCCCTCGCCTTATTATGCGTACCGAAATGAAAGCCGTAGATAAGCCTGCCAAATACTTCCTTATTCTTCGCCGTCATATTGAGGACTCTGGGGTTGATGTAGTTGAAGAAACCTCCATTAAAGATTACGAGAAGACCGTCAATATTATCCTCCAACTTGGATTTAAGGCTACTGCTGAGGTTTCGCGTCGTCGCCAAGAACTTAAAATGGGCGAAGGAACCTTTATTTATCTTGATAAAATTGATAATCAACCTGGTTATTATGCCAAAATTGAATCCGAACTTTCCGAAAATGACTCCATTTTTGAAGCCAAAGAAGATTTAAGAAAGACTTTTCAGACTCTTGGCGAATCAAACGTTGTCGAAAGCACTTACTTCGAGCTCTACCCTCTCGGCGGTTCGCCATCTGGCTCACCGAGCAACTTTTTTGATTTAATCTCGTATCGTCGCCCATTTACCGGCGAGATATAATAATCTTCATTTAAGAGATTGACAAACATTGTTAGATCTTTGTCGTCCATAATAATAATCGAGCCGTCGTCATCCGTCATCAGTTCTAACTGCATCTCATCGGCATAATCCAACAATTTATCTTGTGGCATTTCTTCCGCAATCTCCATCGCCTGGACCTTCTTCAGGATCGGTTTTTTATCCGCAAGTAGGGAATCAAGCGTCAAACCCTCTGCGAAAGATAATTTATATTTTTCCGTTAATTCTTTTGCCTTCGCCTCCGCAATTACCTGGGATTTATAGTCATATTGGAACAAATTTTCAAATTTCGCTTGGTTGAACACGATAATTGTTCCGTCTACAATCGCCACTTGATTATCCTCTGGCATCTTTAGGGCAATTTCCGCCGAAAACGGCTCAAAACTCTCCCCGTTAATTTCCCAAGACGTCGCCCCCTTTAATGCTGCCGATGCCGGCAGTAGCTTCGCAATGTAAAACGTTTTCATCCCATCTTCACCAGGATAGGTAAATTTTGCAATGATACCTTTGACCTTTTTAAAATCGTACTCGTTTTCCGAGAAATAATCGATATCTTTGTACTCATTTTCAATCAGGTGGATTAAAGTTTCGGCACGTCCGACTTTTGACAGGGAAGTACGATAAACTACCTTTTCTTCACCATCTGCTCGTTCATAATCACGCACCTCTAAACCTTTATCGGCCTCCTCAATAATATAATGCACGGCCTCTTGCATGAACATTGATTTTACCGCCCCCGTTAATTTATCTGAATATTTGATCTTGTATGGTGTGTAATTTTTATTAAATAAAAATAGCTCTGCCGAGACGTTGTTTTTTACTTCATCCACCTCATTTGCCCACAAAAATACATCAAACGGCTCACCAGTATTAGAATTATCCATATTTACCTCACTTATTTTCCCTCATTATACCACAGTTTTCATAGCAAAAAAGAGAGAAGCTCATAGAAATAGGTAATGTTCGGTTTCTATGAAATAAAATATAAAAAAATCAACTAAGTTTGTTCGGGAAAATAACAGAGAAGTTTTCCACAATAGTGCAAAAAGATCCTTAAAAAAACTTTAAAAAAGCTCTTGCATTTTTCAAAAAATCATACTACAATCAAAACAGCGAACAAAATAACAAAAACGCTAAACAAAAAGTCGTACATTAAAAAAGTTTGAGATCGATC
>JAEEGL012920901.1_pt1 | contig 10966 bp, 7 predicted proteins | sample 9134231 | NCBI WGS metagenome assembly JAEEGL01 (sample SAMN16246548, study PRJNA631951) | gut metagenome | biome: gut microbiome; feature: rumen; material: fiber-attached | host: Bos | place: Iran: Karaj | collected 2018-10 | reverse complement strand
TATGTGATCGAAGGATACTCACACAAGGAGATCGCCGAGGAGCTCGGCATTTCGGAGACGACATCCCGTTCGCAGCTCCAGCGAGCCCGCGTACTGTTGCAGTCAAAGATCAAAGAAAGGTATTAAGATGCAGGACAACCAATCCAACGAATTCGATCTCCAACTGAGGTCGATGCTTGCAGACGCGGAGGTGAAACCATCCCGCCGCGTCTGGAAGGGTGTGTCCGCGCGTCTTGACGCCGGCTCCGCACCCGCCGCCAGCCCCTGGGCCTGGATGAGGTGGGCTGGTCTGAGCCTCGCCGCTGCCGCGGCCGTCGCGGCGGGCGTTTTCTTCTCCGGTACCCGGACCTCAATTCCAACCATTATTGATAACCAGGAGCAAGCATTGCTTGCACAGGCCGGTGAGACTGCCGCAGACCCGACGCAGGTCGAGGTCGCGGCAGTCCCCGCGGCCACGGACGCAGCGGACCAGACCGCCAGCCGTCCCACTTACCGGAGTTCCGCCGCGAGGCGGTCGTCCGGACAGCCGGCCGTCAGCCCGGAAGCCGCAAGACAAACTGAGGTAGCGGCTTCCGAGCCGGCCGACGTGGCGCAGGACGCCGTCAGCCCGGAGGAGGATCAGCCTTCCGTGGCGGCCCCCGCCAAGCGCACCACCGGCAAGCAGGAGAAGGCCGTTCCCGCGGTCGATCCTTTCGCCGGACCGGTCTCCCTCCGCAAGGACAAGCCCCGCACCGCCCTGTATGCGCAGGGTACGATTGGCAGCAACGAATCCGACTTCCGTCCCACACCGGGTGCCTGGATGGCTCCGGGGGCGGAGAGCGGTTTCTCCGAGCTCGGTCCGTCCACCTATGGCGTTCCCTTCACCGTCGGTCTGGGCGTGCGGTTCTACGTACTGCCGCGTCTTTCCATCGGCACGGGCGTGGATTATTCCCTGCTCACCCGCAGTTTCACCGGCAGCTTCAACGGCGAGTCCGGCAGCGTCTCCCATACGCTCCAGTATATCGGCGTGCCGGTCAACCTCTTCTACGACATCATCTCCTCCGACCGGATCAAGTTCTATGTCTACGGCGGCGGCGAGGCCGAGTACTGCATCTCCAACAAATACCGCCTCTATGCCAACCCGGACATCACCCGCAAGTATCCCGTCGAGCGGCTCCAGTATTCCGTGGGCGGTGGCCTCGGCGTCGAATTCCGCCTGACCAACCGGCTCGGCATCTACCTGGATCCGGGCGTGAACTACTACTTCAACTGCAACCAGCCGCGCAGCATCCGCACGGACAAGCCGGTGCTGGTCAACTTCGACGCCGGTCTGCGCTTCAATTTCTGATAACAAACAGCCAAACAGCCTAAAAAAACGTATTTTTGTGATATCCGCCCCGCGAAAGATACCTTTCTTATCGCGGGGCATTCTTTTTTTTGCCTCATTTGCAGAAAAAACTGCTATGAGAACTGCATTCATCCTGCCGGTACTGCTGTCCGTCCTCCTGCCGGGCTGCGTGTTCCTGGACGACGGACCGGCCGGGAGCCGGAGCCGGGCGGACTGCTCCCGGGAGGGAGGGCGCACGGGCCACGGACAGTCCGCGCCCGCCGGCCGGGAGCCAGCCGCGATGGACACGACCCTCTGGTTCTCCGCCGTCCGTTTCCCGGAGGAATATGACTGGCAGCGGGACACCGCCTACGGCAGCGTCCTGTTCGAGCTCCTGCTCTACAAGGATTTCGCACCCGTCCTCACCCTCGCCTCCGGACCGGACGCCTGCTTCTCCCCCGACCCGGACCGCCACCACCTGCTCGGCGGGCACCTGTATACCGAACGCACGACCGGCGGACAGACCCGCATCGGCCGGGACGGCACCGAGTTGTTCCGGATCGAAGGCCGGGAGTTCCTCGCCGGCCTGCTGGAGGACGATGGCGGGGGCCTGTTCACGCTCTCCAGCCCGGGCCCCGACGGTGGCATCACACTCCGCCGGAACGGCGCAGTCCTGTACAGCCACCCCGACGGCATCCCCTACGGGAGCCTGTCAGACCCGGCATACGGGCCTACGGGGGCCCTGTACCTGGACGGCGGGCAGGTCGTCTTCTGCTTCCGGGCCCGGGAAGGCGCCATCCAGAGCCATTACCAGGTGCGGGACGGAGAGGTTTCCCGCCTGGTGGGAGTGCCGGCGTTCTCCGTGCTGGACATCCGGGTGCGGAACGGCCAGCCCCTCATCCTCTATCCCACCCTGACGCAGAACCGGCTGAGCGAAGGCCGTCTCTGGCCCGAAGCGGACTCCTATGCCGTCACGGGGCGTTTCGCGGACGGGTCGGGCGGATGGGTCAGCGTATGCCAGGACGCGGACGACCCGTCCTCACTGCGCATCCTCTGCCGCGAAGAGGCCGTCCTGTACCATTCGCAGGAAGCCAGCTTCGCCGTGGCGACGGCGCCCGAAGGCGTCCGCTGGTACGGCCCGGACGGCACCGGACAGCTGGAGAAGGACTGCCGCTTCCCCGCCCCCACCTGCGCCCTCGCACTCGGGCCGCACCTGCTGCTGGCCCTCGCGCCTGCACAGACGCAGGCCCACCCGCGGGTCCGGTTCGGACCGCGGGTGGAGGCGGTGGAAATCAACGGATATGTCAGCGGCGTGGGAGCGACGTTCAGTCCTGCTGCCAACTGAGCGTGCGGGCGCCGTCCGGCGCCACGGAGATGCTGACCTTGAGCGTCTCCTCCGGCAGCAGCTCCTCCACGTTCTCCGGCCACTCCATCAGGCAGAGCGCCCCGCTGTCCAGATAGTCGTACAGACCGATGTCCAGGGCTTCCTCAAGCTTCGTAATCCGGTAGAAATCAAAGTGGAAGACCGGCTCTCCGGCCGCCGTCCGGTACTCGTTTACGATGGCGAAAGTCGGGGAACTGACGGCGTCGGAGCGCACGCCCAGCCGGCGGCACAGCGCCGTGGTGAACGTGGTCTTGCCGGCGCCCATCGACGCGTAGAAAGCCACCAGGCGGTGGTCTCCGATGCGCCGGAGGAACTCCTCCGCCGCGGCGTCGATCTCCGCCAGGGACGGTATGACCAGTTGCTGCAACATGATGGTGCAAAGATACGAAAAACTATGATACTGCTATGCTGACACACATTCACGGTGCGAAATGCATCGGGATCGACGCCGTCCAGGTCACGGTGGAGATCGACATCGACCGGGGCATCGGCATCCACCTGGTCGGCCTGGCCGACGTGGCTGTCAAGGAGAGCCTGCTGCGCACCACCACGGCCCTGGAGGCACTGGGATTCCGGATTCCCGGCAAGCGGATCGTCATCAACCTGGCACCGGCGGACCTGCGCAAGAACGGCAGCGGCTACGACCTGCCCATCGCCGTGGGCATCATCGCCGCCTCGGGCCAGCGCGACCTGCCGCGCGCCGGAAAGTTCATCCTGATGGGAGAACTCGGCCTGGACGGAAGCGTGCGGCCGATCCCCGGAGCGCTCCCTTTCGCCGAGATGGCCCGCCAGGCGGGCTTCGAAGGCATCATCCTGCCTGCGGAATCCGCCCTGGAGGCCGTGGAATTCAAGGAAATGCAGGTCTACGGCGTGGAGGGTCTGGGCGAGGTGGTGCGCATCCTCGAGGGCCAGGAGGACTGCCAGGACCTGCTCATCTGGAACACGCAGCGCTACCGCCGGGCGCACCGGGCCCGGATGGGCGCACGCAAGGAAGATGTCGGCGTGGATTTCGCCGACATCATCGGGCAGGAAGGCGCCAAGCGCGGCGTCGAGATCGCCGCCGCCGGCGGCCACAACATCATCATGGTCGGCGCGCCCGGCGCCGGCAAGAGCTCGCTCGCCAAGGCGATGGCGGGAATCCTGCCCCCGATGACGATGGCGGAGGCGCTCGTCACCAGCAAGATCTACTCCGTGGCGGGCAAGGGCAGTCCGCAGGACGGCCTGATCCGCCGCCGGCCATTCCGGGCCCCGCACTACTCCGCCTCGCTCGCCGCCATCGTGGGCGGGGGCGGCGGAGACAGCATCCAGCCCGGCGAGGTCTCGCTGGCCAACAACGGCGTGCTCTTCGTGGACGAAGTCGGCCAGATGCCCAAATCGGTCATCGAGGCCCTCCGGGGCCCGATCGAAGACCGGCGCGTCAGCATCTCCCGCCTCAAGGCAAAGGTCGAGTTTCCCGCCTCCTTCATGCTGGTGGCGGCCTCCAACCCCTGCCCCTGCGGCTACTACGGCGAGGGCGACCGCTGCACCTGCACGCCCACCCAGCGCCAGAACTACCTCTCGAAGCTCTCCGGTCCGATCCTCGACAGGATCGACCTGCACGTCTGGATGCACCCCGTGCCCGCCGACCGGATCGTGCGGGCGCAGAAGGCGGAGCCGAGCGAGGCCGTGGCGGCGCGGGTGCTCAAGGCGCGCATCGCCCAGAAGCACCGCTTCGCCACGGAGACAATCGTCACCAACGCCGAGATGAACAACCGGCAGATCGGGCAGTACTGCCCCCTCAACGAGGCCTGCCGGACAACGCTCGAGAACCTGATGGCCAAGACCGGCTTCTCGATGCGCGCCTATTTCCGCATCATCAAGGTGGCCCGCACCATCGCCGACCTCGAAGGCTCCACCGACATCCGCCCCGCCCACCTGCTCGAAGCCGCCTCCTACCGCTTCCTGGACCGGCAGAACCTGCTGGAACTATGAGATTTTTTCGTATATTTGGAGATAGAATCACCACAAACCACATTCCCGATGAAGACTTTCTCCAAACTCCTGCTCGCAGCGGCGCTCGCCTGCGCCTTCGGCTGCCGCTCCAATGACACCCAACCCGCCGCATACGGCGATTTCCGCGACTGGGCCCTCACCCCGCCGATGGGCTGGAACAGCTGGGACTGCTACGGCCCCACCGTCGTGGAGTCGGAGGTCAAGGCCAATGCCGACTACATGGCGGAGCACCTGCTGGACGCCGGCTGGGAATACATCATCGTGGACATCCGCTGGTTCGTGGAGAACGACAAGGCCGGCGGCTACAACCAGACGGATCCCCGCTACGTGATGGATGAGTGGGGCCGCTACCAACCCGCCCTCAACCGCTTCCCGTCCGCCGCGGACGGCGCCGGCTTCAAGCCCCTGGCCGACTACATCCACGCCAAGGGTCTCAAGTTCGGCATCCACATCATGCGCGGCATCCCCCGCATCGCGGTCGAGGGCCGTACGCCCGTCAAGGGGACCGATGGCATCACCGCGGACCAGATCTACAATGAGGACCGCCTCTGCGGCTGGTTGCGGGACAACTACTCCGTCGACGCCTCGCAGCCTGGCGCGCAGGAATACTACAACTCCCTGTTCGAGCTCTACGCCTCCTGGGGCGTGGACTACATCAAGATCGACGACCTCTCCTCCCCGTACCACAAGGAGGAGATCGAGCTGATCCGCCGCGCCATCGACGGCTGTGGCCGGCCGATCGTGCTCAGCACCTCGCCTGGCCCCACGCCGCCCGCCGAGGCGGAGCACATCAGCACGCACGCCAACCTCTGGCGGATGGTCAACGACGTCTGGGACATCTGGCGCGACGTGACCAACCTGATGCGCGTGGCCGAGGACTGGTATCCCTACATCCGCCCCGGCACCTGGCCCGACTGCGACATGATCCCGCTCGGCCGCGTGTCCATCCGCGGCGAGCGCGGGCGCGACCGCCAGAGCCGCCTCTCGCCCGACGAGCAGCGCAGCCTGATGACCTTCTTCTGCATCCTGCGCTCCCCGCTGATGTTCGGCGGCGACCTCCCGTCGATGGACCCGTTCACGGAGAGCCTGCTGACCAATCCCGAAGTGCTGCGGATGCACCGCGAAGGCACTGACGTGCGCCAGGTCTTCCGCGACGAGCGGCAGCTGGCCGTCACCTCGCGCAATGCGCGCACCGGAGAGACCTACCTCGCCCTGTTCAACATCGGGGAGGTCGGCGCCGAGCTGCACGTGGACCTGGCCGGACTGGACCTGGGCGGGCGCTGCAAGCTGACGGACCTGTGGACCGGCAGCGTGAGCCGCTCGGAGCCGGGCGCCGTCTCGGTCGTCCTCGCCCCGCACGCGTGCGTACTATATAAGATATCCCGTTAACAAACATCCGACGAAGCCAATGAAGCGATTCCTCCTGCTGCCGCTCTGCCTGATCTGCTGCGCAGCGGCTGCCCAGACCCGTATCACTGACCTGCGCGTACAGCACGCCCGCGAACCCCTGGCCGTCGAGGACCGGCATCCCGTCTTCAGCTGGAAGATGGAGTCGCCTCGGCGCGGAGCGCACCAAGAAGCTTACCGGATCCGCGTCGTGCGCGAGAGCGACGGCAGCACCCTCTGGGACAGCGGCGAAGTGGCCGACGGCCGCTCGGACAACATCCGCTACGCCGGCGTGGCCCTGCAGCCGGAGATGGCCTACACCTGGGAGCTGTCCGTCCGGGACGGCACTGGGGCGGTCCACACGGAACGGTCCCGCTTCGAGACCGGCTTGATGAACCCGCGCCTGAGCGCCTGGAAGGGCGCCGGCTGGGTCGGCGGCGCGCAGCTCAAGCTGGACGCCGCCTCGCAGTCCGTCTACGGCATCCGCACGGACTTCCGCATCGTGCGGGGCGGGGTCGCCGCGCTGGTCTTCGGCGCGGACGACTTCCGGCTCCGCCATCCCTTCCTCAACGGCTTCGCCGTGGCCTCGCCGCAGAGCTACTTCAAGGTGGAGGTCGAGCCCGCCCGCAGCGAGATCCGCGTCTGGCGGGTCGGATACTTTCCCGGGGACAGCGCCGACCGGCCGCTGCTGGTCCTCAATCCGGAGAACAACCCGCAGGGCAACCTCGGGAGCGTCTTCGCCGCCGGGGAGCGGCACAGCCTCGAGATCCAGGTGGAGGCCAGCCAGCTGAGCTTCACCGTGGACGGAACGCCCGTCGTGACTGCCGCACAGGCCCGGCGCGGCGGCGCCGACCCGCTCGTCGTCGGGATGACGGGGCGGCCTACGCGCGCCTCGCGCCTCTCCGTCAACGTGATCGGCAGCGGGGGCAACTACCCCTCCTTCCCGAACCTGTGTTCGGTGGGCTTCGCCGGCGCGGACGGATCGGAAGTGGAATACACGGACTACCAGATCCTGAACGCCGGCCAGAGCGAGGACCGCGTGGTCTTCGACAAGCGCCACTACGGCATCTTCCGCGGCCTGCCGGGCGTCCGCGTGGAGGACCGGTGCATCCGCGTCAGCGGCGGGACGCTCGCCTGGGCGGACCCGTCCCACGGCGCAGAGACGATGCTCCGCAGCGAATTCACCCCCGCCAAACCCGTCCGCTCGGCCCGCCTCTACGCCGCCGCGATGGGCACCTTCCGGCTCTACCTCAACGGGCAGCAGGTGGGCAGCGACTGGTTCGCCCCGGGCGACAGCCAGTACCGCGAGACGATGTGCTACATCAAGTATGACGTCACGTCCCTGCTGCGCGCGGGCCGCAACGCGCTGGGCGCCGAGCTTGCCGGCGGCTGGTACACCGGCTACGTGACCTTCTCGCCGGGCAACTTCAACTTCTTCGGCGACCGCGAGGCCCTGCTGGCGCGCCTGGTCGTCACCTACGAGGACGGCACGCGCGAATCCTTCGTCACGGACCCTGCGGGCTGGAAGGCCTGGCAGGACGGTCCCGTGCGCCTGGGCAGCTTCTTCCAGGGCGAGCGTTACGACGCGCGCAAGCGCCTGGCGGGCTGGAGCGAGCCCGGCTTCGACGACGGCGCCTGGGCGCCCGCCGTCCCCGTGGCTCCGCGCAGCTGGGTGGACTTTGACATCGTGGCGCGTTACGACGAGCCCGTCCGCGTGCGGGAGGTCCTCACCGCCCACCGGCAGATGCCCGTCCACGACGACTGCACCTATATCTATGATATGGGCGTGAACATGGTGGGCGTGCCGGAGATCGACATCCCGGCGGGCTGGCTCGCCGAAGGGGACGTGGTCACCCTCACCTACGGTGAGCAGGTCTACCCGGGCCTCAAGGGCGACAAGAAAGAATATGTGCAGCGCTTCGGCCGCCGCGGGCGGAACGTCGCCGGCCACATCCTCTACGAGTCCAACCGCGCCGCGCTGGACGCCGACTTCTACATCGCGGACGGCCCCGGCGCCGTGACCATCCGCCCGCGCGACACTTTCCGCGGATACCAGTACGTCCAGGTCCACATCCCCTCCCACAAGGGTCCGCTGCCCCTGGAGAGCGTACGCGGCCTGGTCCTCTCCTCGTCGGAGATTCCCACCGGGACCTACCACGCCACCACCGCGGACCGGCTGACCGGCGAGCGCGTGGACCAGCTGTTCCGCAACATCCAGCGCAGCCAGCTGGGCAACTTCCTGACCCGGCCGACCGACTGTCCGCAGCGCAACGAGCGGATGGGCTGGACGGGTGACGCACAGGCCTACACCCGCACCGGCCTCTACCAGGCCGACACGCGCAACTTCTTCCGCCAGTGGATGGTGGCCCTGCGCGCCGACCAGGGCATCGGCGACGACCGCAACGTGCCCGGCGGCATCGGCTCCACGGTGCCCACCTACAACCGCGCCGACGACACCTCCTTCGCGGACGGGACCACCTGGGGCGCCGCCGTCTGCCAGGTACCCTGGCAGATCTACAACCAGTATGGCGACACGCAGGTCATCGAGGAGAACCTCGAGACGATGATGGACTGGCTCAACGGGATGGCCTTCTACAAGCTCAGCGACGAGCATCCCTACCTCTCCTCCAAGGCCAGCGGCCTGGCAGACCACCTGGCCCTGGACAACCGCACGCCGCCGGACCTGCTCAACAACGCCATCTACATCCATATGATGGAGGTGACAGCCATCATGGCCGAGGCCGTCGGCCGCCACGACTGCGCCGCGCTGCTCCGCGAACGCCACGCGCACGCCAAGGCCGACTGGAACGCCACCTACGTGGACCCCGCCACCGGCAAGACGCGCGGACGGATGGGCAAGACCATCCACACCCAGGCCTCCTACGCCACCCCGCTCAACTTCAACGTCTTCAGCGACGAGTACAAGGAGCAGGCGCAGCGCTGGCTGTCCGCACTGGCCGCCGCCCCCGCCACGAGCGGCCCCACCCCCGAAGAGGCGGAGGCCCAGAAGGACATCCGCGAGACGGTCACGAGCGCCTTCGGGACGCTGGGTTCGGGCAACACCGACTTCAACTTCAAGCCCTACACCATCACCACCGGCTTCTCCGGCACACCCAACATCCTGCCGGCCCTGAGCCGCGCGGGCGACGCCGAGGGCGCCTACCGGATGATCTCCAACACGGAGTATGCATCCTGGCTCTACCCCGTTGTGTGCGGGGCCACCTCCATCTGGGAGCGCTGGAACTCCTACGACGCCGCCTTCAGCGAGCCCAATTCCAACAGCATGAACTCCTTCAACCACTTCGCGCTCGGCGCCGTGGGGCAGTGGATGTTCGAATACCAGCTGGGCATCACCGCCAACTACGCCGAGGGCGAGGCCGGCTACAAGCACTTCATCCTGCAGCCCACCGCAGGCGGGACCTACACGGCGCTGGAGGGCAGCTACGACTCGCACTACGGGCGCATCCGCAGCGCCTGGACGGCCGACAAAGGCGTGATCACCGGCTACCGCTGCACGGTCCCGGCCAACACCACCGCCACGCTCTTCCTGCCCGTGGACCCGTCCGCCGTCGCCACATACGGTGAGGCGGACGGAGCCGCCTGCAAGGGCGCCTGCGTCCGCCTCGGCCACGCCGCCGTCCGCTACGAGCTGACGGCCGGGGAGTGGGAGTTCACGATCCGCGAAGGGGCCGTCAGCGTGCGCTGACGGCCTTCAGGTTGGCTTTGAGCTGCTCCACGGAGCTCGCGCCGATGATCACGGACGCGACCTCCGGGCGGCGGAGGATCCAGCGGAGGGCGTACTGCGCGAGGGTATAGCCTTCGGCCTGCGCCTGCTCGTTCCACGCTTTCAGCTGCGCGAGGAGCTCCGGCGTCAGCACACTCTCGTTGAGGAACTTGCTGTGGCGCATCCGGGAGTCCTCCGGGATGCCGTTGAGGTAGCGATCGGTCAGCAGGCCCTGCGCCAGCGGCGAGAAGGCCACGTAACCCACGCCCGCGGCGGCGGCCTGCGGCAGGATCCGCTCCTCGTGTCCCCGTTCCAGCATATTGTAGCGGCCCTGGTAGACCAGGCACGGGACGTGCGCCTCGCGCAGGTACTGGTATGCGCGCACCGCCATCTCGGGCGGATACTTGGAGATGCCCACGTAGAGGGCCTTGCCCTGGCGGACGATGTCCACGAGCGCCTGCATCGTCTCCTCGAGCGGCGTCACCGGGTCGGGCCGGTGGGAATAGAAGATATCCACGTAATCGAGCCGCATACGCCGCAGGCTCTGGTCCAGCGAGGCCATCAGGTTCTTGCGGGAGCCCCATTCACCGTAAGGCCCGGGCCACATGTCGTGCCCGGCCTTGGTCGTGACGATGATCTCGTCGCGGTGAGTCTCGAGCGAGGCCTTGTAGATCCGGCCGAACATCTCCTCGGCCGAGCCGTAGGGCGGGCCGTAGTTGTTGGCCAGGTCGAAGCAAGTGATGCCGTTGTCGAAGGCGGCTTCGACGATGAAACGGCATTTCTCCGGGTCGGCGGCTTCGCCGAAATTGTGCCAGAATCCAAGTGAGATCTCGGGGAGCAGCAGACCGCTGCGGCCGCAGCGGCGATACTTCATCGCTTCGTAGCGCGGCTCGGTAAGTCTATAGTTATCCATACACTAACAAAGGTAAGGAAAAAACTTTATAAAAAACTTTTAAAAAAAATTGGTGCTTTCAAAAAAGTGGTTTACCTTTGCAGTCCCTTTCCGAGAGGTCTGGGACAGATCATTGAAAATACTGGAAGATAAGTACAAGCAAGTACCGAGAACTAAGAATCGAGAGCGTTGATTTCTTTGGAAATTGATAGAGTGTCGGGAGAGAACTTAGAGTATTAAAAATATACAAAGAAGAGTTTGATCCTGGCTCAGGATGAACGC
>JAEEGL011361858.1_pt1 | contig 10966 bp, 12 predicted proteins | sample 9134231 | NCBI WGS metagenome assembly JAEEGL01 (sample SAMN16246548, study PRJNA631951) | gut metagenome | biome: gut microbiome; feature: rumen; material: fiber-attached | host: Bos | place: Iran: Karaj | collected 2018-10 | reverse complement strand
GGCTGGTTCATGTTCGGCGTCATCTCACAGACGATGGTAATCCACACGATCCGCACACCGAAGCTTCCGTTCATCGGAGACAGGGCATCAGTCCAGCTCACGATATCGACTCTTGCGATAATCGCCGTAACGCTGCTTATCGGATTCACAGGCATATCAACACTGTTCAGCCTGCCGACGATGCCGATCTCATACATGCTCTGGCTTGCGATCCTCATGCTCGTTTACATGGTATTCGCTCAGATCATGAAGGTTATCTACATCAAGAGACACAAGGATTGGTACTGATACCTTTTCGGGAGATCGAAAACAATAATACTAAGGGCTGCCCTCGTGATGAGGACAGCCCATTTCTTTATCTCGTGATACAATAATCTTTATTAAACGCAGGGAGACTTACGGGCTGTATGGCAAAAGGAAATAAAAAAAGTTCAAAGGGAAAGAAAGTCTTAAAAGGGATATTGCTGACCCTTCTTATTCTTGTTGCAGTTGTCCTTGTCGGCGCGAGGATATATTTCAGGGCGCCCGTAAGCGGTTATTACAAGGCTTCCGAGAAGGCTTTTGTTATTCCCGGACTTCTGGATAACATGACGCCTCAGGGATTTGATTATGATGAGGCTTCCGGAATGTATCTTATCGGAGGTTACCAGAAAGACCACAGCCCTTCACGCGTTTACCGCGTCGAAAAGGCAAGCGGCAAATCCAATGGCTATGTTGTCCTGGGTGATGAGGAAGGCAATACGGTAAATCCCCATGCAGGCGGACTTGCGGTTCATGACGGATATCTCTTTGTGGCAGGCGATGAGGATTCGAGCATCTATATCTATAACCTCTCTGATGTACTGAATGCCGGAAGCGGCGAAGTGGTTAAGAGAGCAGGCCGGTTCAATACTGTTTTTATGGGCGACAAGATAAATGTTGCCTGGATCTGCTTTTCGGAAGACCGCATGATCGTCGGTGAGTTCTACAGAGATCCTAACTACGTAACGGATGAATCCCACTGGATTACGACAAATACAGGCGAGGTGAACCGCGCTTTCGCATTGAGCTACAGCTTCAGCGATGATGAGGATTCTGTTTTCGGCATTTCCGGGATGCCTTCAGAGATTTATTCATTACCGGATCTTGTTCAGGGCATGACCGTAAAAGACGGAAAGTTCTGGATATCCCAGTCTTACGGAACAGCCAAGTCCACGATAAGATGCTACGATCTGGAAGGTGTAAACCCTGTAAACGCCAGAATGTATATATATTCCGGAAGGGCATATGCAGATGTGTGTATCCCCATATATGCATTTGACAGCAGCACGGAGGTCGCATCCTTCGATGCTCCGCCGATGGCAGAGGAGATCATTTTCGTTGACGGAAAACTGATGATAATGAGTGAGTCTGCTTCCATGAAATATATCTTCGGAAACCTTACCGGCGGCAGATGGTGCTACGGAACAGATGTTGAGAAAGTGATTTAAGTAAGGAGCGGCGGATCATGTTTTATACGGACATTCCCGGAATCGATCTGGGCGAATACTTTGATAAGACTACCATCCTGGGTCAGGTGCTTGAATTCCTGATCTATACCGCAATCGCGGCGATCGTCACGACGATAGTGCTTGCAATATATAACCACTTCGTAAAGAAGAAGCTCAGGGAAAAGAAGAACATCCAGATCCGCTTCACGCAGAACATCATAAGGACGCTCATCATCCTGATCGCGATAATCTGGGTCCTCATGAGCTCGACTGCAACTACCGACATCGGCAAGGTCCTCTTCCAGGGAACCGCCATAATCGGTGCGGTAATCGGTCTTGCCGCACAGCCCGTTATCGGCGATCTTTTCAGCGGAATTGCGATCAGCATCAACAAGCCTTTTGAGATCGGCGACAGAATCGAACTCGACAGCGGCATCAAGGGAATCGTTATGGACATCACTATGAGACATGTCGTATTGAGAACGATCGATACGGTCGATGTCATCATCCCGAACAGCAAGATCAATTCGAGCACGATCACCAACATGAGCCACAATACAAAGATCAGATCGGCCCACATGAGATTTAACGTCGCATATGGAACCGACATCGAAAAGGCCATAAAGGTTTTAAGGGATGCCGTTATCGAATCCGAATATTCCGAACCCGAGTGGAAGACAAAGGATTACGGTCCCGTATATTTCATTTCTTATGCAGACAGCAGCCTCGTTCTTGCAACGACTGTTTACTATAAGCCGACCAACGCGACAGAGTTCGTAATAAGCGACATCAACAAGCGTGTTTACGATGCATTTGCAAGAGAAGGAATCGAGATTCCGTTCAATTACGTCAATGTTGTCATGAAAAAGGACAATTGATCAGCCGGTAATAATCTCACCGTCAGCACCCGGAATGTCCCTTATTATCTCGCCTGCGGCGGGTACTGAAATATGTCCCGACAAAGGGTTCTTGATGCTGATCACGGGAGTTGTTATCTCTGCTTCGACATCTGATCTCTCGAATGCCAGATCGCATTCTTCCATGCGGCAGTTTATTAGCTTTAATCCCTTGCAGTAGCACAGAGGCTGCGTGCCCCTGATCGTGCAGTTGATGAACGTCACGTTCTCGGAATACCAGGCAAGATATTCGCCGTTTATCACGCTGTCTTTAACGGTCACGTTCTTTGCGTGCCAGAATGCGTCTTTGGTATCGAATCTGCAGTTGTTAATCTCAACGTTTTCGACGTACTGGAAAGAGTATTTTCCTTTGAGTTCCACGTTGTCGAAAACGATGTCCGAAGATCTCATGAGGAAGTATTCCGATTCTGCGGAAGTATCCGTCATCTTAAGGCCTTTTACGGACCAGCCGAACTCAGGTGAGATGATGGAAGATGAACTGATATTTACGTCAAAGCATTCGCGCATTGCCTTTATGCCGTGAAGCTTTGAACCTGTGATGTCTATGTTGTCCGAATACCACATTGCGGCACGGCACTTGCCGGTCATTTCGGATGAAGAGATCTTAAGGCTGTGAACATGCCAGAACGGATATCTTAAGTTGAAATATGAATCTTCGACGGTGACATTACTGCTTTCTTTAAGAGCGCTCTCGCCGTCAGCGGGACCGTCAAAGCGGCAGTTTCTTACCGTGATGTCAGAGCTGCCGTATAAGGCGCGCTCCCCGTCCATTGTCATGTTTTCGATAAGATTCATAGACATTCCTTTCAAACCGGATACTGATGAAATCTTACTATCTCATGCCATATTCCGTATATCAGTTTTTCGTCAGTTTTGTTTTGACATGCACCAATAAAGTTTGTAGTATTGATTTAGTTTGTCCGTGCTAACAAGATGGCCGGCTTTTGTAAGAGGTTTTTACTAATGAAAAACAGCAGCGATATCGGCAAGTCAGCTGAAGACTATCTCGAGTCGATGATAATCCTCAAAGAGAAGAACGGTTATGTCCGTTCTATCGACATTGCGGGATTCCTGGGCGTTACGAAGCCCAGTGTCAGCGTTGCCATGAAGCGTCTGCGCGAGGACGGATATATCGAGATGGATAAGTCCGGCCTGATTACTGTTACTGACAAGGGCATGGAGATCGCAGATAAGATCTATACACGCCATAAGAAGCTCACGGATTTCTTTGTTTCACTCGGCGTAGACCCTGCTGTTGCCGAAGATGACGCCTGCAGGATCGAACACGATCTGAGCGACGAGACATTCGATGCGATCTGCGCTCATATCGAGAAGTCCCGCTAAAGGCAATAAGTCAAAAAAAGACTAATATTCTGCTATTAACTGATATATACCGGTCAATTTACTATGCTAAAATCTCATTATTGAGAAATGATTTATAAAGGAGATCACTCTATGGCATGTTTTCTGGTTCCCACAACTGAAGCTATCGTAACAACAGTAATCAAAAAAGTAGCTGACAACAAAGGATCTGACAACATCTTCATCAAGAAGATGGGCTGGCTCAATAATATGCTCTGGGGTGGTGCTACGCTCCTTGCATTTGAACACGTATGGCACGGTGAAGTTACACCGTGGTTCCCTTTCCTTACTGCAGCCGCTGACCCGACAGAGGCAGCAGAGATGCTCCGCGAGATGATGACGAGCGGAGTTGCAATGGCCGTCCTTGTAACATTGGCGTGGGTCGTCATGGTGCTTGTGGCACAGGCAATCTCCAAGAAAAAAGCGCCTTCACAGGTCAAGGCTAAGGCATAAGGGGAATCCGCAAAATGACATTACTTATCACCGTTTTTGCTGCAGCAATCTCAACTATTCTCTGGTATAACTCCAAGTCTGATAAAAAGCTCGGCACACTCGCACTCATGTACTGGGGTGCAAGCCTTATGTGGCTTGTTGACGCAGTAGTCGAGTACATCGAACTTGGTGCTGAATTTTTCGAGCAGGCACCTGCAGACATGCTCAACGATTCTTATCTCGGACTTTGCGTAGTTGCTTTGGGCATCGTTATCTGGCTCATCGTTCTTTTCGTTAAGGACCCTGAGGGCAAGGTAAAGGCAATGCTCGCTTCAAAGTAATGGATATCTCAAAAGACATCCGAAATAAAGAAACTGCGCTCATTGAGCGAATTAAGGCCGCCGGGAAACTGGCGGTCGCTTTTTCTGGCGGAGTCGATTCCACATATCTCTTATACAAGGCTCACGAAGTCCTTGGTGATGACTGCATCGCCGTTACGGTGAAGTCCCGGGTCATCACGGATGAAGAGTTTGAATGGACCCGTCAGTTCTGCGAAAAGACCGGCGCCAGACAGGAAGTCGTTGACTTCGATGTTTTTGCCGTGCCGGAATTTGAGAGCAATCCGCCCGACAGATGCTATCACTGCAAGAGAAAGATCTTTGAGGGCATTAAGAATGCCGCTTCAGGATACGTGGTCGCCGACGGAAGCAATGTCGATGACACGGGCGATTACAGGCCCGGCATGCGCGCAATTAAAGAACTTGAAATAGTCAGCCCCCTGAAAGAAGCAGGTCTTACAAAGAGTGATATCCGCATGCTTTCAAAAGAAGCGGATCTTCAGACATGGGACCATCCTTCAGCTGCATGCCTCGCATCGAGATTTGCATACGGCGAAAAGATCACGGCAGAAGGTCTTGAGCGCGTTGCGAAGGCCGAGAAGTTCATACGTGAAATGGGCTTTGAAGGGATCCGCGTAAGAGTGCACGGAAATCTCGCAAGGATAGAAGCAGCACCTGATGACATTGCACTTCTTTCTTATGAACGCGCAAGGAAAGAAATATCTGAAGAACTCAAGCGTTTGGGCTTCAAGTATGTCACAATGGATATGGACGGTTACCGCACGGGCAGCATGAATGAGGTTTTGTGATCATGAGTGACGCAAGAGACATTTTGGAGAAGGTTGCGAGTGGGGAGATGACTCCCGAAGAAGCCGAGCTTCAGCTTAAGATGAAGCCTTTTGTCGATCTGGGGTTTGCCAAGCCCGACCTTCACAGAGGCATAAGACAGGGCGTTCCCGAAGTCATATTCGGCGAAGGAAAAACGGCTGAGCAGATAGATAAGATCACGACAGCTCTCCTTGAAGGCGGCCAGAAGACCGTTCTCATTACAAGGCTTTCTGAAGAAAAAGCCGCTGAACTTAACGTAGACATCAAATACTATAAGGAAGCGCGCATCGGCGCTGCGGGAATCATCCCGGAGCCTGACGCGAAAGGCACCATCGTTGTCGCAACGGGCGGCACTTCCGATCTTCCCGTCGCGGAAGAGGCGGCTGTCACGGCCGAGCTTTTGGGCAACAAGGTTACCCGTGTTTACGACGTCGGCGTATCAGGCCTTCACAGACTTCTCTCGCATAAAGAGGAACTCATGGCGGCAAGCGTCGTCATTGCGGTCGCAGGCATGGAAGGCGCTCTGGCAAGCGTCATCGGAGGTCTTGTCGACTGTCCCGTTATCGCGGTCCCCACAAGCGTTGGATACGGCGCATCTTTTGAAGGAATCACGGCGCTTCTTGCAATGCTCAATTCATGCGCAAGCGGCGTCACTGTAGTCAATATCGACAACGGCTTCGGCGCAGGCTATTCCGCCGGCATGATCAACCACATCGGAGGTTAAGAATGAAGACTCTTTATATCGAATGCAATATGGGCGCGGCAGGCGACATGCTCCTCGCATCAATGGCTGAACTTACGGGAGACGTCAAAGCCTGTGAGGAAAAGCTCAATTCCCTGGGAATCCCTGATGTCACTTATAACTTCGAAAAGAGCGTCAAGTGCGGCATAGAAGGCACTCATGCACGCGTTGTTGCCCTGGGCGTCGAAGAGGATGAACACCTTCACGAGCATACTCACGAGGGCCATACCCATACACATGAGCACGGGCATCACGATCCTTCTCGCGAGGAACTCGAAAATGGCCACACTCATGAACATCACCATGACCACGATCATGAGCACGAACATTCTCATGAACATCATCACGATCACGAACATGAACATGGCCACGAGCACCATCATCACCATGCCCATATGAGTGATATCGAGAATATCATCAACGGTCTCAATGTATCTGAGAAGGTTAAGCAGGATGCTCTCGCGGTATACGGCCTGATCGCAGATGCCGAGAGCAAGGCTCACGGCAAGTCGGTTTCCGAGATCCATTTCCACGAAGTCGGCACAATGGATGCAGTTGCAGATATCGTCGGAGTCTGCGTTCTTTTAGAGCAGATCGCTCCTGACAAGATAATCGTTTCTCCTCTGGCCACAGGCTACGGCCAGGTAAGGTGCGCTCACGGCATCCTCCCGGTACCGGCTCCCGCAACGGCAAGCATTATCGAGGGCATTCCCACTTATAGCGGTGATATCGAAGGCGAGCTTCTCACACCCACGGGTGCCGCACTTCTTAAGCATTTTGCAGACAGCTTCGGTCAAAGACCTGTCATGGCGGTCGAGAAGACCGGCTACGGCATGGGCAAAAAAGACTTTGCCAAGGCAAACATGCTCAGGACCTTCATCGGCAGCACGGAAGGCGAGGGCGATAAAGTCATCGAATTCAAGTTCAATGTTGATGACATGACTGGCGAAGAGATCGGATATGCGACAGGCGTCCTTATGCAGGAAGGCGCTCTTGATGTTTACACGACTGCTGTCGGCATGAAGAAAAACCGTCCGGGAATCCTTTTCACGGTGCTCATAAAGCCCGAAGACAAGGAAAAGTTCGCAAAACTGGTTTTCGAGAACACCACGACGATAGGCATCAGATATAACGAAATGGACAGATTCAGGCTCGCAAGGCGTGAGGAAAAGGTCATGACCAAATTCGGCGAGGCCCGCATAAAGATCACAGAAGGCTTCGGCGTTATGAAGGCAAAACCTGAATATGATGACGTAAAAGGTATGCTAAATCACGAATAATTTCTCAAATTTTTCTGTTGAGATTTGCGAAAAGCATGTTTATTATTGAGAGATAAATCTTATCTTCTAATAAAACAGGGGTAGTTTTAATGAATAAGAAAAGCGGAAAGGTGCAGAATAAAAGCGGTTCTTCTAAAGAAAAGGGAACCGAACTGATGCCTTTGAATAATAAGAAGAAATCCGAAGAGAATAGTTTTACCGAATTCAAGGATGCTCCGGCTAAGACTGAGGTCAAGGACACACCCAAGGATTCATCCAAAGAAAAGGTGAAGGCTCCGGCAAAGAGCGCTGAGCCTGCCAAGAAAAAGCCAATAGTACCTATCATAATTGCCGCAGCAGCAGTACTTATCGTGGGCGGAGTCTTATTCTTCGTTCTCGGCCGCAACGGTGACGCGCCCATCGAGAACATATTTGTTTCCGATATCGAAGTCACTATGGCTGACGGCACTGTCCAGACCATGAATGCCAATGCAGCATTTGAAGAGCTCTCCACAGACAGATTCTTTAAGGGAATCGTAATTGACGGTGTTGATGTCGGTGGCATGACCAAGGACGAAGCTTACGAGGCAGTCACAAAGACACTTCCCGAGAATCCCGAAGAGATCTGCGTAAAGCTTAAGCTCGCAGGAAAGACTCTTATCCCTAACTTTACCGACGTAACAGTTGAGTACAACACACGTGAAGTCATCGACACGGCGTTTGCAATGTACAGACCTGTCAGCGAGAAGGACCTCAACAAGCTTAAGGAATGCTACAACGGTGTCCAGCAGCTCAAGAACAACAAGCAGACATTCGAATCTTCTTACACAATTAAGGTAAACGGCGTACGCGAGACTGTAGAAAAGGTCCTCAAGATCTATGTCGATGAATATTCAGAGTACAGAGACGCTTCCATCGTAGAGTTCGACCTTGAGCACCGTGAGTTCATCATCGAGAAAGAGAAGACAGGCTACGATATCGACGTTGAAACAGCCGTAAAGGAAGTTGAAGCACTTTTCGAAGCCGGCACTTATACCGGAACAGTAACGGTTCCTGCCGAGATAAGAGAGCCTGAAGTCACCGAGGCAATGCTCAGAGAGGAATACGGCCTTATCGGTGAGCAGACCACGATCACAAACGAAGTCGAGAGCCGTAACGTCAATATCAGCCAGGCTTGTTCAAACATCAACGGTACTGTGCTCGAACCCGGTGAAGTATTCTCCTTCAACGAGGTAGTCGGCCAGAGAACCATCGATAACGGATTCCAGGCTGCCACGGTTATTTCCGGCGGTCAGTACGAGCAGGATCTCGGCGGCGGTATCTGCCAGGTCAGCGGTACTCTCTACAATGCAGCTTTGAGATCAAACCTCAAGATCATTGAGCGCCACGGCCACGCATGGCCTTCCGATTACATCGATCCGGGTCTTGATGCCACGGTTGACTGGCCTTCAACAGACATGAAGTTTGAGAACGATTCTGATTACCAGATAATCATCGTTGCATGGTGGGATCCTGATGACTATTCCTGCAATGCCCAGATCTACGGCAAGAAGCTTCCTGACGGACAGCACATTGAGACAGAAGCAGAGATCGTAAGCCAGTACACACCGGGTCCGGAATATACCGAATATGTTGAAGACTGGGATATGCCTGTAGGAGAGACCAAGGAACTCCGTCACTCATACGACTGCATTACCGCTTACGCATATAAGGTATGGTATGACAGGGACGGCAATGAGATCGACAGAGAATACTACAATTCAACATATTACAAGCCGTACGGAAGACGTGTAGCAGTCGGTGTAGTAAGAGATGACGGCACCTACGCATCCATCGATCACGAAACGGGTGAGGTACTTCCGGAACCTACACCGGAGCCCGCAACTCCTACACCGGAGCCGGTACCCGATCCGACGACGCCAACGCCTGATCCGCCGACACCCGATCCGCCTACGCCGGATCCGAATACAACTCCGGACCCTAATCCGCCGCCGGCAACCTGATATCAAATCAATAACAAAGAGAGTGTTTAGATAACACTCTCTTTTTTTGCAATTATAAAGCTCCCGCGAAAGGACAGGACGGGAGCTTTATGTTAGGTAATATATATCAAACAAACGATTGATATCTTTTTAAGTGTAGTAGCTGTTTTTATTAAGCTGTCTTGATGAATACCATGTTATCTGCGATGCTCTCGTTGTAGTCGTCCCATGTGAATCCGTCATAGCTGAATAAGAAGATGCCGTTGCCGTCTGTGTAGCAAACTTCTTCGCACTCTGCTTCGCCGTCTGCTGCATAAGTGATGACCTTCTTGATGCCGTTAGCATAAAGGATGCTCTCTGTATCTTCGTTGTACTTGCCTGTTAATCTCCAGATTACCTTTGTGTCTGCTGAATCGCCCCAGACTACTTTGATCATTACGTTATCGGGATCTGCTGCGTTGATCGTGACTGTTGCTCTGCCGCTTGCATATTCACCTGTGATCTCTGCTGCTGTCTTATGAGCGGGCTCTGTGATCTCTGCTGTGGGTTCTGTAACTTCAGGCTCTGTTGCTTCAGGTACTGCTGTGGGAACGGGTGTTGCCGTAGGAGCGGGAGTGGATGTGGGAACAGGTGTAGCTGTAGGAGCAGGAGTAGATGTGGGCTTTACAGGCTCAGCTGTTGTTTCTACCGGGTCTCCGGGGAGGATCGTTGTGCATACTTCCTCAACGGAATTACCGAACTTGAAGACCATTCCTGTTGCGATGTTCTCTTCAAAATCGTCCCATGTGATACCGTCATAGCTGAATACGAAAACGCCTTTGCAGCCGACGGAGAGGAGTTCCTCAGAGATCGTGTCACCCTTTTCGTTGAGTGTGATGACCTTCTTGATGCCGTCGTTGTAAACTACGCTTGTTGACTCTTCATCGAAGGCGCCGCTCATGGTCCAGACTGCCTTGGTGTTATAGCTGTCGCCCCAGACTACTGTGATGTTTGCGTTATTTGTGCCTTCGGGTTCAACAGTGATGCAGGCTCTGCCGCCGTAGTAATTGCCGGTGAAGTTCATTACGGGGTTCTGACCGTCGTTGATCTCTTTTGTTACCTTTGTTGTGACTGTTTCGCGGTTTACGACAGGTGCTCCTGCCTTCTGCTTTGCTGCGTTTCTGATTGCGCAAGCTGATACTGTGACTGTTGCTGCGAGCATTGCTGCTGAAGCGAGGATGATGATTGAATTCTTTTTCATTTTGTTTGTCCTTTCTTTTTTGCCTTCCGGCGATTTGTTTTGTTTGATGGCTTCATTATGTCGTCTGCGAAATGGGCAAACAATCAGTAATCACGGGGCTTTCCGTTGCTTATTCAACACTTGGAAAGCGCGGTGTTGCCTAATTCGAAAAAAGTTCGGAAAAACAAAATTGAAAAATTTCGATAATCCTATTGACAAGGTGGGTTTAACCGATTATCATATGCGAAAATCATTGCAAGAGAGGAGGACGGAAGTTATGTACGACCACAAGTTCTATTTCCAGTCATTAGTCCGCAGTAACTTCCGTTGTGGACGAATGTGTTGTTCTTGTTCAAACAGCCGCTGTTCCAACAGCACAACTATAACTATTTGAATCAAGAAAGGATAACACAACTAT
>JAEEGL010370085.1_pt1 | contig 10966 bp, 12 predicted proteins | sample 9134231 | NCBI WGS metagenome assembly JAEEGL01 (sample SAMN16246548, study PRJNA631951) | gut metagenome | biome: gut microbiome; feature: rumen; material: fiber-attached | host: Bos | place: Iran: Karaj | collected 2018-10 | reverse complement strand
GCTCGGCTCGGCTAGGCTCGGCTCGGCTCGGCTCGGCTCGGCTCGGCTCGGCTCGGCTCGGCTCGGCTAAGCCTAACTCATGCAAAAGGCAATAGCTGTTATAGATCCTGGCGTAATGCACAGCTTTTTTAATCGGCTCTAGCTCTTTTGAGTACAGATAATCGCGGAGGTTATTCCCGAACGACCAGCAGATCGCCACATACGGGTCATCGCTTTTGTGGGCGTGAAAATACTCCCGTGAGATCCACCGACGCTCATTCTTAAACTCTCCATTAACCGCCATTTTAAACCCCTTGCAGATTAAAGGGTTAAGTTCATTGTAATGGATGTATTGATATTTGCCGGATAGCGCGGCGGCGTGAGTCATGGCACCCCCGCCGCCGAAAATGTCATAAAAATGTTTAGCTGGAGGCAATATGCTGATAATCTCAGCCGCGATCGAGTTCTTACTGCCCTTATACGGCATCCCGTACCTCATTTACCGCCGCCCCACATGCTGATAATAAGCCATATTTCAATTAATAAAATCACAAGCCCCAGGACGCTGGTCACCCAGGGCATCCCGCAGTTGTCGATCATTCTCCCTTCCCCTCAACTGTTCGCTTTTTCCGAACTGTTGCAACCTGTCAATTTTTCCGACAAGTTCATTTTTTATTTCTGCAATCATTACAAATTTTTGAAAATCGGTTATAAGCTGACTGCGCGCCTTGCATGTAACCAATTTCATATATTAAAATTTGAAAAAGTATCACAAAGCAGATTATACCAGCAACGCCATACCAGCTCACGCATTCGCACATCTATTTATCCCCTCATCGACAATAAACGATTAGCTATTATAGCATTATGTGGCCGCGGTTAACCGTGACCGCGTTAACGCTTATTGTTTGTACTTCTCCCGGCGTCCCGGGCAAGTGTCGCAGATTTCCATAATTCTTTTACGCGGTACGCTGTCACCACGTCCAATCCCTACACCTACCAAGAAGCACACCACGGCAGTTATGAGCAGGGATAGGCCCCATAAGGCTGTATCAATCATTTGCTGGCCTCTTTCTCTATTTTGTCTATCAATTCCAGCAGCGCTGCGATTCTGCCTGAGCGCTTTCCGGCGGAGTACCCTATCGCTAGGGTTATCAGCTCAAAAAGTACCACAATGCCGATTATTGTCAAAACTTCATACCATTGTATCATTTGTTGGCCTCCTGCTCTTTCCCTTTTTCTAATTCCTCAATTCTAACTGTCAGTTCCTTTAGCTTCTTTCGTAAAAAAGCACATTCAACAATTAAGGCTTCTGTATAGCGTAATGAATAGTGTTCATTTGCTGGTCGTACAACTTCAGTAGTCTTTGTACCATCCTCATGTTCTACTTCCCTTGTTTCCTCTTGATAAACTTCATGGCAGTACAAACCGTATTCAGATATATCAACATTATGAGATTTACATGCTTCGTCTATTTGTTGTACCACATAGCCGGTATGCAATCTTGCTTTATCTTTCTTTTGGTCAACTGCATCATTGTATTTGAATTGAACTGGTTCAACATCTTGCCAAGCATCTAGCAGTTTATCATCAATTTCGGTGATTTGTTGCTTGTAGCGTTGGTCTGAGGTTATCTGACAAGCTGTGCCGTCCCAAGTCCATGTGCCAGATGGGTATAAATACATTGACTTAAGTTGATCTAGATTTGTGTTTCTAATGAACATCCTAACTGCACCGTTCAACCCGTAAACGGGATAAGCATCTTTTCCAAATAAGCTTAAAGTTGTACAATCCGAGTGGTACGTTCCGCCACCTAAGCATAACTCGCCACCATTATTGTCTCTGCCAAAAAATACTCCCGTCATCACTGCCCCGCCACTTCTCGGTACAACATCTTCTTGCATGGCTACATTTTTATTATTCCAACTTAACGTGCCATCTGGCTTGCCTATAAGTTGTCTCGTATTAGTACCGTCCCTTGCTTCAAGTTTAAATTCACCGGTACTTGTGCTTCTATTCTTACCGTTTAAAACTAAATTAGCACCGTTGGCTTGAGCTGTCGCACCGCCTACACAAATATAGTTATCGTCAACAACATTAAAAATTGTGCTACCTTTTAGATAAATCTTATTTGCGTAAAAATTAGCAAAACCATAGGTAGAATCACCTAAATCATAAGCATTATCCGTATCTGGAACAATACTTCCGGCTAGCGCATTTGTGCCGGCAAGCGGTACACACGCCCCCACCTGGTTGTCAACATATCCTTTCGTATCTGTAAACGCCTGATTGAGTGCTGTTCTGCCGACAAAATAATCATCATCAGTAATAAGGCGGATATTCTTAATGCCGCACTCATCACATGCGTGCAGGTCAGTGCCCAAAACGCTTATAACCCCCAGTTCGTAATCAGTTGTTGCTCCGGTTACTGCGGTTATTGATACGCCGTCAATCTTGACCTCGTAGGTGCTTTCGGTTGGGGCGTCGAGCGCGCAGTCAATGCGGAAATGGTACCACTGATCTACCACTACATCCGCAGCCGCGATCAGTGTTGCGGTTGTCCCGCTGCCGAGTACCAGCTCTATGTCTCCGGCGTTATATTGCAGGGTGATTTTAGCGCCGGTTGGTATGCCGCTGCCGTCAACTCCGGCGTAAGTCCCGATAATGGTATGGGTATTGACGGAGGCCGTGACAACCTTTAGATCAAATTCGACGGTGACCTTGTTATCGGTTTCGCTGTCAGGCTGAATTGCGATCGGCGCATATGCATAAAAGCCCTTTGTGTCGCCGTTGGTGAGATAATACTCGCCGTCCTCCAGGGTAAAGGTTCCCGTTGCCTGTGATGCATCGGTAAAGGTTCCGACCTGCGGATCAAGTGTTTGATCCTGGCATGATAATTCAAATAATTTTTCCATTGCTTATGCTCCAAAAACTGATACGGCTATGCTGTGTGCTATTGATACACTCATCGGCTGAATGGCGACTCCGCCTCCGCTGGAGGTAAGCGCTATTGTCGTATTTGTGCTCTGATTTGCGGAGAAGGTTCCGGCGGTTATGCCGTCAACTGTAACAGTTAGAACGCCCGCGCCCGGTGCAGGTATTGCGATCGTGCCATTGGCCGACTGGTTCGCGCTGAACGTACCGATCATAGTTCCGCCGTATGTAAGTGTAAGGGTACCGTCGTTAACCGAAGGCGTCACGATGTTAGCCGTTACATTTCCCGACTGGTTCGCGGTGAAGGTTTGCACATCAACGCCGTTAAACTGAATTGTGAGAGTACCGTCCCCTGGTGCCGGGATGTCGATTGTTCCCGCGGCCGCCTGATTTGCGCTAAAGGTTCCCAGTGTAGATCCTCCCTGGGTAACCGTGAGAGTGCCGTCGCCAGGTGCCGGTATATCCGCAGAAACATTGCCGGCGTCATCCGCGCCGAACATCGCCAGGGTTGTGCCGCCGTAATTGATCGTAAGCGTGCCGTTGTTCGCCGGCGCCGGTATGGTCGCGATCGCGGCGTCATAAATGCCGATCTTGCTGTCTATCAGCTGCCAGTTTGCTGTAATATCGCCATACCAGGCAATATTACCTTCATTTATCTGTATAATGCCATGCGGCAAAGTTGTACTCATTCCCGCGCCTCCTCATTAAAATAATCCGTATCTCATTAAACCGTAAGGGCCTATGCCGTATCCGGCTGTGAAATCATCCGGCCCGTGCAGTTTTTCAGCGTCTAAACGCCATGCCTGGTCAACCTCTGCGGCCTCCTCCTCGGTGAAGTAGTACAGAACCCACCGGTCGCCCAGTCCGTCATACTGTGCCCGCTCCTGGGTCACAATGGTCCGCGCCGTGTCAACGAGCATAAAATTGCCTTTGAAGTCGTTAGGCGTTGCCAATACCCAGGACCACGGATCACATAATTGCCCCTCACGGATAACCGTATCATCCACCCGCAGATCCAGGAACGTGTAACCGGATCGCACGGTTACGCGGATCGTGCAGTTCTGATTATCCAGGATGCACATTAACTCCTGATTAGGGTATTGTATAAGCGGTACTATCTGCATTTATTTGCCCCCTTTCAACCAGCTAACGGCATTATTTAAGCCCTTGTCAACGCCCTCACGGCCGAGCTGGATAATTGACGTTTCCGGTGCCTGCTTAACGCCTGTACGGCGTTTAGATCCTAGCTTAACATTAGTATAGGCATTTTCCACCTGGCGGATCTCCTGCAGTCTCGCGGTGAAATAAATCACGTCCACACCGTCGCCCGGTTGCCGGGTATAGTCCAGCTTATGCAAATTAAATTCCTTAAAATACCGTTCCGGTGTTAACACATTTAACAGGTCAGTGCTGCGGCAGTAATTGATCAAAAGGTCTAAAGTCTGTCCCAGCTCCTCCGGTTTGCCCGTGATCGCACCTTTAACATTTAGCGTTTCCGGTGAGCTTGCCTTATGGTATGAAACAAAACCACCGCTTACGGGTGAATTTGTGACCTTATAATCAATCGAATAATTGAACTGTACGAACGATTTAAACTCAATCATTAAACCGGTTTCCGGTATGATGAAAGCCCACTCCTGCACATCCGGGGGAATAACTCGGCTCTGCTCACGCTTTGCAAGTGCATTGAGTCGCTGGCGATTGATTAACTTACTAAACACACGCGCCCTCCTAATTCAAATATGTGCCGCTGTCGGATAGATCGGCGGTAGTCCTGCGCTCGTTCATAGTGTCGGCCAATTCTGCAGGATCTCCCACATTTCCATTAACGGTGATGTTTTGAGAGTTGTCAATATTCACATCGCCATTATGCTGTTTACCCACCGAATTTGTCACAGCGGAGGTCTGCTGATTAACGTTTGGCACCGCTGAGATTTTTGAGTTTAAAAAATCTTTTGCATTTCCCCATAGGCCGCCCAGATCAAAAGTATTTGCGGCCGCCGTAGCTAGGCCGCCTACGACTCCGAGCCCGGCTCCGATCCCGCCGGTTTCCTTCTTGTCATCATCACTGATGCCGAGAGCTTTTTTAGCCTCATTAATGCCGTCGATTATAGACGTGAACATTGTATAAAGCGGCGACCTTTTCCACGCGGCGATTAAATCATCAACCAGGGCGTTAAATCCGTCCTTTACACCCTCCCAGGTACGGGACAAAACACCTGCAAGGCTTTCAATCATTCCGGCAAGGGCGTTAACCGCTTTTGTGCGCAGATCTTTAACGCCGTTAACCGCTTTCTCCATCAGGTCAACGGTGAAATTAACGGCCTTATCGTGGGCGCCGGATAGGTCTCCGGTTAGGTCCTTCCACCCCTGCGCGATCTTACCCATGTAATCGGCGGTCCAGTCAACCATACCCTTATAAATGCTCTTGCACTTATCTGTTAACTCGGTCCATCCGTCCACTACTGAACCGATATAATCCGCCACCCAGTCAACCGCTTTTTTCCATGCGGAGGCCATATCTTCTGTAAGGGCGTGCCAGCCGTCGGCTATACCGTCAATAATCTTTTTACATTTTTCTTTTAAAAGGTTCCACCCGTCAGCTACTGAACCGATGTAATTCGCCAGCCAGTCAACTGCTTTTTCCCACGCCGAGATAAGATCTGCAATAAGGGCTTCCATGCCCTCCACCATACCGTCCCATCGCTGGTATATGAAATATGCGGCGGCTATCAGGAACAGTAGAGCCGGATGCCTTAAGAAAGCCCCCAGGGCCTTGCCAACGCCGCCGAGGGATTTCTCAAGCAGGTAAAGCACGCCGCGGACCGCGGAGAGCCCCATGAGAGCTCCAACAATTTTTGTAATAAGCGGTAAATAATCGGCAAGCAGTTTTTTGCACTTTTCTAAAAATGCGATCAGTTTCTGCTTTACTTCCTCCGGCGTGCCGAACTTGGCCCAAAATTCTGCAAAGGCTGAACGGCCGCCGCGGGCATAGGTTATCAGGTCATCGAGTACAAGGATCAGCGCTCCCAGGGCTATGATTAAACCGGTTAACGGGTTCCACAGTAACGCAAGGCCCATTTTTACCAGAGCCGGGATGAACACCGCGGTAATGACGCCCGCGGCCACCATAAAGAACCGGACTATATTGTGCTCGTTTTCCTTAACCCAGCCGCTGAAACGGTTTAGGATATCAACGCCCATTTTGATCGCGGGGTGAAATTCCCGCACGATCTTGGCGGATAGATCGGCCATAGCGATATTGAACTTAACCACGCCCTCACGGCATTTTTTATATAGTTCAATATCTTCACGGGTAACGCGGGCAAGCATCGCACGCTTATAACGCCATTCCTCAAGTTTTTGTGAATAGCGTCCGGTCATGCGGGCCACTTCCCCGACGTCCTTCATGTAACCGGATACAATTTTATTTATTGAAAACGCTCCGGCGATCGGTCCGGCAAACTTGGCGGCAAGTCCCGCCAGCTGATTTAGGCCGGATTTGACCGGAGTCGGATCAAGTCCCAGGCTTATTACTAGACTGTCTATAACTGTCGCCATTTACCGCTCCCGCTCGCTTTCGCGCTGATTCTGATTTTGGTTAAAAATGTCTACCTGTAAACACTCAAGCATATTGAGCAGATCTTCATAGCTGTAAACCGTTTGCAGCTCGTTTAGCGTCGCATAACGGTTAATAATCACACTGCTCAATAAAGGGCTGATGTTTACCGTTTTTGCAAGTTTATAGTGGCGCCCCGCTTGCCCGCTGAGTGTGCTGAAGGGGAGCCGGCGCCGACCTCTAAAAAATCAAGATGCAAAACAAGGGCCTCTTTACGCAGGGTAAAAAGTGTTTTAACGCTTTCGATCTGTGCATCCACTGTGTCAGGATCTAATTTTGTATAAAAGTTATCGACCTTAAGCTCGCAACATTCAAGTAATTGATCATATAACGGTTTAATTTTGTCGAGGTCCACGTTATTGAGCGCGGTCAAGCCTTCGTTCGCCAGGAGGTTGCCAACCTTTTCCTGCACATCCTCCGCGCTGTTAATATTTACACCCGGTAATTCTTTACCGAGTCCGGCACCGAGTAGAGCACGGCCCGCCTGGATGATCCACCACTCAAATTTAGTGGCCGGCATTTCTGTAATTCTAAAGGTTTTTGCAGTTCCGCGATCGTCGATCGTGATTTCTTTTGTTTTTCTCATATCTGTATCCCCTGGAAATAGGCGGCTTTTGCACCGCCTAGGTCCTATTAGCTAATAATAAGGATTGGTTATAATCCTACCTGGTTATATTTTGCAAAGGTAAATTTCCACTGTGTAGGCTCCAGGGTCTTGCGGATCCCCGGCAGGTCTTTACCGGTCAGCAGCACGCCTTTGCGGTATGCGTGTACCTGATTGAGCGCAGGAACGGTTATAATTAAGCTTACCTCATAGGTGCATTTATTTGTAACCATAGCCTGGGCCAGTGTCTGCATAGCTTTCAGCGACGGGCTGGAGGCCTCAAGGCTGATAGTCACGTTCCACGGATTAGGAACAAAGCCCGCAGCCATGCCGCCGTCCACGCCCATACGTGCCTGAGCGTATTCGTGCTCATCGCCGTCAACCATTTGGTCAGTAGAAAAATTTGTAATAGGAATGCCGGCAGGATAAAGATCCTCCACGATCATAACCATGCTCGCGTTAGCGCTCGTAATATCGAGTAAAGGTACTGTAGTTTCCATTATTTTTTACCTCCTAAACTATTGCGGTGCTTGGCAGATTGATCTTATGAACAGATCCGCCGTAAGTGTACCAGAAATTGCAGGCCGGTGATTCACGCTGCTGCCTAATCTGCGCGGTGGCGTCAACGATCTGCAGGTAATAGCCTGAATTGTACAGCTCTGTAGAGATATCAAGGCCGCCGGTTTCACGCTGGATCTCATTTTTCTGAGTCTGTGACAGGTTAACGCCGATATCAATAGTGCCGTTCGCGATTGCACGATCTACAACATCCTGAACCCAGCCGCGGATCAGTGTATAGCCCGCATCGGTATATGGTACACGCGGGGTCATTTCAAATCCCGCAAGGATCTGAACCTGCAGCGCATTATTAAGCCATGTAGAATTGAGATAAGTATCAATCCATCCAAATTGTCCGTCAATCTGGCCATTCTGGAACAGCACAAATGCATCATTGCGGCTCGCATAATCGCCCATAAAGTTAACGCCGTTTGCTATAAGGTTGCGGGCCTTCGCCTTCTCAGTAATTACAGCGGCTAAGCCGGACTGAGCCTTGTATGCAAAGGTAATTGTACTATTATTGCGATCCCAGGCAATGGATGCCGCGCAGCCCATCACAAAAGCAGCATAAAGCGGGCTGTTATATACATGTGTTAAACCTTCGGCGTTTAACTGTCTTAACTGGTATGTGATTGAACTTGTATCACTGTCAGTCAGCACAGCGGCCTCATCGGTCCAGCGAACATATAAGTATTGATTGCCCTCATTGAATTGAGTCTGTACCCATCCCACGATCGCGGCGTTCTCGTCATATGTGAGCGGAGTCGCATTAATGGTTGTAAGGGTTACCCAGTTCATTGATGTGTTTGTTACCAGGTCAAGAACCTGATCAAAAGTCTTTGCCAGGTAACCGGCGCAATTCAATACCGGGGTATCGAGTTTTAACAGTGTGGCAATATCGCCGCCGATCTCGGTGATCACGTTTTCCGCGGTTGTTGCACTGTCGGTCAACTCAATACGCGGGCCGCGGCCGTCGCTGTTAACGAGTGCCAGGGAGTAGGTTTCCCCGGAGGTGGTGATCTCGCTGTTAATCGCGGTAAGTGCAGCGCTCACAGAGGTAACGGCGGATAAGCTCACTGTATAGGTGTGTAAGGTGCCGTCATTAATGGTCAGTGTAGTGGCTGCGGTTAACGCTGTCAGCAATGTGGCAAGATTGCCGAGATCGCCGCCTACCACATATGCACCGCGGTTTGTACGCATAGCGCCTGAGACCATCAGGGTGCTGGGCGCGGTCAGCTTGTTATTGTAGCCATTGAAGTAAATCTGCGCGGCTTTATACTCTGTCGAGCTGTAACCGTACCATTTCCCCACGCTTTCGGCATCCGCAAACTGCTGGATTGCTCCGGCGGCGGGTGCTGCGGCACTGTCGGACAAAAACAGGCCATTGAAAACAAGGTCTGTTCCGGTACCGGCTAGAACTCGCGGCGTGATCTTAACTAATTCACTTGCAGGAATAGTCATTTTTTAGATCTCCTATATTAATCATGATTATTATCGACGTTTTCTGTCAACATCCAACCCGGAGCGCTCTCCCGTGTTTCCGGTGTGTGCGCTTTGACTGATCTCACATCTACACGGGTGAAAAAACCCGCATCGGTTGCGACATTAAAACGCTGGCCTATATGTAATTTTACATTATATCGGGCGGTATAATTTTTTGTTTCATCCCAACCCGTGATATTAGTCACGTTTTCAGCGAATAAACTTGACAAACCATATTTAGCAAAGAACTTGACCGCCGTCGGACTGCGGACCAGCAGCTCAATAATCTGCGCCCGCTCCGCCGTGATTTCCTGTTTTTGCATCGGCTCGGCACTGCAAAAATCAATACTGATTATATGCTCCAGCATCTCACTGGCACGCTCTTTGTAGCTTTCCTGCGGCTGATTCTTGTACTCATATTGATAATGGTTTGTACCGTGTCGGATTGTGCTAACATGTGCGATTATGCAAAGTTCGGTACTGGTACTTACAACCGGGGCATCATTCAGCCCCGCGCGTATAATCTGATCTGCGGTCAGCTGTTTACTGTTCGCGTCCTCCGGATTATACGCGTAAGCCTTCACGAACTCATAAACCGCCGCCAGGACATCTACGGCCATACACTCACCCCATTGATCAGTTTATCCAGCACTCCGGCACCGTTAACCTCACCGGCGTGCTGTTCTTCGGTCATTTCCTCGATCTGCTCTTCCGGCTTTTCCAGGGCGGCCTTTTCTCCGGTGATTTCACGGGATTTGAAAACATCGGCAAACTGACGGCCGTTATATTTTCCACCTAAACCGGCGCGGATCGTGCCGTTACTATCCACCATAATACGGGCACCGCGGCCGATCGTAACCCACCGTGTAGAATAGCGGATCAGCTCTTCGGGGATTGCATCCTGGGCCATTTTTTCCCACCGTGTCTCTTTAATTGCCTTTATATAAGCATCATAGAGCGGGGCCAGCTTTTTAAGATCTGATTTGCTCGGCCATAAGTCGCTAGAGGCATAGTTAACCAGAAAATGATTGCTTTCCCCCTTCGATTCCATTTTGTCCTTCACGTAACCTTCAAAACCGCGGGCGGCCATTTCTCTGATTGTGGTCCAGTATGCTTTTGACCTGTATTTATCGGCTTTCTGTGCAGCCTTGTAAAAGTCTGTATCATGTAAAGCCCTATGCAGGTCTACAGCCGCCTTATACAGCTTTTCCGATTGTCTCAGCTTGTAGGTGTTTTCAGTTCCGTAATTATCGGCTCCGGTTCCTACAATGTAGTTATCCATTGCGTGAAACCACTCATGTGCTACGCATCCGGCGCCGCCGTATTTGGTCAGGTTAATAACCTTTGTATCCGGTTCATAATGTGCCAGGGCGGCGTTTTTGCCACCGACGCCACGGGCGCCAAAAGCAAGTCCCAGGGAACCGTCAAGGCTTATATCCTTTGTAGTTATTCCGGTAACCTTAGATAGATCGTGCAGCGCGTCATACGCCTGGTCCATTAAGTTTTGACGGGATAACTCTCCGGTTTGAGCAACCCAGTTTCCAAACTGAACGCCCCTAAATCCAAAGGCCTTATCATAATCACTAGGCGTTGTTGCCTTTCCTTTTCTGTAGTCTCCGCCGTGACGCTCACTAGACTTAAATCTTAACTTGCTTTCATCCACATCATACGATGCCTTAATAGCGTTATAAGTTTCGGTAAGCTCTAAAGCGTGTGCCGGCGTATTGAATAGGCGGGCGTCCTTCACATCGTCAAACTCTTTTAACGGCGTATAATTGCGGTCGCCTTTT
>JAEEGL010039215.1_pt1 | contig 10966 bp, 9 predicted proteins | sample 9134231 | NCBI WGS metagenome assembly JAEEGL01 (sample SAMN16246548, study PRJNA631951) | gut metagenome | biome: gut microbiome; feature: rumen; material: fiber-attached | host: Bos | place: Iran: Karaj | collected 2018-10 | reverse complement strand
GGCCGAATCATCATCTACAATTATTTTCAGTTTCTTAAGCTTACTGTCATCTATAACATAGGGCAGATATCCGCATGCCGTATCCCCGCTTACCGCAAAGGAGATTCCGTCGGGGACGGACGGGTTTAAGCTGCCCGGAGCCGAGATATAGCCAAGCTTTCCGGACAAAGTCACCGGCACCGGCTCTGCAGGCTTTGTCTCTGCAGGCTTCACGGTCGGAGGCACATATTCGGTGTCGTCAAGATCCGGCACGGTATATTCGGCCGTATCGGATTCTTCATCCGCCTCATCTTCCGTCTCATCTTCCGTTTCCTGCTCTTCTTCGGAGACTTCTTCGGTCTCCTCTGCCTCATCTTCTGTTTCACGCGCTGTCTCAGACTCTTTGGCAGGCTTTGTCTCTATGGCTTCGCCGGTGGTCTCGGCATCTGTTTTTGCTGCGGTGCTGCCGGTTTTTGAGTTTTCGGTCGAAGCCTCATCCTCGCTGCTGACGGACGCAGATGTCCCGGTCACCTCCGCCTGCTCGATATCGCCGCTTTTATCCTTGCCGCCGAGCACAACAAAAAGAATGACAAGCACTGCCGCAATGCAGACTGAGCTCGCACCTATTATGATCGGTATTATTTTGATCTTGCCTGTTTTCTTTTCAGAATCGCTCATCGGCATACTCCTTGTTTTGGATCGACATAAAGAAACACGTAAAAAGAAAAATCCCCTAATGCGGGGAAAGACCTGATGGGGGGGACGTTTTTAATGACAGAAAATCTGTTGTTAAAAGCGTCCCTCCATCAGAGAATCAGTGCCTGTAGTAGTTGATCAGGCATCCGTCGAGGATGATCTGTCTTTCGTCATCGGTCATATCGCCAAGCTGAAGAGTGAACTCTTTAAGGCCGTCTTCTTTTACGACGTAGGCCTTGATGTCCTTCTTCTTTTCGATGACCGCTTTTTTGATGCCGGGCACGAAGATGTAATCAAGATTTGTGAAGGGAAGTTCTTCATCGGGGAAGATGAAGGGAAGCATGCCCCAGTTGATGAGGTTGCTTCTGTAACGCTTTGTGGCGTATTCTTTTGCGATGTTTGCAAGTCCGCCGAGCACTCTCTGGCAGGATGCAGCCTGTTCGCGGGCAGAGCCGTCACCGGGCTTTACAGCGTAGATGGTGGTTCCGATTCCGGTAGCCTTTCCTTCTGCTTCGGGGAAGGTCTCCTTGATCTTGTGGAAGATGGCTTTGATATCGGGGTATGCCTTTCCGAGGCATTCGCCGCCTCTTCTGTACTCTTCGATCTCTCTTACTTCCTTAGCAAGGCCTACATATTCGGGAACTCTTCTTGAAAGAGTGAATTCTGCAAGGCCAAGAGGGTTAGAGCGGTAAGATGAGGTCTCGCCGGAAGGGATGAGTTCGTCGGTTGTTGTAACGGGATCGTGGATCTCAGCTACGACTTTTAGAAGGATGTCATCGGTGAGCTCTATCATTGCGGGCCAGTCCTTGATGTTGGGGCCAAACTTGACTTCGCAGCTCTTGTCTGCCTTTCCAAAGCCGTTATATACTCTGTTGTCATAGATGGTCTTGTCAAAGAAATATTTGGGCTTTGCGTAGTTTACATCTATGTCTGTTGCGGGTGTTAAATAGCCCTTGTTTACAGCGGTAGCTGCGATAGACCTTGCGTCCATAAGGGCAACCGATGCGATCTGGCCGTTTCCGGGCTTTGAGCCTTCGCGGTTGGGGAAGTTTCTTGTGGAGTGGCGGATGGAAAGTCCCTTGTTTGCGGGAACGTCACCTGCGCCAAAGCAGGGTCCGCAGAAAGCAGATCTTACGGTAGCGCCCGCTGCCATGATCTTTCCGATGCTGCCGTTCTTGATAAGTTCCATAAATACAGGCTGTGAAGCGGGATATACGGACATTGAGAATTCATCAGCGCCGATGCTTGCGCCTGCAAGAATATCCGCAACGTCGCAAAGGTTTTCGAAGCCGCCGCCTGCGCAGCCTGCAACTACGCCCTGATCTACATAGAGTTTTCCGTCCCTTATCTTGTCCATAAGGCCAAGCTCTGAGCCCTTAAGCTGCTTTGCTGCTCTTGCCTCAACCTCTGCAAGGACGTCCTTAAGATTTGCGTTTACATCTTCGATAGTATAGGTGTTGCTGGGGTGGAAAGGCATTGCGATCATGGGCTTTACGGTAGAAAGATCTACCTCAACTACGCCGTCATAATATGCGACCTTTCCGGGTGCAAGGGGCTTATAGTCTGCCTTGCGGCCGTGGATGTCGAGCCACTCCTCTGTCTTATCGTCCGTAACCCAGATGGATGAAAGGCAGGTGGTCTCGGTGGTCATTACATCGATTCCGATACGTGTATCCATTGAAAGATTTGCAACGCCGGGGCCGACAAATTCCATGACCTTGTTGTTTACATAGCCGCTTGCAAAAACCTCGCCGATGATGGCAAGGGCAACGTCCTGAGGGCCGACGCCTTTGTTAAGGCTGCCTGTAAGGTAAACAGCAACCACGCCGGGCATGTTTACATCATATGTCTTCTTTAAGATCTGCTTAACAAGCTCGGGGCCGCCTTCGCCGATAGCCATGGTGCCAAGGGCTCCGTATCTTGTGTGGCTGTCAGAGCCGAGGATCATCTTTCCGCAGCCTGCCTGGTTTTCTCTTGCAAACTGGTGAATGACTGCAAGATGAGGGGGCACATAGATGCCGCCGTATCTTTTTGCACATGAAAGGCCAAACATGTGATCATCCTCGTTTATTGTACCGCCTACAGCGCAAAGTGAGTTGTGGCAGTTTGTGAGGACATAGGGCACGGGAAATTCGTCAAGCCCGCTGGCTCTTGCCGTCTGGATGATGCCGACAAATGTGATGTCGTGGCTTGTCAGGCTGTCAAATTTTATCTTAAGCTTTTTCGGGTCATCCGAAGTGTTGTGCGCCTGAAGAATGTCATAGGCGATGGTCTCTTTTGCGGCAGATTCCTTATCTGCCTCTACGCCTGCAAGGGCATAGACCTCTTTTAATGCTTCGGGGCTGTCTTCTACGAGCTTTTCTCCGTTAACGAGATATGCTCCGTTTTTCCATGTTTTTACCATACTGTGCTCCTTATAGTTAGTGTCGCTTTGGGGCGCAAATACTGCGCATCTAAAAAATTATACAAAAAAGAACCCCTTCTTGCAAGAGGTTCTTTTAATATAGTTGTTCTATTGAGTAAATCCGGCCGCAAATCTCATCATCATGGTCGCAGTCTCGGCGCGGGTGATGGTGTCAAAGGGCTTGAAATCGCTTGCCATACCCATTATGCCGCGGTCATGCATAAGATAAACGGAGGCCTGCGCGTAGTTACTTACCGTAGCATAGTCCGAAACATCCTTGTAGCTTTCGCCGTTTATCATATCTGTGTTATAACCCATTACACGGGCGTAGCGGTAAAGCATAACGGCATAATCCTGCCTTAGGGTCTTGTCATTGGGGCCGAAAAGGCCGTTTTTGTAACCTGTTATGATCCCGTTTTGATAAGCCCAAACAAGCGCTTTTGAGTAATATGAGTTATAAACTATATCGGGGAACGGCACCGTGCCGGAGACTTCGGGGCTTCCGGCCATGCGATAAAGCACGGTTACGACCTGCGCTCTTGTGAGATTGTCATTGGTTCCGAAGGTCACCCCGTCGTTGTAGCCTGTCATTATGCCGTTGTTAAAGACATATGCCACGCCCTTGCCGTACCACTTATTAAGGTCCACATCCTTAAAAGGCGTTGCGACCTCAATCTTTATCTGGGCTGCGCCGCCCGCCGTGCCGTTGTCCGATAAGATGTCAAGGTATGTTATGCCTGCCGAAACGGGGATCACGGTTCCGTCTGAGGTAACTTTTGCTATAGATTCATCATCCATGAAATAATAATCTACAGTTGTATTGTCGAGAATATCAACATTTATCTTTGTGCCTGCGGCACCTACCTTTGTCTTTACGACATAGTTTAATGTGTCCTCACCCATGCCGTTTATGATGTAGGCGATGAGCCCGTTTGAGGCTGCAAAGCCCGAATAGGTCCTGTCGATCTCGCCGCTCTTCATGTAGACGTATCTTTTTAAGATGCTGTCGTAATAAAGGCCGCCGAAGGTCTTTTCCTTAAAGAAGGAAAGGTTGTCAAAGCCGGGGATCAGGGCATTCCATGTGGATACGCCAAGCGTAGCCAGCAGCTGATTTGTGTAGTCGCGGCTCTGTGAGGTGTTGATGTTTTTCATGACATCGTAGATGAGTCTTTTGTTGCCGTTAAGATCGAAAAGGCCGAAATAAAGGCCCTGCGCCGCCTCTTCGGGCGCATCGTTATAGGCTCTTATGGTAAACGCATCTATATAGGGATTCGCCTCCGCTTTATAATATGCGTAAGCAAAGTACGCCGCCTGGGCAAGCTGGTCTTCCACCGTGCCGTTTCTGTAGGCTGTGTAACCGATCTCGGTAATGGCTATGGGTCTGACTTTGCCGTTATACAGGTTTTGCGACTTTTGCATGTAATTGGTGAACACATCCAGGTTGTACATGGTGATTATCTGGGTGTTTTCGTCGTTTGTCACTAAACCGTTTACATAGTCATCGGCAAAATTGGCATCTGTCAGAGGGTCCGAATACGGGTGGATGGCTACGCCCCAGTCGTAAGGGTCCTGCGCGGTGAGTGTGACTATGTTATTTAAGATATCTTTTGTCTTGTGCCTGTTTCCAAATGTCGAATTCCAGAAGTAATCGGTGCAGAACATTACATGCGCTTTGGGGTTATATATCTTTGCCTTGTCGTTAATTATGCGCATGGTGGCTTCGTAGTTTTTGGAGAAGGTGTCGGTATCCACATTTCCCATCTCGTAATAGTGATGTGGTTCATCTACCTCGTTTCCGACTATCCAGTAATCGACAAGGGGCATGTATTTTGCGGCGCAGGCAAAAAACTTTTCAACGTTTGCGCGGCCGACATCGGTCCACACATCAAATGCATGGAATATGGCAGATGAAGGCGTTGTGTCGGTAAGGCCCGGAAGTTCCTGACTCATCAGCTGCATGTAGACTTTTTCCACGCCGTTTTCCTTGCCGTATCTGATCCATTCGTTGAAGCTTTCCATGACCCATGTGTTTATGCAATAAGTCTTGCCGCCGTAGACATATTCATTTTCGGCCGGATTGGGGTTTTCGAAATCATCTATGACGATGTAGTCCGAAAACGAGAAATTACAAAAGACTGTTGAGCAGCCTGTCTCTATGGCCTGGTCCATCTGCGGCAAGGCTATCTGAAGGCCCTTTTTCGTGGTCGCGCGCTCGCCTGCGGACAAGCTTTCGGCGGCATCGGCCAAACATGGGTTGAGGCAGGAAAGCACCAACGCCAGGGTCAGAAATATGATTTTTATTGATCTTATTGGTTTAATACTTTTTTTCAAATGTATGGTCCTTTCTACATGTAATCCCTTACGGAAAAACCGCGCTCATCCTCTACAAGCGGTATTTCCTTGGTATCTTTGTCGTAGATATCGATATAGGAATTCTCAAGAAGCTTCTTCCAGAAATCAAACATCTGATAACTGCAGCCTTGAAGCTCTAATATCACGCTGCCGTCAAATTCATTGTAGACAAAGCCCGTCAGCCCGAGAAGCCTCGCCGCCCGGCTCGCCCTGTATCTGAATCCCACTCCCTGCACTCTTCCCCGGCAGGTAAAGCGAAATCTTCTTATTTTTTCTTCCAAGTGCCGCACCTCTTTTCGGGGGTATTATAGCAACCACAGGCAGGGGATGTCAAATAGAATTGCGCCGATGAGACCCCGGGACGGGGTCAGGGTCTCATTTTTTTGACAGAACAGGGCGGCAATATATTCCCCTCGGGTGCAGAGAATGGGTTATGCACCCGAGGGGAATATATTGCCGCCCTGTTCTATTTACATTTTGGCACTTGAATAGGCGCCCGGGCTTTTTATATCTCTTTAAATTTCAGCAGCTCTTCGATATACGCCTTTCCGTATATCGACATCATGCTGCCCTGCCTTGTGATATATCCGATGGTGAGAGGATCTTCCTCTTTAAGCTTTATGGACACAAAGCCTTTAAGGATCGCATCATCTCCGGAAAGCATGCCGCTTCCGATGGAATAGCCCTGAAGTTCTGAAATGATCTCCATTGTGGTCGCTCTGTCATCCGATTTTATAAGCTTCTTAAAATCATAGTCGGCCATAGCCTCTTCGTTTAGATAGAAGTTTGAGTCGTCGCTCTGGTCAAAGGAAACGCAAGGGTATTCGGCAAGTTCCTCTACGGAAATTTCCTTTCGCCCGGCAAATTTGTGGTTTTCCCAGACATAGGCATAGGTGTCTCTTACCATCAGCGGAACGAATTCAAGGCTGTACTCCTTGAAAAGCTTTTTCATGATGACTTCGCTTGAACCGGAAAATGAGATCACCCCGACTTCACTTTTGAGAGTCCTTACGTCGTCAAGAACATTTCTGGTCTTTGTTTCGTGTATCTCGAAAATGTACTCATCCGGTTTGAATCTTTCAAGCGTCTTTGTGAAAGCTTTTATGGCACAGTTGTAGTGCTGCGCGGAAACAGAAAAGCGTTCGCGGTATCTGTACTTCGAAAGATATCTTTCTTCAAGTATCTCGTACTGGGCTGCGGCTTTTTTTGCATATGAAACAAATTCCCTGCCCTCGTCGGTAAGGGATATGCCCTTGTTCGTCCTGTCAAAGATAAGTATTCCAAGTTCGTCTTCAAGTTCTCTTATGGAAGATGAGAGCGCCGGCTGAGACACAAAAAGTTTTGTTGCCGCCTCGCGCATGGATGAAGACGCGGCAGTTTCAAGTACGTATTTAAGCTGTGTGATATTCATTGTGTGTGATTTATCCTTTTAATTTAGGTATTTGCAGATGTAGATCGTTTGGCTTGCATCGATGAATTGTCGCTCAGCTTTTGTGTCTTTGCCAAATTATCTTGCAATGAGACTGCAACTCCGTCCCGGGGTCTCATTTTTTATAAACGATATTCATAACTACATGTCCGCCCTTGACACCTACCTGAACATCATCGGCAATATTTGAGACAATGGATTTTTCAAGCTCATCCCATTGTTCCTTTTTCTCGGGTGAATCTTCTTCTGCTTCAACTTTTCCCCTGTAATCAACAAGAGTCCAGTAAACGGAATCCATGATCTGCGCGGAAGCTGCATCTACCGGCATTCCCATCATGGACGGTGATGTGTAAGCAGCATAGGAATCCATCTCCGGCATCATAAATGCGTTTTCCAAAACATCTCTTACCTTTCCCATAATGCCTTTGACAGCGGTGTTTTTTCCGGTGGAAGATACGGACAGGATGTCTTTTTTCATCGCCTTGTCCATGATGATGGGATCCGATTCCATGCGGATGAGACATCCGTCCTCGCGGGCGATAAAGGATAATTTGACCTCCCTTTCCCTTGTCAGGGTGCGCAGCATGGAGATAGTCTCCTCTGTCAGAAGACGTACCCTCAGCGCATCTTTTTTTGAAAAGTGCATCATCTCCGAAAACAATGAAGCTTCGCGGAGCACTTCATCTATATCATCCCCTCCGCTCACTATGCGGATCTCACGTGACATTTCCATATTTTTACTCCTTTCAGAGCCACTTACGGCTATCTGCTTTATTGTAATACTAACGAGAATTGTACCACAGTTTTCGAATGATTGTCAAATGATACTATTTCCACGGTCTGGCTTTTCCGATCCAGCCGTTTTCGTTCCAGTATTTGAAGTCGGTGTATTCGGGATCCTGTTTCCCGAGGCTTGTCTGCAGCATCCTTACGACATAGAACTTTGCCTTAACCATAAAACGGGTGTGAGCGGGTCTTGTGTAATCGATGGCGCGCATTTTTGCAGCGGCGCTGCCAAGCTTCTTTTGGAAAGCGGCTTTCTTTTTGTCCGGGATCTTGTTCCAGTCGATATCTGCCATGAGTTTAAAGCTTACAACTTTGATTTTGGAAATGCCCCACCATGAAAGGCTGTCTTTAATATCTTTTGCGGTGGATTTTGCGCCGGAACCAAGGCACTGTGTTATGATAACCGCACGCTTTCCAAACATTTCCTTTGCCGGGCGATGCGGCATCCAGCGATAGCCGAAGTGATCGAGCATCGCCTTCATTGCACCGGTGGCATGAAATACATATGCGGGCGATGTAAAGACCAGAAGGTCTGCTTCAAGGAGGGATCTTTCGATTTTTTGAATATACTCCGCGTCCTTGCAAAGGTGCTGGTCTTTTAAGAAACAAGCCGTGCAGCCGGCGCAGAAATTCGGACAATCCTTGGGGAGATAATACTCTGTAATTTCCGCTGTGTCTTTAAACGGCTCTAAAAACATCTCTTTCATTCTGTATGTTACGCCGTGTTTTTCGGTTCCGTTTATCACTGTGATCTTCATAATATTTTCCTCCATGTTTTCCTAGTACCCTGTAACGTCTAAACTTTGTATAGCAACACATCAGGCGGCATTCGATGCAAGGCGGAGGAGGAAGGCGATGTGGACCCATCGCCGACCGACGACAACGATGCAGCGGATGTCGTATGGTGCGTTGCTACCAAAGTTTTAGATGTTACAGGGTACTAGTTCTCTTCTTTTCTTGCGTAAAGCCTGTTGAACTGCCGGATGTGGGCTTCCATTGTCTTAAGCGCCTGTGGCTCGCGCTCGGGCTCGCGGTCGCATACGGTAAGAAGCATGTAGATCGGCGCGTAAAAATGCAGTGTCATGATATCCACATTGTCGGTCTGCAAAACGCCGGATGCGACCATAATGCCGAAAAGCATCCCCTGATAGGAAAGCGGATCATCCACATACTGTTTCATATACACGGCCGCCAGTTTCTTGTCATGAAACTGCTCGATGGTAAGCATCTTACGAAAGCGCCTTGTGTAGTCATCGTGCAGGAAATACAAAAACAAATTGGTGCCGAGGGCGATCAGCTTTTCTTCGGATATATGTTCATAGATCTTCGCATCCGCGCCGGCATCTGCGCCGTTTATTTGTAGTGCGCCTGCCTCCTCCAAAAAGCGCCTGTTCATCTCTTCGATTATCGCATCGAAAATGGCCTGTTTGCTTTTGTAATGCTTGTAAAGGGATGGCGCCTTGATGCCGACTCTCTCCGCAATGTCCGCAACAAAAACATTGGCATATCCCTTTTCCGAAAACAACGTCAATGCTTCATCGAGTATTTTTTGTTTGGTATCCATTTTGTTTCCTTTCCGCGTGCTTTAATTGGCAAGATCGTTTTTACGAATAGCGAGGCTAATTCAATTTAGCTTTATTATAGGCTAATTCGAATTAGCTGTCAAGAGGAATTTCGAAAACATATTTGGGGAGGTTTGACAGATTTGACAGATTTGACAGATTTTACAGATTTGACAGATTTTCCATTATTAGACATAATTGACAGATTTGCTTTTTTCATGTATAATTTCCATAACATCAAGCATCTACTCCCTCCCACACTCAACCCGGGGATGAAAGATCATTATCGAAGATTAGACCATATGGAGGTACAACATGTTTACTAACCCTTTTTCACCAATATTTGGTGGAAAACCCGATGTTTTTTTCGGTCGTGAGAATATAATAAATCTTTTCGAACATGCAATGATAGATGTTGGCAGTGATAATCGTGCTATGTTTATCACCGGAACTCGCGGCAGTGGTAAAACCGCGTTATTGGAACAGCTTTCCATCAGAGCTGATGCAAAAAAAAGAACCGTTATAGATCTTGGGCCTGATAATACCGTTTCCCAACTTATCCATGCTTTGATCGGATATGACGAAGTGACTAAAACTATTGAGCCGCAGGCAAATGTAAGTATTATGGGCGTAGGAGGCGGAATAAGCGCCGGTTCTGTTTCAAAAACAGAGCATATAGGAAGAGAAGCTCTTCAACCATTATTGCTCGATGCCTGTTCAAATTATAAAAACGGAATTTTAGTGACTATTGACGAAATACAAAAAATCCCGATAGAAGATGTTTCCGCTCTTTGTAACGCTTTTCAAATGGCATCAAGAAAAGGGAAGGATATTATGATGGCCGTAGCAGGACTCCCTTATGCTTATTCCTCAATTATAAAACACGAAGGTTGTACTTACTTACGCCGAGCCGCACACGAGGAACTCGGTCTGTTTACATGGGATGAAACTGCTGATTCTTTTAACAGGATTTTTTCGGAAATAACCGGCCTTAATGTCGATATGTCAATTATCGATAAAATGAATCAAGCCAGCTATGGTCATCCGTATATTATGCAGCTTCTCGGTTATCATCTTATTCTGCAGATAAACGATCACTCTCCGGGCAAAAAATACATCGTTACAGATGAGGATGCACAAGCCGCCATCACAAATGCAATATTTGCCTATGAACAACGTGCTCTAAAACCTTTGATGGATGAATTATCAAGTAGTGAGAAAGATTTTTTAATTAAAATGTCCGAATCACTAAACTCGGATCGTTTGGCAGCCACCTCTGAAATTGCAAAAAAGCTGGACGCCAGCCAAAGTAAAATCAGCAGGCCAAGGGCATATCTTATCGATCATGGAATCATTGCTGCTCCCGAACACGGAAAAGTTATGTTTTGTGTTCCTTATCTTGCGGATTATGTAAAAAAAGAAGCCGGTGTTTCCGACACTATTGCCGTTGCAAGACAGCGCAGAGTATAATTTATCAGCTAATATTTATAAATGCCCGGGGCCTGATCGGTCCCGGGCAAAGTGTTTTATTTCATCAAGTTATTTATCCCTGCTTTCAAGTAAATATTGCTTTTTATCCCCAAAAATTAAACTCCTACGAGCATCTCATAGGTCACACCGTACTTTAAGGCTATATCGATCACTTTTTCACTTGAAGATGATATCTCCTGCGCCGCAAGCGTCATACGGCGGGCGCGGATATATTCCCCCACTGTCATGCCGCACATAGCGCCGAAGATGCGCTGATAATAGAAAGAT
>JAEEGL013930500.1_pt1 | contig 10967 bp, 7 predicted proteins | sample 9134231 | NCBI WGS metagenome assembly JAEEGL01 (sample SAMN16246548, study PRJNA631951) | gut metagenome | biome: gut microbiome; feature: rumen; material: fiber-attached | host: Bos | place: Iran: Karaj | collected 2018-10 | reverse complement strand
TGTTCATCCCGTCGATCATGGAGAGGATATGAATACATCATGGGGAGCCGCCGTCTCGGCGGCTCATATTGGGATTCACAGAGAAGCGACCACAATCGGTTAGGTTTTTGGCATACTACAACCATGCAAAAAACGAGCGGGAAAAGCGGAATTCACGACGGCGCGGTCGTTCCCGTGAACGGCGGCCCGCAGACGCGCTACCAGCTGAACATCGCGACTGCCGATGGCGCGATTGATACAATAAATGATACAATAAACACATTGCCAGATGACGACGCCACTCCATTGGACGAGGGGGTGAAAAAGCGCCTGTTGAGACTGATCGCACTTCACCCAGGCAGAAACGTTCCGTTCTTCAAGGCGGCATTGACCGTGAGCCGCATCACCGTGGCTCGCGCCGTCGCTGCGCTTGTCGCCGCAGGGAAGATCGAGCATCGCGGCAGCAAGAAGACAGGCGGCTACTATGCGAAGGAGACGAGATGAGCGCCGGACGCCTTGCCTTTCGCCGGCATTGCGGATTGGTTTCATCGAAATGACGCAGCCAGACTCGCCGCGTTCGCCCACGCAGAAATACCGGCTCACCGCAAAGGGCCTTGCGGCGAGAGGCGTCGCAAGATAAGCGCAAGAAAGCGATAATTCGACATGTAGGTGGGATTGTGCAATCGCCACTTGCACAATTGCCGTGGCATCATCCAGAAAAGGTCAAGTTCGGGTTGTTTGCGGAAGGGATAACTTGAAACGCCAAAATGGCATCTCAAGTTGGAAAGTGCCCACAATCGGTTAGGTTTTTGGTATACTACAACCATGCCAAAGCGAACGGAAAAAGCGGGTGATGCTACGGCGCGGGGCGATGCCTTGCGGCGGGTGGTTGCTTTAACGAAGATGGATGTTGCTGAATCGCGAAGATGGGAAGGGTTGTGCCTTTTGAGTCCCAGGGAGGGGTTGAACTGTGACAAGTGACGAGAAAACAAGCGTTCTCGACAAGCCGCGGCTGGATAATCTCACGAATGAGATATGGAAGTCGGCCGAGCGGCTGCGCGGCAAGTTCAAGCAGTATGAGTACCAGAAGGTCGTGTTGCCGATGATCGTGCTTCGCCGCCTCGAATGCGTGCTTGTGGATTGGCGCGAGGCGAAGAAGGCGGATATCAGGAAGAAGCGTCCGTCGATCGGCGACAAGGAACTCGAGAAGCTTGTCAAAAGCCTTGAACTGAATGATCGTTCCTTGGCGTTCAACAACAGTACCGACTTGACGCTTGAAAAAGTCTATAACGACGATCATGCGAGTCTGGAGAAGAATTTCCGCGCCTACATCAAGGGTTTCTCGGACAAGGTGCAGGAAATCATCGACAAGTTCGACTATCGCAACACAATCGGGCTCATGGCGAAGTATCAGCGCCTTGCGCCGATCATCGGGCAGTACATGAATCTTGCTCTTGGTCCCGACAACCTTTCGCCGCTGGAGATGGGGTATGTGTACGAAGAGCTGCTGCGGAGGTTTTCCGAACAGAGCGGCGAGGAGGCCGGAGAGCACTTCACGCCGCGCGAAGTCATTCGGCTGATGGTCGAGTTGCTGGGCATTGATGTGCCGAAGAAGCACATCTCCATTTACGATCCCGCCTGCGGTACCGCCGGTATGCTGTCGGTCTCAAAGGAACATCTCCGCGCCAAGGCGAAGACGGCGGCGGAACGCGCAAATGTCGAGAAGCTGGTGACGGTACATGGTCAGGAACTCGACCCGTCCAACTTCGCAATCTGCCTTTCCGACTTGCTGATCAAGAACGACCCACAGGCGACGGTGACATTCGGCAATTCGCTTGTTCCGTACGAGCCGGAGCGGGGCGACGAACATGACGACATCGGCGACAGGTGGCAGGAGCCGAAGCATACATTTGACTTCATGCTTTCGAATCCACCATTCGGCGTGACGTGGGGTGGCAAGGACGGGTACGAGGCCGACGTCAGGAAGCTCCGCAAGACGCGCTACGCGGCGGGTTTGCCGCGGGTGAACGACGGCGCTCTGCTCTTCCTTCAGACGATGCTCGCGAAGATGAAGCCAGTCAAGGAGGGCGGTAGCCGGATCGCCGTCATCTTCAACGGATCGCCGCTTTCGAACGGCGACTGCGGATCGGGGGAGAGCGAAATCCGCCGATGGGTGCTGGAGAACGACTGGCTTGACGCAATCGTGATGTTGCCTGACCAGCTGTTCTACAACACCGGCATCTACACCTACATCTGGATCGTCACCAACAACAAGCCGAAGTCCCACAAGGGCAAGGTGATGATCATCGATTCGCGCGACGTCTGCGAAAAGGAGCCGAAGAGTTTCGGCAACAAGCGCAACCGCATTACGGAAGAGCATCGCCAGTGGACGATCGAGCGCTACCGCAAGGGCTGGGCTGAAGGGTATTCCGATCCGAAGGTGAAGATATTCCCTACATCGGCTTTCGCCTATCACAAGGTGGAGGTCGTGTTCTGGCAGACGGATGCCGACGAGAGGCCGATCTGGAAGACCGAGGAGTTTGGGAAGAAGCTCACAAAGACCGAGAAGCGCAAGATCGAGGAATATTATGCTCCCCAACAGGTGAAGTGGGAGGAGAAAGACGGCAAGGTGTTCTACACGCACCCGGACTACGTCGAAGACGCCGAATACATCCCGTTTGAAGAAGACATCGAGACGTTCCTCAAGCGCGAGATCACGCAGCCGCTCATCCGCTGGGAAGAACTGCCGCAGCTCGGCTACGAGATTCTGCCGAACAAGTACTTCTACGAATACACGCCGCCGGTATCGACCAAGGCATTGCTCCGCGAGTTCCGCAAGCTCGAAGCCGAGGCCGACAAACTGCTGGAGGGGCTTGACGCATGATTCGTGCGAGAACGAAAGAATGGGTTCGGCAAGTCCCCGTTGGATGGAGAGACGGGCGACTTAAGGACTTTTTTTCATACGCCAAGGGACTAAACATAACAAAGGCCGATCTTGTGGAGGATGGCGTAGCTGTGGTCAGTTATGGTCAGATTCATGCGAAGCACAATACAGGAACACATCTTGATCAAAGTTTGATTCGTTATGTGCCGGAGGAAATTGCGGTTGCTTGCCCGAACTCCAGATTAAAGAAGGGAGATGTCGTTTTTGCAGACACCTCAGAAGACCTTGATGGGGTGGGGAACTGTGTGCTCAACGATTCCGACGGCGAAGTGTATGCAGGTTATCATGCCCTAATCGCACGTGCACGTTTCCCTGAGCATTCAAAGTATTTGTCCTATCTGTTTCAAACCGATGAATGGCGAGGACAGGTTCGCACGCGGGCAAGTGGCATTAAGGTTTTCAGTCTGACCCAGCGGGTTCTTAACCCTGTGACAGTAATTCTCCCTCCTCTTCCCGAGCAAAAGCGGATTGCGGCATTCCTGGATGCGAAGTGCGCCGATATCGACAAGGCGATTGAAGCCAAGCGGAAGCAGCTGGACTGCATTGACGAGATGTGGAAGAACATCCTTTACAAAGCGACGACGCAAGGTTTGGGTACTGCAAGAATGGTGAAGACAAAAAACCGGTTGTTCCCGGAGATACCGAATGGGTGGCGCTTGCATAAGATTGCTCGATGCTTTGATACCATAGGAAGTGGTACAACACCTAAAAGCCATAACCAGGACTATTATGATGGTGAAACACCATGGCTGCAATCTGGAGATTTACATGGACGGTATGTTGATGTTACGGCAAAATGTGTCTCGGAGCTTGCCCTGAAGGACTGTAATCTGACAATATTTAAGGCGCCTTTCATTGCGATAGCGATGTATGGGGCTTCAATCGCAAACACTAGTATTGTTCGAATTGATGCTTGTACAAATCAGGCTTGTTGCACATTAAATGAACCGCGTTGGAATGTTTGTCAGGCTTTTGTTTACTATTCGCTTTGCGCATGTAAAGATGCAATGTTAATGGAAGCACACGGTGGAACCCAACCAAATATTAGTCGAGAAATCATACGGAAGATAAAAATTCCACTTCCACCATATTCTGAGCAATTCGAGATTGCCAATTACCTTGATGCAAAGCGGAAGAACCTTGATGAGCTGACGGATAATCTCCGTAGGCAGATCGAGGTGTTGGCGGATTACCGCAAGAGCTTGATCCATGAGTATGTGACCGGCGAAAGAAGGGTGGCGTCATGAAAAGGAAAGTCCAGGTTGTTGAATCGGTCGAGGCCGAGCTTTACAAGAACGTCCGCCGCTACATAGCAAAGGCGCGTGCAAAAGTCTATGCCGTCGCCAACAAGGAGATGGTCTTGGCGTACTGGAACGTCGGGCGGGAGATTGTCGAGAAGCAGGGAGGCGCCGATCACGCGAAGTACGGGGATGGGCTTATAAAGGGCCTTTCACAGAAGCTGACCGCCGAGTTCGGCCCGGGCTATACGGGAACGAATCTGCGCTACATGCGCCTTGTGTATCTGGCGTTCCCGAATTGTCACACGCTGTGTGACAAATTGAGTTGGTCCCATTACCGTCTGCTGGCGGCCGTGGACAACCGAGATGCGCGCGACTTCTATTTGTCCGAAGCGGTGAAGTGTAGCTGGAGCGTGCGCGATCTGCAGCGCCAGATATCGACTGAGTTCTACCAGCGCCTTATTCACAATCATGTCGATTTGAAGACGGCAGGAAAGCTGGTCAAGAAGGGGAAGGTGGACGCGCAGGACATCGTCCGCAGTCCTGCGATCCTGGAGTTTGCCGGAGTCTCCCCGGCGGAGTACAAGGAAAAGGACCTTCAAGCGGGGCTGGTCAAGCACCTCAGAACGTTCATGCTGGAACTTGGTCGCGGATTTGCGCTTGTGCGGGAGCAGTGCCCCATACAGATCGGGGACGAGACTTATCATTGCGACCTCCTGTTCTACAATTTCATTGCGCGATGCTTTGTCCTGATCGACCTCAAGGTCGGCAAGGTGACGCCGCAGGACATCGGGCAGATGCAGCTTTACAAGCATTACTACGAGCGGGAAATGATGAATCCGGGCGACAATCCGCCGATAGGAATCGTTCTCGGCTCCGACAGGGACGAAGCGGTCATCCAGTACACCCTCAACGAGAACGAGCGGAATCTGTTCGCGGTAAAGTATCATCTTCACCTTCCGACCGTCGAGGAGCTTAGCCTTGAGTTGCAGCGCGAGCGCGCGGCGATCGAGGAGGCGTTGTTGTTGGAGGACAAGAGCCGATGAGCACCAACTCCCAGCCCGAACTCCAGTTCCAGCAGCACATCTGCGATGAGCTGCTGAAGCGATACAAAGGCGACACGCTCAAATACACCGCTCTGGAGCAGAGCGAGATTACGGACCAGGAGAACTTTATCGCCGAAGACGTGTTGTGGGCGTTCGTCACCGCCTCGCAGCCGGAAGAGGTCGGGCGCGTGGCGCAGAACTACGGTGACGATACGCGGGACGAGTTCTTCAAGGCGCTCAGGAGCGAACTGCACCGCAGGCCGATGTGGCTTGTCATCCGCGAGGGGTTCAAGGTCCGTGGCGTGGACTTCAAGCTGTACTTTGCGCGTCCGCGCTCCGAGCAGAGCGCGACATGGGAGGCTTACAGGCAGAACCGGTTTGCGTTCCGCCACCATTTCTATTTTGGCGAGACGAACAAGGAGATCGACATCGTGATCTTCCTGAACGGATTGCCGATTGTCTGCATAGAACTTAAGCACGAGCAGAACCAGACGGTCAGCGATGCCGTCGATCAGTATGTCGGGCGTGACCATTCCAAGAAGATTTTCCAGCATCCGTTCGCCTACATCGCCGCGGACACGACCGAGGTGAAAGTTGCGACCGATCCGCGAAAGGCCGACAATTTCCGCTGGCACAACCAAGGACTCGTCAACGTGCCGAAGACCGAGGGCGAATATCCGGTCGAGTTTCTGTACGATCAGGTTCTCGCACCTGAGAATCTGTTGGAGGATATCGCCTTCTTTCTGGTGAGGGTGCCGGAAAAGCCGGCGACCGAAACCGATCCCGCGCGGCCGGCGTTCACGATCTATCCGCGTTTCCACCAGGAACGATGCGTCAAGAACATCGCCGCGAACATTCAGGAGCATTTCGCCGCCAATGGTGACATCGGCAAGAAGTATCTTGCTAACCATGCACCAGGTAGCGGAAAGACGCTCACGATCTGCTGGCTGGCGTCCAAGCTGGAAAGTCTGTACAAGGCGGGGACGAGCGAGAAGCTGGTTGAGACGGTGTTCATCGTCACTGCGGCAAAGTCGCTCGACAAGAACATTAAGGACGACATCGCCAAGTTCACGCATTTGAAAGACAAGGTCGGCCTCTCGGACAAGTCCGAGGACGTTGATGACTTCCTGCACGGCAATCTCAGCCGGAAGATCGCGCCAAAGACGATCATTGTCACGACCCAGCAGAAACTTGCCTACATTCTCGACAAACTAAAGGAAGACCCTGCGCTCAGAACACGGCGGGTCGCGTTTCTGATCGATGAGGCGCATCGCGACCAGGACGGCAAGCGTGCCGCCGACATGCGCGTGCCGTTCCGTGAAGTCGAGCAAGATGTTGACGAGGAACAGGAGCAGGCTGACATCATCCGGGCACATGCCGGAAACCAGATGTTCGTGGCTTTCACCGCCACACCCTCGCAGGCGACGGTCGATCTGTTCGGAGAACCATTCGACACCTATACCGAGGCCGAGGCCATACAGGAGGGCTATATCGTTGACGTGGCGTCGAGCATTGTGTCTTACAAGACGCTTTACAACCTCCATTGCTCTTATGTCCCGACGTCCAACGAGGAGAAAGAGTTCCCGAAGGGGCTTGTCGCAAAGGCGCTGAAGAACATCGCTTTTAGCGATTACGGCATTGTGCAGTACAAGGCCGAGGTGATGCTGCGGTATTTCGACAGTGAGATCAAGGATATGCTGGACGGGCGGGCGAAGGCGATGATCGTCGCGCCCTCGCGTCCGACAGGACTTCTGTACTACCAGATCCTTGCCGAAAAACTCAGGCAACGTCATGCGTCCTACAAGCTTCTTTACGCCTTTGCGGATTTCGTTCATCCCGAGACGAACGAAACCATCACCGAGCATCAGGTGAACGGATTGAGAGAAGGGCAGAAGATAGAAGACGTATTCGACACCGACGACTACCGCATCATGATCGTCGCCAACAAGTTTCAGACTGGGTTCAACCAGCCGTTGTTGGCAGGGATGTTCATCGACAAGCCGATAGTTGACCGCAATGCCGTTCAGACTGTCTCGCGGCTTAACCGCAAATACCCGGGAAAAGACCGGGTCGTGGTCGTGGATTTCACGAACAACGCCGATGCGATTCTCAAGGCGTTCGCCAAGTATCGGAAGGGGTCGCCCTATACGCCCGACCCACCCGACCCCAATCGGGCCAAAGAGCTATATGACGCGATACTGAACGCCAACGTGTTCACCAAGGAAGAGATCGAGACATTTGCCGATACTGCCAAGACCGCGACGGATGCTCAGATACAGTATCAAGTGGGTGTGCTGAGGTCGTTCTTCCAGGAAAGGGTGAAAGATTGGGGTGCCCGGAAAGACTATGTGCTATTGCTGGCCAAGTATGTGAAGCAGATTGACTTCTTCAAGAAGGATTTCGACTTCGGCGAGGCGATGATGAAGATGTACATCTTCGCGGATATTGTCGGACGCCAGCTCATCAAACAAGGGACGATGAGCGATCTGATGCAGGCCATGCGGCACACAGAAGTCATTAAGGCGAGCGTGCAGTTTGTCGGAGTCCGTTCCGGTAGCGGACAGGTCGTACTGAAGCCGAGCCGGAAAGGACATGGTCCGGGAGTCCCGCAGAAGAAGGTTACGGTCCAGGAGATGATTGAAGAGATCAAGGAGAAGTTCCACATCACGGACGAGGAGGCGCTTTTCATCCGGCAAGTTACGGAGCAGAAACTACAGGACCCCGATGTGAAGGATACTGTTGATCGCAACAAAGCCGATGACGACTATCTTTTCGGGACATACCGCAAGCAGGTTCACAACCAGATCAGCGACATCTATTTGGAACACGGGCGTTACGAAGAGGTTGCCGACGTCAAGTACCAGGACGATGGGGCGATATTCGACAGCATGGCGGCCGTGATCATTCAAACCCTGAGGGCTGCATAATATGGCAAAGAAAGTCATGGACATGCTAGAGGCCGACCGTCCTCGCGAAAAGCTTGCGCGCCTCGGTGCGGCGGCATTGAAAGATGAAGAGCTTATGGCGATTCTGCTGGGCAGCGGAAATGCGCAGATGGATGTCATGACGATGGCCAAAGCCTTTGTCAAGCACATCGACGGCAAAGGACTTGACATCAAGCTTGAAGACTTGATCATGCCCGGAGTCGGTGCGGCGAAGGCGACCAAAGTTCTGGCGGCACTTGAATTTGCCCGGCGTCGGATCAAACCCGAAGGGCTTCGGATTCTCGAAACCAAGGATGTCATGCAGCTTGTTCAGCATTTTGCCTTCCAGCGGCAAGAGCATGTGCTTTGCATCACGATCAACGGCGCCAATGAAGTCATCAACACGCACACGGTTGCCGTCGGCGGTTTGGACAAGGCGGGGCTTGACCCACGAGAGGTGTTTTCAAGGGCTGTGTCGGAAAAGGCAAGTGGCGTGATCCTCGCGCACAACCATCCCGAGGGCACGATAGAGCCGTCACCCTCCGACCAGGATGTCACGCGCAAGATCAAGGCGGCAGGTCAAATCGTAGGCGTTCCGCTTCTTGACCACATCATCTTCAATCGGAAAGAGTATTACAGTTTCCTTGAAAACGGGATGCTGTAAGGAGGCGACTTATGAAATTCAAGAATGTAGTAACCTATTATTTGGAAGGCAACCCCAATGGGGTTCGCAGATGTCGAATTGAGGGATCTGTTGTTGAGGCACTCGTCATTCCGCGAGAAGCCGTTAAAGATGCGAAGACACTTGCTAACGAGTTGCCCAAACACGGGATCTACTTTCTCATAGAGGACAAGGAAGGCATTGATTTGCCTAAGATGTATGCGGGACAGACCACAAATGGAATTGGGCGGCTCTATGATCACAAAGCGAATAAAGAGTTCTGGACACTTGCGGTAATGTTCTTGTCGAAAGATGAGCATTTTCGTCTGGACATCATAAGCGCACTTGAATCTTTGGCGATTAAGGGAATTGTTGAATCAGAACGGTATGACAGTGACAACAAGGTAGACCCGAAGTTTAAGATCAGCATCTACCAGCAACAAGTTGTTGAAAATTATTTCGCAGATATAAAGTTTTTGATGGCTGCTTTGGGCTGGAACATTGACAAGAAACCATTAGGTGATAAGGGGGAGTGGCAGACGAAAAGGAATGGAATTGTGGCTTATGGCCGTTATGCAGAGGGCCGGTTTGATGTTTTGCCTGGTTCAAGAATTGACATGGAGAAACCGGTAAACTTGGAAAAGTATAATGAACAGCGGAAGTCCCTATTGCAGAGCAAGCAAATCATAAAGGATAAGCAGGGGAGATTCATTCTGAAGAAGATAGTAAGTTTTAAGACGCCAAGTGGTGCTTCGGACTTTGTGTTGGGCGGCAGTACGAATGGATGGGCTGAGTGGCGCAATGCCAATGGCGAGCCTCTTGACATTTTGCGTCGGGGAAGATTGTCGCATGGTCATACGACTAATATGTCCCGGTCGAACTCTCGTACAAGTTCATTGAATCTATAAATAAGTCAATGGCGTATTGTTTGAAACGGCAAGAGAGCAGGAGCAGAATGAAATGTGACGTTGATATTGCTGGTAACGTATTGCAGATAGATACAGTAGAGCGGTTTTTGTGCCGAGAAGAAGATTTCAATTCAGTGCAAGTAGATAGATATGGTTTTCTGTCCCTTTTCTCTGAAGATGATGATAAGGCCTTAAAAATCTCCAAGGTGCTGACAAAGAAGCGGGGGGCGGAGGGTCAGACCCCATTGGTGGAGTAGGAGTGGTGGAGTAGGGGAATGCGTGAGGCTTGAAATGCGCCTCACAGGCGCGGAGGGAAACGGCCCTCTGTGTCCTCCGCGGGTATTCTCAAGGCAAGGAAGAATGAGGGCAATGCTGCAATCCTCTGCTACGTTCGGCAGCATGTCCTACCAATTCTTCGGTCGCGCAGGAGCGCGACCCTCCCAGCGCGAGTGGTGCCGGAGATGTATTGGAATTGTTACAATAATTTTACAGTTTCCCATCTAGGAATCTGGCTGTGAAGATGATAACCTATTCGCGTGACGTGCCCGTGGGTACGCTCCGGACGGTTCGGGGAGCGCGGGCGCGAGAAAGGAATCGGTTATGAAACGAAAAGTGTCGGATGCATCGGGAGTGCCAACGCACATTCCCCAGGCAGGGATTGGCGGCGGCCTGAATGAAAACCAGATTGTCGTGTACCAGCCAAATGATACGATGCATTTGGATGTCCGTCTAGAAAACGAGACGGTATGGTTGACGCAGGAGCAAATGGCGTTATTGTTCGGTAGGGATCAATCGGTTATTGCAAGACATGTCGGCAACATTTTCAAAGAGGGTGAATTAAGTCGAGATTCAGTTTATGCAAAAAATGCATATACTGCCAGCGACGGCAAGACGTACCAGGTCGCATTCTATAACCTTGACGTTGTCATATCGGTTGGTTATCGTGTCAAATCAGTCCAGGGTACTCGTTTTAGGCAATGGGCAACAGGCGTGCTGAGGGAATACCTGCTTCGTGGTTATTCTGTTAATTCACGGTTGAACCAGCTGGAGGACAAGATGGACCGGCGGCTCGCCAAGCATGATGACGACATCGCCGAATTGAAGAACAAGGTGGCTTTCTTCGTGCAGACGCAGACGCCGCCGCTACAGGGCGTGTTCTACAACGGCCAGCTGTGGGACGCGCGCGTGTTCGTGGAACGGTTGATCGGGAGCGCGAAACGGTCGCTTCTGCTCATCGACAACTGGGCCACGGTGGAGACACTCGACC
>JAEEGL013628346.1_pt1 | contig 10967 bp, 8 predicted proteins | sample 9134231 | NCBI WGS metagenome assembly JAEEGL01 (sample SAMN16246548, study PRJNA631951) | gut metagenome | biome: gut microbiome; feature: rumen; material: fiber-attached | host: Bos | place: Iran: Karaj | collected 2018-10 | reverse complement strand
TCTTCTTCAGGTTTCTCAGTTATATGTACATCATCCGCATAGAGTACGGGACCCTTGCCGCGGTACTGGCGGACGTATTCATACTTTACGGTGGCAGTGACATCGACCCAGTCTCCGCTCTTTAACTTGCGGGCGAACTTGCTGTGGCAGACATAGCCGATAAACTGAAGATCGTCAGCGCAGCAGGTCATGGCGTGGCGGCCGGGCACGAATATTCCGCTTATCAGTTCGGCGGATTTGAGGACCATGCCTTTAAAGTGCACTTTCTTTCCGTCGTAGTTTTCGGGGTGGTCCTGTGCGTCGACGTAGAAGATGCCGTAGTCGTAATCTTCTATGTTGATGACGGGTGCGTTTAAGTCGTATGGAAGTTCATCGACCGCGTTCATGACCTCGCCGTCCACGTTTTCGAAAATGATCTGGGCACGGCCGTTGACAGCCTTTATGCTTCTTCTGAACTTGGTTATGGTCGTATCTTCGGTGCAGCGGTTGAAGATGACCATATCAGCTTCCTGTACCATGGCAACGATCATGGATTTCATGTTCATGTTGGATGTGTACATGTTGAAGGTGCCGGCGTCGATCGTGGTTATGACCTGAAAGATCATCCAGTCCTCGGGGAGCTGCATGGTGTACAGGTCTTCCATTTTCCACATGCCGTTGTATTCTATAAGGACTCTGTCGGGCTTATGTCTTTCGCGAAGCGCCGCAATGTTTTCGGCGTTGAAATCCTGCGGGTCGTCGAAAAAGACCTGAACGCTGTTTGTTTCGTCAAGAAGCTTTTGGTCAAGCTCCACTTCCCCTTCCTCGCAGAAGATGAGCAGGGTCTTTTCTCCGTTTCTGAAGTATTCCTGCTTAAGTGTGAATTCCAAAAACGATGTCTTTCCGCTTTCAAGAAAACCGTTTATGACATATACCGGAATCTGTGCTTCCTCTTTGTTTCTCATAATCTACCCCTTGATCAAATGCCGAAAAGGTCTTTAAGTTTGTCTTCGTCAAGTTTTGAACCGATGACGCAAAGACGTCCTGTGTATTCTGCGGAGCCGTTTCTTATCTCGCTCTCTCCGGGTGTCATGTCAAAATGCATCCATGTGCCGTCTGTGGAAGGAACCATTCCCTTTGCTCTTAATACAAAGCCGAGGCTTTCATCATTTGAAAGTGTATCAAGTATGGATGCAAGCTCTTCCTTTGTAAACTTCTTGGGTGTCTCAACGCCCCAGCTTGTAAACACTTCGTCTGCATGGTGATGATGGTGGTGATGTTCGTGTTCGTGTTCGTGATCATGGTCATGATGATGGCAGCACTCATGATCGTCGTCATCGTCGTCATCGTCATGGTGATGGTGGTGGCAGCACTCATGATCATCGTCATCATCATCGTCATGGTGATGGTGGTGGCAGCACTCATGATCGTCGTCATCATCGTCGTCATGATGGTGATGATGATGTCCTCCGCATACGGGGCATACTTCATCATCGTCATCTCCGTCATGGAAATGAAGATGCTCATGCTCTTCCATCATCTCGTCGGCAAGGCTCTTTTGCTGCTGCATTACGGCAAGGATCTGAGCGCCTGTAAGGTCGTCCCAGGGAGTTGTTACTATTCTTGCCTTTGCGTTGTGTTCTGTAACCATTGCGCATACTTCGGCAAGCTTTTCCTCGGAAATATCCTGTGTACGTGACAGAAGGATGGTCGTTGCATATTCTATCTGATCGTTGAAGAATTCTCCGAAATTCTTCATGTACATCTTGCACTTCTTTGCGTCTACGACAGTCACAAAAGCGCCCATTTCGGCATCTTCGTGTGCGTCTGCGACCTTATCGACAGCCTTGATGACATCGGAAAGCTTTCCGACACCGCTTGGCTCTATAAGGATCCTGTCGGGATGAAACTGATCGAGCACCTTGTTTAGTGCTATGCCGAAATCTCCGACAAGTGAACAGCATATGCAGCCCGAATTCATTTCGGTGATCTCGATGCCGGCTTCCTTTAAAAAGCCTCCGTCGATTCCGATCTCGCCGAATTCATTTTCTATCAAAACTACCTTTTCTCCCGAAAGGCTTTCCTTTAAAAGCTTCTTGATGAGCGTGGTCTTACCTGCGCCAAGAAAACCGGAAAAAATGTCTATCTTTGTCATTTTTGTTACCTCTTCCTGAAATATTTTTCTGATGCCTGAGGGTGCATTTAAATTCTCCAAAGACATCAAAAGAGGATTATAGCACCATTTCATATGAATAATCAATAAATTTTTATAAAAGATCAGTTCTTATCCCTTGAAATGATGAGTCTGTCGCCGTCCATATGCAGGAAAACTCTTTTGCCTTCGGGCTTTATAATGTCCAGATATTCCTGCGGTATCTGTATCCTTCCCGCCCTGTCAAGGACAACGTATTCATCCTGAGTCACGGCGGTCAGCCAGTCGGTATCGGTATTTGAAGTATCCGGTGCGTTTTCCTTCATGATCCTTTCGCTGCTTATCTTTCCGTCTCTTATCGACACGACTCTCTTGACCTTTTTTGTCATTTCAACGTCATGCGTTACTATTACTATGGTAAGCCCCAGCTCTGTGTTCAGTCTTTTGAACACGTCAAGGATCATGGCAGCCGTCTTTGAATCCACCGCACCTGTAGGCTCATCCGCTAAAAGAAGCTTCGGCTCATTTGCAAGCGCTATTGCTATGGCAACCCTTTGCTGCTCGCCGCCCGAAAGCTGGAAGAGCCTGTTGTCCTTTCTGTGCGAAAGCCCCACCATGTCAAGCAGCATCTCTGCCCTTTCCTTCTTCTGCCCTTTTTCCCCTTTGAATATCATGGGAAGGCATACATTTTCGACTGCGGTAAGATAAGGCAGCAGATTTCTGGCATTGTTCTGCCAAACAAACCCGACCATGCTTTTTTTGTATTCGATAAGCTCACGATCGTTCATGTCAAAAAGATTCTTTCCGTCAACGAACAGTCTTCCGGCGCTTGGTCTGTCAAGGCCGCCTATCATGTTAAGAAAGGTGGTCTTTCCGCTTCCGGAATTGCCTATTATAGCCATGAGCTCGCCTTTTTCGACGGTAAGATCGAGCCCCTGAAGAGCCATTACTTCCGTCTCCCTGGTCTTGTATATCTTCACCAGATTGTCGGCTTCTATCATTAATTCAGGCATTTTATTATCCTTCCTATATAAGCTTTCCGTCCGAAAGCTCGTATATCGTGCTTCCCATCGACATCAGCTCACGATCGTGTGTTGTCATAACTATGGTTATTCCCTCTTTTTCGGACAGTTCCAAAAAAAGCCTCATGACATGCTTTGCCGTCTGCGAATCAAGCTCAGCCGTAGGTTCATCCGCAAATATGACATCAGGCCTGTGAGCTATTGCCCTTGCGATAGCCACGCGCTGCTGTTCGCCGCCCGAAAGCTCCTGCGGCATGTGATCGATCCTTCCCGAAAGGCCAACCATTGAAAGTGCCTCTTCCGCTCTTGCCTTTCTGTTTCCGGTAAAGCCCGAAAGTCTTAATGCAAAGTCAACATTTTCAAAGGCGTTCATGATCGGTATGAGTGAAACGGTCTGAAAGACGAATCCCATGGACATCCTTCTTATGTTCTCCCGCTCGCCTTCGGACATTTTGACAATATCGCTTCCGTTAAACATTACGGAGCCTTCATCGGGAAGATCAAGCGCACTTAAGATGTTAAGAAGTGTCGTCTTTCCCGATCCGGATCTTCCCCGGAGTATGTTTACCGCACCTTTTTTTATCTCAAGCGAGATATCGGAAAGCGCATAAAACTTTTCCCCGTTTCCAAGCGAAAAGGATCTTGACACATTGTTTGCGATTATACTGGATTCCATGTTAATCCTCCCCGAGTTTTAATGCGCTGGTGATCTTCGACCTGTAGATGAGTCTTGCCAGAATAACAAGGCAGGCTGCTATAACGGTTATGATGACCGCAAAAAGCCGGATCATATCGGAAGTCCATGTCATAAGAGGTGTTGAAAGCACATTGTTTCCGGCCGTATATGTCATCTGAAGCATCGGAACGAACATATGCGAAGCCAGAATGCCTATGCCGGAACCCGCAACAAGACTCAGCAGCGTCGAAAATACCTGTTCTATGACGAGCATTGAAAAGATGTTCTTTTTTGACATACCCATGGCGCGGAAAACGCCGAACAAAAGCTCTCTTTCCTTTATGGAAAGTACCCAGTAGATCAAAAATCCCGCACTGCACAGCACAAGAATGATGATAAAGCTGAGCGTAAGTATTCCATTGGTCCCCTGGAAAAGAGGATCCAGGTATATGTTTTCAAGATTGTCCGAAAGACTGTCGTACTTATTGAGCGTTATATCGTTCTCGCTTATATATTTTCTGACACCTGACTCGCCGCCGTCTTCAAGATCGAACCATAATTCATACGGCGTCACCTCAAGCTGGCTCTGCATTCCGGCCAGATTTCCGACGATCATGTAGTTTTCCGTCTCCATGACCGTGCCGTCATCCCTTACAGTGGTCGTCTTAGGCGAATAAGACGGAAATTCGGAAAAGAAGCCGTATATCCTGCCCTTGAATTCCTTTTTCCAGTTCGAAGCCTGACTGTCCATATACACGAAGCTTATCGTATCGCCAAGCTTCATGTCCAGTTTTGTCTTATAGTTTTCGGAAACGATAACAGCCTGTGGATCGGTCGAGAGGACGTTAAGGTATTCCCTCAGCGAATATGGATTACCTCCAAAGTCCTGAGTCATCTTTCCAAACTCATCCGTTATAACTCCCATGTAATATATGGAAGCCTGTTTGTTCTGCTTGCCCGAGGTTCCTCCGGCTATCATAGACCCTCTTTCGGCCTTGCCGTAGAGGACTTTTGTCATCGCCTTTACTCCCGGTATTCTTGCAAAAGCGTTTGAATCGGCCTCCTGGTAGATAAGCTCCGTAGCGGTGCCGTAGTTATAATCTACGATATTGCTCTTCCATTTCTGTTCCAAAACAAGGTCCGTTCCAAGCAAATGGCTCTCATTTTGCATTGCATTATATAATATTGTCCTTGCGACGGTTGCATTAAAGATACCCAGAGCAACGGTAAGGACCAAAAATTCCATCATGAATATCTGCCTGCCGCTGTTTCTTGTGACCTGCAAAAGCGATGCGTACATCTGCGGATTCCATTTTTTCCTGCCGAGGCGGTACACAAATTTAACGATATGCGGCCAGAAGCGTAGGAATACGAGCCCGGCGCCGAGGATAAAAAGCGAAGACGAAAAATAAAGCAGCGGGTCAAGCGTTTCACCCTCAAGCACTCTTAATTCAAGCTCTTCCTTTCGCGAATTGAAGGAATAAAAGCCGTAGATGGATACGCCCAGCATGGCAACGTCAAGATATATCTTCTGCCACCATTTTTTAATACTTCTCTGCTTATCCCTCTTTGCGGAGACTATGGATACCTTGCTCTTTCTTATGACCGGGAGCACCTGCATTATAACAGTCGTGCATAATGCCAGAAGCGCATATATCCACATTTCGGCATTCGGATATACGTCAAGCTGTCTTCTGCCCGAGAAAGACAGAAAGGCATCTGCGCTTCCGAGCAGTTTGCAGATAAGTATCCCGGCGGGAATAGCAGCCGCAAAGCTTACGGATGATATGATAAGAGCCTGCACAAAGTAAAGAAAGAATATCTGCTTTCCCGATGCGCCCCTGCTTCGCATAAGAGATATCTCCGTCTGTTCCATCGAAAGGAGCTGCCCCGATATCATAAGCAAAAAAGCGCACAAAAGGACTATCACGGGTATCTGAAGGATAAGGAGACTGCCCGTGACACTGCTTCCCTTTTTACTGAACTGCTCGATAACAGTCATGTAATCGGATTCGGCAACCCTGCCGCCGTATTTTTTTGCTTCATTTTTTATGTTTTCGGTGCTTGAAACAAGTGTATCGACATCCGCAGAGTGCATCTTGTCCGTGTCAAAAACGATGTACCATCTTCCAAGAAGAGTCATCTTTTCGTTTATGGAAACATGAAGCTCCTCAAAGACTTTTTCCGATATAAAAATATCGTTCTTAAATTCGGACGGAGACATTACCCAGTAAGGGTCCGTTATATCATCACACGTAAAGACTCCTGTGACCTTGATCTTTACTGCCTCCCCGCTTTCATCTGTAAGGTTATTGACCGTAAGGACATCACCGACCAGAAGATTCAGCGAAACAAATGCCGTTTCGCTAACGACGGCTTCATATATCCCATCCTTTTTTTCATCGGAAAACATTTCTCCGGACACGACTTTTGCATGATCTTCGAGTCCTGAAAGCATGGAAACCTGCAAAGTAAGCTTGCTCTTATTGTCCCTTTTCATAGGGTAATCTGCTTCCATTGCAGCTTCATGAAGATATTCGACATCCGCATAAACCGGTATTCCTAAAATGTCCTCGTCATGCATATAGGAACGGAATTCGTTAAAATCGCCTGTATTGTCTTTCGTTCTTGTGAGTGATGTCTTTATCACCCCGGGATTGGTCCCGTTTTCGGTGATATAGTTTTTAAACTCGTCCGTGAGCATGCGGTCAAGCGTGGCCTGCTTGTAAAGAGGATGACTGATGACCACAGCGATAAGCAGTATATTACCCGTCAGCAGACAGAGAACCATCCATTTTTTCTGTTTTAGTTTTTGTAATAAAAATGTCAGCATTTTAATAAAGCAGCCCCCTACCAGTCAGTAACAGACGATATCCCCTTCGCTTGGTCCATCTATCAGTAAACTGTATTCATTGATGGTCGTCACAATATCTATATATACTCTTTGCTTTTTCCCGTCTTTAAGGCACATGACATATGATGCGTTTTCACTGTCCCTCTTTACCGCCTGCGTGGGCACCGCAAGCATGTTTTTCCATGAAACAGGATGCGCGATAAAGCTCACCTTTTCAGGCAGCGGGCCGTCTGCGTTCTCTTCTATGGTTATCAATGCCCCGCCGACAGACATTTTTTCGGTCTCGTGATCTGATATAAGAACTTTTCCTTTTATGATATCAGAACCGTTTTTGAGGTCTAATTCCATGCCTGAGCTAAGATACTGATAACCGTTTTCAGCCCTGTAATACTGCCTTGTAACGTCTATGATCTTTACCAGAAGATCCTTATCTGTTACCTGATTTCCTTCTGCGGCCGCTTTTTCGTAAAGTAGCTTGCCGTCGGCATTTGCATATATCGTAAGTTCAGGTTCCCTGTCTAAAAGATCGTATTCAAAAAGCAGGGCATCTATAGCCTCAAGTGTTTTTTCGGTCCTTGCCTTGTAAGTGTCATATTCGTACGTAAGCGAATCGATACTGCTCTTTACGCTTTCATCCCCCGATAAAAGGTATTCGTCATTTAACGCTTTTATCCCTGCTGTATATTCGGAGCATTTCTTTTCAAAAGAAGAAGCGATCCTTTGCTTTTCAAGTTCCTTTTCTTTTTTATCGATGTCGTCATAGCTTCCCTTTAAAACCATGATCGCATCTCCCGTTTTCACCATGTCGCCGTCTTTTTTGACAAGCTTTGCGACCGAATATGATGCCTTTTTCTCGGGCATATAGATCTCCGAATAAAACGATGCCACAAGCGAAGCTTCATATTCCATATCGGTGACAAAATCTTTTCTCTCTACCGTAAAACGATTTTCGTTTATCTCGCCGGAGCCCGTGGCCTCAAGATAGAGCATGCCTTCGGCATCTTCGTTCTTTTTCTGTTCAGCCTGACTGCATCCGCAAAGCATTAAGACCGGGAGCATGAAAAACAGCATTCTTTTACGGAACATATATCTCATCCCCCTCTTTAATGTCTCCTGCAGTTATGATGACCTCGGCTCCGTTATCATCGCCCGTCATCACTTCCACCATTTCACGCCTTCCGTCCTTTATCCTGTACACATATTCGGTATTTCCGTTATGATAGATACAGCATAAAGGCAGCACTAAAACGTCCTTGTTTTCTTTTATGACCATCTCTATGAGTATTTCTGAAGACATGGTATCCTTTGCTTCTTCAGGGAATGAAAAGACAGCTCTGCTGCCTTCATCCAAAGGACCGTTCTCATATGTTATCTCATATTTTTCCCCGTCAATGACCGCATAAAAAGCCTCATACTTTTTTGCTTCCCGCAAAGAGCCTATGCCGGTATCGAAGCTTTCGATGTACTTTTCCGCCCCGTCCTTTACAGCTATCACATATTCGTTTTCTAAAACCGTGCCGCCTTTTTCTATGCCGCAGAAAATCACAGTCCCATCGCACGGACTGTAAATATGATCGTATGTCATCATGGCGTTTGCTTCATCATATGCCTCTTCAAGTCTTGCAAGCTCGATTTCCGTTCTTTTGTCCGCTTCCTCTTTTTCCTTTTCGAGGCTGTCAAGATCAAGCTGAGTAAGTTCATACATCATCAATGTATAATTGTCCGCAGCCCCCGCTTCGACCTTTGATTCATAAAGAGCAAGCTCTTTTTTTGCCTCTTCGATCTTTGCGTCTGTTATGCCTGACTCAAGCCTGGCTTTTTCCTCGGCCTCTTCTATGTCGTCAAGACATTTTTGCACCTTTTCTTCCTGTGCCTTGCGGGACACCTTGGCAAGCATCTGATATTTTGATACTTCTTCTCCGATTTGACAGTTTACCCATTCCACCTCTCCGGGAGAGTAAAAACAAAGTTCTTCTATTTTGGAACGGACCCTTGCGCCGACAAGTCTTGACTCCTTAAGATCCTTTACCTCGGCCGTTATGCTTTCCGGTTCGGCACCTTTGGGAACAAGCCACTCCTCATCGGACGCAGAGGCGCCTGTACATATCATACAGGCTGTCAGCAATGCCGGAATGCCGAAAAAACTCTTTTTTCTCATATAAATCACCATTTATCTTTTGATAACGATATCTCCAAGCTTCAAACCTTCCGTGATCTCTATCTCCATGCTGTTTGAGACCCCGGTCTGTACCCATCTCATCTGTCTGAATCCGTCTTCTCCGACCACATAAACATAATACTTGCCATCTGCGGCGTGAATGGATGATTTGGAAATGGCATTTACCCCTTCTTTTCTTTCAAGCGGAAGCTGATAGGACACCTGCATTCCCACATATACCGATGTATCGGCATAATCCGGACTTAATACCACTCTTCCTTCTTCGACTTCGGAAACAGTGGCCGATACCGTTTTGCTTCCGACGTTTAGTTCTATGCTGTCTCCAAGCTCAAACTTTGAGGCATACTCTGTTTCGGCAATAAATGCCTCGGAACCCGAATCCGATACCGTTATTATCGGTTCGCCGCCTTTTATGTGGTTGTATGCCCTTGCCCAGTCCTTCTCTTCATCACTTTCGGATGTATCCCACCAGTTTCTCTTTTTCCCCGTGTTGCTGTATACCGTCTTTGCCGATGTAACAATACCCGTTCCGTCGGCATAAAGTGCCCCTTTGTCAAGCAATTCCTGCGCGCGGTCGATCCTCAACTGAAGGATATATATCTCATCTTCAATTTCTTTAATTTTTTCGTCATACTCATCATGCCAGCTTCCCGTTTTTTCGGCATATTCCTCGTCTGTCATAAAGCCGTACTTATGCTTTATCTCATAAACGCGGATCTCCTTATCCAGCCCGGCCGTATAGGAATCAAGCTTCTTTAAAAGCTCTTCTTTTTTTTCGTTATAACTGTCATATTCGGCCTTTGCATCGTCATAACCTTCCAGGCTTGCAAGCAGATCGCCGGCAAAGACCTGATCCCCGTCTTTGAAATAAACCTTTCCAAGATATCCGGCTTCATCAAAGGCATAGTTTTTTGTACCCGACTGCCTGTAGGAAAAATAGACCGTTACGGTCGATTCTATGTCCGCAAGCCTTACCTGCTCCACCTTGTATTCGGGAGCGGCCTCCGGCGAAACTACCGCGGGTCTTGGTTCCTCTTTTTTTCCGACTATGCTGCAGGAACATAATAAAAATGCAAAGGCGCAGCAAAAGATCTTTTTCTTCATATTGTCAGATCTCCATGTTGAGTAGTTTTACGGTAAGCTGTGAAAGCCGCCCGGACGGCTCGGTATCCGGGATCATACGGCCGTTTTCGTTATGAAAGAACAGTCTTTCATCTTCCGCCGAATTGATGACCTCTAAGATTCCTCCGGCCCTGCTTTCAGACAGCATCCCTTTCTCTTCTATCCTTCTCTTAAGTTCCCTTGCGGTGCCGAGGCTTCCGTCAAAGATCTCGATATCCCCCGCCACCTTTAAAATACTCTTTTTTAAAAACGGATAATGCGTACAGCCGAGGACTATGGCCTCAGTCCCCGGAAGGAGATAGCTTTTTAAGGTATCGCTAAGAAAAGCTTCGACCCTTTCCCCTTCCATCTCGCCGTTTTCGACAAATTCCATAAGCCCCGAACAGGGTACCTTTATGATATCCGCCATATGTTCATACTGAGCCTGAAGCGCTTTGAATTTGCTTTCCTTTAAAGTATTTTCGGTTGCAAGAACAAGTATTCTTTTTCCCTGATGCTTTAAAGCCGCGGGCTTTACCGCGGGCTCGATGCCCACAACGGGAAACTGCGGATTATTTTCCCTAAGCTGCCGTACCGCGGCACTGGTAGCCGTATTGCAGGCTATCAAAAGGCCTTTTACGCCTCTTTCAAACAGATGATCCGTGACATGTTTTACCAGTTCTCTTACTTCTTCAAGGCTTTTTGTGCCGTAGGGCGCATTTAGAGAATCGCCGTAATATATAAAGTTTTCACAGGGCATGAGCTCGAGCGCCTTTTTTAAAACGCTCAGGCCTCCAAGACCCGAATCAAAAACACCTATCGGTCTTTTTTTGTCATTACTGTTCATAACGGTCTCCCGCAACAGGGGCTGTAAAAAAACAGCCCCTGTTATTGTTGTAAACGTCTCTATGATCATTTGCACGCAGGACAGAGTTCGCTACCCTCACTTCGCGGCGAAAAGATTCGGACGGATGCTCCGGCGACGATAAATGCGTTGTCGCCTG
>JAEEGL013236302.1_pt1 | contig 10967 bp, 9 predicted proteins | sample 9134231 | NCBI WGS metagenome assembly JAEEGL01 (sample SAMN16246548, study PRJNA631951) | gut metagenome | biome: gut microbiome; feature: rumen; material: fiber-attached | host: Bos | place: Iran: Karaj | collected 2018-10 | reverse complement strand
TGCCACGCCGAGCAGGAGCGAGGAACAAGTGGCAAGGGGGCGGGCCGTAAGGCCAAGTCCTCTTTCGGGCATAGAAAAACCGGCTTTATGCCGGTTTTTTTATGCCCATACCATAGGAGGACTTGAAACCCGGGAGCGCCGAGCAGGAGCGAGGAACAAGTGGCAAGGGGGCGGGCCGTAAGGCCAAGTCCTCTTTCGGGCATACTGATTAATACAGTGGAAGCATTGTAAAATAAAAAAGCCCCAGATCAAGGGGCTTTGATTTATCAATTGGCATAGACGTTTCCTCAATAAGCCTGACCGTGCTTTGCGCAAGCATCTGATGTAAAAGATCCACCTAAAAACTTTCCGCCAGCCACATTTTCAAGGGCTTCTGGGGACAGTTCAAAGTCATCTAATTCATCAAGATAAGCCTCGGCCTCTTCCTTAGTAATTGCAATGCCTGCTTTCTTGGCCAGTTCAACGAGTTCTTCTGGAGTCTTGCAGAGAGAAGCCTTGGCAATCTGCTCTTTTGTGAAGGAGTTTAAATCAAGTTTTTTCATTTCATCTCTCCTGCCTATCAATAAGGATCTTTGAATTTCGATTCATAGCTGAAACACTTGTTTCCGGGTTTTCCGCCGGCAACACCTTCAAGTATTCCTGGGTCGAGTTTCACATCCTGAAGTTCGTCAAGATAGGCTTCTGCCTGATCCTTTGTGATTGCAATGCCTGCTTTCTTAGCCAGTTCAATGAGCTCCTCAGGAGTCTTGCACTCCTTTGCTTTGGCAATCTGCTCTTTTGTGAAAGAGTTTAAATCAGGTTTATCCATTTCATGCCCCTTTCCATAATCTAATATATAGAAATCCAAGTGTCAACGAAAGAAGTAGAAAAAGATCACTCATTACTTGGGAAAATGACCTAAAAGCTGTGGCACGGCTCTTCAGAAAGGGAAAAAGTGCCGGGTTTTCCCGGTGGTCGGCTCCGGGTATATTCTTGCAATATAAGTAATTAGAAAAAATTTCAAAATAATGAAAAATTTCTCCCGTGTTTCTATTGACAGTTTAGAAACGGTATAGTAATGTTGGTATTGTAAGACGGAAACGTTGGTGAAATGTTACCTACAAAAGAAAGGGGGGGTAGAAACAAATACAATTATGGTGGGCTCTTTATGATATCTTTTGGCCTATTGACCACGATATTTCTAATGAGGTATAATTATTTGTTGGTATTTATTTTTATTTTTGCGTTATTATTTTCCTTGATAATTTATACCAAGCTGCCGATATATCGATTAGAGGTATTGTCCAATGAAAAAAGGAGTCATTATAGCGGCCGCTGTACTGCTTGCTCTGCTTGCTGCAGCTGGTATAGTGATTGCGACAAAACAGAAAGAAGACTCACCACCTGTTCGTATCATCGAGGATACCATGGACAATAATGCAGCCAAGAACGGCACCAGCCCCAACGATGAAATAATCCTTTCCCAGAATGCCCAGATAGCAGAGCTCCGTGCCCAACTGGAGGATCTTGAGCGCAAGATGGCCCAGCAGGAGTTTGATTATACCGCCCTTAAGGCCGAAAAGGACGCTCTTGAGCGGCGGAACTCGGACCTGGCAGATCAGAACCGCTGGCTCCGGGGAAGAAACAACGAGCTCAGCAGCTCGGAGGGTAAGCTCCGTAATGATGTGGCAGCTTTGGGGACAGAGATTGCCGCCCTGAATGAGCAGCTTGCCCAGCTTGAGAAGAAGCGGGAAGAGAACGAGGCAGCATATCAGGAGGCCCTGGCAAGGATAGAGGAGTACGAGGCCAAGGTGGCATCGGCACAGGCGGCGCTGGATGAGGCCAATTCTGTACCAGGCACCCGGGTGACCGAGGAAGGGGAACTGGTTTCCACCTTTAAGACAATGCCTGCGGGACAGAGCCGCAACTTAATCGGAATCAAGGCGGGAGAGACTGACTTGGATCTTGAGATTGTCTTTGCCCTCATGCCCCACTGGTTCCTTATAATAGATGGCGGAATAACAGGGGTGCCCAGCGACTATGTGAAGGAGGAGTTCCCAGGCCTTGCTGCAGACCATGCCTATATGTATCCGATCATGTTCGGTACAGGTTTCAACTGGCGCGTGAACAGCCTGAACGGTCAGCCAAACTTCTATATAAGTACTATGCTTGGCCCTGTCTGGTTTAATTATATAGATAGATATAATGATGAAAAAGGAATCAAAACCTATCTGCTCTGGCGTTCATCTGTAGGTTTCGACCTGACAATATATAAGAATCTGCAGTTCACCGCAGATGTGGGCGTTGACTGGATGGAGAAATTTGAGCTGACCCCTCGTGTTACTTTGGGACTCCAGTGGAACTTCAGCAACAGCGGGGCTCTTTTCGGGGGAAAATAAGTGAATGAAAGAATTTAAAATTTTTGCTTGACACTAGTTGTCATTTTTAGTACTTTTGCAATGTTGGTTTTTTTATTGACTTTATTTACAGAAATGTATATAAATAAAATATAAATAAGAAATATTATTATTAAGGAGATAATAATGAAAAGAGGAAAAGTTTTGATGACAGTACTTGTTGTATTGGCAGTGCTGTTCGCATCATGTGCAAGCCACCTGGGCGAGGACGAAAATGCTGCTGCATCAAAGGCAATGAAAATAAACTTCGCCATGATAATTGACGAGGAAGCTGCACAGAAGGCAGTTGATCTTAACGGTGGTGTAAATAGTTTCAAATTCTTCTATATGGCTACACCTCAGTGGAAGTCAGCAAGTGCAATACAGGGTGATACAGGTGGAAACTATGTTGAAATTGACAGTGATATGGCCCACATGACAGATCCTGAGCATCAAGTATCCATTGGATATTTCAAGCCAGGTATATGGAAGTTTGATGTTGTTATTACATCAAGCGATGGTACACCTACCACAGCAAAAGATGGTACAAAAGTTATTTATAAAGCTAAAAGTACTTGGTCAAGTGTAGACCGCAGTATCTTCAACAACAGTACCCGGACAGTTGCCCTTCCTGCTGTTCCAATGGAGCTTTATACTACAGGTAGTTTAAAAGCAACAGTAATACTCAAGTTGGCAGTGCCAAAGGTTTTATTAGATTATGCACCTGATGTTACAGTTTCACTCAGTGGTGGTGGTACTAATGTTAATGATTCCATTTCTGCAGGTGTCGCAGACACAAAGACTGGAGCAACATATGATGCATCTCCTGTTTCTGACGCCAACACCACCAACTGGTATTACTTCACAAGAACTATTGAGAATGTTATTCCAGGAAACTATAACATTATCTTTGCTTATAAAGATAAGGAAGACGGGAACCAGGTTGGAGGAGCAACTATCGCTACTACAATTCTCCCGACTACATACACTATATGGGGAACAATTGAGAATGGAGAATACCAGATATCTACACTGACATTGAATGTTCCTGGATTTGTAATTGATTTTACAAGAAGTGCAGATAGCGTTGCAGCGGGTGGAACAATTACTTGTTCTCCTTCTCCGACAAAAGCTGCAGGAGGATTTGATAGTGCTACCTGGTATGTGAATGGAGTAGCTCAGATTGCAGGTGTTGTAGGATCTACTGGTGTGTTTACATTTGATGCAGCAAACAGTACTACAAAAACAGTCAATCCTGGAGAATATGAGATTGTCTTAAAGGCACAGAAAGGGGATGCTGTTACTTATAATTCCCATACTGTTACTGTAACTCCAGCTCCGTAAGGATAGGCTTAGATAGCTATTTAGGTGAGACACCAGAAAGGCAGGTTCTGCCTCAAGGTGTCCCACCATTCAGAGGCACACGGATGTGCGTCTCTGAATGGTGGGGAATGGGAAAGAATAGAAAAGAAATAGGAGAATATAAATATTGAAGACAAAAGTTAGCAACTTTAATGCAATCATTTGTTTTATAATAGTAGTATTTTTCTGTCTCATCGCATGCGACAACGGTTCTGTATCCGATTCTTCTTCTGCTGCTAAATCAAACGGCCTTGTCAAAGTATCCCTGTCTGTGGGTGAAAAGAATTCTGGCGGGCTTCAGAAAAGTATTTCTGTAAGCAGTGATATTGTCATAGGTTCTCTTATCTATAAATACAATGCAGTCCCACAGTGGGTCGGTTCAAGAATCTACGGTGCTGCCGATTGGACAACTATAAACTATTCTGATGGCATGAGCCTTGGTTACTTTACTCCGGGACTGTGGAAATTCGGAGTTCGGCTTATAAAGATTGTTGATGGAGATGAAGTTATTGTTTACGAGGGGTACTCTGGAATAGAATCCATATCAACAAGCAGTGTTGCAATAGATATAACTGTCAGCAAAATGGTTGATCAGGCTCCCAAGTCTGTGACCATATCTGTCACAGCTCCTACGGTAGATGGAGAAGCTCTCAGCATTTCCTATACGGGCACAGCATCAAGTGAGCATCCTATTCCTGCAAATATCGCGGGCAGGGCAAATGGCCTTACCACATTTGAATATTCTTTTTCTGAGGAAACCATTGCCTTAGATTCAGGTAACTATACATTCACATTGAGCCATCCTCTTGGAGGCAGTGGAGCCGCTGTTGCAATAGAGCTCCGCCCAGGAGAGCAGGTTCAGATAACAGGTCATATTGATAACGGTGTCTGGCAGGTTGGAGCAGTAACTGTAAAAATCCATACCATGGATATAAACACAAATGTAGAGCTTTGTACTGTATATGCAAATACTGTTTCTGCCGCCGCCGGCGAAAAGGTCTCTTTTTATCTGGTTCCATATGATGGTGCTGTTTTAAAAGATGGTACCACCATTTCGGTTACATATGAATCAGATCCGGAGACAAAAGTAACTTCGCTCACCCAGGAAGGAGGTATGTACACCTTTATTATGCCTGATGATGATGTGGTGTTAAATGCTGAATATGAAGGCGTAAGCGCGGATATTCCTATCCCTCATTTCAGAGCAATGTTCCAGATATTATATGATTCTACAATCACATCCTTTGGCCCTGAGGACACTGTTCCAAATCAGAATGTTGAGCTTTTCAGAATAAAATATATGACTTTGTGGAAGAGCGGGAATAAGATTTGCTGGCATTCCAGCGGCCAGGGAGGAAAGGTGAAGTTTGCTGCAGGTTCAATGGCTAACCTGTTCAAGGATTGCAGTACCTTGCAGACTGTTGACCTGACTGGGTTTGTTACCTCTAAAGTCAATAATATGTCTGGAATGTTCCAGAACTGCACTAATTTGACCTCTGTCACACTTGATAATGAAACATATGCTGAGCAAGTTACTGTAGATGGTAAAGTAAAAAAAGCAGGTCAGTATGTCAACTTTGATACTTCTGCTGTAGAAGATATGTCCTATATGTTCTCCAGTTCAGATTTTTCTGGTTCTAATGTAAATAATACTAAAATGAAATTTACCTCTTTAGATTGTGTGGCTGGCTTTAATACTTCAAATGTTGAAAACATGGGTTATATGTTCTACTTGTGTTCTAACAGCCAATTGCAATCAATTCCTGTAGCAGGCTTTGATACTTCAAAGGTATCTGACATGAATCATATGTTTGCATGTTATAAAAACGCTCCAAGCTTTGTGACATCCTTGGATTTAAGAAACTGGGATTTCTCGGAAGTTACAACAATTGCCAATATGTTTGACCGGTGCGAGTCTTTGAATACCGGCTTGCTGTTCCCGGGAGAAACAGGTGATCCGGAAAATCCTGATCTGTCGAAAGCAGCCAACTTTAAAAAACTTACTACAATGGACCATTTATTCAGTCAGTGTATGGCATTGACTCATGATAAACTTAAATCAGTAGTATCAACTTGGAAATTCTCTGGCCGTGAAGATGACTGGGAGAATACTATTTATGCTAGAGATGAAGATATCCCTAGTACGGGCAATGATAAGGGAAAAAGTACTTCAATGTTTGGAAACTATGAAAAAGATAATCCAGGCATTAACTCTGCAGCAAATTATATTATCCGTTCAGAAATGGTTAATAAACAGGATAAGCATTTTAAAGATCGGAATACTACAGGTTATGAAACTAGAGATACTAATTCTAAGTCTCATGAGAAGTATAAATTATATATCGGTGGTGGAACCAGTATCCCAAACTTACGTCTGACAACAAAGGCATCATTATGACAGGGTGGTTATGTTAAAGAGATTGTCGATTTTAACATTACTATTAATTCTTCTCCTTATTCTTGCCGGTTGCGACAACGGATCAGTATCTGATTCTGCTGTTTCTAAATCAAGCAGGCTGGTCAAGGTAAGCCTTGCTGTAAGTGGTAATGAAACCGGACTTCAGAAAGCTGCTGTAGTAAATGGAAACTACTGGACATCTCTTACATTTCAATATAATGCTGTTCCTCAGTGGCAGGATCCGGAAGGCAATAATATTCATGGTACTGCAGGTTGGACAACTATAAGCTATGAAGCTGGGGAGTTAAGTCTGGGATACTTTGCACCGGGACAGTGGGTGTTCGGTGTGCGGATACTTAACGGGGCAACTGTTCTTTACGAAGGTTTCTCTGATGTAGTGAATATTAAAAACAGCAGTGTGTCTGTTGATGTATTTGTTACAAAGCTTGCCGAATCAGTCCGTGTTTCTGTCACAGCTCCGACAGCGCAGGGAGACAGCCTCAGCATCTCTTATGGAAGTGGGCCTTTCAAAGCAACTGCCACCAGATTGAACGGCACAACCACATTCGAATATACATTTAATAATCTGCCCGAGGGTTCTTACACATTTACCTTTACTTATTCTTCAGCAGAGAGCAGTCCAGCTCCTGAATCAATAACTGTAGGAGTTAGTTCTGGTAACCTTGTAGTAATCAGCGGACAGCTGAATAATGTGCCGTCCCAACTTGTATCCACAACAGTGCCTATCTATACAATATATGTATATAGGTACAATTGGGACACATCAAGTTTTGATCGTGGAACAGGGCAGCATTATTATGGAACCGTTGTTGTAAATACCAGTTCTGCAGTTGCTGGAGACCGGGTGTCATTCTATGTCGAACCGATCAGCACTGCTACATTGGATCCTGCGTTCCCTACAGTGAATAATGGTGATGTGACAGCAACTCCAAACGGGAATCTGTATTCATTTGTTATGCCTGCAGGAGATGTAATTATCAAGGCTAAGTTTAATAATAATGGCGGTGATTCAGATATTGACATGGATTATTTCAAAATATTATTCCAGTCAATATATGATGCTGAAGATGTTATAGCCTTCGGCCGGTCTGCTAATCCTCCTCAGGGTGTTGATTATATCGGATTAGGGGATGTCTTGATATGGTATGAGAACTCTTATGATCCGGTTACAAATCCTACTGGTGTTGTGAAAAAGATATGCTGGTACTCTAAAAACGAAAACACATTGAAGTTCAAGCCTCAGAACGACCCTACCTATGCTTCCATGGCAGGTTTCTTCCAAGATCATGACAAGTTTGAATATATTGACCTGACAGGCTTTGATACTTCCAATATAAACAATATGTCTCATATGTTCGATGGCTGTATAAAACTTAAGACAGTTAACCTGACAGGTATTGATACCAGTGCAGTAACAGATATGTCCTATATGTTCTATAAGGCTGGCTATTTTTATATTCCTATGCAGCATAAAAATGGAACTCTGTTGGATAAAATTCCTAATACAGATAACCAATATTTGGGCATAACAGGGCTGAATGGTTTTAACACCGGAGAAGTAACTAATATGGAGTATATGTTCAGTCTCTGCAGTGCCCAGACTTTGAATGTTTCCAGCTTCAATGCATCCAAGGTAACCAATTTCTCCCATATGTTTGCAGGAAAGAGTGAAAGGGAATATGCTGATTTCTGGCCAACCAAGTTTACTTCTTTAGATGTTGCCAATTGGAATGTCGGTGGAAATGCCAATGTTAATACAATTGATATGAGCAATATGTTCGATATCTCTTATAATCTTACATCACTTTCCTTCGTTGGTGCCACTACTAGTTGGAACTTCTCCAAGGTCACAACAATGTATGAAATGTTCAACCGCTGTGAATCTGCGACACACATTTACTTCCCGGAGTGGACTAATCTTGCTAATGTTACTACTTTGAAGGGTGTATTTAACCATACTGCAGCAATGGTGGCCAAGGGCGATGGATCCCTTGAGCCAGGAAGCTTTGAGGATATATTCCAGAGATGGGATATCCGGTACAATGATTATACACAGGGCTTGGGTGGTATGATTGATTTTAAAGAAGTGCCACATGATGATGTTAGAGACACTTCTACCAACCATATAATCCAAAATGATACAGCATCATTGAAGCCGGCTGCACTTATAGTTAACTCTTATGGTGCTTCTGGTCCTGGCACAGGTCCAGAGGTTAAGGTTGGTGGTGGTAATTTAGGCAATGCCACTAAAATGCGTCTGATAAAAACAGGCAACTGATATGAAAAACCCAGCCAATAGGCTGGGTTTTTTAGATTGGCTAATACCTTCCCCGCCGCTTGGAGTCTCTGACAATTTTCAGGATTTCGTCTTTAGGAATGTTGGCAAAGCTTTTTATCCCATCGAAAAGGGAGGCGGAGGTCGATTCTTCTACGGTGACCCGGAATGTGCTTCCATCTGCACGTTTTATTATGGCAGCTCCGTCTCTTTTTTTTTAAAGTGGTACAATTATTATGTCAAGCTTTTTGTCGTTCATAGCTACCTCCTGCTTTCATCGCTTTCCCATAGTCGAAGTGGTTCTCTCTTGCATATGCTATGAAAGCCTTTTCTTCTTCAGTAACCCTTATCTGATATTCAAGTTTCTGTGTGAATTTGGGTTTTCTTCCAGCACCCTCTCTTCTTCCTCCATGGGTAAAGTGCTGCTCGTAGTATTCATCTCCGGAAAGCTTGCGAAATTCATCCTCTGTTATTTCTATTTCATCAGGTCCTATTTTATTGACTGCTTTCTTGGAGACAAAGCCTTCTGAATCTTTAACATAAACATATTTCATATTATTCCTCCTCAAAACGTTTCTTGGCTGTTCTTAAGACCTGTTTAGGTGTCTTTTGAGTCTTTTTAGTATAAACCAGCCCAATGATAATTATTTGGTTATCCGCATATTTGAATAAGGACCTGACATCAGCAGTCTTTATTTCAAAGATGCCATCCTGCAGAAATCTTCTTTTGACAAACTCGATTCCCCTTGACTGTATTGTTGTATAGTCGGCATTTACTGCAGATTGCTGTTCGGTTGATAGGTTCCCAAAGTCATCAAGGGCTTTCTGCAATTTAACAATCTTAAATCTCATATATTATACCTCCCTTGGCTTGAATAAGTCAACATAATCAAGATGGATTTTTGCATGCTCTACAGTGCATTGAGCACTGTCTTGATCATCAGCTGGGCATCCTCCAGCTTTGTGAAGCCGAAGCATTTCTTGCCTAGGTCTTTTAACGAGGCACCGATGTGATAGATTGCTGCGTTGTCAATGATGAGGAACCGGTCGTGCATTGTGTTTGTATGCTTTATAGCCAGAGAGGGGTACTGTGCATTGAATTTGTCTATATCAAGCTTTTTGACAGGAGTTTTGGGCTGTGTATAGATAATCACATCAACCCCTGCGTTCTTTGCAGTCAACTGGTCAAGGGCTGTCAGGTCTATGTAATTATCAATCAGTATGATCTCTTTCTTTGTGCTCTTAATCAGCTCCTGGAACTTGGTATATGCATCGAAAATCTGGCCTTGTACGAAGACACCCTGCTTGTCTTCTATCTTGTATTTGTCCATAAGAGTGAATAAGGTCTTAAATTTTTGGTCATGCTCAATCAGTTTGGTCTCAGCCGAAGATAATCTGCTGATTACACCGGCATTTTCTGCAAAGTAGTGCCGCATCTGTTTAAAGGTTCGTATTAATATCTTGCTTTGTCTTACAGCAAGATCACTTTTTAATACAGTCATAAGCATATAAATACCCTGTTCAGTAAATGCATATGGTTTATATCTGACTCCACCCCAACTTGAGGTCGAAATTTTCGACCTCAAGTTGTTTACTTCTTCATCAGTCAATTGAAACCTGAAATCATCATCAAATCGTTCAATATTGTTTTTTACTTGCTCATTAAATCTTTTTACCTCATACCCATAAATTTCTGCCAGGTCACGGTCCAGCATCACCTGCTGGCCCCTGATTACCAGTATCTTGCCTTCTATGTTTTTCATGTCGTTCATATGACCCTCCTGCCTTATATACCGAAAAAAACTTCATTTTGATTTGGTTTTCTCAAAAAAAAGGTGAAAAATATAAGCAAAATAGACATCCAAATCCTGGATTTATTACTAGTAACGAGCCACCAATGTTGGTATTTCAACCCATTTCTACCCTGTTTCTGAACCATTTTCAAAAAATATTCTCGTAGCTAACTCCTTGCAGTGCAAGCAGTTATAAAAAAGTTTGTAGAAATGGTAAAATTTCTTCTGCGTTACTATTGACAACAGAGTAACGTTATAGTAATGTTGGTATTGTAAACGGAAACGTTGGTGAAACGTTACTAAAAAGGAGAAAGGAATGAAAAACTTTGGAATGATGGTTAAGATGATGGTTATGGCACTGGCGATGGGAGCTCTCTTCTGCTCTTGCAACTCTGCAGGCGGATACGACGCATATGAGGCGCAGGAGTCAAAGGCAAGCAACATCGAACTCGGCGGAAGCAGCACAGTGGCACCCAGCCAGCGCGGACCATTCACAATCATCATCCCAGAGATCAACGTTTCAGTTTCCGGAGCAGACGAGGCTCTGCAGAGCGAGACAGGTACAACAGCAATAACAGCAGAGGCAAGCGAGGGCGCTCAGTTCATCTGGTACGTGAACGGCATGTTCCAGGAGGGCGAGACAGAGTCCGTGTATGAGCTCAGCTGTGCATCCCCTGGAGTGTACGACGTGACCTGCATCGCATACAGCGCAGACGGCGCCCTGGTCAAGTCGGCATCCATGG
>JAEEGL011004024.1_pt1 | contig 10967 bp, 7 predicted proteins | sample 9134231 | NCBI WGS metagenome assembly JAEEGL01 (sample SAMN16246548, study PRJNA631951) | gut metagenome | biome: gut microbiome; feature: rumen; material: fiber-attached | host: Bos | place: Iran: Karaj | collected 2018-10 | reverse complement strand
GCTTTAGCGAGAACAGGTTTTAAACATTTCATTCTCGTTGACTTCGACAGAGTTGATGCTTCAAACCTCAATAGGCAAATTCTATATACCCAAAAAGATATTGGAAGAAATAAAGTTGACGCTGCTAAAGATAGAATTTTATCTATCAATCCAGATTGTGAGATTCAAACCATCTTCGCTAAAGCCCAAGACTTTGATTCAAATCAACCAGTCGATTTCATTGTCGATGCTATTGATGATGTGGATGGTAAGTTATTCTTGCTCAAATTAGCGCAAGAAAACGATGTTCCACAAATCATGTCTTTAGGCATGGCTAATCGCTTTGAATGTGAAGATGTTCATGTCACCAAATTAAATAAAACACATAGTGATCCTTTGGCGAAAAAGGTCCGTTATTTAGTTAAGAAAAGCGGTCTTGAAGTTGGTAACGCTAACGTAGTTATATCTGAAGAAGTACCACAAAAGAATGCGGAAAAACTATATTCCACAATGATTGTGCCTTCCGCCGCGGGATTAACTATTGCAAAATTTATTTTGCATAGCATAATAGATAACAAGTGAAATAAGAGAGGAACGTATTATGGGAAACATTTTCGATGTCGCAAAGATGATTAATGTCGATGAGAAGTACCTCATACCTTTTGGTTATGATAAGGCAAAAATCTCATTGAAGATTATGGACGAATTAAAAAATCGTCCAAACGGTAAATTAGTTTTAGTTACCGCGATTACTCCTACTAAAGCTGGTGAAGGTAAAACCACAACTTCAATCGGTTTACATGATGGCTTACGCTATATTGGTGTTCCATCATTAGTGTGCTTAAGAGAACCATCATTAGGCCCAGTCTTTGGTATTAAAGGTGGCGCTACCGGTGGTGGCAAAGCCCTTGTTGTTCCTTCTGAAGATATCAACTTACACTTTACTGGTGATATGCACGCTTTAACCAGTTCCATCAATTTAATCGCCGCGTGTATCGATAATTCCATCTGGCAAGGCAATGAATTAAACATCAATCCTGAAAGAGTTCTTTGGAAAAGAGCCCTTGATATGAACGATAGAGCATTAAGAAAAATTACTATTTCTGAAGGTGAAACCAAATGCGCTCCTAGACAAGAAGAATTCGTTATCACTGTTGCTAGTGAATTAATGGCGATTCTATGCTTATCCGCTGATGAAAACGATTTCATGAATCGTGTTAATAACATCATCGTTGCTTATTCCTATGACAATAAGCCAGTCTTCTTAAAACAATTAAGAATTAGCCACGCTGTTATGAAACTCATGATTACAGCGTTAAATCCAAACCTTGTTCAAACATTAGAAGGCAATCCAGCCATTATCCATGGTGGACCATTCGCTAATATCGCTCATGGCTGTAACTCCATCATCGCCACAAAGATGGGTCTTAAGTTAGCCCCAGTCGTGGTCACAGAGGCAGGCTTCGGTGCTGACCTTGGTGCGGAGAAATTCTTAGATATCAAATGCCGCGTTGCGGGCTTAAAACCAGACGCTGTTGTCGTAGTCGCCACAATCCGTGCTCTTAAGATGCATGGTGGCCAACCATTTGAAGAATTAGGCAATGAAAACGTTGAAGCTTTAAAGAATGGTGTTTGTAATTTACAAAAACACATTGAAAACGTTCAAAAATATGATGTTCCAGCCATCGTTTGTATCAACCACTTCGCTAGCGATACTGAAGCGGAAACCGCTTGGTTAAGTAAATGGTGTGAAGATAATGGTTATGACTATGCTTATTGTTCAGCGTTTGCCGATGGTGGTAAAGGCGCTGTTGAATTAGCTAAAGGCGTCATGAATATCTTAGAAAATAAGAAATCCAATTATCATCCTTTATACGATGTTAATAAACCAATCAAAGAAAAGATTGAAACAATTTGTAAAGAAATCTATGGTGCTGGCAATGTTGTCTATACCGAAGATGCTGAAAAACAAATTGAAGACTATACAAAGTTAGGCTTTGATAAGACACCAATTTGTATCGCTAAAACACCGCAGTCTCTGACTGATGATCCAAAAGTGTTAGGCGCCCCAAGAGGATTTACCGTCACAATACGTGAAGTCAGATTATCCGCAGGTGCCAACTTCATCGTTCCATTAACCGGTGCAATTATGACAATGCCAGGCCTTCCAAAGGTTCCAGCCGCGGTCAAAATGGAAGATGTTCCATATGATCAAAAGTTAGATCACTAAAGTTTTTTATCAAAGATTTCAACTTTTTTGGACAAATTTGAAAAATCTCCCGATTAGTAATTAGGGAGGTTTTTTGTTTTGAATAAGAAAAGTGGATTAAGAGTTGGCGGTTTCTATTTGATTTATGGTGACCAGCCTCATCCTGCTCTAATCATTGGATATGACTCTAAACACAAAACGTATCTTTCTTTTAAGTTTGGCACCACAAAGGGAAAACACATGACTAGAATTCATTCTATTCAAAAAGATGATAGAGAGCAATACGTACACAATAGGCCTTTTGAAGGAGTGCGTAGCGATTACAGTGATAAAGAATTGCTTGGTCTTGTTATAGATGAACGAGATTATCGTGTGTTAGAAAACATAAAGAATAACAAGCCGGTAAAAACCGACAGGGCAAAAAATAGATATAAAAAATAAAAAAATGCCGTCGAACCTTTTAACAGCTCTACGACGGCGACCTGCTTTCGCAAGTACTAATATTAAACCAGCAATTGAGTTTTTTATCAAGCAATAAATCTTTTTGGTAATTATTATGGAGAATTTTATATGAACATTATTGAGTTAAGAAATGTTTCCCGTTTCTACAAGATTGGGAAAGAACGAAAGAAGTATGCCTTAAAAGCGGTGTCCCTATCATTTCCAAGCAAGGGATTAATATGTATTTTAGGCAAATCTGGATGTGGAAAGTCCACTTTACTTAATCTTATCGGTGGAATCGATAAAGCCAGCGAAGGAACGGTTTATTTTGATAATGAAGATATATCTAAGTTCAAAGAACGACAGATGGTGATATTCCGTAGCCAAATGGTTAGTTATATCTTTCAGCATTATCACTTATTAGAGAGCCAAACCGCTTTATATAATGTCATGCTTCCCGCATTGATAAATGGCGATGATTCTAAGACCGCAGAAAAGAAGGCTACTGATTTACTTAATAGTTTTTCTATTAATAAGGAATTATTTAATAAAAAGTGCGCTGATTTATCAGGCGGCGAAAAAGAAAGAATCGCTATCTTAAGATCTTTAATAAATAAACCTAAGGTCATCTTAGCGGACGAACCCACGGGAGCGTTAGATAAGAACAATGCCATTTCAACAATGGCAACGCTCAAGAAAATGAGCAAAGAGTGTTTGGTGATTGTGGTTACTCATAATGCTTCTTTGGCGGAGCAATATAGTGACCGCATCATTAAGATGAGTGATGGTCGTGTGGTCGCTGATATTAGGATTAATAATTTGTACGCTAAAACAAGTAGAGAGTTACCAAAGAAACATAAAACCAATTATCAATGGCTCAATAAGATTGTTTCTTCTAACTTTGTGAAGCGCTTCAAAAGAAATGTCTTTTCGATACTCGCTTTAGTGGTGGGTTTAGTCTCAAGCATGCTCATATTTGGCTTTGCTAATGGTAAGGATGCTTCAATTACAAAATCGATGGAAAAGCAGTTTGATTATGGGACCGCTTCGATATCAAAAGAGAACAAAATAGTGAGCTCTGATTCGCCAATAACGCTTATTCAAACGATGAGACCTTCTCATCAAGAGATACAAGAAATAAGCCAGACGTGTACTGATTTCCACATCTGTTATTCATATGATTCATTAATTACAGCGTTCCCTACAGTCTTATATAACGATAAAGAAATAGATAACTTTTCATATAACCCCGTTTACTCATTTTCAGATAAATCAATTAATCGCGATTTGCTTATAAAAGGTAAGATTCCTAGCTTCGATAATCTCAATCAAGTAGTGGTCAACCAAGTCGCTTATAAACAATTAAATAAGTTATTCAAATATGACTCGTTGAACTCTCTATTAAGAATTAAAGAACAACAATCATATTCCTTGCCAACGGGTGATAGTGAAAAACCCTATGTGACTGATTATTTTGTTTTTGATCATCTCGTTCAAATCGTTGGAGTGGTTGAAGAAATAGAGTTTCTTAATACCCCCAAAATCTTTTATTCCTATCTAGCGATGGATGAGTATATGAACGAAACAGTTCTTAATAACTTGTCGGTCTACTATGGCGACACCATTTGGAAAGATGTTGTGATCGACGCTTTGGACAATGAACCATTATCCAGTTATTCTTGCCGCTTGTTTTTAAAGGATTTCAGAAACCTGTCTTCCTTGAGAAAAATCGAATCACAAATCAAAGACAACTTTAGTGTGACTTGTAATGGTCTAACTGTTGAAGAAACACTGTTTACTTTGGTAAGCGCTGCCAGTATTGGTATGGAAGTATTTCTAGGGATTGCGCTTATAGGTATAGTGATGATTCTAGGCATTGTTTCATTTGCTTCTTATAACGAAGATATCAAAGATTCAGCAATACTTCTTTGCTATGGGGCTAAACGCGATGACGTCGCGATGATATATGTCTTTGAAAGCATCGTAATTGGTCTTATCAGTGTCGCTATATCATTTATCGTTAGTGTGCTTATAACTAAACCAGTCAATCTAGTGATTGAAAGGTTCACATCGTTAATAGATCCAATCAATATTCCGTTTATGAGATTTCATAATCACACTTTGTTTTTCCCGTTCCTAATAGTGGGTGCCACTTTGTTCGTCTGTACGATAGCGACATATCTACCAATAGGATTTAGCAAAAGAATCTCACTAAAGGAGGAATTAAAAGCCAATGATTAAGCTAACAAATGTTAGAAAGACGTTCCAAAATCGTCTAGCCTTAAACAATATCAATTATGACTTTCCTAGAAACGGACTCTGTATCATATATGGTCAGTCAGGTTCTGGCAAGACCACATTATTAAACTGCTTGTCAGGACTTATATCTTTTGAAGGCAGCATTGAAATAGACCATCAAAGAATTGAAACGCTGAATGATGAAGAATTGAGCAACCTAAGACTTAGTAGTTATGGCTTTGTATTCCAAGATTTTAAGCTATTTGAAAATGAAACGGTCACCGCTAACTTATTGTTTCCTTTGGAAACATTAAATCATCTCCCTAAAAACGTGAAAGATCGTAAATGTGAAGACTTGCTTTCACTGGTGGGCCTAGAACATAAAGAAAAACAGATAGTAAACAAACTTAGTGGTGGTGAAAAACAAAGAGTCGCTATCGCAAGAGCGCTAGTTAATGATCCAAAAGTCTTGCTCGCTGATGAGCCAACTGGTTCTTTAGATGAAAAGAACAGCATCGAAATCATGAATATTTTAAAGATCATTTCAAAGAACTCTTTGGTAATTATGGTTTCTCACGACCAAGAACTAACTAAGAAATACGCTGACCAAATAATCGAAATGGATAATGGTGAGATATTTCAGGTTATTCATCAAGAACAAGAAGAGACAAAAAGACATCTTCCCGTTTTAAAAAACGGAATTACTAATAAAAAAAGCAAGATTCCATCGTCATTTCTTTTGTCCCACACCTATCACAGTATGAAACAAAAGAAGTTTAGAACAATGATTTGCTATTCAATGACTTCGCTAGGGCTCATAGGTGTTGGCTTAGCTTTTTCGCTTTCTTCATCTATCGCCACGAACATCAAGGATGCCTATAAAGAAATAGTGGATGAGAATTCGATGATGGTTTCTTTGAAGAAAGATAACAGCATCAAAAACGAACAATACGCCGCTAGCTACTATGAGGCAGAAGGAATCGAAGAGAAATATTCACAATACGTTGATGATGTAGGAGTTTGTTATCTAGCGAATTTCGAGAAATACTTCCCTGATCTTAACAATTTGGCTATCTCAAAAGACTATCATTACAGAGTTTTACCTGGTTTCAGTGCTAGGCACATAAATGAATATGTCTGGTTAGAGGACTTAGAGGAACCAATTTACCCAGAACAAATAGACTCTTTAGAAGATGATGAAATAGTCTTGGGTTTTGACTATAACGAACTAATAGATTTCTGTTACGAACTACAAATTGAAAGGAGTGTTAACTCTCTAAGTAACTATCTAAAGCATAACGATTTGTATCTCTATTTTGATCTCGCAAATAACGACTGGACATACTCTGATCAGCAACTTGTTAGACTAGTCGGATTCACCTTAGAAAGCGACTTAAAAATCTATCACAGCAACCATCTTTGGAATGAGTATATGTTTGAAACAAGAATGCGTTTTCCATCGAGCGATGCCTTATCAATTGCCGATAATAATCCGTGGACAATGAAGAAAATTTACTATCTAAAAACAAGTGAAAAACGCGATGAGTTTCTTAACCTCTATTATGACGATAAACTATCAGATGAATATATGTTAGAAATCGCTAATGAGACATACTATCCTTGGCTATACTATGAAAGAGAAATGGTGGATCGAGATAGGCTATTAGTCTTCGTCAATAAGACCCAGCATTTTCCTTTATGGCAGATACCTTATTTCCTTAATAATGATAGTAATTTGAAGGAGCCAATTATCGCCAACAATAGTGGTTATTCAATCTTTCCAGAATCGCTTATGATGGGCTTTTCAAAAACGATGTATTTTTCGAGATATGAAGACGCACTAAACGACATCATTGATCAAAAAACAACAAACAGCTCAGACGGCTTCTATCAGGAGGAATTACCAAACACCGTAAAAAGTGGTGATTACGCAAAAAGTCTACAAAACGGCGTTAACTTTTTCGTTTTTGATGGAAAACTACAATCTGGAAGCAAAATGAACAGTATCGATGAGATTGTTGTTTCGACCGCATTATTTAACGAACTTGGATTCCAAAATTTGGGCGAAAACATCTATATTGCGACGTCTAAAAACGAGCTACTCGTGAATGGAAATAAAATTATTAAAGATTACATTTTAATCAAGCTCAAAATAGTGGGTCTAGTTAAGTCGAATAAACTGGCTATTTATCACAACAAGAACTGGACGATTCTTTTCTATCAATCGCTCGTGGGAGTCTCGGCTTTTAATCTTCAATGCCAGACTCTTTCATTCTCGCTCAAAGAACCAGGCAAAATTGATAACAGTATTAACCTGGCTAAAAAGGCTTTTCCTAATTACGAAATTGTTAACCCTCTTTCTAATATTAATGATAGTGTGGATAAGACGTGTTTTTATATCACGATTGTCCTCGTAATTTTCTCAATGGTTGCCACTGTCATCTCGGTCTTGCTGTTAACAATTTGTAACTATCTCTATGTGCTTGAAGGCAGGAAAGAAATTGCTCTTGCTCGGTGCTTGGGAGTCAATAAAAAAGAGAGCCGGAAGTTTGTATTTTGGAACTCGCTTGTTCAGTGTTTTGTCTCATTTGTTGTAGCGTCAATTGAACTGGTCGTAATCTCATTCATCGCTAACTTTGAAGTGAGCCAATCTTTATCTCTTGGCTTTGCTTTTTTCTTTGATCCAGCTTCGCTTTTACCGATGTTTGGATTAGCGTTAGAAATCTCGCTATTTTCTAGCATCTTGATGAGTAGGCGAATTAATAAAATTAATCCTATCGAAGCCCTTAAAGCATAAAACAAATTTTATTTTGTTTTGTATTCTTTATCATTTCTTATATAATAAGTAGCGCACTAAGGGAGTGATTTAGGATTATGGGATTAAAAGCAGGCATTGTTGGTTTACCAAACGTAGGAAAGTCCACTTTGTTTAACGCTATTACAAATTCGCATGTTGAAGCGGCGAATTATCCTTTTGCTACAATCAATCCAAATACTGGCGTTGTTAACGTTCCAGATGACAGACTCGATTTCTTAACTGATATCTTCAAACCAGAAAGAAGAATTCCAGCCACAATCGAATTCACCGATATCGCTGGATTAGTTAAAGGCGCTTCTAATGGTGAAGGCTTAGGAAACAAGTTCCTCGCTAACATCCGTGAATGTGATGCGATTGTTGAAGTGGTGCGCTGCTTTGATAACGCTGATATCGTTCACGTTGAAGAATCCGTTGATCCAATTAGAGATATCGAGATTATTAATCTCGAACTCGTTATGGCGGATTTAGATACTGTTGAGAAACGTATCGAAAAGAGTGAATCCAAAGCGAGAATCGCTAAAGATAAAGATGCCATTTACGAAATGGGTCTACTCAAACCATTAAAGGAAACTCTTGAACAAGGCTTACCAGCTAGAAAAGCCAAATTAACCGAAGACCAGATCGCTTATTGTAAAGTGAACTATCACTTATTAACTGATAAGCCAATTATCTATGTCGCTAACATCGGTGAAAATGATCTTTTAGATTTAGATAACTGTAAGTACTATCAAGAAGTCTTAGATTATGCTTCAAAAGAAGGTAATCAAGTTATTCCAGTATCCGCTCAGATTGAAAGCGACTTATCTGAGCTAGCTCCTGAAGAAAGAAAAGAATACTTAGCAGAGCTAAACATTACCGAATCTGGTTTAGAGAAGGTAATCAAAGCCACATATAAATTGTTAAATTTATCCACGTTCTTCACTGTGGGCGCGGATGAATGCCGTGCTTGGACGTTTAAAAACGGCATGAGCGCTCCTGAATGTGCGGGTGTAATTCATACCGACTTCCAAAAAGGTTTTATCTGTGCGGAAGTTTATCCATACGACGCTATTAAAGAATTAGGCAGTGAACACGCAGTCAAAGATGCGGGAAAGATTAGAACTGAAGGCAAAGGATATTATCCAAAAGATGGTGATATCATGTTCTTCCGTTTCAATGTGAAAAAGTAAGATGAGAATTGGATTTGCTAGTGACATTCATAGATTAGTAGAAGGTAGACGCCTCATTTTAGCGGGCGTCGTCGTTCCTTTCGAATTGGGCGAAGAAGCCCATAGCGATGGTGATGTCGTTTACCACGCTGTTGCGGAATCCATCTTGGGTGCGCTTGCGCTAGGCGACCTCGGAAAACATTTCCCAGATACTGATCCAAAGTATAAGAATATCGATTCATCAATCATTGTTAAAGAAGTCGTTTCGATGATGAAAAAACATGGTTGTAGAATTAACAACATTGATATCTCGATTACCCTTGAGAAACCAAAGCTTAAAGACTTCATTCAGGCGATGCGTGTCAATGTTGCGAACCTATTAGAGACAGAATTAGAAAACGTTTCAATTAAGGCCGGCACTAATGAAAAAGTTGGTCCTTTAGGCCGTAATGAAGCCGTCAAAGCGGAAGCGATAGTGTTATTAAAGGAGGAAAAGTAATGGACATTTCGTTAAATCTTAAAACCAAAATCCAAAATGCTTTAGCGAAACTAGGCCAAGAAGTTTCCTTAAACGATATCATTATCGAAAAGAGCAAAGATACATCTCATGGTGACTACGCAAGTAACGTCGCGATGAAACTTTGCCGTCTTTTCTCCAAGTCTCCAAGAGACGTTGCCAATCTAGTGATTGAAAACTTAGATATGGAAGGCATCGACAAAGTCGAAATCGCTGGTCCTGGTTTCATCAACTTCTTTGTGAAGAATGATTCCTTACAAGTTTTTGTTAAAAAGATTATTACTGAAGGCGATGAATATGGTCGTTCTTCAAAGAAGAATCAAAAAGTTAATGTCGAATTCGTCTCCGCTAACCCAACAGGTTTACTACACGTTGGTACAGCTAGAGGTGCTGCTATCGGAGATAGCATTTGTCGTATTTTAGATTTCGCTGGTTATGATGTGACCAGAGAATACTATATCAATGATGCTGGTAGCCAAATCACTAATCTCGCTTTATCCATTCAAGCTAGATATCGTGAACTATTTGGTTTAGAAGGCGTGATTCCAGAAGATGGATACGCCGGCCAAGATATCGTCGAAATCGCTCAATCAATCAAAGACGAAATCGGCGATAAAGCACTCAAAATGAATGACCCAGTGCCTTACTTTAAAGAAAAAGGCATGAAGATTGAACTCGATAGAATCATCGAAGACTTAGCAACATTCCGTGTCAAGTTTGATGTCTTTAGTTCCGAAAAAGCTATCCGTGCGGATAACGCTATCGAAAAAGAGATTGAGTTCTTAAAGAATTATGTTTATGAAGCAGACAATGCTTTATATTTAAAAACCACAGCCTTTGTCGATGACAAAGACCGTGTTATCAGAAAAGGAAATGGTGATTACACCTATTTCATGCCTGATATTTGCTACCACGTTAATAAGATGTCTCGTGGTTTCGATCAACTGATTGATGTGCTAGGCGCTGACCATCACGGTTATATTAACCGTATGAAATCCGCTTTGATGATGCATGGTTATAAGGAAGACGCCTTACATGTTGAATTAATTCAAATGGTGAGATTCCTTAAGAACGGCCAAGAATTCAAAGCCAGTAAGAGAAGAGGCGACGCCATCACGCTTAGAGATGTATGTGAAGAAGTCGGCGTTGATGCCATGCGTTACTTCTTTGCGATGCGTGCTGCTAGCACACACCTTGACTTCGATATGGACTTAGCGATTGAACAGAGTTCAAATAACCCAGTTTATTATGCTCAATATGCTCACGCTAGACTCTGCTCTATCCTAGAACAAGGCAAAGATATCGCTATTGATAACAGTGCTAAGTTATTAAGTCAACCTTCTGAAATAGCTCTATTAAAGCACCTTGCTGACTTTGCTAATTTAGTGAGTGATGCGGCTAAAGATAAAGCCCCATACAAGGTTACAAATTACATTCATACTCTCGCAGAACTCGTTCACGCTTTCTATAACGAATGTCGTGTTATCGATCAAAACAATTTAGAACTCAGTGGTTCACGTCTTGCTTTGGTTAAAGCAAGTAAAATAGTGTTAAAGAATGCGCTTGCCCTTATCGGTGTCAGCGCTCCAATACATATGTAGGAGGACATTAGTATGT
>JAEEGL010947718.1_pt1 | contig 10967 bp, 20 predicted proteins | sample 9134231 | NCBI WGS metagenome assembly JAEEGL01 (sample SAMN16246548, study PRJNA631951) | gut metagenome | biome: gut microbiome; feature: rumen; material: fiber-attached | host: Bos | place: Iran: Karaj | collected 2018-10 | reverse complement strand
GACAATAGCGTGACAATAGAAAAAAATTCCTTGCCATTTTAAGCAATCCGGCCAAAAAGCAGAAGACCGAAATCTCTAACGATTCCGGTCTTTTTTTGGTCTGGGTGAGAAGATTTGAACTTCCGGCCTCTTGAACCCCATACATACACACCTCCATATAACAATTTTAATAAAGAAACTATTAAAAAGCAATAAAATTAAAACGAAATTTTAAGAAAAATACTATTGACAACGATCGAATAATCAGTATAATAAGAGTATAGCTATTAAACGAGGTCAAAACACTATGGATTTTAAGAGCCTACGAATTAAAGCAAATCTCACACAAGCGGAAGCCGCAAAGAAGATCGGAGTACATCAGACGGCAATCGCAGCATGGGAAAACGGACGATCGTTCCCGAGGTTAAATAAGATTCGGGCCATTTGCGAGGTATACATGTGCAGTGTTTCCGAACTAATCAGTATGATCAATAACGAGGGAGGAGCTATATGACACTCAAAGAAATGCGCGAAAGCAACAAGGTTTTTTTGACCTGCAAAGACGTTTCCGAGGTGCTTGAAGCGGATCCCAATACGATCCGCGCCCAGGCGCATGACGACCCGAAGAAGCTCGGCTTTAACGTGATCGTGCTCTGCAGCTACGTCAAGATCCCGCGTCTGCCGTTTTTGAAGTTTATCGGTGAGATCTATCCTGAGGAGGTATCGGCATCATGATCGGTATGACATTAAACTATTTCGCTTTGATCCTTGTGGTCATTGTTCCCGCATGCGTTATCGCGGGTATGGCGGCGGTCCTGATCCATGAACATATCCACAAGAAGCGCCGCGGCAAGCGCAACTATTGTCCCATCAATAACTGGTGGGAGTATAAGGCAAAGTAATGCTCGGCCGCATAATGAAGCGCGAGGAGTTCGTCGTCCGCATGCTCGCAAATCAGGAGCTCCGGAAGCAGCATAAGCGTGAGCTCGAGAGTGACGCGAAGGAAGCTATTTTCGAGATCAATCTCGAACGCAAAGCTAAGTACCTGCGCAAGAAGAAATATAAGTAACAGGAGTGTCCAGATGGCAAAAACCAACTTTTTCAAGATATGCCCCGTCTGCGGGGCTGCACTTGATCCCGGCGAGCGCTGCGACTGCGTGCGCGAGAAGCCGAAGAAAAGCACCGATAGGATTATAGGCTTTAAGGGCGATAATATCAAACGCAAAGCCGTTTAGCGTTCTTCATTCAATCCTTTTTCTGCGCTCCGCCGCGGCGTGCCGGAGCATAATATGCACGCCGCACATTTTCAGGAGTGATCAGAAATGAAAGTATGGGAAATGTGCAACGAGATAAAAGGCACAAACGCCAATATCAATCAGATTATGAGCTGGGCTTATAACAATAAAATATGCCCACTGGATTTTGCAGAGGCTCTTGATGCTCCAGAATTTGAGTATGTGTTTTCCTTGATTGCGCATGTAGTATGTTCGAAGAATTATTGTGGCGGTAAATGCCTGATGGCTTTTCTTGAAAGCGATTTGGAAGGATGATGAAGAATGAGTAATGAATACCGAAGTCGCGTCTACACTGACCGTCCCGCTTATGCCGACTTTGAAGCACCGGCGAAGTTCCAAGCGATAATTTCGATCATTGCGAAACGCCTGAGGGAGCATCCAAACGCGATATGCTCGTATTCGGGAGGATCTGACAGCGACATCATGATCGACTTGATCGAACGCACCCGCATGATGTTTGAACTGCCGCCGATCAAATATGTGTTCTTCAATACCGGCCTCGAAATGAAGGCTACGCGCGATCATGTAAAAGCAACGGCTGAAAAATATTGCATTGAGATCGAAACGATAAGACCGAAGATCAATATCGTCCAGGCGTCGAGGCGTTACGGCATCCCCTTCGTCTCGAAGATCATGAGCGCAGGGCTTGAAGAATGGCAGAAGAAAGGCGTTCCCCTTTCGATAGGCGATGAGTATGCCGAGGCGAAAAACAAAATCGCAAAAAGGCAGGAGCTCCGCGAACGATATCCGCACTGCGAGTCCCTTATCAATTTCCTCTGTTGCTGTAATGCGGCAGGAGAACCGCGTCCGAACATTCAGCTCGTCATCAACAGCTCAAAGTACATGCTCGACTTTATCAAAACGTCGCCACCCGACTTTAAGATCAGCGCGAAATGCTGCGACTACTGCAAGAAGCAAATCGCTCACAGAGTCCAGAAGAGCTATGAAATGATCATAACCGGGGAGCGCAGAGATGAGGGCGGCATGCGTTCAGTCCCGCGCAAGGATAATACCGCATTATGCTTCGGAGAGACCGCCAACGGTCAATACAGACTGCGTCCTCTGTATTATGTCAGCGATGCTGATAAGGCATGGTACAAGGAATACTACGGAATCAGATACTCCAACGCTTATGAGGTTTATGGTCTCACCCGTACCGGGTGCTGCGGATGCCCGATCAGCTACAAGGCCGTCGAAGATCTGGAAAAGATACGCCCTTATGAGCCGAACGTAGTCAAAGCTGCATGGAGCATCTTCGGGAAAAGCTATGAGTACCGGCAGATGTATAACAGCTACAAAGCGCACAGGACAGCCGAAGAAAAGGCAGAAAGGGAAAAGAAATGAGGGAAACGAAAATGGATAGTACGGCACAGATCTCTTTTGACATTTCCGCCGCGGCTCCTCAGGCGCAGGATCCCGAGAAGAAGCGGCGTTCTGAGCTCGCAAAGCAGCTCTATGACCGATATTACAAACCCAAGAAGCACATAGACAGCACAGGAGGACAAAACAATGAAATTTTCCGTCGTGCGTAACGGCAGGACCGTCTGCATCGGTCACTGCTCGTTTGACGTGCCGGATAACGCGCACATGGACAACCTTGTCGCGCATATCGTGGACAGGCTTACCCCTCGCCGGTATCGTGACAGCGGCGTCACCTATAATGCAGATGTTTTTTACGGGATCGAGCCTGGCGACGTCATCAACGTGGAGAGCGACAGCGAGTATTGCTCGCTGCAGTTCCACCGCCGCGGCGAATTTACCGTGCTCGACCGCAGAAGCCATCCCGTAACGGACACGGAGGGCATATATGGCTAAACCGGACCTGATAAAAAGGCATGCCGTGTTGACGGTCAATAAGGAATACAAATCCGTAAACGGCGGGATATTCCTTTGCCTCGACAGCTTCCCGGAGGGTGACGCCGTCCTCCAGTCGATCATGTCCGGATACACTTTCGTCGCCCGCGGGATATCACTGTATAAGGGTGAGAAGATCGACTGGGAGAGCTTTGCGGATGGCAGATACGAGCCTATAAGGCGCAAGCCTTAACGATATTAACCGAAGGAAGGGAAACTATATGAAAAAGACCGAAATCTTATCGATACCGATCGATGAACTCCACGAGCACCCGGAAAGGAAAAACATGACTAACGATAACAAACTCGTTTATATCCCTGTGGATGATCTGTACCCTCATCTGCTTAACCCCAGAAAGGATCTCGGAGACCTGACGGAGATAACCGACAGCATCAGAGCGAACGGTATCTTGCAGAACCTTACCGTTCAGAAGGGCCGTTATGACAGCGACGGAACGTTTCATGACGGCGATGATGGCTATACCATCCTGATCGGACACAGGCGTCACGCGGCCGCGAAGCTTGCCGGCCTTGAAACCGTGCCATGTGTCATCGTCAATATCTCTGAAGCGGAGCAGGTGCAGATGATGTGTATGGAAAACATGCAGCGCACCGACCTCACGATCTATGAGCAGGCTGTCAGTTTCCAGATGATGCTCGATTTCGGCGGTTCTGTTGAAGAAGTCGCCGCGAAGACGGGCTTCTCGAAAACGACAATCAAGCGCCGCTTGCAGATGGCGAAACTCGACCGCGAAACAATGCTCGCTGTCTCAGGAAGACAGGCCTCGCTCCAGGATTACGATCGACTCGCCCAGATAGAGGATATCGACACGCGCAACAAAGTTCTCTGCGAGATCGGCACCAACAACTTCAACAGCGCGATCGAAAAGGCTGTCAAGGCGCAGCAGGATAAGAAAAACTCCGATGACTGGCGTGAGTTTTTCGACAAAAACGGCGTAAAGGAAATACCGGAAGATGATATTTGGTCTTCCAAATACCAGAACCTTGGATATGTTACGAATGCTTTTTCCAAGGAGAAGTTCAATGCGCTGATCAAGGATAAAGAATATTCGGAGATCTTCTTTGCGGCATCGCGTTATCCAGGCACGACATTCTATATCAGAGCACCGAAGGTAACGACCGAAGCCGAAGTAGCCGCGGCAGAGGAAAGGGCGCGTGAACTGGAACTCGAACGTCAGCGGCGCGGAAGGCTCAATGAAATAGCCAATCGAGCATATAAGCTCCGCTTCGACTTCATCAAGAACTTTCCTCTCAGCGAAAGCAAGAAAGTCGCCGGCACGGTGGCAAAGTGGCATTTCCTGCGAGAGATAGTCGGTATGCTCACTGTCGGTGTGCTCAACGGTTATGGTCCGATGCAGGCAGGCAAAGAGAATTTCTCGAACCTGTTTGATGTGAATGCGGGAACAGATACACAGATCCTCGTTGATTTTGTGGACAAGCACGCGGAGAAAGCCTTGCTGATGCAGGTATATGCGCAGTGGTGCGATAACGCATCCGGCTGTTGGGACTATTCAATGCATTACCGTGAGTCTCCCAGGCTGAAATGGCTTTATAAGTTCCTCTGTGATCTCGGCTATCGCATGTCGGATGAGGAGACTCAGATGATAAACGGCACGCTCCCGGATATCGTTAAGGATGACACCTCCGTTATTGACACGTCAGGCGACGAAGCAGACGTGGAAGAGTCTATGGATGATGCGGATCTCGACGAGCTTCTGAAAGCACAGCTCGAAGAGCTCCATGACGAATAAACACGGGGTATCGGGCAGGGCTCGCCCCTGCCCGGCATGGTGAGAGTTATGAACTACCACGATTTTTTACAGCAAAAAGCTGTTTCGATACCATGCAGTGGATTTACATTCAGCAAAGAGGATATGAACCCGAAGATGTTTGAATGGCAAAAGGATATCGTTGTATGGGCTCTCAGAAAAGGCAAGGCGGCATTGTTTGAGGACTGCGGGCTCGGTAAGACGATCCAACAGCTCGAATGGTGCAAGATCATTTCGGAGCATACCAACAAGCCGACGCTCATCATCGCGCCTCTTGCTGTATCGAAGCAGACAAAGCGCGAAGGTCAGAAGTTCGGCTATGAGGTGAACATCTGCCGAACACAGGCGGATGTGAAGCAGGGCATCAATATCACCAACTACGAGATTTTAGATCACTTTGATATAAAAATCTTCGGGGGGGTGGCATTGGACGAAAGCTCAATCCTCAAGCAGTATGCGGGTAAGCTCCGCACGCAGATCATTGAGAGTTGCAGAGAAACACCGTATAAACTCTCCTGCACAGCAACGCCCGCGCCGAACGATTACATGGAGCTCGGCAATCAAGCCGAATTTCTCGGAGTTATGCGCAGGACCGAAATGCTCGCTGAGTTCTTCGTTCACGATGGCGGCGATACAAGCAAGTGGAGATTAAAAGGTCATGCGGAAAACGACTTCTGGGCATGGCTGACGAGTTGGGCGGTCGTTCTCACCACTCCCGCCGATCTCGGCTATGATGCTACCGGCTACGATCTCCCGAAGCTCAACATCCACTATGTTGAAGTCAAGGGCGACGGCACAATCGCATCGACGCTTTCCGAAAGACGCGATGCCCGAAGGAACAGCCTCGTTTCTCGATGCAGAGCCGCGCGGCGGGTAATCGAAACAGAGCCCAATTCGCAATGGCTCATATGGTGCGATCTGAACGATGAGGCGGACGAACTGAAAAAGTCGATCAAAGACGCATATGAAGTCAGAGGCTCGGACTCTTCCGACCGCAAGGAGATACGCTTGCAGGCATTCTCAGAAGGGCTGCTTAAAAGGCTCATCACAAAGCCGAGCATCGCGGGCTTCGGGCTTAATTGGCAGGGCTGCCATAACATGATATTCGTCGGACTGTCCGACAGTTATGAGCTGCTTTATCAGGCTATCCGCCGCTGTTGGCGGTTCGGGCAGGATCGGGAGGTGAATGTTTATATCATCATCTCAACCTCCGAGGGAGCTGTCAGGAGCAACATCGAGCGCAAAGATGAGCAGTGCAAGCAGATGGTCGCAGAAATGGTCAAGCACACGAAAGAGATCCTTTCGGATGAGATCCGTGCGACGGTCCGCATGACGGAAGTTTATGAACCCACCGTAAATATGATATTCCCGTCATGGCTTATTGAAGGAGGCTATGTCGCATGAAAGTATTAGATCAGGCAAGAGGAAGGGATTGGGTGCTCTACAACGGCGACTCATGCGAAGTGCTCGCCGGCATCCCTTCAAACAGCATTCATTATTGCATCACTTCTATCCCCTTTGCTTCGCTGTATACCTACTCCAACAGCGACAGGGATATGGGAAACAGCAGAACATATGACGAGTTCGCAGAACACTATAAATATCTCGGCGCGGAATGGTACCGCGTGATGATGCCGGGCAGATTGGTATCTATCCACTGCATGAACCTCCCGCTCTCGAAGGAGCGCGACGGCTTCATCGGCATCCGCGACTTCCGCGGCGATGTGATCCGATGGATGCAGTCGCTCGGATTTGTCTATCACTCCGAGGTCTGCATTTGGAAGAACCCCGTGACGGCCATGCAGCGTACAAAGGCTCTCGGACTTTTGTGGAAACAGCTCAAGAAAGACTCCGCTATGAGTCGCCAGGGCATCCCCGACTATGTATGTACATTCCGCAAGCCGGGCGTCAATCCCGAACCGCTGAGCCATGATGCAGAGGAGTACCCCGTTGCTCACTGGCAGAAGGTAGCTTCTCCCATATGGGATGAGTACGCTACGCCGGTATGGTGGGATATTAACCAGAGCGCAACATTGCAAAGGAACAGCGCTCGTTCCGAAAAGGATGAGCGGCATATCTGCCCGCTGCAACTTCCTGTAATTGAACGCTGCATTGAGCTCTGGAGCAAGCCCGGCGAGATCGTCCTTGATCCGTTCGACGGGATCGGCTCGACAGGCTATCAGGCTTTGAAGATGCACCGTCGGCATGTGGGCGTCGAGCTCAAGGGAAGCTATTTTGCACAGGCTGCGGCAAACCTCAGGCTTGCAGAACAGGAGGCAAACGCAGAGCCCGCCGATAAGCTCTCGAAGGCCCTTAAGGCGTTCGGCGCCAACCTCTGATCTGCCGCACGGCGGCACCTAATTACTTTGTCAGTCTTTTGTCATAGACTGGACCTCCAACCTCCGGCGCGGCGGAGGCAAAACATACCGCGCATGCGGGGGTAGCTCAATGGGAAGAGCGCCGGGGTTATGTCTCCCCGGACCGAGTATTCTCCTGAACTCATACTCGGAGTGCGGGTTCGAATCCCGCTCCCCGCTTAAACCAAATCAAGGAGGGAAACATGATCAAGCTTGAAGCTTACTACAACAAGGACGGAACTTTTGAGGCGGAAGGCGCCGGCGACGAGCTTTTACTCGAAGGCACTGCCGCGGTGCTTGCGATCCTCGAGCACATCAGGGCAGATATGGGCATGAAATACGTCGATATGGTCATTAAGATCGTAACAAATGAGATCCGGAAAGGCTACGCCGATGACTAAATGCAGAAAGTGCGGCGCCGATATCGAATTCGTGCGCATGAAGTCAGGCAAGTACATGCCGGTGGATCACGGCAAAAAGCCCGTTCGTTTGGGAGGCAGCGAGATCTATATCACCCCGGACGGTGAGACGTTAAGAGGGCATAAGCCCCTCGCCGGCGAGCCAACGGACGATTATCTTTTTACTCCGCATTGGGCGACGTGCCCGTTTGCGGACGATTTTAGGAGGTAAAAGCATGAAGCGATCAAAAATACATCAACACCCTGCAACGCGTTATTATCCGCGGTCTCTTGCACGAAGCGTTGCAAAAGCCAATATGAGGCGTGAGGGTGTACCTCGCCCCAACAGATTGATGGGGCGAGAATGGCGTGAATGGGTGTATTTCAAACTACCCATGCCAAGGCAATACCCAAGGCAAAACAACAAGAGGAGATTTGTTTATGCAGATAATCAATAAAAAGCGGGGGCACGGGAAGACTGTCGGGCTTATCTTCGCAAGCGAAGCAACCGGATATCCGATTATTACTTTTGACCCGCAAAGAGCGAGTAACATAATTCAAATGGCCGCGGCCTATGGCTGCGAGATTCCAGATCCTCTGGTTTTTGAAAGAGGATCCGGAGGTTATTTCGAACACGAAATAAGGCGCAATGAAAAAGCGTTTGTTGACGATCTTGAGTGCTTCTTACCTCTGATGCTGAAGGATTTCTTTAAGATAGAGATCGCCGCTACAACAATGACCGTTGAGATGCGGCAACGCAAAGTACCGAAGGAGGACGAGCCTCCGAAGGCGGGAAAAGAGGTGCAGCATGAAATCAGTTAACGTTTCCGAATCTGCGGCGATCGAAGCCGCGGCTCTTCTCACGGATATGTTTAAGGACTTCGGTATCGCTGTCTGGGACGAAGCCGGCAATCTTAAGAAAAAGGACGAGCTCAAAAACGAGCTGCTTGTTAAGCTGTTTGCGGTCGCGCTCACTAAGCCGCATAAACGCTTATACATGATGCCGATCCTTGATGTCAAAAAGCGTACTGTCAACGTTTCGGAGACCCTCATAAAAATGGAGGACGTATTAGACCTTATCGCTGATAACAACATTGAAGGCTATATGTCCCTCGAATGCTATGACGCCTTGATCCGTGGGGTCTATGATATGAAGCCACATATAGGAGCCGTGAAGTATGCGGAGTCAGTCCTTAAACTATGTGATCAGTTTTTCGACGATTTCCTGAACGACTGCAAATGTTGCCCTATCCATTCATACTCGCGAGCGCAGCGCCGAAGCTGCTTCCTCCCGGATAACACAATGGCAAATATCTTCCAGGGATACGCAGAGCACTATGACGACGAGGAAAACAATAGGAGGAAATATCCGAATGAAGAATTCTAAATCCGCCGCGGCTTCTGCGGGCGCCTGTGCAGATATCAGCACCGGAAGTATTCTCACGATAGTTTTTATTGTACTCAAGCTGACAAAGGTGATCAACTGGTCGTGGGTATGGGTCTTGGCTCCGCTATGGATCAGTGTCGGTCTGTCGGTGCTGCTCTTATTAGTTTTGCTCTTTGTTATACTCCTTATGGTTATAAGGGAAACGAAAGAATAAAAAAGATATGAAAGCCATAGTCATATTACTTTTACTTACGCTCATCGTTGCCTGCTTTATTGCAGGCTATATAGTCGGAAAGGGACAACGATAATGCTGACCGATCAGAATTACATCGTTATACAGGCCTGGATGCGCACAAAGCTCGGGCTCTCGGGTCCAAAGCTCTTGTGCTATGCCTGTATATGGGGCTTTTCCCAGGGCGATAAGGGTGCCTACACCGGCGGTCAAGAGTACCTGCAGGAGTGGACAGGCTGTGACGAGCGGACGATCCGGCGCGCATTGAGCGACCTTTGCGCCGCGGGACTCATCACGAAAAGCAAGCTCAGCCGGACGAACGTTTACCGGGCGACGCCTGTCGATCGACGAGAGGAGGATCCGCCGCGGCAAGAAGGGATCACCGTCATAACGAAGCCCGACGAGGAATGCCGAAAGAAGCTCCTCGAGGTCCGTGAACAGCCCGACGCCGCGGCTGTGGGATCCACTTCAACACCGGACATTTTGACCGGTATCGACGATCAATACCGGACATTTTGTCCGAAAACACCGGACATTTTGACCGGTGTAAATATAAATAATATAAATATAAATAAAGGGATACCAAAACAGGCGCGCGCGCGTGAGGAAAATGCCGCGGCTGTCCCTACCCGGGAAGATGTACGGGCTTACTGCCTGGAGCGAGGAAACGGGATAGATCCCGATCGGTTCTTTGAAGCCTATGAGGCGGTCGGATGGATCATACACGGAAGCCCCGTAAAGGATTGGAAGGCTTTAGTTCGAAAATGGGAAACGTTCCCGCAGACGCCCAGAGGACGGGGACGCCCGCGAAAGAATCGCGCGCTTGATTACATGCACGGTCCGAAAATGACGGACGACAGGCTTAAAGCTTTAGGAATAACACTCGGAGAGGAGTTTTACGACGATGGAAACAATACAGCTGCCGTTTCTTAGCTGCCCGATCTGCGGGGCGCCGATGTTGCTCGTTATGACATTTGACAGCGTTCCGCCGGATCTGCCCACGGAGACCAAAGGGCTTTGCTGCTCACAGCTCGATTGTGACTGCTTGACCTTCGCATCACCCACACTGGAGGGCGCCTTGAGTATGTTTAACGACTACGCCCGGAGGAAGACCGAAATATGCCGCTTCACGATCGATATACCGCCGATCACCAAAAAGAACCATCAGGAGATCCGCAAGCGCAAGAAAAGGACCGCCGATGGAAAGCTCAAAGAGGTTAATTATATCGACCAATCAAAAGCCTATGAGCGCTACGAGCGCGCCGCGGCATTTTACGTTCCCTGGCCGGAGAAGCTCGGCCTTCCGGGACCAATCGACGAGCCGGTCAACGTCAAGGCGGTCTACTACATGGGCAGTCACAGGAAGGTGGATAAGACCAACCTCGAAAGCGCGCTTGCCGACGTGCTCGTCGCTGCGAAGCTCCTCGCCGATGATAACCGGGATATTATCGCATCGACCGACGGCAGCATTGTACTCTATGACAAGGAGCATCCGCGCACGGAGGTCACGATCACACGCCGCCGCGGCTACGAGAGGTGGAAGGAGGCAAACGATGAGCGATAACATTGACAAGGCTGCTCATGACCTTATGAATTTTAAGCCTCAAAAGGTGACGCGAGTTCATGGGTATGAGGTGTCTTATCACGAAGAACGGCTTTATACTGTCCGAGATAG
>JAEEGL010287083.1_pt1 | contig 10967 bp, 8 predicted proteins | sample 9134231 | NCBI WGS metagenome assembly JAEEGL01 (sample SAMN16246548, study PRJNA631951) | gut metagenome | biome: gut microbiome; feature: rumen; material: fiber-attached | host: Bos | place: Iran: Karaj | collected 2018-10 | reverse complement strand
TGGAATATCTGCAATGAACCTTGGATTAATAGGAACGGCGCCAACTACGAGGACTACAAGCGCGCTTATTGGGCACTCAACAAGACCTTTAACCCGCAGCACTTCGCACCGCAGCAGTGGGCAGCGGCGGCCAAGAAAAGCGGCATGAAGTACGTGGTCTTCACCACCAAGCACCACGACGGATTCTGTATGTTTGACTCGAAGTACACCGACTATACCAGCATGGGCAAAGACTGTCCGGCACAGACCGACTTCACACGCGGGGTGGTCGACGCTTTCCGCGCCGAGAACATGTGGATAGGGCTTTACTTCAGCAAGCCCGACTGGCACAGCGACGACTACTGGGCCCACGAGTGGGCTACGCCCGACCGCAACGTCAACTACTCCATCGCCGACTATCCCAGCCGCTGGCAGCGCTACTGCGACTTCACTTACAACCAGATACACGAGCTGACGCACAACTACGGGAAGGTGGACATCCTCTGGCTCGACGGTGGATGGATACGTCCCAAATGGAGCGTCAACGACGAGACACGCCCTTGGCTGGGTTGCTCGGGACAGGTACAGGAATTCGACATGGGGCGTCTGGCTACCATTGCCCGTGAGCGCAACCCACAGATGATTATCGTAGACCGCAGCGTGGGGGGCAAATACGAAAACTACCGCACCCCCGAAAAGCAGGTGCCCGACACCCTGCTGCCCTATCCTTGGGAGACCTGTATGACCATGGGCGACAGCTGGAGCTACGTGCCCAACGACAACTATAAAAGTGTGAAGGTGCTCATCCACATGCTGTGCGACGTAGTGGCCAAAGGCGGCAACCTGCTGCTCAATGTAGGGCCCGATGCCGATGGAAACCTGCCTGCCGAGGCGTTGCAACGTATGGAGGAGATTGGGCGCTGGCTGGATAAGAACGGCCACGCCATCTATGGCACCCGTCCGCTGTACCCCTACTGCGAGGGCAACGTGCGCTACACGCAGAGCAAGGACGGCAAACACCAATATGCCATCACCCTCACCAACGAGGCGCCTTACGCCACCGTGCGTGAGTTAAAAGGTAAAAACAGGAAATAAAAACTATCGGTACTTCCGCATCCAGGTCATCTGCTTGCGGGCATAGTGCCAGGTATTGAGCTTGATGTCGGCGACAGCGGCATCAAGCTTTTCTATTCCGTCGATAACGGGAAAAAGCTCGCGGTAGCCGACGGTGTTGAGTGTACCCAGATGACGGTAGGGAAGCAGGGAGCGCACCTCGTCGAGCAAACCTTCTTGCATCATAAGGTCGACACGGCGGTCGATACGGTTGCGCAGTTCGGCACGGTCCATCTCGAGCACCCGTACCTCCGTGGTCCACTTGACGTTTTCAGCCTCACGTTGCGTGTTTTCAGCTATCACTTCGCTATAGGGGTGCCCTGTCATCAAGCACACCTCGAGGGCGCGCTGCAGCCGCACGGGATTGCGCAGGTCGACACGGGCGTAATAGTCGGGGTCAAGCATCCGCAGACGGGACCTTTTCTCCTCCAACGGCATCTGCTGCAGCTGGCTGCGCAGTTCGGGGGTGGGATTGGGCAGCGGCGACACTTCGTGAAGCAGGGCGTCGATATAAAGGCCGCTGCCGCCGACGGCAACCACAGTATCATGGTTTTCGAAAAGTGAGTCGAGAAGCTGTAGGGCATCTTGTCGGTAGTCGTATATATTGTAAGGCTCGGTGACCGAACGGCAGGCGATGAAATGGTGAGGGACGGCAGCCAGCTCGTCGTCAGTGGGGCGGGCCACACCGATACGCATCTCTCGGTAGAACTGGCGGGAGTCGCACGAGACAACCTCGGTGCCCAGTTCACTGGCCAGACGAACGGCATAGGATGTTTTGCCGACAGCTGTGGGACCGGCGACAACGATGAGCCTATTATTGCCTGACTGTTTGATTGTATGTATTTTCAGCGGATAGCATCCTGCACCTTGGCGAACTCGTCCCAAAATTCGGGGAACGACTTGCCAACAACGTCGGGTTTTTCTATTTGCAGATTGGGGAACAGAAGACGCAACGGAGCAAAGGCCATGGCAATGCGGTGGTCGCCATAGGTATGCACCATCTCCCTAGGGTTGATCTTGGAGGGCAGTATGTGCAACTCGTCGTCGGTGGCATTCACTGACACCCCCATACGGCGCAGTTCGGTGGTGATGGCTTCGCGGCGGTCGCTCTCCTTGAGGGCGATGTTGCTGACCCCTTTAAGGACCGCCCGCACCCCTGCTGCTGCGGCGGCAACGGCGAACGTGGGCACCAAGTCGGGGCAGTCTATGCAGTTGAATTGAATGCTTTTGCTGTGTTCTCCCCCACCCTGGATGGTTACACTGCGTCCGGCGACACGATAGGGCGAACGAACCTCAGTGCTGACCACTCCCAGCTGATGGAAGAAGCGGTCGGTGGCGCTGTCGCCCTGACATGAGTCGAGCTGCAGGCCCAGCAGACGAATGCGCAGATCGGGGCGCAGAAGAGCCATTGTGTAGAAGTATGAGGCGGAAGACCAGTCGCGCTCAATGGTGATAGCGGCCGGTTTGGGCTTCTGCTCCATAGTTTGCACATAATAGGTACGGCCGTTTGAGGAGCGGCGTACCTCGATTCCTGCCTGCCTCAGGGCGTCGCAGGTCATCTCAATATAGGGGCGCGAAGTAGGGCGCTGGGTCATGGTCAACGAGATGCCTTCGGGCATACGTGGGGCCACCAGAAGCAGTGCACTGACAAATTGGCTGCTGAGCAAGGGGTCGACGCTGACAGTGCGTTTCGTCGGGACACTTCCCTGTATCTGTACCGGCAGAAAACCTTCCTGTTCGGTACACTCGACTTTGATACCCATCTGGCGCAACGCCTCTATAAGCGGCGCCATGGGGCGCTGGCAAAGGCGGTCGTCGCCGGTAAGCACATGATGGCCTGACGTGATAGCCAGCAACGGCATCATGAAACGGGCCACAGAGCCTGCATTGTCGCAATAGAACACCTCAGAGGTGTGGTTCTCTAATTGTGTAAGCAACTGGCGCAGCAGCTTGGTATCGTTGGACGAAGAGAGTTTGCCAATGCGGAAACGGCTCCCTGTGAGGTGATTTATCATCAGCCACCGGTTGCTCATACTTTTCGAGGCAGGTAGATTGATTCGTATATCGTTGGTGTTCATACCAAGTCGTAGTTTTTAAGCTTGCGATAAAGAGTACGTTCGGAAATATGGAGTTCGGCGGCGGCCAGTTTGCGGTTGCCGCCATGCAGTGCCAAAGCCGTCTGGATGGCCTGTTTCTCGCGTTGGTCCAGCGCCACAGCGCCGTCTTCAATCACTTCGGGTGTGAGGAATTCCTCCTCTTCTTCGGGAGCCTGGTTCGTCGTGGCAGGCAGATGCACAACCTTGGCCTGCTCGACCTTCATAGGCATATTCTGCGCCATCTGGGTCACCAGCTGACGAAGGTCGTTTATCTCCTGTCGCATTTCATTAATCATCTGGCCCATGGTGAGGGCTTTGAGCAGCAGTTCTCGGTCGGTAATATGGTTTGCCTGTGCGCCTCCGTCGACCACTACGGCCGGCATACGCTCACCCGAAGGCACGAAACTCAAGTAATTCTGCAGAATGGCAGGAGTGATGGTGCGCTCGGTCTCCACCACAGCAATCTGCTCGGTGATATTCTTCAGCTCACGCACATTACCATACCAGGGATAGTCCATCATCATGCGCTTGGCGTCCTCAGTGAGCACAATGGGTGGCATATGATACTTCTCGGCCACATCAGACGAGAACTTTCGGAAAAGGAGCGGTATGTCATCCTTGCGCTCGCGCAATGGTGGAAGGTAGATGCTGATTTGGTTGAGGCGGTAATAGAGGTCCTCACGGAACCGTCCGTTACGGACTGCCTCGACGATGTCGACATTGGTGGCCGCCACCACACGGACGTTAATCTTCTGCGCAGTGGAACTGCCAACTGGGATTATCTCACCATTTTCAAGCACACGGAGCAGTTTGACCTGCATAGCCAATGGCAGCTCTCCTATCTCGTCAAGGAAAATGGTACCGCCGTCGGCTTCCTCGAAGTAGCCTTTACGGCTACGGTCTGCACCAGTGAAGGCGCCCTTCACATGGCCGAAAAGTTCGCTCTCAATGGTTCCCTCGGGAATGGCGCCGCAGTTGACCGATATCAGGCCTCGGCCTTGGCGTACATGTTTGCGGAGGCTGTTTTCGTGTATAATGCGCGAGAAGACATCTTTACCAACACCGCTTTCGCCAGTGATGAGTATGGAAAGGTCTGTCGGGGCCACCTGAATGGCTTTGTTGAGTGCCAAATCCAGGCGCGGGTCATTGCCTATGATGTCGTAACGTAGTTTTATATTCTTGATGTCCATAGTGATACTCTCTGCTAAAAATCGCTGTGATGCGGAGCTATAACGATATTGCGTGCCTGCTGCAACTGGCGTGCCACGGCGGAATACTGCTGAATCTGCAGCAGCAACTCTCGTTCCTCTTCGTTCGTTGCGCCACGGAGTCGTTCTCTCAACTCGGCTGTCATCTGTGCCAAGCGTCCGCTCTTGAATGTAAAGATGCTTTCTGTGAGGTCCTGCAGCAGATTGTCTTCTATCCTCGGCACAAAGACACCTTTCTTGCGCCATGTGTCGCTGAGCGAATAGGTGTCCATCATCAACGAAATGGCGAAGACGCGCAATTGGTCGTCGGCGGAGTTCATAAAACGGCTCACATCTATCTTGTGCGCCATGTCTATCATCAACGAGCACTGCTCGAATATACGCTGACATAGGGGATGAACCATCGACAGGTTGTCACGGCGCAACTCGCTGACCACAATCTCGGCCACCGTGTTCTCCATGGTCTGCTGACTCCCGTCTTCTCCCGCGATGGTCTGCTGCACCTTGTTGTTGCCGTAATTGAGCAGCAACTGCGTAAGGTGACGTTCTGCTTCAACAGGAGCCGACGAGGCAGTGTATACCTGTTGCTGCGGCTGTTCCTGCCTCACGTCCTCGCCCGACACCGAGTCTTCGGTCTGTACAGAAGCCTCTACGCCTTGCGTGTCACCTGTCTTCTGTGCTTCTTCGTAGGCTTTCTGCCGTGCATGCGCGGCGGCCTTGGCTACAGCACTTCCCAGCACCTCTTCGCCCACATGTAGCAGGTGGGCACACTGACGTATATACTCGGCACGCTCCAGCATATCGCTTACCAAAGCTATAGAGCGAGCGGTCTCGCTGATGAGTTCGGCACGCCGTATGGGGTCGTCCTTGACACCGTCGAGCAGCACGCGTGTCTTGAACAGGATGAAGTTGTCCTCATGCTGGGCCAGATAGTCCTGCAGAGCCGTCGAGCCATATTTCTGTGCATAGCTGTCGGGGTCTTCGCCGTCGGGGAAAAGCACCAGACGCACATGCATGCCCTCGGCAAAGAGCAGGTCGACTGCGCGGAGCGCCGCCTTGATGCCAGCCGAGTCACCATCGTAGAGCACCGTCACATTGGGTGTATAACGCTTAATCAGGCGTATCTGCTCCACAGTGAGTGAGGTTCCGCATGAAGCCACTGTGTTTTCCACTCCCGACTGGTGCATCGACACCACATCAACATTACCCTCCACCAAGTAGCACTTGTTGGCCTTGGCTATAGCCGTTCGAGCCTGGTAGAGGCCGTAGAGAATGCGACTCTTATTGTAAATATCGCTGTCGGGCGAGTTGACATATTTGGCAGCTTGTTTTTCGCTGCTTAGGATACGCCCACTGAAGCCAAGCACACGACCCGAGATGCTGTAGATGGGGAACATCACACGACCGCGGAAACGGTCATACTTCTTGCCGGACTCTTCCTTGAAGATGGTGAGTCCCGTTTTCTCAAGCACCGCCTCACTGTAGCCATTCTTCAGTGCATGGTCGGTAAAGTTGCTCCACTCGTCGAGACAGTAGCCAAGGCCGAAACGTTTGATGATGTCGTCGCTCATGCCGCGCTGATGGAAGTAACTGAGGCCTACGGCACGTCCCATCTCGTCATTGAAAAGCAGGTCGGCAAAGTACTTCTGAGCAAACTCTGAAACATGGAACAAGCCGTCGCGCTCCGTCTGGCGCTCTTTCTGTTCGGGAGTGAGTTCCTCTTCCTGTATTTCTATGTTGTACTTACGCGCCAAATACTGCAGCGCTTCGGGGTAGGTGTAATGTTCGTGTTTCTTCAGGAAAGCCACCACATCACCCGCCTCACCACAACCGAAACACTTAAAGATACCTTTCGACGGTGAGACGTAGAACGACGGAGTCTTCTCGTTGTGGAACGGGCAACATCCGATGTGGTTGGCGCCACGCTTTTTGAGGCTCACGAAGTCGCCGATGACCTCCTCGATGCGCGCCGCATCCATAATACGCTGTATGGTCTCCTGGTCAATCATAGAAATGGAGTGCAAAGATACAACTTTTTTTCCACATACGTCCAAAATAATTTACAGCACAACAAAAATCGGCTGACGACCTCTGTCGTCAGCCGATTTTCGCTTGGTTTTCCAGCCTATCTTACCACCTCGATGGCGCCGTTGTGCTCAATGTTGCCATTGTAGCCCTTGGCCGAGAAGCGGTAGAAGTAGGTGCCGACCGGCATATCCTTGGGATCCCAGAAGTCCTCGTCGCGCGAGATATTTTCCTTGTGGTAGACACGCGTACCCCACTTGTTGTAGATATCCAGCGAGTTGATGGGATAGCCCAGACCCTCCACGAGGTTCTTGATGACAAAGCGGTCGTTGATACCGTCGCCGTTGGGACTCACCACATTGGGGAACTGCAGGAAGTCGTTGACTACAAGGATGGTGTTCTCCGCCGTGTCGCGGCAGTAGACCATGTTGCCCGAGGGTGCCAAATTGTCCGTACGAGCGATGAGACGCACCGCATAGCTGCCCGAAGGATCGTCATCGGTATAGGTCGAGAAGTCATACGACAGATTGCGGGTCGTGAAGGTTTCCACCGACAACGGGTTCTCCACGTTGTACTGGATTTCCCAGAAATACCTGGTCTGCGAAGTGTGCGGCGAGGTGAGGTTGTTGAAAGTCGCCACGGGGTTCACCACCGACGGATAGGTCGGCGTCCACGTGAACGAGGCCTGCGGGGCGCTATATACTGCGATGGCGCCCGGGCTGATGACCGAGTCAACACATCCGTCGGCCGAAGTGGCATAGTATTTCAGGTCATAGATACCAGCACCGTAGGTGTGAGTCGGACTGGCCAGCGATGAGGTGACACCGTCGCCGAATTCCCATAGATGCTCCACAGCGTCGATACTCTGATTCTCGAAGCTCAACGTGAAGGGGTCGCATCCCTCGAACACGAAGGGCGACGACACAAAGCGCGGGATAGGTTGACGGCGGATGCCCACGTGGATGGTGTCATATCCCTCGCACACCAGACCGTTCGGGGCATGATGGAGTGCGTTCACTACATAAGTGATATCCTGACCTGGCTCCTTGGCGGTCATAATTGTTGCCGAATCCTGACCGAAAGGCTCCCACACATAGGTGTAGTTCAGCGTTTCCGAATGACGGTCGCGGGCATCGAGGAGCATACGATCCACACCGCACAATCCCGTGTCAGGACCCAGGTTGGGAGTCGGTGCCCAGCGGGTTGTAATGCTTGTATTGGTATCCCACACACAGCCGAAAGCGTCGTAGACCTTGACCAAGATGGGGAAGGTACCGGCCGTGTCGGGCGAAGAGATATAACTCACCGTCGGCGAGGCGGCATTCACCTTGACACCGCGATAGTGACCCAGGTCATAGTCATGATACTGAGGACTCGGGTCGGGCATCCATACCAGAGAGTCGATATCGACTTGGTATTTGCAGTCATTGGGGTTAATATTGCACAATTCAAGACTCCAATTGAAAATCCAACCGTTATCCTGTCCCCAAACATCATAGACACGTACTGCCCAAATGCCATTTAAAGGACAACCCACCAATTCTGAGAAAGTAGAGAACGGAAGATAATAATTGGCTTTTGCTTCATGGTCACTTGCTATCTTATGAGTGCCACCCACCTGTGGGGTCTGCCCCGCATTATAGAAACCGGCAGGAATAGGAGGTGATGTAACATATGATTGTTCAGTATAGGCCATACTGGACAAATAAAAATTGCCTGCAGGGTTATTAGTATACTGCCAAACCGTTCTCGCATTATCTCCCGTAACCAGAGTATACTGTGTATCGCGACTAAAGCAATAGTCAAGACCGACACCAAAAGGTTGCATTAGCGAATCACATGTTGCGCCACCCGACCCAGTATATGGATAACCCAAATCCGTGCTACTTCCATGAGCAGCGCCTGGTATAGTAACATCAACTGTAATTGGAGGAGCTGTAGAGGTGTTTTGGTTGCCTATAACCACGTACGCTTCTTGTCCCGTAGGGCAAACCAACGAAATGAAGACATCTCCCAAGAAAGTATGCTCCATGTTAATACACAAAGAACAAATATCTTTCGCAGATGTCACCGTACGACCATTAGGAAATTCCGAGAACTCAACTGGAGCTTCATAATAGTAGCCTAACGACGAGCAGTTGGGACCATCCGGGATAAATGTACGAATGTTATTTGCTTTTGAAACAGAACTATCTGAAAGAATACGTTGCAGCGTCAGCGTGGCATCCTCGCCCTCGAAACCCATATTCACCATCAATGAATCGTTATTGCAGATATCCTTCAATGTAAAGATGGTTTTGATGGGATTCATAGCCGTGCGAACTCTAATAGAAGGAATCACAGTATTATGACAACCTCCGGCATCAATCAAATTTAAAGTAAGATCATAACATCCTGTGTTTTGATAATCTGCATAGGCAATCTCCGTTTGCCCAATACCCACGATAGAGTCACCCTCATTATCCAAATCCCATATAAACATCGTATTCACATCCGTGGGATTATAGTATCCATGACGATGGGAGTACTCTCCATATCCTCTGAAAATAACACCATCTCCAATACACAAGTGGGCTCCTGTGAAAACATTTGTGTCTATATGGTCTATTTCTGAGGTTGGATCCTCAGCATCCACACGCACGGTATCATATTCTGTCACCAACTTCGTATAACCAGTGTCATATACCTCTCCATTACGTGTACGGAAAAACATAGACTCTATGAACGGAACCACTGACTCACATGGTTTGTCGCACACAAACGTCATTAAGAATCCATTGTTTCTATGAGTTTCGTCTGCATAAGAGGCACAAGACAAGTGGGTGCGGTTAGTATCCGTATGGGGATCTGTACGGAACCGCAACGTCATCGTATTCGTATTGTTATTTGGCGACACGAAAATAATATCCCCCGGAGCATAACCTCCGAAGAAATTGTTTATCTTTGCCAACAACGGGCTTGACGTACTTGGACCATCATAGATATATAGTGTATCTAAGCAATTAATGGCCAAAGTGTCAATACGCATGCCTAAGCGAGCTGGATTCTCGCAGTCGCTCTGGATTGTCAAAGAATAATCAATACCCATCATATAATAACCGGCCTCGGGTGCCCCCAAACCTTGAGAATCATCATCGCGAACAATCAACGGCGTGTTCACCACGGTTCCATTGGTTGTGGCATTCATCCTCACCGTTTGGTATTGAGCCTGGGCTGGATGTGCAAATAAGAATCCTCCCACAAATAGAGTGGTGAAAATCAACCTCTGGACTCTGTTTTTCATAGTTCTTATCTATTTGAATATTAAATAATTTCTCATTAAAGACCTGCCTCTTGCGCCATTCTTCTAAGCAAAACGCCCTTGTCATAAACAGACCTCAACACAAGGTAGGGGTGGGTCGACGATGGGGTGGTGAAACATATTGTCTTTTGCCAGTCGGTAGGAAAATAGGAATAAAAATACTCAAAGTTATAGGCATACAAACTCAGAGTGTTTAAATCCACAACAAAATTGGACGGTAAATAACTGTCGCCATCTATTTCCTTTACCTCCGTAATGCTATACACAGCCGCACCTGTAGGAACAGTGTCCGACTCGTAAAATGCCGCTTGCGACTCCAAACAATACCATTGCAATTTGTCAACCGGACACAACGCCATCCACGCGGTATCGTAGTGGAACTTGGGCAACACTATGGCGGTGCAGTTCTGCGCCGATGCGCCCATCCAGGCCGCCATCATCACGATTATCAAGACCAATTTTCTCATAATACTGCTTTTTTTATTTTTCTCTTTTACGCCCTATAGACGTTTTGACACCCCGATTTGGCTCACGGGGTATGCATATTTATGACTTTTTAACACTCTTGCGTCTCATCTGATTAATCAGGGCCATCAAAAGACCCAGGGCGAGGAAGCCACCCGGAGGCAGAATCATCATCAACATGCCGTCGGCACCACCGATAAGCGAATGACCGAAGAAGCAGCCGGTGCCCAGCAATTCACGCACCATACCCACGAGGGTCAGCGCCCAGGTGAAGCCAAGGCCCATAAAAAGACCGTCGAGCAGCGAGTGCCACACGTTGTTCTTCGAGGCAAAGGCCTCGGCACGACCCAGCACGATGCAGTTCACCACAATAAGGGCGATGAAGAGTCCGAGGCTGTCGTACAATGCCGGCAGGTAGGCCTGCATGACCATCTGCACGATGGTGACGAAGGTGGCGATGATGACGATGAACGCCGGGATGCGCACCTTGTCGGGGATAACACTCTTGAGGAGCGAGATTACGATGTTGGACATCATGAGCACAAAGGCGGTGGCCAGACCCATGCTGAGGCCGTTGATGGCCGAGGTGGTCGTGGCCAGCGTGGGGCACATGCCGAGGACAAGCACCCAAGTGGGGTTCTCTTTTATCAGTCCGTTCTTGATTATTTCTGAAGTCTTCATAAGTCTACCTGTTTACTGATTGATTTGAGCATAGATGCCGGCCGCCTCGTTGACAATGTCGAGGAAGGCGCGCGAGGTGATGGTGGAGCCGCTGATGGC
>JAEEGL016991322.1_pt1 | contig 10968 bp, 22 predicted proteins | sample 9134231 | NCBI WGS metagenome assembly JAEEGL01 (sample SAMN16246548, study PRJNA631951) | gut metagenome | biome: gut microbiome; feature: rumen; material: fiber-attached | host: Bos | place: Iran: Karaj | collected 2018-10 | reverse complement strand
CGAATGTAACTTGAACGGCTAATGAACCTGGACCTTCGTTATATTCAACTGAAGCATCGGCGTAATCATTACCTGTGTCGTCAGCAAGTTCACGAACCATTGTCTTGATTTCGTCTGATTCATCTTCCAATGGGTCATCTTCAGTTTCAGGTTCATCTTCAATTTCTTCAGTATCATCACCTTCAGCTTCTTTGATTATCTTATAACCAAAAGCCTTGACGATTTTGAGAGCTTCTTCTAATTCGTCAGCTCTGCCAATCTTTGTCAAATAAGCAGACTTAACAGCCTTAAATGCAGCTCTTTCTTGGGCTAAATCATCAAATTTACCCAACTGCTTTGAAACATAGAACCAACAACCTTGTGTATCACCTTTTGGGTTGTTTTCAATGTATTCATCAACCATCCAATCTATATCGGATAACAAACTTTCGTTAATCATATAAACTCCTATAAACTAATTTGTTTATAGTATTTATGAAAAATCTTTTTCTATCTCTTTTAGCTTCTCTTTTTCTTTAATTTGTTTCCAAATTAACCCAATTCTTCTATCCGCTTCCTGCATACTTTCTATGTATTTTTGTACAATTTTGGGGCTAATTTTCTTAAATTTGACTGGTTTTATGCCAATTCTGTACTCTTTTCGTGTATCTTCAACGATTTTCTTTAGTTTTTTCTGCCATCTATCTCTATTAACAAAGAAATAAATCCCGCTATCGGAGTCTATATTATACACCCAATAGAAACCTTTGGGTTTATCATCTTTTGTACCTCTTATTATAGCAACATCAAAAAATGTTACCCTGATGTGAGTAAATTCTTTTGACTTGAATTTTCTCATTCCATCAGGGCACATTATTTCGGTTGTACTATCAAAAAAATCGTCAATCGCTTTTAGTACATCTTTACGCATAGTTAGGATTTCTTTTTCCATTCTTTATAGAATGAAATTAGTTCAGTAATACTTTCAAATGTCTTTTCTACTTCGCTTAATTGATTTAATGATTTATTGTAATTAGCATCCAAATCTTTATTAGCATTTTGCTGGGCTACCAATTCATTCTTGAGCTTGGTATTTTCTTCTAGCAAAGAATTTACCTGAGCCTGCAAATTGTTGTTTAGGTCTGTGCTATTATTGATTCGGTTTACCATAGCATTAAAGTCAGTTTGAGTAGCAACCAAACGAGCATTGGTTTCATTCAATGTTTTCTTTGTTTCATTCAACTGATTTTCCAATTCTTGATTCTTCCATGCTAACTTGTCTACTTCGGCTTTATTCTGTACTGCTTCAGTAGTAGCATCCGAAACTGCTTTGGAATTTTCTTGAATTGTTTTAGCCAAAACATCCTTAGTGTCGGCTAATTCTTTAGCCAACTTTTCGGATAAATTTTTAGCATCAGTATACCATTTAACCAATTCGTCAAATGCTGCATCAGCAGATTTTGTTTCGTATGCTTCAAAATCTACTACAGTATTTTCGGGCCAAATTGTTCTTTTTGCTGGGATTCTATTTAACTTTTCGTATTTCATATCACATTCTCCAATAATAGGATTATATTTATGTAAAATCCTTTTTGGCATTTAATACAAGTTCAATAGATTTTTCTATTTTAGACTTCCTAGTTTCTATGTCTTTTTTGTAATTATTTAGGTCATTATCACAATCTTTTAGTGCTTTGAATAGCCCTTTAGTGTCATTACTTGTCCTAAATTCTAAATGAACATCCAATCTCTTTTCAATTTCACACAGATACTTGTCTAATTCGTCAATAGTGCTTATATAAACATCATCATCATTAAAATCAACTTCATAAGAATCTTCAAATTTTGTTGGCATGAATACACGATTTACGAAACCATTTTCAATTTCAATAACTGATTGATTATCTTCAATTCCAAGGGCTTTATATTTCTTTCGCCATGCTTTACAATTTTCCCAATCAATATAAGTGTCTGTTGAGTATTCTTCACAAAAGGTTTTCATATCATGTCCATACTGCTTATTCAATTTTTCAAACATTTTACGATATGAAAAATTGATACCGTATTTGGCGAAGATTTTATCTACTTCGTCAATAACATCAAAATTGAAAGAAATCATACTTATAGAATATGTTTTCATTGGAAATCCTCCATAGATAGTTTATCCGAAATCTTCTTTTATTTTATCTAATTCAAGTTGATTTTCTACCATTTTAACTGAGTATAATAATTTAGAAACCATATCTCGTAAATCTTCTTCAGTTAAAACTTCAAGCCATTCTTTTCCATCTTTATTTACAGTACAATTATCAAATGTATCACCCCAACAATTCAAATAGTACATTCCAAGTTCTTCGGACAATACATTGAATATCATAATAAAATTTCTTCGTTCCCACATTTTGTTACTGTGTTCTTGGTACACAAGAAAATTACCGCGTTCGGATTCTACCTGCTTTGAAAAATCTTCACCGAATAATTTGGATTCAATAAAATATAAATGTTGGTCTGCATTTTCAAAACCAACATGACGCAATCCAAATTCTTCAGTCAAAATTTTATGTATCTGTTCAAATTTAAGCAAAATCTTTTTTAACCCTTCTCAGTTCATATTTGGCTAATTTTTCTTTGTATAGTTTAATAGATTTAACTATAACTTTTTCAAGTTCTTCTACTGTTAATGGTGTTTCTTTTAGTTTAGCACCAATTATTCTCTTTGCGTATGGATTCCAACTAAAAGATTCGGCATACATTACTATACCATTTTGAACTTCATATTCAATAAAAAAGAATTCTCCATTACATTCACCTGGGAAATCATACCAATAATAAAGACTTTTATTTAAATGTGCTTTAGAATGGATTTTTAATCCGTATTTTTCACCGAGTTCTATAAATTTTTCTTCAGTTAAAATCATTTTCAATCTTTTTTAATGCGTATTTTTCTTTTAGATTCTTTAATTTAATTTCCATACTATGAGTTGCTGCTACTAAATCAACTTCATTTCCAAAAATTAATGTCATTGAAATTAAACCTTCATTAGTAATATCTGTGGCAAAAGCCCAAACAAACCATTCTTTTTTATCTTTATTCCACCTAATATCAAACATTTCAATAGAATGTTTACCCAAATTACCTGGTAAATCGGCGCCAATAAACGATTTTAACAATACTCTGATAGAATAATCGTATCGTTCAATCGTCAATCCCAAATCTTTACAGATATTTTTGATGTAATCTTCGGTCATTAAAAATCTCTTTTAACTTCTTCAATGTTATGTTCTAATAATTTGTCTTTAAGTAAAAGAACTCGGTCATTAATAAAACCAACTAAAGCACCAAGTTCCGATTCATTGAAAATTGGTCGGTCATACGATTCATATTCATCGTCAATTTTAAAATCGTATCTCCACTGCTTAACGGGTTTTACATAAACAAATATAAAACTGTTTTTATCATCTCCATATATAATGCCGTCAAAAGGTTCTTTATATGGCTTACAACCAGTTTGTTCACATAACCAATCAATAAATTCTAATGGGTCGCCAACATCACCCAATTTCATATCATTAGTGAAAGTCATCTCTAATAGCCTCTAACAACAATCGTTCTCTAATTTGTTTATATCTTTGATTCATCTTAAAAATTATATTTCGTAATTCATTTAAATCTTCAGTAGTTTTACAACTATAATCTTTGAGTGATGCAGTTTTAATTTCGTGTGAAATAATTAAAAATTCTGTTGTCATTAAAATTGTGTTAGACCTTGCCGATTTTATTACCCAATCATATTCTAATCCTGGGAATGTCCATCTGTAAAATTCTTCAAAGCCACGCTTGGCATCTTCTTCATTTAAACAAATCAATCCACAGTTTCTAAAAAATTCAATGTCAATCATTGAAATCCTTCTCTATATCTTTGAGTAATTTATTTTCTTTGTAATGGATTAAATCTTCACGCAACTTCCTAACTGTTGCTAGAAAATTTCCTACTGTCATGTCAAGAGTGTATTCTATACATTCTTGATAATCACCTGTGCCAAACAATTTTCCGTAAACATGACCGTGTTCATTCCAAACTTTAGCCGATGTATTCTTAAAATCAAAAATCAATCGTTCATATCTATCTGCGTCTTCAGGATAATACTTATACCCTTCTATTTGTTCAGCAACATATTGAAACAATTTTCCTAATTTTACATCACGAATAAAGTAATTATCTTTTAGTACAGTATTCATACGAAATCCTTTTGCATTGCTTTTAAGTTTTCCATAACTGTTAAATTCTTATAAATTAGAAAAACATCCAATGTATCATATACACCTTGCATTAATGAATATACAAAATTAAATGCTTCCTGTAAAGACATCCTTGGAAATTTTGTATAATCCAAACTGTTTAAATAATGTGTTTCTTGATGATATTCCCCAGTAGCTGCTAAATAAACATTGTTCAATGAAAATTCATCTCTCTTATTTGAATAAGAGAAGTTTATCCTGAACAAATCATGATTGGGTGCGTAAAATTTAAATGACAAAACATACTGATTTATTTTACCAAAATTCAAACTGTGGTGTAATACAACATTGGCATCAATCTTTCCTAAATTAAACTGATATTTGTAATTATTAAATTCGTCAATTAAACTCATTTGAAATCCTCTTCTATACTTTTCAGTTTTATATATTCAAGATATTCTTTTCTTGCTCTGGTTAATGAAAGAATAGCCTTTCTAAAATCGTGTTCTGTAATTGTATAATCCAAAGAATCAGGGGTCTTTTCTTTTACAAGAATGTTAGAAGTAAATTCTATTGTTTTACCAGTGAATTCATAAATCATAAAATTGTGGTCTGATACACAACAGATATTGTCATAACAAATCCTGAATAAGAAATGCCCTTTATCGTCAATATGGGTCATTATCTTACAACCGAGTTCTTGTGCTATTTTGTTCATTTCAGCAAAAGTCATTTGAAATCCTTATCAATTAATTCTAATTCATAATCGTTTTTTGCTTTCTTATAGTCAATACATGCTTTACGAAACTGCTTTACAAAAGATTTTTCATCTTTGAAAACTTCAGTTCTTACTCCCTTGACCCTATCCCATTCTTCGTCATATTTAAATTCTGTACAACAAGCAAAGAATTTAATGTTATTATCATAGTCTTCAGCACAATATGCCATCCAATGCCCTTTATCATCAGGCATTAACAGATACCAACAATTCTCATCATAGTAAGGTGGGCAACCAAATTTTTCGCCCAATTCAATAAATTCACTACCAGTCATTTTTATCATTAGAAATCTCCCTTAATTTCTTGTAGTAATTTCATTTCTTTATGATGTTTAACTTGCTTTTCGCAGTATTGATAATTCTTAAAGTATTTGTTAATCTTTTCTCTTAAAAAAGATTCTTCAATATGAATTTTAACTTCACACGATTTCTTACAAACTATAAGAAAATCTTTTGCTAACACTGGGGTATAAAAATCAACTTCGCTATAATATGAAATGAATACTGCGAGTTTATTATAATAAAATATATTGTTGTTTCGTTCCAATGATGGATATGTTTTTACAACAAATTCTATTACTTCATCATTGTTTCTTAATTTCATTAAAAATCCTTCTTCATTTCGTGAATTTCTAACTGGTTCAAACAGAGTTTTCGCCAGGCTTCACCTTCAAGTTGGTGTTCCAAATCAATACCTTCGGATTCTGCTAATTTCTTAAAATGTCTTTTACCATAAACAGTCAAACGGAGTTTCCATGTACCTGGTATTCGTTCAATAAAACTATAATGTTTCAAACTTGACCACACCTGAGACTGGCTACTACAATAACCAATCTTATCAATGATTTCATTCTTTGTCATATCTCCGAAACGATAGAGAGCTTCGCATACCAAACTCCAATATGTTCGGACACCGGTATAACTGCGCCTAAACATTTTTTCGCATTTGATGTATTCCATTATTCAAACTCCTTTTCTATTTGTTCTAACATTAGTTTCTGTTGATATTCTTTCATTATCTTATTGTAATCTGGTTCTTCAAATTCTTTTGAATGTTTAAGAATGTACTCTTTAACTTCTTTCGGTTGATAATCACATTCAAATTTTTCACCATTTATTACAACATAACCTGCATAATCTACCGACCATTGTATAATGCTTGTAAACAGATTTTTCATTTTCATGGCTTCAGCTTGTACATCTTCTACATCACCGGCAAGAATAATTGTTCGCATAAATGTGGGTGAACAAAATTTTGTTCTTAATGGTTCAATAACATAAGTGTAAATATAAACCGAATCTTCCATTGGTTTATTAACAATTATATCTTTGATATACTGCTTTGCGATTACATTGTTCGGATTTTCTACCATATAATCGTACAACTTAATGGCTGAATAAATTTTCTGTTTTTCTTTATGGGTTACTTTAAAATGACCGATATGGGATAATTTAGAAACTCTATCTACAAATGCGTCATAACTTTTATTCAACATTTGCCAGCGTAAATCAATATCTTCTTCTGTAATATCAATCTCGCCATCTATTTCATCCCAATTCCATTTTATATAACCAATAGTAGTACTGGCACTAATCGCATCTGGATTATAAGTTCTAATTACTTCACAATGAAATTCCCATACTGGATTGTTGTCTATTTTTCTATAATATCTAGCAAAACTACAACTATCCTTAGCAATATATTTTCTATCAAAATTAAATTCGCAACTACCATCCTCCTTAAATGTGTGAGGATGATTTTTCAATCCATACTTGGTTTCTAACAAATGTACTAATTCATCGTGTTTCATTAAATCATTCAAAATCCTTGTCAATAGATTTCTGCATTTCATCTTCCATAACAGCTCGCTTAATCCAAGAATCCAACTGGAAATCAAATTCAGTTTCCATTTGTTTAGGATAATCAGTTCTGTTAGTAAATGGAAAAATCATATTCAAAAATTTCTTTTCGTCAAACAGAATATAACTTATTGGAATTTCTCTAAAAAATACAAATTCTTTCCATTTGACCTTCCACCAAAATTCATATCGGATATTCAATGTTCCCTTATCTGTATCATACCAACATTGATATTCAACCTGGTTAAAATGCCCACCATCCCATTCGTGGTTTTCTTCCCAATAATAACGGAACACATAACTTTCATATTGTTTACAATCTTTACTTACCCTATGATACGCATTCTCGCCTGCCAACACCTTGTTTAGTGCCGTCATAAATCGTTTAAATTGTTTCTTATAAACTTTTGCCATATTAGAACTTTCCACTCATCTTAACCGGCATGCTCTTATACCACTTAATCAATTCGTAAACTTCATCCAAATCTTTACACTTGTAATATGCGTAACCCAAACCACAAATGCGGACCTTCCAAATGTCCTTCACCTTTTCAATGTCGCAACCACATACGCTGTAATTGTTAATCTTCTTATCGTCAATCCATACTTTACCAAATTCGCTAATCTTACCAATGAAATCACTGTTATCAATCTGGTTCAATTCATTGTCAATCTTCCGCTGCTTAATCTTCAACTCAACCTGACCAACTCGCTTTACAAGATATTCACGAATAACCGTTCCAACATTTTCATCCATAATGTTTAACTTCTTGCTCAACGAGAAATTAAATTCATTTCCACAATTACACAAACCTTTCTTCATTTTATCGTGGAATTTAAAATAGGAATGACTACCTCTCGGCTGATAACAGAAATCAAAACCAATATATCTACCATTTTGGTCCTTAATATCTGTTACAATATCAATACTCATCATAGTATCTTTGAAATCAATATCACCATTACTCCAAACAAAATATGATACCAACCAACCTTCTTTCTTACATACCTTATTGATATGTTTCTTAACTTCAGCAATCGTGTTGGTGTATTCTGTTTCGTGATATGTTCTTGATGCCATAATAGTTACCTCTCTTATTTTTATATCATTAATATAGTAATTTTTACCCATATTGTCAAGAAAGAACTGTAAATTATATGTAATTATTTGTTTACATTTGTGTTGTTTACAACTGACATTTTTCCCATAGAATATACAGAATTTTTTCAGCGCAGTTTTTTTTCTAACACCCATATATGTAACCGATAGTTTACATAGGAAAACTTCGCAATTTTGGTACTGAAAATTTTTTTATTGACCTTGCCCATGAGAAACAGGTCAACTGTGTTTGATAGGACTTTGGTAGCAACCACCCATACCCATATACCCATATATGCCTCTTAATACAAATTTTGAGAACATTGAATTTGGTCGCGGGCCCAAAAAGGGGGTATTTTGGGTCATTTTTGGGCTATTTTGGGTGTCCCCGTTTTGACATATTTCTAGCCATAATATATGTTGTATTTTATGACATACGGATTTTTGGGTCAGTTACTGGACTGACCAGTTAGGATAAATGAAATAGAGGGTTCCCAGACAGATGACCAGGAGCCCTCACGGTAGTGTCAGTAAGATAGTCGGTTAGAAGTCTTTCTTTACCAGTTCAAGTTGTTCATTGACCAGTGATTGTTTAATATGTTGTTCTTTAAGTCTTAAATCGGAAAGAAGGTCTTGAATTGATTGAACGATAGAAGTATAATCTATATTATCAAGATTGATTATATTGTTCCCACAGTATAGGATAACAGGATTATTATTATCCATAGCATAGGAAATGGATTCGGCAATATGGATTATATTAGATTCTTCATCTAGGAATAATAAAGAACCTGTATGAGAATAAGATGATATAGGATTATAACAGAAATTAAACTTATCATCTTGTTCTAATTTGAAAGTATTAATTAATTGAGATAATTTAGGATGCATAGTTTATTAGAAATCCTTTTTAATTTCATCAAGTTCTTTTTGATTATCAAGTTCTTTAAGTTCTTTTTCTCTTTGATTAATAGGATTGATTAAGAAGGTCATAATATGATTATGAATATCTAAATCATCATTAATAGGTAATTGATTACAGAAATAGACATTAGTATCTTCAATATCGGGAAAGCCAGCAAGAAAAAGATTATCTTTAGTATATTTAATAATATAGCCGGAGAAATGTAATCTATTAGACTTCGGAATAGCATAACCTTCTATTGCAGTTTCGGACATGATTTTTAAATCATATCGTTCACATAGAGAATGGAATAGTTCTATATTCGTCATAAACATATCTTCCTGGTCATATTGAGTTGAGATAGTAATTGGTATTAGTTAGTACAGTAATGACCTTGTACGTCATTGTACGTGGCATTACTGACCAATTACATCTAATATATCATTGAGAGATAACTCATCCGTATAAAGGATAGCCTTTTCACCAACCATCTTATAATTGGCTACCTTCTCGGGCTTATCATCAATAAGAATAGAGTCCTTTACGGCAAACTTATGTTTCATATTGCCATTACGAACAATGATGATATTCTTCTTGGGGATATTGGGGAGATACTTCTGTAACCATTCCCTCTTACCCTGCTTACCACAATCAAGATGTACTGCAGAAAAGATACCAACATCATAACCAAGTTTAGCCACTTGATTAATAAGGTCTAATCCATGTTGAATAGGATTCATATCGGCCCAAAAAGAATGTCCAATTTCTTCCATTTTCTTCCAATTACACTTGTGAATGTCGGGCTTCCAACAATCAAGTTCATCACAACGATGTTCAAAATCACAAAGAACACCATCCATATCAAAATAAATCGTCATATTATAACTCCTGATTAATAATAGAAACTACACCTTGTAAATCATCTGCGTAGAAATAATCGCCTGATTGGTCATGTTGAATGTCAATAGTCCAATGAGAACCTTCTTTATATACTGTAGCCTCCGACCACATCTTATTAACAGATAGTTCTTTGCGACCATCATACTTATTAATTTCTACATCTTCATAGTCATTTGCTTTCAAATATTCGGCTACTTCTTCTAATGATTTAAAATCTGGCATAATAATCCTCGTTTTTGGTTAAATATAGTTAATGTTTAACCTTCTGTCAATAGTTGCTAATTAAATGTTCTTCAACGCAGTTTCCATTCGCTTCTTCAAATCATTCATAGCAATCTTATAGTTTTCCATAATCGGCTGCATGCGTTCAATGTATTCAAGAATTTCATAGCGGTCCTGGTCATCTTCGGGCGGAATAGTGAGATAAGCACGAAGGCCATCCATACCTGCTTCCGCAAGATGATTCACATTCGGGTTGTGGCTCTTGCTAAACATTTCATTATTGAGCAAGATAACGGGAGTCACCCAGTTTTCACGATGAACTCTATCAAATTCTGTTTCCCACATTTCGGAAACATGATAGTCGGTATCATTAATCTTATCATTATTCTTATTATATTCTGCTTCAAGCATCTTATAAAGAATGGGGCAAGTCTTTTCAATACAAAGGTCACGGCATTCTTTAACATCTTTATCCCATTCAGCATGGAGGGTTTCATAGTTGGCGAGATTGTAGAGAGCAGTGTTCTTAATCATAGTGTTACCTCTTTGATTGTTTTACATATACAAATATAGTTTAAACTGCGCTATTTGTCAATAGTAAACTGCATATTTTATGTAAAATTAAATAAACAAAAATGCCACCGTTGATGTAATCTCAGGTGGCGGTATAGGAGGTAACAACAATCAAAATTTTTGTTGGTTTATTGTGGATTTCCAACATTCCACACCGGGCTACCGGCTATGCGATTCAATAGCGCTGGGATTATCATATTAGTGCGTCCACTGCTATGTAATCCCATTGAATGTTTGCGTTTTAGTCTTGTTGGGCTTTACTCCCAATATCGCCGCTAGACGCGGAGTCCTATACTTGAACGATCAGACACGCAATCATTCTCAAGTTCTGTGGTTTATCCTAATCCATGTTAAGATAGACCAAAGAACTCCAGTGGCGCCTTTGCTAAGGGCGCCGTGCCAAACTCGTGTAT
>JAEEGL016781607.1_pt1 | contig 10968 bp, 7 predicted proteins | sample 9134231 | NCBI WGS metagenome assembly JAEEGL01 (sample SAMN16246548, study PRJNA631951) | gut metagenome | biome: gut microbiome; feature: rumen; material: fiber-attached | host: Bos | place: Iran: Karaj | collected 2018-10 | reverse complement strand
GGTCTGCTCAACACCGATGCTGGCCCTGACTTCTTCAATGCCAAGGTAGAGATCGACGGCCACCTGTGGGTGGGGAACGTCGAGATCCACGTGCGAGCCAGTGATTGGAAGCGTCATCACCACGATGAAGACCCGGCCTATGACAGCGTCATCCTACACGTTGTCGAGAAGGACGATGCCCCTGTTGCCCGGATCAATGGCGAAATCATCCCTCAAGTTGAACTCAAAGTGTCTCCGCGATTCAACGAGTCCTATGCCCGTCTGGTAAATGCCAAGGTCGAGCTGCCCTGTGCGGCGCGTCTGAGCGAGGTGCCGCAACTCGCTGTCACCGAGTGGATCGAGGCACTGGCCTTTGAACGACTGCACGGCAAGGTGGACCGGGTGCGTGAACTCTACGACCGCTTCAACGGCAGCTGGGAGGATATCTGCTATGTGATGCTGGCCAGGACGTTGGGCTTCGGCATCAATAACGACGCCTTTGAGCGGTTGGCGCGTGTCACGCCGTTGCGTCTGCTGCACAAGCACAGCGACTCCATCCCGCAAGTCGAGGCGCTACTCTTTGGGCAGGCTGGGCTGCTGAACGGCGCCTATGCCGAAGACGCCTATTACCAGCAGTTGATGCGGGAATATGCCTTCCTGGCCAATAAATTCTCGCTGCGCCCCATTGAGGGCACCGCGTGGCGCTTGTTCCGCAGCCGTCCCCAGAACTTTCCTTACCGCCGCATTGCCTTGTTGGCCCAATTTGTCCATGGCGGCTTCAACCTGATGAACGATATCATCAATGCCAGCGATACCAAAGCTTTGCGGCAACTGTTTGACGTCGAACTGAGCGGCTACTGGACGACGCATTACAGTTTCGGCAAGCCCTCGCCCAGCGCTGGACGCGCCTTGAGCAACAGCAGCATTGACATCGTGCTCATCAACACCGTCGCACCGCTCTATTATGCCCGTGGCGAGATGACCGATGACTACACGATGACCGACCGCGCCATCGACCTGCTCGAAGACATCCGCCCCGAGCAAAACAGCATCGTGACAATGTTCAAGAGTGCAGGAGTCAAGTGCGATGACGCCCTTACCAGCCAGGCCCTTATCCAGTTGCGCCGCAATTACTGCGAGGCCCGCAAGTGCATCTATTGCCGCATAGGCCACCGCCTGCTCGCCACCGATGCCCGCGCCCCACGCTAATCTTTCTTGTCGGTGGATTCTTGGGATTCTTAAAAAACAACAATAAGTACAATAAAAACAAATTGCTGGTCCTCAGCTCTTTGTAATTATTGTACTTATTGTCTTCCTTTTAGGCTCGAGGCGTCAGTTGTGGATGATGAGGTTATACTGCGATAAGTTCTTGCCCGACGGTGCGGATGGTGTCGTAGATGAGGTCTATGCGACTTTTACTCGCTCGTTTTTTCCCACTGATGTACTGTGCCATTAGGCTTTGCGAAATGCCCATCCTGCGAGCGATAGCAGAGACATTCAATTCGGGATGTTCCATGAAAAGGCGGTATAGTTGAGTGGGCTCTCTTTTGTCAAAGAACCCTTCAAAGCTCAAGTCCTCGTCCAACTCTTCCCAATGGATTCCAAAATCATCGGCTTCGAATTGGGCACGTTGCTCTTGTGTGGCATATCGCAGCCTGGGATAATCTGAGAACTTTTCGCAGGCCTCTTTCCCATCATCGGTGCGAATCCAGATCGCACTGTCAGTCAACCAAATTTTCTCTATCTTCATGGCTTAGCCCTCCTTATATTATTTATTATTGTTAAAGTACATGTTCCAGTGCTGGGCGATGGTTTCCACATTTTCTTCAATAATCGACTCGATGAGTTTAAGCTCTTGTGATTTAAACCCTTGATTATTGACAAGTTCTACAGGGAAAATGTTGTATTTTGCCCTTGCGCCACCTTTGACCACATGCACGTGAATTGGAGTGTGGTCATTGGAATAAAATTGAAATCGATATCCAAATATGATGAATATTGTAGGCATAGTAAAGTATTTTCTGCAAAATTAGGTAATAATTTTATTACCCGCAACAAATTTTGTAAAAATCTATACCTAAACATCCACTGAAAGATAGAGAAAAAGAAAACAATAAGTACAATAAAAACAAATTGCTGGTCCTCAGCTCTTTGTAATTATTGTACTTATTGTCTTCCTTTTAGACTCGAGGCGTCAGTTGTGGATGATGAGGGCGCTTTGGGCGGGGATGGTGACTTTACCGCCCTTCACGGTGCCGATACCCGACTGGTCGCACTTGATGTTGCGGCAGACGACGGTGAAAGTACCCTCGGGAATCTCGATGCTGCGGGCGCGCTTGTGGGCATTGAAGGCCACGTAGATGTCGCCCCACTGTTCGCCTGGCACGTTACGTCCGTTGATGTGGTAGGCCACGAGACAGTTCTGCGTCGGCAGGAAGTCGAGGTTGCGGCGCACCATGTCGGCACTGCCCATGTGGAAGGCAGGGTGTGCCTTGCGCAAAGCAATCAGTCCCTTGTAGTATTCCATCACTTGAGGGTATCGCTCCAGGTTGTCCCAATCCAGATGGTTGATGCTGTCGGGGCTCTCATAGCTGTTGTGCACGCCCTTCTTGTCGCGCAGCATCTCCTCACCGCTGAGCAAGAACGGTACACCCTGTGAGGTCAAGACAACGGTCTGTGCCATCAGGTCGAGGCGTATGAGCTCTTCCTGCGTGATGCCCTTGACGCTGGCCTTAAGGCGGTCCACCAGACACATGTCGTCGTGGCAGCTGACGTAGGCAATCATCTGAGTCGGCTCGGTGGCATAAGGGGCCTTGCTGTAGTTCACCTGGCTATAGTCGATGCCGGGATGCTGGATGGCGCCCACGATGCCGAATTTGAGGCTCTCCTCGTTGCCCTTCACACCGCCCAGGAAGGCGGCCTTGCTGTTGCTGTCCCACGGGCCTCGCAAAGCGTCACGCAGCTCGTCGCTGAAGGCTGCGATACCCGGCATCTTGCTGGTGTTGGCCTTCATGGCCAGTTCTCCGGAGTAGGCGCAACTGCCGGCGCTCCAGCCTTCACCATAGATGAAGATATCCTGGGGCACGGCTTTGCGGATGGCATTCATCGTTTCGATGTCATGCACTCCCATCAGGTCGAAGCGGAAACCGTCGATGTGGTACTCATCCACCCAATATTTCACACTCTCGACCATGAAGCGGCGCATTCCGTCGCGTTCGCTGGCCGTCTCGTTGCCGCAACCGCTACCGTTGCTGTAGGATCCGTCGACATTCTTGCGGTAGAAGTAGTCGGGGCGCGTGCGCTGGAAGTTGCTGCCGTCGATGTTCCAGGTGTGGTTATACACCACGTCGAGGATGACCTTGATGCCTGCCTTGTGCAGGGCCTGCACCATCTGCTTGAACTCGAGGATGCGCACTTCGGGCTTGTAGGGGTCGGTCGAATATCCTCCCTCGGGCACGTTGTAGTTTACCGGGTCGTAGCCCCAGTTGTACTGCTGATCACTCAAGCGGGTTTCGTCGACCGAGGCATAGTCAAACGAGGGCAGGATGTGCACTGCGTTCACGCCCAGTTCCTTCAAGTGCTCGATGGCGCGAGGCTCGGTCAGAGCGAGGAATTTGCCCTTGTAAGTGAAGTTGCCCGACTCGTCGATGGAGAAGTCGCGGTGGTGCATCTCATAGAGGATGAGATCCTTGGCCGCGATAGCGGGGCGCTTATCGGTGCTCCAGCCCTGCGGGTTGGTTTTCTCCATGTCAACAATGGCACCGCGCTTGCCGTTCACGCCCACTGCAGTTGCCCAGATGCCCGGGCACTCACCACGGAACTTGCCGCTATACTTCACGTCAAAGGTGTAGAACTTGCCCTTGAGGTCCCCCTTGATGGAGGCTTGCCACATCGTCGGGTCTTTAGCATCACGCTTCATGTTGACAGTCTTGACGGGTTTGCCGCCAAGTCCATCGCTGTAGATGCGCAATTTCACCTGTTGGGCGTCCTCGTTGGTCTGCACAGTAAAACCACTCGCGCCGGGGGTGTAATTGACCCCGGTGCGAGCGTTCATAGATTGTGGTACGAGTAATGCCATGATTATCGCTACCAGTGATAAGAGGTGTCTCATTATCGTCCGTTTTGATTGATGATTTCTCTCACATGGCCGTTGAACTCGTCGGCCTTCATCAGTTGCTCGATAGTCATGTGCATGCGGTAGCGCCAGTAGTGGCGGGGATTGGCAGGAATGTTGATGCGCTCGGCATCGGCATCCTGGAGCCTCATCTTCTCATCGATGGCAAGCCAGTCTTGCAATGAGAGCAGGCAAAGCATCGACGGGCAAGCCAGGTGGGCGCGCACGATGTCATCGGCGAGCCAGCCGGGCAGGGGATGGGGTGCGGCCTCGCTGTGCCACAGTGACGTGTTGAAGTAGTCCTGTGTGCGGTCCCAATCCTCGTCCCACCATTGCCTCATTGTGGGCATGTCGTGGGTGGAGATGGTGGCGACGCTGCGGTAGGGGTTGCTGTTCAGGTTGCCGAACTTGATGTGGTTGTCCTTGGGCATCGACTGGATTTCGAGGCTCAGGATGCGCAACTCGTTCATTACCCATGCCACGCAGTCGGGCACCATGCCCAAATCCTCGGCGCAGACGAGCATGCGGGTAGCCTGTACCAGCTTGGGCAGTTTCTTCATTGCCTCGTGGTACCAAAAATCGTTGTTGCGGTGGTAGTAGTACTCGTTGTACAACTTGTTGAAGGCAGCCTTGTCGTTCTCGTAGAGCGCCTCATAGATGAAGTCGAACTGTACCGAGATGCGCGGATGGAACAAGGCGGGATTCTTGCGGTCGCGGACGAACAGCACGTCGCTGATGAGGGCATACAGGCCGTCACGCAGCCAGATGTCATCGTCACTGTTCTTGCCCTGGAAAGCAGCCTCGACCTTGCGTTGGGTGTCATATTCGGGCTTCATGCGATAGATATCGTCATGCACGCGCTCGACATACTTCTCACGCACTGTGTCGGCCAAGCGTCCAAAGATGCGGTCGAGTACCCAATCGGCGATAAACGGCTCGGTCATGAGCTTCTCCTGGAAGTTGAGGCCGTAGCTGCGGATCTCGTCGGCACTCATGCCCAGCGAGGGCGAGAACTGGCCTAGCAAGCCATGAACGGCATTGATGGGGATTTCCCAAATGCGGAAGAATCCCAGGACGTGGTCGATGCGGTAGGCATCGAAGTACTGCGACATCTTGCGGAAGCGCTTTACCCACCACTTGCAGCCGTCGGCGAGCATCACGTCCCAGTTGTAGGTTGGGAAGCCCCAGTTCTGGCCGTTGGTCGAGAAGGCATCGGGCGGAGCGCCAGCCTGGCCGTTGAGGTTGAAGTATTTGGGTTCTACCCAAGCCTCAACGCTGTCGCGGCTGATGCCGATGGGGATGTCGCCCTTGAGAATGACGTGTTTGCTTTGGGCATACTTGTGTGCACTGCGCATCTGTCTGTCAAGATAGTACTGCACAAAGTACCACAGGCTCACCTCCTTGTAGGCCTTGGTGCGGGGATTGGTCAATGCAGTACGTTCCTCGTCGGTGAAGATGTGGTTAGAGGGCCACTTGGAGAAGGATGCCGTGCCATACAGGTCGCGATAGTGGCAGAAGGCGGCGTAGGGCACCAGCCAATCCTGGTTAGCCGTGAAGAATGCCTTGAACTCGTCGCTCTTGAGCACTTGGGCGCCTTCCTGCTCAAAGAGCAGCTTCATGTATTCGCGCTTGGCGTTGTTCACGCGTTCGTAGTCGATTTGGGGCAGGGCATTCAGCTCCTTGCGCAGTTTCTCGAACTCGGCGGCACGTTTCTTGTCGTCGAGTTTGGGCAGCTGACGCAAGTCCATGTACTGGGGATGCAGAGCATAGATGCTGATGCTGTTGTAAGGATAACTGTCGCTCCAGGTGTGGGTGATGGTGGTGTCGTTGATGGGAAGCACCTGCAGCGCGCGTTGTCCTGTGCTTGCCACCCAGTCCACCATGAGTTTGAGGTCGCCAAAGTCGCCCACGCCAAAGCTTCCCTCGCTGCGCAGCGAGAAGATAGGCACCACGGTGCCTGCGAGCTTGACAGGATACAATGGGAAATAGGCCTGTTGCAGCTCATAGATGATGTGCTCACCCTCCTTGAGGACGGGCAGCAGGACGGTTCGGTTGTCGCCAGTCTCCCAGATGACAGATTTGCCCTTGCCTCCCATGATGACAAACTTGAACTCGACAAACGCTTTCTTGAATGCGGCGCCATCAAGCGAGATGACCCACTCGTTGTGGTTGTGCTCGGTCATCTTGAGAGCCTTGGCCTCGTCCCAGTCGCCCAGGGTGGGCTCGTTGCCCACGACGCCCAGCGTCTCGCCCGTGCGCAGCTGTGGTGCGCGCACCTTGAGTTGCACGATGGTGGGGTATTTGCATTTGGCCATGGCTTGGTGCTTGCGCAGCGCCACACAGTCGGTAAATGCCGAACTGTACAGGTAGCTGTCGTCGGGCATGTCATTCCAGTGGTCGTAGGTGATGTAGCGGTTGGCTTTGGTGGCGTTGAGGTCAAGACGGTGAGGGATGACCTTCCACTCGTGGCGGTGCTCCTTGCCGTCGCGCTCTACACTGTAAAAGTAATCGATCTGGCCAGCCTTGGCAGGCAGGTCGATGTCACACTTCCACGACTTGTCGGTCGCGGGCTTCATGGTGTGTCGTGCCACCTTGTCGCCATCGGCAGGGTTCACGATATTGAGTACCAGGGTTTCACCATAGACGGTGCTGTACTCGACGTTAAATCTTACTTTCATGATATATCAAGTGTTTAGTCTTTTATTTATTGTGTTTTTTGTCCTCGATGATAAACACGCACACAGCGCCCACGATGAGCAGGATGCCTGCCAGCAGGAGCATGTTGCCCTGAACGCTACCCATGGCTGCCAGCAGCACGCCACCCAGAGCGGCGGCGACAATCTGCGGGATGCAGATGGTGCAGTTGAACAGACCCAGAGCGGTACCCATGCGGCTGCTGCCCTCAAAGGCGTTGGTCACCATGGTGAACGGCATGGCCAGCATAGCGGCCCAAGCGAAACCGATCAGGAAGTAGGGCACAAACAGCATGTACTGGTTGTGAATGTAGGGAACCATGGCAAAGCCGATACCGCCGATGACAAGACTCAAGGCATAGGCCACCTTGATGTTCTTGAACTGCGGCAGAACAACGGCCCACAGCACACTGCCGATAGCCTGTACGGCAAACAGGATGCCTACCCAGTTGCCAGCCAGCTGATAACCCTCGCTAGAGGCGTCGGTGGTGCCCCAAACGGTGTCGGCGATGGTGCCGTTGGTGTAGGTCCACATGTACATGAATGCTGCCCAGCAGAAGAACTGTACCAGGCCCACTTCAAAGAATACCTTGTAAGCGTGCTTCTTTTGGGCCGGGCTCATCTCGTTAGAGGCTTGTTCGCCTTGTCCCTCGGCATTGGCGGCAGCGTTAAATTCGGCCATCTGTTGCGGGGTGTACTCCTTCACATGGCTGATGGTGTAGATAACACACAGGATGAGGATGGCAGCGCCCACATAGAAGGACCACTTCACGCTGTCGGGAACGACACCCTCGGGTGCCACGTTGGCGATGCCGATGGCGGTGAACAGGAAGGGGAAGATGTATCCCACCAGTGAACCAGCGTTGCACAGGAATGACTGGATAGAGTAGGCTTTGGCTTTCTGCTTCTCGTTGACCATGTCGCCCACCATCATCTTGAAGGGCTGCATGGCCATATTGATGCTCGTGTCAAGGAACATCAGGGCAATCAGGCCAAAGGTCATTGCGCCGGCGATGGTCAAGCCGAATGATCCGGCATTGGGCAGCAGGCACATCACGATGATGGCAGCGAGGGCACCAATCAGCAGATAGGGGATGCGGCGGCCCCAGCGGCCCAGCCACGTCTTGTCGCTGAAGTAGCCCACCAGCGGCTGTACCACCATACCCATCAACGGTGGCAGAATCCAGAAATAACTTAGGTTGTGGGGGTCGGCACCCAGTGTCGCAAAGATGCGGCTGATGTTGGCGCTCTGCAGGGCATAGGCAATCTGCACCCCAAAGAAACCAAAGCTGATGTTCCACAGCTGGTTGAATTTCAAATCCGGTTTTGTCTTCATCATAGTCTTTGATATTTTATTAGTGTTAAGTGATAATTTCGATTAGGATTAGTTAAAACTCCTACAAAAATAACACTTTGTCGGTCAAAATTATTATAAATAATGTGCGACACCCCTAAAAAAATAATGCAACCGATTGCATAAATCGACTATGTTTGGCAGTATGGCGGGAATTATGTAACTTTGCGGCCGCAAGAACAAAAATAAAACAGATAGATAACTATGTCATTACAATGTGGTATTGTAGGGTTGCCCAATGTGGGCAAATCGACCCTGTTTAACTGCCTGTCGAGTGCCCGTGCGCAGTCGGCCAACTTTCCTTTCTGCACTATCGAGCCCAATGTGGGTGTGATTACCGTACCCGACGAGCGCCTTAATGAGCTCGCCAAGCTGGTGAATCCTGCCCGCATCGTGCCCACAACCGTCGAGATTGTGGACATCGCCGGTCTGGTAAAGGGTGCCAGCCGTGGCGAGGGCCTGGGTAACAAGTTCTTGGGTAACATCCGTGAGACCGATGCCATCATCCACGTGTTGCGTTGCTTTGACGACGATAACGTGACCCACGTGGACGGGAGCGTGGATCCCGTGCGCGATAAGGAAGTCATCGACCTGGAGCTGCAGCTGCGTGACCTGGAGACTATCGAGAGCCGCATCACCCGTATCCAGAAACAGGCTCAGACTGGCGGCGACCGCGAGGCCAAAGCTCAGTATGAGGTGCTGAAACGCTACAAGGACGCTCTGGAGCAGGGCCGTAGCGCCCGCACGGTGGAACTCGTCAACAAGGACGAGGAGAAGATTGCCCACGAGCTGTTCCTGTTGACCAATAAGCCGGTGCTGTATGTCTGCAACGTGGACGATAAGAGCGCCGTGAACGGTAACGCCTATGTGGATGCTGTGCGCGAGGCCGTCAAGGACGAAAATGCGCAGATACTGGTCGTAGCCGCTCAGACCGAGAGCGAAATCGCCGAGCTTGAGGACTATGAGGAGCGCCAGATGTTCCTGGCCGAGATTGGCCTGGAGGAGAGTGGTGTGAACCGCATCATCAAGGCGGCCTATGCCCTGCTGAACCTGGAGACCTTCCTTACTGCAGGCCCCAAGGAGGTGCGTGCATGGACCTATCGCCGTGGTAGCAAGGCACCGCAGTGCGCTGGTGTCATCCACACCGACTTTGAGCGTGGCTTTATCCGTGCCGAAATCATCAAGTATGAGGACTATATCCATTATGGCAGCGAGGCAGCTGTCAAGGAGGCTGGTAAGTTGCACATCGAGGGCAAGGACTACGTCATGCAAGACGGTGACATCGTTGTCTTCCGCTTTAATGTGTGATTTAGTTTCTATTTTCTAGTCCCTAGTCCCTAGTCCCTAGTTTCTAGTCCTTAGTTTTTAGTTGTTGATTCATGGCTAAGCGAGTACTTCTGGTCAATAAGTTTTATTATCCTCGTGGCGGCGATTGCATCGTCGTTATCAACACCGAGGCCCTGTTGCGTGAAGGCGGGGTCGAGGCCGAGGTTTTTGCCATGGAGTACCCCGAGAACCTCGCGTCGCGCTATAGCCGCATCTTCCCTGCCGAGGTGAGCTTCGGCGGTGGGGTGGGCAATCAGTTGCGTGCTCTGGGGCGCACGCTGGGGTGGGGTGATGTGCGCACACGTTTCGAGACCGTGCTCGACGAGTTCAATCCTGATGTCGTTCATCTGCACAACATCCACAGCTATCTCTCGCCCGTTTTGGGCGAGTTGGCCCACAAGCGCGGCATCCGCGTGGTGTGGACCTTGCACGACTACAAGCTGTTGTGCCCCCGCTATGACTGCCTGCTTGATGGCAAGCCCTGTGAACTGTGTTACAAGGGTGACAAACGCAATGTGCTGACTCACAGGTGCATGAAGGGATCGTTGCCCGCAAGTGCCGTGGCCTGGTTGGAGGCGAAGATTTGGAGCCGCAGGCGCTTGGAAAAGAATACCGACCTGTTTGTCTGCCCCAGTGAATTCATGGCTGCTCAGATGAAGTCCGGCGGCTTTGATGCATCACGCCTCAAGGTGCTCAACAATTTCCTTGACCCTGTCAAGTTCAAACTGTACCAGGACTTGGATAGTACCGCCCTGCGCGAGGACTACTACTGCTTTGTGGGGCGTTTGTCGCACGAGAAGGGCGTTGCCGACCTGCTTGAAGTGGCAGCCCGCCTGCCTTACCGGCTCAAAGTCGCCGGCGGCGGTCCGCTGGCCGATGAGCTGCGCGGCAAGTATGGCTCATGCGAGAATATCGAATTCCTGGGGATGCTAGACGCTCCCGGGGTGGCAAGGCTGCTGTCCAGGGCGCGAATGAGCGTCATCCCGTCGCAATGGTACGAGAACAACCCCTTGAGCGTGGTCGAATCGCTGTGTGCGGGCACTCCAGTTGCCGGATCGCAGATGGGTGGCATTCCCGAACTCATCGACAGTGAGAACGGTGTCACCTTCCAAGCATTTGACAAGGAGGCCATGGCCACGGCCATCACCATGTCGATGACCCGCCATTGGAACCATGCCGATATCGCGCGCCATGCGATGCAGCGTTTCAGTCCCGAGAGCCACTTGAGGGTGCTGATGAATGATATTTACGCTTTTTAATCTCTCCCTTTCGTTTTTTTATTACCTTTGCACAATATTTTACAAATATTGTAGTTAAAATATTGTAAGATCTTATTGACGATAGCAATGAAGAATGTGATTCAGGGCAGTCTGATTACGACTTTCAGGTGCAATGCGCAGTGTAACATGTGCAACAGCTGGAAATTCCAGACTCACCCGAGGGAAGAAATAGACGCCTCCTACTATGGGAAGCTGCCTGCGGGGTTGGGGATCAACATCACG
>JAEEGL014079772.1_pt1 | contig 10968 bp, 6 predicted proteins | sample 9134231 | NCBI WGS metagenome assembly JAEEGL01 (sample SAMN16246548, study PRJNA631951) | gut metagenome | biome: gut microbiome; feature: rumen; material: fiber-attached | host: Bos | place: Iran: Karaj | collected 2018-10 | reverse complement strand
TACAGCGGGCCATCCGTCGTTTCCTACTATCTGGAGGGCAGGAAAGCCAGCCGGCTGCCGATTCCGGCGTATCGTTGCATGGGAGCCGGGCAGGTGACCGTACTGATTGCCGTGGACCCGGGCGGAACCGTCCGGGAAGCCAAGGTGGACGACGCCGTGTCGTCAAAAGACAGGTGCCTGCGGGATTTCGCGGTCCGCGCCGCCCGCCTCTCCAAATTCTCCGCCAAGGCGGACGCCCCGCCCAAGCAGGCCGGGAATATCGTCTACGAATTCGTCGCCCAGTATTAAAGGGAACCTTCCCCCGGCATAGTGAAACGGCGGACTCTTTTTATGCGCACACGCATAAAAAAGGGTCCCTTCCTGGCAGGGACCCCGAAAAACCAATTATTAACCGTTAGTATCCAGGATATCGTTTAAGGTTAGGACTGCTTGATTGTTGTGTATCAAAGGTAGCCATTGGCCAGTTAATTTTTGTCGAATACCGTCCTGATTCGGTGTATTTTCGTATAAAAATCCAAAAAAAGTGTAATTTTGTACGGATTAATGTACAATATGCGCGTTTTTAGGTTCCTATCCGTCCTGATCGGGCTTATCAGCACCGTAGCCGCGGCCCAGCCGCCCTGTACGTTCACCCGCTTCGGCCGGGAGAACGGTTTTGCCGGAACGACCGTCGAAGACATGGCCCAGGACGGCCACGGAGAACTTTGGCTCGCCACCTGGGGCGGGCTGTACAGCTTTGACGGAAGGACCTTCCAGAACTACCGTACCGACCTGCCGGACGACCGGGACAATCCGCGCAGCAACCGTTTCGTGGAAGTCCGGATCCTCCCGGACGGAACGCGGCTCGTCGTCTCCTATGACGACCGGCTCTACCGCTTCAATCCGTCCACCCGCGTGCTGGACCCCGTGGACAGCCAAGGCTACGCCATCCAGCGGATCTTCCTCCCGGAAGACGGGAACTGCTATTACCTGACCAACAGCAACGAAGTGCTGGACCAAAACTTCCGTCCCCTTTTCAGCGTGAGCCGCGAGGCCACCGTACACGGTGTCGAGTGCGCCCCCGGCGAGGAGCCCTGGATCCTGACCGAGCGGGGCATCTACCGCTTCGCGGGAACCAAGATCTCCGAAAAACCCGCTTTCTGCGCCACCCTGACCGACAGCACCCTCTACATCGGGTCCTCCGGGGAAATCCTGCGCTACCGGGACCAGCTGCTGACGTCCCTGCCCGCCGGCACTTCGGCGGACATCCGTTTCATCGTCCGGGTGCCGGGCACTCCGGAACTGCTCCTGGGCACCGACGACGGCATCGAGGTCCACCGGCCCGACGACGGCACCCACACGCGCCTGCCCTTTGACAACAGTTCCGTCGACCCCGGAACCCTGACCTGCCGGACCGACGGCCGGGGGAACATCTGGATCTATTCTTCGGCGGGATCGCTCTATTGGTACGACAAGCAGGCACACCGCCTCCTCCCCCTCGAAAGCCGGAACCTGCAGCAGGGCTGGAACTCAGAAAGCGGCATCACGACCGTCTTTCCCGACCGGCAGGGCAACCTGTGGATCGGATCGACCTGGGGCGGGCTGGAACGCGTCGTCCTCCAGCAGGACAACTTCAAGTTCCGCCCGATCGACGGCAGCGGCCTGATTTCCGCCGAGAACAACGTCCGCGCCCTGGCGCAGGACCGCTCCGGACGGATTTTCGCCGCCACGCGGGACGCCCGCCTGCACGCCTTCTCCGAATCGCTCCAGGAGCTGGCCTCCTGGGCTACGGGCGGCCCCGGCTACGCGGTCATCCCCGCCCACGACGGCCGGATCTGGGTCGGCACCAACGGCGCCGGCCTGCTGGAATTCTCCCCGCAGACGGCGGACGGACTCAATTTCAACATCGACCGCTACCCGCGCGACGAGCGCTTCTACGGCCCCAACAGCAACCAAATCTACTCCCTGCTTGAAGACAATGCCCACCGCCTCTGGATCGGCACCTTCGACGACGGCGTCGCATACGTGGACCTCGACGAACCGTACCGCCAGTTCGTCAGCAAACGCAACCGCCTGAGTTTCCCGACCGAACGGCGGAACCGCATGCGCTGCCTGTTCCTCGGGCCGGACGGGCGGCTGTATGCCGGCGGCCAGATGGGCCTTTTCACCTGCGAGCGGCCCGACAGCGAGCCGGAGGAACTGCACTTCGAACGCTTCGAGGCCACCCGGGACATCGACATCCAGCACATCCTGTTCACCCGGCGCGGAGAGTTGTATGCATCTTCCTACGGAGCGGGCCTGCTGCACTTCGAAGGAACATCCACCGACAGCGGCTACCGCGCGCTCACGACGGACGACGGCCTGCTGTCGGACTACGTCCTCTCCACCATCGAAGATGCCGCCGGAAACCTCTGGATCGCGACGCTGGGCGGCCTGAACCGCTATAATCCGGAGACGGAGAGCCTCATCGGCTTCCCCTACGACCGCATCCGGCACCCGATGCGTTTCAACGAAGGACAGCCCCTGCTCGCGCGCGACGGCAACCTGTATTTCAACACGACCGGCGGCATCCTCTATTTCAACCCGCAGGAAATCTCCAACAGCGATTTCGTCCCCGACCTGGTGGTCCAGGGCTTCTACGTCGCCGGTGTCCGGCAGGACGTCGACGGGGTCACCTCCCTGCGCATCCGGCCGACGGACGGGATCCGCGTGCAATTCGCCGCCGTGGACCTCTCGGCCCCCGAGCAGGTGCTCTATTCCTACAAACTGGAAGGCCGGGACAAGGACTGGATCCCGCTCGGCCACCAGGCCACCGTCAGCATCCCCCCGCTGCGTCCGGGACGCTACGAGCTGCACCTGCGCTCCACCAACGGCGACGGCCTCGCGGTGGACAACGGCCGCACCTTCACCCTGCTCGTGCGCCGGGCCTTCATCCGCTCGCGCTGGGACGTGCTCATGCTCCTGCTGGGCGCCGCTCTCCTCGTTTTCCTGCTGACCCGCAAATGGAAGAAGGAACCGCCCGCAGCAGCCGGAGCAGACACCCCGGCGGACCCGCGCCTGCGGGAGCTGCACGGCGACGACCTTCGCTTCGCGGAAGAGTACATCGCCTTCCTGGAGTCCCGCATCGACGATGGCACGCTGGACGTCGGGCAGATGTGCGATGCGATGAACGTCAGCCGCTCGGTGCTCTTCGAGCGCTGCCGGACCCTGCTGGGCACGACGCCAGCCACCTTCCTGCGCCGCCTGCGGCTGGAACGCGCGAAACAGCTCATCCGCGAAGGCGGCCGGACGATGGCCGAAATCTCCTATGCGACGGGATTCAACGACCCCCACTACTTCAGCAAGATCTTCAAGAAGGAATACGGCATCACGCCCACCGAGTTCCGCGACGAGGGGAAAGAGACGGAAAGTGCGCAATAGTCTTGGATTCTTGTGAAGAATCTCTTATTTTTGTTCACGTTAAGTGAGTAGTTATGCCTGAAAGAAGATTACTGCTAGGCGATGAAGCCATAGCATTGGGTGCCTTGCACGCCGGTCTGTCCGGCGTCTATGCCTATCCGGGCACGCCTTCCACCGAAATCACCGAATTCATCCAGCAGAGCCCCCTGGCGCGCGGACGCGGGGTGCGCAGCCGCTGGTGCACCAATGAGAAGACGGCGATGGAAGCGGCCTTGGGAATGTCCTTCGCCGGCCGGCGCGCCCTCGTGTGCATGAAACACGTGGGAATGAACGTCTGCGCCGACGCCTTCATCAACGCCGGCGTCACCGGCGTGAACGGCGGCCTGGTCGTGCTGGCCGCCGACGACCCTTCGATGCATTCCTCCCAGAACGAACAGGACTCCCGTTTCTACGGCAAGTTCGCCCTGGTCCCCATCCTGGAGCCCTCCACCCAGCAGGAAGCCTTCGACCTGATGGCCTATGCGTTCGAACTGTCGGAGGAACTCCGGCTCCCCGTGCTGATGCGCACCGTCACCCGCCTGGCGCATTCCCGCGCCGCCGTGGAAGTGGGCGAGCCTCAGCCGCAGCGCGTGCTGCCCCCCGCCAGCGAGCGGACCCGCTGGGTGCTCCTGCCGGGCAACGCCCGCCGCCAGTACGCCGCCCTCGTGGACAAGCAGCCCGACCTCGTCCGACGGGCAGATGAGTCCCGCTTCAACGCGCTGGAGCCCGGCGAGGAAGGCGGACTGGGCGTGATTGCCGCCGGCACCGGCTGGAACTACGTCCGGGAAGCCGCCCCGCAGGGCGTTTCCGTCCTGAAACTGACACAATACCCCCTTCCCGCCGCACGCATCCGGGAACTCGCCGCACACTGCAGCCGCATCCTCGTCGTCGAGGACGGCCAGCCCTTCGTGGAAGAGCAGGTCCGCGGACTGCTCGGCGCGGACTATCCGGTGGGCGGACGCCTGGACGGGCAGCTCCCGCGCACGGGAGAGCTCAATCCCGACAACGTGGCGGCCGCCTTCGGCATCACCAACGCGGGTCCCTTCGGCCCCGCCAGGCTGCTCGCCCCCCGTCCCCCGCAGCTCTGCCAGGGATGCGGCCACCGCGACGTGTACACCGCCCTGAACAAGGTAGCCGCCGAGTATCCCGGCGCGCGCATCTTCGGCGACATCGGCTGCTATACCCTCGGCGCCCTGCCCCCCTTCCGCGCCATCGACAGCTGCGTGGACATGGGCGCCTCCATCACGATGGCGAAAGGCGCCGCGGACGCGGGCATTCACCCCGCCATCGCCATCATCGGCGACTCCACCTTCACCCATTCCGGGATGACGGGCCTGCTGGACGCCGTGAACGACAGCTCCCCCATCACCGTCATCATCAGCGACAACCTCACCACGGCGATGACGGGCGGCCAGGACTCCGCCGGCACGCACAAGTTCGAGGCGATCTGCCTGGCCCTGGGCGTCGAGCGGGAGCACCTCCACGTCGTCGTCCCACTCCCCAAGAACATGGAAGAAATCACCCGCATCCTGCGGGAAGAAATTGAATATCAAGGTGTTTCGGTGATCATACCGCAACGCGAATGCATGCAGACGCTCGGCCGCAAGCTGCGCGCAAAAAAACAGGCGCAATGAGCAAGATAGACATCAAACTCTCCGGCGTGGGAGGACAGGGTATCCTCTCCATCGCCACCGTCCTCGGCCAGGCCGCCACCGCGGCCGGCGTCAACCTGAAACAGGCCGAAGTGCACGGGATGAGCCAGCGCGGCGGCGACGTCCAAAGCGACCTGCGGCTCTCCACCGAGCCGGTCTTCAGCGACCAGATCCCCCTCGGCGGCGCCGACCTCATCCTTTCGATGGAGCCGATGGAAGCCCTGCGCTACCTGCCCTGGCTGTCGGAAACCGGCGTGGTTGTCACCTCGTCCCGGCCCCTGGTGAACATCCCCGACTATCCCGACGAGGCGGCCCTGCTCGCCGAACTCGACGCCCTGCCCCGCGTGGTCCGGCTCGACATCGAAGAACTCGCCCGCGAACTGCAGAGCCCCCGCAGCGCCAACATGATCCTGCTCGGGATGGCCGCCCCCTACATCCCCCTCCTGTCGGCGGAACAGCTGCGCGCCGCGCTCGAAAGCGTATTCGGGCGCAAGGGCCCGGACGTGGTCCAGGCCAACCTGCGCGCCTTCGAGGCCGGACTCGGCCACGCCCTGAAAACCGTTAGTAAGTAGTGTAATATGATCTGGAACCCCACCAAGGAATGCATGAGCCGCGACCAGATGCGCGAGCTCCAGGGCAAACGTCTCCACAAGATCGTGGAATACGTTTACCACAACGTTCCCTTCTACCGCAACAAGCTCCAGGAAATGGACCTGACCCCCGCGGACATCCGCAGCATCGACGACATCGTCAAGCTGCCCTTCACCACCAAGAAGGACCTGCGGGACAACTATCCCTTCGGCCTCCAGGCCGCTCCGCAGAGCGAAATCATCCGCATCCACGCCTCGTCCGGCACCACCGGCAACCCCACCATCGTGGGCTACACCCGCAAGGACATCAGCATCTGGAGCGAATGCATGGCGCGCAGCCTCAGTTCGTACGGCGTAGGCCGCGACGACATCTTCTCCGTCTCGTACGGCTACGGCCTGTTCACGGGCGGCCTGGGCGCCCACAACGGCGTGGAGATGGTGGGCGCGTCCGTCGTACCCGCCTCCACCGGCAACACCGAGAAGCACGCCCGCCTGATCCGCGACCTGGGCATCACCGGCATCGCCTGCACCCCGTCCTACGCCCTCTATCTGGCCGAGACGATGGACCGCCTGGGCATCACCAAAGACCAGATCCACCTGCGGGTCGGCGCATTCGGCGCCGAACCCTGGACGGAAAACATGCGCACCGAGATCCAGGAACGCCTGGGCCTGAAGGGCTTCAATCTTTACGGCCTGAGCGAGATCATGGGACCGAGCGTCAGCTATGAGTGCGAGTGCCAGGACGGCTCCCACATCAACGAGGACCACTTCTTCCCGGAGATCATCGACCCGGTCACCCTCGAACCCCTGCCCGCCGGCCAGACGGGCGAGCTGGTGTTCACCACCCTCACCAAGGAAGGCATGCCCGTGCTGCGCTACCGCACGCGCGACCTCTGTTCCCTGCTGCCCGGCGAATGCCCCTGCGGGCGCACCAACGTCCGGATGTCCGCCATCCACGGACGCAGCGACGACATGCTCATCATCCGCGGCATCAACGTCTTCCCTTCGCAGGTGGAGAGCGTGGTGCTCACGATGAAGGAGTTCGCTCCCGTCTACATGCTCATCGTGGACCGCATCAACAACCTCGACACCCTGATGGTGCAGGTCGAACTGCGCCAGGAGTACTTCACCGCCACCCTCGACTCGCCCGTGGCCATCGCCGAACTGGAGAAACAGCTGGCGGCCAAGCTGCGCAGCGTGCTGAGCATCAGCGCCAAGGTACAGATCAAGGCCCCCGGCACCATCGAGCGCAGCCAGGGCAAGAGCGCCCACGTCATCGACAAACGCAAACTGTATTGACCCTCAACACCGAAACTTATGACCATCAGCCAATTATCCATCTTCATCGAGAACCGGACCGGCACCCTGCTCAAGGTGCTGGACCTGATGAAGCAGTCGAAGATCCAGATGATCGCCTGCACCATCGCGGAAACCGCCGAATACGGCATCTTCCGCATCATCTGCAGTGAGCCGCAGCGCGCCTGCACCGAACTCAAGCAGGCCGGGCTGGCCGTCGCCATCTCGGATGTGTTCGCCCTCGAACTGGACAACCAGCCCGGCGGAGCCGCGAACGTCGTGCGCTTCCTGGGCGATGCCGGGGTGGACATCACCTACATGTATGCTTTCCTGCTGGGAGGCCGGGGAATCCTGGTCTTCCGCACGGACGAGGCGGACCTGGCCCGCAAGGTCATTGCGGACAACAAGCTGCCCTACATTACGGAAACGGAACTGGCCGGATAACGTACGGTGAAGCAGGCGCCGCCCAGGGTGAAGGACCTGGAGTAGGAGATGGAGGCGCCGCAACGTTCCAGGATGCTCCGGCTGATGGCGAGGCCCAGGCCGGAGCCGCCGTTTTTGGTGGTGAAGTTCGGCGTGAACAGCCGTTCGACATTCTCTTCGGACACGCCCGGGCCGTTGTCTTCCACGACGATGTCCCAGAAGCCGTCCTCCACCGACTTTCGCAGCGACACGACGATGTGTCCGTCCGGCGCGTCGCCGATGGCCTGCACGGCGTTCCCGAGCAAGTTCACGAACACGCGGGTAAGCTGCGGCTTGGGCCCTTCCACGACGACGTCGGACAGGCCCAGGTAGTCAAAGCGGATATTATCCTTGTTGTCGAACATCGAAATCTCTTCGCGGAGCAGCTTGTCCAGTTCGATCCGGGTGGGCTCCTCGGTATAGAGCTTGGCGAAGGTGGAGAATTCGTTCGCCGTTTCGGTCAGGATATTGATATGGTCGAGGATCACGCCGCTGGCCTCCTCGAAACGGGCCTGCCAGGCCGGATCGCCCTTTTCCTTGAGGCGGATCACCCGCTGCAGCTGGAGTTTCATCGGGGTGAGCGGGTTCTTGATCTCGTGCGCCACCTGGCGCGCCATGCCGCTCCAGGCCTTGTCGCGCTCCGCCTGAGCCAGCTTGCGGGAGCTCTCGGACAGCTCGGTGACCATCCGGTTGTAGGCCTGCACGATGGAGGAAATCTCGTCGTCCCGGTCGTAGTGGATGTATTCCAGCGACCCGAGGTCGGCGCTGGCCATCTTGGAACTCATCTCGCTCAGCGGCTTGAACATCCTGTCCACGATGCGGGACACCATGAACAGCGCCATCAGCAGGAACAGCAGGAACAGCGAGATGATCGTCAGCGAGTGCATCACGGCATCCTCCTCGAAGTCGAAGGTCTCCTCGTTGTACGGAGAGCAGAGGATGGCCAGGAGCTGGCCGTTCGCGTCGAACAGCGGGGCGTACATGCTGTAGAAGCGCTGCATGCCCAGGCGCTCCGGCTGGATGAAATGGCGGCGGTTGCGGTAGATGATGTTGTAGTAGGCCGTCCCGTCGATGCGGTTCGTGGCCATGCGCTGGTCGAACACCATCGAGGTCGTGCTCATCATCAGGCGGCCGTCCGGGGTGTAGAGCGTGATGTCGGAGCCGGTGTCGCCGCCCACGCGGTCGATCAGGCTGCGCAGCGACGCCCAGTCCATCGGCTCGCCGGGCGGCATCCCCTGCAGGCCGGCGTTCATCATCGTGACGATGGATCCGATCTTGTCCGACATCACCGTGCGGCGGTTGCTGTCATTGCGCGAATAGACGAACAGCACGCTGATCAGCGCCATCGCCAGCAGGGTGAGGATCAGGGATACCAGCAGCACGCCCGTGATCCTGCGCCGGAAGTAGGACTGCCGGAAGACCGCCTGCCTGGGCTTGCGGAGCGCCGCGAGCGACAGCACCAGGAAGGTCAGCAGGCCCACCAGGATGCCCGCCACGAGGTAGGAGAGCACGCTCACGCGGGCGCGGGAGATGACCACGGCCTCGCCGTCGCCCACCACATAGCAGAAATGGGTGAAGCCCTCCTGCCGGAGGCGGTTGCTGCGGGAGCCGAACAGCTGGACGTACAGGTCGTCCTCCACACGCGTGGGATAGGGATACTGCCCCCGCCAGGCCTTCAGGTCACGCCCGGAATAGCGGGCGTAGGAATAGCCGGAAGGCAGGACGACCTGCCCCGGCGAGGTAATGCCGAAAATGCCGGCGTAGCCCCGGCCGCCGCGGGTTTCCAGCGGCTCCAGGCGCACCAGCAGGCGCGACACCTCCCCCTGTTCGTCCAGGTAGAAGAAAACGCCCACGTAATAGGGCCGGCCGCTCTCGCTGCGGACGTACAGGAAATGGGAATTGTCGGAGATCGGCACGCCGTCGGCGATGGCGGCGTTGAACTCCGCGGCCGCATTGCGCGTATTGTTGAACTGGTTGAACACCCGCACGGACACCAGGTATTCCCGGTCGCCGCCGGCGAAGTAATAGTCGGAGATCCGGCTCTGGATGGACTGCTCCGTGCCCTGGAAATGCGACAGCGCCGACAGGATCATATCATCGGCAATCTGCGTCTCGATGCCCCGCAGGCGCAGCTCCATCGTGATGTCCCGGTCGAAGGAAAGCCGGTTCGCAAGCAGTTCGAGGCGGTCCTGCTCCTTGCGGAAGCCCAGCACGCCGGCCGTCACGACCAGGTACACCGCCACCAGGATGGAATAGATCACGCGGCCCGTCAGCGAGAAGGAGTCGAAGGGACGCCCGGTCCTTTCCGACACGAGCGGACCCGCCAGCTGCAGCAGGAGCGGCACGCTGAGCAGCATCGTGATGAAAGACAGGTACACCACGATGCAGAAAGGCGAGAGCTGCGCGAGTTTGTAGATTTCCAGCGAGAAGCCGGAATTGAGCGCGATGCTGCGCAGCGCCGCCTGCGAATAGGCCAGGATGGCCAGCACGGCGGCCGCGACGCTCCACCCGACGATGCGGCGCCTGCGCGGCGAATCCGTCCAGGCCCGGATGTCGGCGCGGACCATATAGGCGCAGCCCGCGATCATCAGGATGGCGATGTTGATCAGGATGACCGCGCCCAGCGAGTACAGCACCTCGCCGCCGGCATAGAGCATCGGCGAGAAGATCAGTACCCGGCTCCGGGCGTATTTCCCCCAGAAATACAGTCCCGCCATGACCGCCAGGATGCCGGCCGACACGAAGTGGAAGCGGCTCCTGGAACGCTCCGCCGACAGGTACAGGAGGAAGGCGGCCAGGACCAGGAAGAGCGCCAGCCAGAGCAGCGGGGAGGCGTCCCGGCTCATCGTCAGCGTCTCGCACAGGACCTTGAACTGCGGCCGTCCCTGCACCGTCACGGCGGTTCCGCCGCCGGTGGTCAGCGGGCGGATGGAATACCGGCGGGACAGGCGCAGCCGCGGGTTCACCCGGGATGCCCCGCCCATCGGCAGGTCGTCCATCACCTCCACGCCGGCGATCACGCGCACGGCGGCGTCGCCGTACGACTTCAACAGGTACCAGTGCGTGCCCATGCACACGAAACTGACGGAGTCTTCCGCCTGCAGCAGCGGGGATTCCGCGCCCACGCGGGGATCCGCCAGGAAAGGTACGTAAACGCGCTGGTTGATGTTGTCGTTCGCGATCGGGAAGGCGTGGCTCCAGGACTGGAGCGTATCCCGGCAGTAGCGGTAAACCACCATGTCGCGGGGAAGCCCATCCAGCGTCATCCACTGGGCGGGATCCTGCGCGAGCGCCTGCCCGGCATAGGTATCCAGCAGGGCCATGCGGCGGTTCAGCACGCGTTCCACGCGCCGGGCCGCCCCGGTGGTGTCCCCGGACGGCTGCGACACCCGGAACGAGGAGATGAACAGCACCGCGCCGACGACGAAAAGCGCCGCGGCGATCCATTCCCTGATGTTCTTGCCCAGTTTCATTCGTGATGGTAGGGCTCACCGCGCAGGATGGTGAAGGCCCGGTATAGTTGTTCTGCAAAAATCGTTCTCACAAGCTGG
>JAEEGL013814169.1_pt1 | contig 10968 bp, 10 predicted proteins | sample 9134231 | NCBI WGS metagenome assembly JAEEGL01 (sample SAMN16246548, study PRJNA631951) | gut metagenome | biome: gut microbiome; feature: rumen; material: fiber-attached | host: Bos | place: Iran: Karaj | collected 2018-10 | reverse complement strand
ATGAAGCGCAGGCAAAGCCCCGGCAGGAAGGCGAACTCGTACCCTGTACCGCTGCTTTCCAGGGGCCGTCCGCCCAGCCCCTCACAGGCTTTCCGAAAGGCGGCGATCCGGGCGCCATAGGTCCCGGCCAGCCGATTCACGCAGCGGCCGTGGAAGGGCTTGTCATATACCTCGCCCCAGGGCATCTGGGCGTATGTGACGAACTCCCGGAAGGGACCGCACCGCCGGCCCTCCAGCAGATGCCGCATAAACAGCACCCGATCCTTGTCCCGCCAGCCCTCGTCGTCGAAATCCGGCCACGAGACGGTCTTTTTCTCCCCCAGCACGGTAAACGTGAAGCGCCCGTCGGCAAAGGGAACGCCGGTGCGCTCCGCCATCTCCGCGGGATCGGCGGCATGAAAGAGGGCCGAGTAATGATTCAGCGGCTGCTCGATCAGATTGTTGGGATTATAAGGCGGCGTACGGTCCATCAGCCTACCTCCACAGAGGGGAAGAGATTGGCGTTGGTATGGGGCAGGAAGCACGCGGAGATGAACTGGTCCATATACCCCGGCTCGTTGGACAGCTCCACATACATCATGTTGGCTCCCAGCTCCCGGACCTTCAGCTCGGCGGTGCGGCTCATGACCATGGCGTAGGCGCCGGCCAGGGAGGAGTTGCCGATATAGGAGAAGCGGCTCCGGTCCACGTCGGGCAGCATACCGATGGCGACGGCGTTGTCAAAGTCGATGCCGCCGCCGATGCCGCCGGCGATGATGATGTCCTCCAGCTCGTCCACCGTCAGTCCCGCCTGCTCCAGCAGCAGAAGGATGGCGGAGAAGATGGCTCCCTTGGCCCGGATGAAGTTGTCCAGGTCCACCTCGTTGAGAGAGATCTCCCGGCCGTCGGCGGATTCCTCGGGGAAGGCCACCACATAGCGGGCCATGCCGTGCTCGTCCCGGAGGATGCGCCGGCCCTCCCGGGCGTACTTGCCCCGGGCGTCGATGATGCCGTCCCGGAAAAGGTTGGCCACCGCGTCCAGCAGTCCGGAGCCGCAGAGACCGGCGGGCTTTTGTCCCTTTTTGCCGATGATGTCCAGCGTGGGCTCCAGGGTCTCCCTGTCGATGGAAATGGCCTGGATGGCGCCGTTGGTGGCCCGCATGCCGCAGGAGATGTCGCCGCCCTCAAAGGCGGGGCCGGCGGAGCAGGCGCAGCACATCATGTACTCGTTGTTGCCCAGCACCAGCTCGCCGTTGGTGCCCAGATCGATGAACAGGGAAAGGGATTCCCGTGTCCAGAGCCCGGTGGCCAGCACGCCGGCGGTGATGTCGCCGCCCACATAGCTGCCCACATTGGGGGCCAGGATCAAGCCCGCGGCCCGGTTCAGACCGGGGATCACATCAGCGGCCCGGATCTGCTTGCAGCGGAAGAAGGAGGGGACGAAGGGCTCCATCCGCACGGGATCGGCGTAAAGCCCCAGCAGCAGGTGGGACATGGTGGTGTTTCCCGCGACGGCGATGCGGTAGATCCGCTCCTGAGAGAGCCCGGCCTCCCGGCACAGGGTGCCGATCAGCGGCACCAGGGTCTCGTCGACGATCGCCTTCCGCAGCCTCTCGGAGCCTCCGGGCCGGCAGGACTCGATGATCCGGTTGATGACGTCCGCTCCGTAACGGATCTGTCCGTTGCCGGCGGATACCCGGGCCAGGAGCGCGCCGGTCTCCGCGTCGGCCAGGGTGCCGGTGACGGTGGTGGTGCCGATGTCCACCGCCAGCACGCAGATCGGGTCTGTGTCGGCGCCGGGCAGCACGTCCAGCACCTTGGCGCCGTAATCCCGGCCCTCCACCACGGCCCGGACGGTAAAATCGTTCTCCCGGAGCCGATGGGCCAGCTTTTTCAGCACCTGGAAGGAGAGGTTGACCTTTTCCGCTCCCAGCGCCGCCGCGACGGCCCGTTCCAGCCGCTCGTTGTCGGGCATCGTATCATCCAGGGTGGGGGGGTCCATCCGGACCACCAGACTGCGGACGGACGGGTTGCCGGACACGCCGGCCGCTTCCAGCCGGGCCTGGACCTCGTCAAAGGCGTGGAGCACGGCGGGGTCGTTCAGATCGGCGGTGCGGATGCCGCTGCGGAAGGCGGAGGCGGATTCGGGGACCTCCACCACCGCGTCGCCGGAAACGGTGCTGCCGCAGGCCAGCCGCCAGCCCTGTTCCGCCTCGCTCTCGGTGATGTGGCGGGTGGCGGGGGAGTCGGTGACGCCTTCGATCAGCCGGAGACGGCATTTGCCGCAGGTGCCGTTGCCGGAGCAGGGGGCGTCGATGGCGACGCCGGCCTTCCGGGCCAGATCCAGAAGATTGTCGCCGTCGTCGGCAGGCGTTACGACCTGCCCGCCGGTCTCAAAACGAAAGGTGATGTTCGGCATAATGACCTCCCGATCAGAAATTCATTTTATCCAGCGCGGCGTAAAGCGTTTTACGGAATGCGTTGTCGGCGGGTAGCTCGGCGGTGGATCGGCCTTCGCCGTCGTACTCGAAAATATCCTCGTCCTGGGGCAGGACGGCGGCCAGCTCCATGCCGTGGGCGGCCACCTCTTCCAGCACGCCCGCGGGGGCCACGCCGCCGGGGGCCCGGTTGATGAAGAGCTTGATCTCCTTGGCGCCCAGATTCAGATTTTTCACCAGCTCGAAGATCCGGCCGGCGGCCTGTACGCCCCGACGGGAGCAGTCGCTCACCAGGATCACGGTATCCACCCGGGGAAGGATGCCCCGACTGATGTGCTCCATGCCGGCCTCGTTGTCCACCACCACATAGCGGTAGTTGGAGGAGTAGCGGGCCACCTGGGTGCTCAGCAGGCCGTTGACGAAGCAGTAGCAGCCCTGGCCCTGGGTCCGGCCCATGACCAGCAGGTCAAAATCGTCGCTCTCCACCAGAGCCTCGGCGAATTTCATCTCCGCGTAATCCTGCTTGGTGACGCCGGCGGGGATCTTGTTGTTGGGGTTGAGCTCCGCGTGAGCCATTTCCTCCCGGATATCGCCCAGGGTGGACTCCACTTTCACGCCCAGCACTTCGTTCAGATTGGAGTTGGCGTCAGCGTCCACGGCCAGCACCGCGCCCTTCTTCTTGGCGCACAGGTACTGGATGAGCATGCCGGTGACGGTGGTTTTTCCTACGCCGCCCTTTCCGGCCAGCGCGATGGTTTGGGTCATGTTCGTATTCTCCTTCTTATTCCGCTTCGGTCAGCGTATAAACGGTGGTCATCCCGGCCACGGTCACATGGAACCGGACGCCGCCGGGCATGTCCTCCCGGATGATCTGACTGGCTTTCGGCTCTTTGCGCCGGATCCAGGCGTCCGGATCGGAGATCTCCTCCTCCTGGATGAAGATGTCCCGCATCTGGTTGTTGCTGCAGCTGTTTTTGATGTCCTTGATGATTTCGTAGATCATGCCACATCCGTGGCGATGACCACCGTGCCGCCGGTGAGATCTACATGGGAGATGGCGCCTTCGATGACGCGCTCTTCCCCCAGAATATCCCGAAGCACGATCTTTCGGCCGTCCACGCTGATCTCAGCCACATAGCGGGCGGCGACTTTATCCTCCTCCATGGAGTTCAGATACGCGGTGGAAAGACACATACAGCGGTTCCTCCTTCGTATATGGGTCCGGTCTGCCGGATCTCCGACCGTTTTGGATTTACCTTTCTACTATAGCATACGCGGCCTGAGAATGCACGGATTTTTGATGGCTTTTCGTCAAAAAACAGAATTTCTTCCGGGCCTTGTCCGACAGCCATGCAGGAGAGACTGGCAAAATGACAAATAATCTCACAAAAATATATGCAAAACGCTGAAATCACGATCCATATCCCCCCGGGGAGGCTTGTGCCGCGCCGGCGTCGATGATACCATGGGAACACAACAGGGGTGTTGCACAGTCTGCGGGTTCAGGCCCCCGCGGGCCATCCTTCCGAAACAGGTTCTTCTCCTTTATCAGACCGGGCTCTCTGCCAAAGGCAGGGAGCCTTCGTCTGTTGACAGCGACAGCCGCGTCGGTGTTCACCGATGCGGCTGTCGCGTGAAAAGGAACGCGTTACTCCGCCAGGAAGGTCTCCAGAGCCTTGCTCAAAACCTCGTTGCCCTGATCGAAGAAGCGGACGGCCTCCATGATCTGCTCGTAGGAGGCCTCATGCCCGGAGGCTCTGACCTCGCCGGCCAGACCCTCCAGCTCCCGGGTGTGGGAGGCGTTGTGCCCGGCCATGTATTTCATCAGCGCCACCAGCTCTTCCACCGGCTTGCCGGCGCCGTGATCGTGGTGGTGATGGCTGTGCTCATGGTCATGATCGTGATGGGCCGCGTCCTCCTCGGGATGGGAGTGGGTATGACCCGCCTCGCCGTTGTGGACATGGGGATGGGAGTGGGAATAGGTGTGGCTGTGCTCATGCTGATGCTCGTGCTCCGCCCCGCCGTCGTGTTCGTGGGGATGGGTGTGGGTATAGGTGTGCTGATGCTCGTGTTCGTGTTCTTCGCGGTGCTCGCTCATATCGATACCTCCGTAAGGCTTTTGTTGTCAAAACGCATTACGCCCGAAACACATCGTGGTTGAGGTGCCCTCCGCCGCCGCGCAGGCGGCGGAAAAAGGACGCAAAGAGATTGCTTTTTACACTTTTCAGCTTATTATACCATGACTCGATCAAAATTATAACCCCCCCGGGGGGTTGCTCCGGAGAAAAATTACAGATATAATCCACTCATACGGAAAATGGAAAGGAGCCGATCCCCATGTGCATGGTCTCTCTTTATAAAAACGAGAAGAAGCCGGAAAACCTCCTGATGGAAAACGTGTTCCGGGTGACGGACAAGGACGGTCAGATCCAGCTTACGGACATCATGGGCCGGGAGCTGACGCTCAGCGGGCGGATCCGCCTGGCCGATCTGAACAACAACTTCATCGTGGTGGAAGAGCGTCCGTGACCGCCGCCGAATACTACGACGCCACCCTTCCCCTGTGGGAGACGGAGGGGCACGACAACGCCCGGGCGCTGGCGGCGCTGGCGGCGGTGAACATCTCCGGCGCCTATGTGCTGGACGTGGGCTGCGGCACGGGAAACCTGTTTCCCTATCTGCTCCGTCAGGACAACAGCGAGATCCTGGGCATCGACGTATCCCCGGCCATGATCCGCGCGGCCCGGGAGAGATACGGCGCGGAGCCCCGGATCGAAGTCCGGAAGTGCGCCTTTGAGCAGCTGACCGCCGGCGGGTTTGACGCCGTCATTGCGTTCAACAGCTACCATCACTTTCTTTCCCCGGAGGCGTTTCTCCGCCGCGCTGCCTGGCTGCTGACGGACAACGGCAGGCTGACGGTGGCCTACGGTTACGGCCGGACGCACTTGAACAACATCGTCAAGCTGCTGCCTGCCGGCGTCGCCCGTGAGCTGGGTACCCTGCCGGAGGAGGTGTCGCTCTGGTCGGAGCGGTTCCGGATGGACTGCTATCTGGATTCCGACGACTTCCTGATCCTCTCGGGCGTGAAGCGGCAGACGGCATTGCAGACCCTGACGGATAAAAAGGCCCTGTGACCGGGTTCGGTCACAGGGCCTTTTTTTGCGGTTACAGCTCCTCGATCTGCCTGAGGATATCCTTCTCCCGCTCATAAAGCAGGATGCCCTTGTTGTGGGCGAAATACTCGTCGCTGCCGTAGATCTTGATAAAGGAGGTGCAGTGATAGTTCATCGTGAGCTCGGTAACAAAGATCAGCGTCTCCTGCCCGTCGGCGCCATAGGCGGCGTCAATAAAACGGAAGGCGTTGGCCAGATGCTCCCGTACCTGATCGGCGCGGCCCCGGAGCTCCCGGACCTGGCCGTTGAAGGCGCCGCGCATGGCGTCGAAGCCCGCGGTGGGGCTGGCGGCCTCGCAGGCCTGCTGGGTATAGCGCTCCAGGATGGAGATGAGCTGCTTTTGGGCGCGCTGTTCTTCCGCCGACAGGTTGGTCGCCAGGAGCCGCTTGGCCATCTGATCCTTTACGCGGCGGGTCTCCGCCTCGGCGGCCTTGGCGATGGGCTGGCGGCCCAGCGTGCTCTTGATGCCTTTGAGGTAGGCGAGGAGCCCCTGCATGAGAGCGTCCTCTTCCATGACCTTTGCGGCCTCGGTGCCCACGGCGTCGATCAGCAGCCCCAGTACGGTGAGCCTCTCGTCGAATTTGGCGGCTTTGGCCTTCTGGATCATATCCTCGCTCACGGCGCCCGCGAGGATCTGCTCAATCTGATAATCGCTGCGGTACTTCTTGAAGAGGTCGTAGTAGATGGCAAAGCTACGGGAGATCTTGGGGTTCTGGATATACTGGCTGATCAGCAGCTCGTCCACAGGGAGGTCCTGCTTTTCATAAGCCTTGATGATATTGCTCAGATCCACCCAGCCCCGGGCGGTGACGAAGGTCTTTCCGTCCACGCCGGTCTCGATCCGGTAGAAATCCTCGTGCTTGGCGTCCAGATAGCTGATGATAGCGCCGTGGACGCCGGCCTTGTAGGCGTATTCCTTCCAGGCCTGATAGTCCGGATCGATGTCGATGCGCTTGACCCGGTCCCAGGTGACGACGTCGAATTCCCGGACAGAGTTGTTGTACTCCGGCGGATTGCCCGCGGTGACGACGATCCATCCGTTGGGCACCCGGTGCTTGCCGAACACCTTGTACTGGAGGAACTGGAGCATCAGCGGAGCCAGCGTCTCGGACACGCAGTTGATCTCATCCAGGAAGAGGATGCCCTCCCGGATCCCGGAGGATTTCATCATGTCGTAGACGGAGGCGATGATCTCGCTCATGGTGTACTCGGAGACGTCGCACTCCAGCCCGTCATAGTTCTTGTGGACGATAAACGGGAGACCCAGAGCGGACTGCCGGGTGTGGTGGGTCATGGAATAGGAGATCAGACCCACGCCCAGCTCCGATGCGATCTGCTCCATGATGGCGGTCTTGCCGATGCCCGGAGGTCCCATCAGGAAAACGGGGCGCTGCCGTTCCAGAGGGATCAGATAGGTGTCGTACTCATCCTTGGCAAAATAGGCGGAAATGGCGTTTTTGATCTGGTCTTTGGCTTCTTTGATGTTCATGTCAAATCTCCAATCCGTGTTCGATAGGTAAGCTCAGATCTCGTCCGACTGCAGGACAAGGCGGATCGCCCAGACCGGGACCTGGGGATTGGCCAGCTCGTCGTTGAGAAAAACGAAGGCGGTGTCGTAATCGGGCTGATGGGCGGGGAAGCGGCCGAAGCCGTCGGTGAAATAGAGCAGACCCTTCAAATTGGTGAATTCCCGGGCCCGGATCAGCTCGTCCACATACTGGAACACCGGGCGGTAATCCGTCCCGCCCAGGCCGCGGATCTTCATGGTTTTCAGATACTGCTCAAACTCCTCCCGGCAGGTGATCTTCACGTCCTCCTGCACCGCGGCGTCGCACTGGATGATGTGGAGGTTGATCTTGGTGAAGAAGGTCTCCTGCTGGGTCAGCACGTCGTAGGTCTTTTCCACAAAGCGCTGCACCAGCTCTCCCTTGACCGAGCCGGAGGTGTCGATGGCCACCACGAAGTCCTTGATACGCTTTACGTTTTTGTATTCAAGAGGCTCGATGAGGGGCATGTTTTTATACAGCGTCAGACCGTAGGTGTAATAGATATAATCAAACTCCTCGTCGTTGAGGACCATGCTTTCCCCGGAGACGGCAAATTTCCGCAGGAAATCCGCGTAATTGTGCCGCTCCCGATTCACCTCCCGCAGGTTCTGCAGGAGAGAGCCTGCCATGGCGCCGTATTTGACGGAGGCGGTTTCCAGATCGGTCTGTATCCGTTCCGCCACATTTTTCCAGAAGCGGCGGTTTTCCTCTTCCTCCGGGGCGAAGATCTCGTCCGGAGCGGCCATTCGCATGGGGGCGTCGGATTCCGGCGGGGCTTCCGCCTCTTCCTCCGCCTCTTCTCCGGCCTCCGGGGAAAGGGTCCCGGGGAGCCGGTACCACAGGACGTGAGAGTCCCGCCGGAAGAGCTCCTCCAGTTCCCGCAGCCGGGACTCGCCGGGGGGCGCTTCCCGGAGCCGCGTATAGATCCGGGGGGCTGTGAGCAGGCCGTTTTTTCCGGAGAACCGCCGGAGCTCCTGGACCTTTCGGGCCTTTTCGGGGGCCTCCTCGGCGGAAACGTCCATCTCCATCACCACATGCTCGGCGGCCATATCGCAGCTCAGATCCCAGAGCCGCCGATCCACGGTCGGGTCGGTGAACATGTGTCCGGCGATACAGTGAGACAGGGAGTGGAGCATGAGCCGGTTCACGTTGTATTTGTCGGCGCGGTACAGCTCCAGAATACTCCGGGCGTCGAAGAAAAACCACCGCCCGTCCGTCCCGGTGAGCCCGTCCCGCTCACGCAGCGCGAAGCGGCTGAGAGCCATATCCAGAAAACGGAGCTTGATCATCAGGGTGCTCTGGGCCAGCTTCAGTATCTCGCCGGCCAGGTCCGCCGCTTTTTTCCGCTTATCCTCTTGCAATATGGTCCCTCCGATCAGATCTCGAACCGGTCCTCGATCTCCTCGCGGCCGCCGTGAAGATTCTGGTAGTTCAGGATCCAGGCCACGATCTCCGTGTTTTCCATGGCGCGGGCTTCCTCAAAGACCTCGTCCGCCAGTCCCCACTGGCAGAAGAGCTCCACCGCTTCCAGCGTGTTGTGTTCCACAAAGAAGTGGATGGTCAGCGGCACGTCCTCACAGTTTTCCAGGGAGCTGTGCTTCAGAATCGCCAGAGCCCGGGAGGCGTTGGCGGTCTTGAGCAGATACCGGACCTGCATCTTCAGCTTTTCGCCCGGCTTCAGGCGGCTGATGATAAAGGCGAATTTCTCGTCGCTCGGACGCTTCGGGTTGGAGGTGAAAAGATCTCCCAGATTGGCCAGGATCGTCTGCTGGTTGGCGAGGATGGAGCATTCCCGCACGTCGAAATCCTCCGCTCCCATGGCTACCAGCTCCCGGGCGATGGAGATCTCGTCGGCGTCGGCAGCCAGATAACAGAGATAGCTCAGCGCTTTGGGCGTGAAATGTCCGGCGTCTGTCATCTTATGGATAAAAGCGATGCGATCCTCCGCGTCGGCCAGCTTGACCAGGGTGTAATGGGTATCGTAAAACTCGTCGCCCACCAGTCCGTTGCGGCCGTTGTTCAGGAAGAAATAGCGGAAATCGTCGTCGTAATAGTTGTATTCCACAAAGCCCAGGTCGATCACCAGGCGGGACAGCTCGGTCTGGGAGGGCTTGTTCATCCGCCGCACGAACTCCTCCCGCACGTCCCGGGCGGTCTTGAGAAACTGATCGTTCCGGGAGAGGATCGCGTCGGCCATGGCGAAATCCGCCTGACGCATGGCATAGCCCAGCGCCCGGTTATAGGCGGTGACGGCGCTCAGACTGGAGCACAGGTGCTTGACCACCGCCGTTTTGCCGCGGACGGCCGCGTGCTCCAGCAGGAGGCCCGCCTTCATGGGGTCCACGCCGTGCATGCCCTCGATCAGATCCTGGAGCATGTAAATGTCCCCGTTGTCCACGGCGGACATGGCGCAGTCAAAAATGACGGAGGCGTCCAGGATACTGCTGGAAAGGTAATACCGAACCTTGGTGCGGTCGTCCGCCATCACGGCCTCCCGCAGAAGCTGGTCCAGACCGCCGTTCTTCTGGGCCAGACGCTCAAAGCTGGCGCGGCGCAGCTTTTCCTGGCGGGCCATCAGACGGGCGTAAACCGGGTTGTTCAGCTTCCGGACCTGCGCGGCGTTGAGATTCTGGACCGACTCTTCCTTCGGAATGGTTTCAAAGATCTCCCGGATCTCCGGCTCGCAGCCGTGCTCCGCGGCGCAGGGCAGGACGGCGTCCAGCTCCGCCCGGCTCAGGAATCCGGCCTTGGCCGCCGCTCTGAGCTCCGCCATGCGCCCGCCTTCGATCAGAGCGCAGACGCACTCCGAGGCGCCGCGGCGCAGATGGTTGCGCAGCATGATGGATACCTCTTCCGCCAGGTCCACCGGATAGAGCAGGCGGTAAAGGGCAAACAGCAGCCGGTTTCGGGGGTCCTTCACGCAGCGGAAAAGCGCATCATAGTCGGGGAAGCGGGGCGCCTCCGAAGAATAGAGCAGAGATCGAAGACCCTCCTTCAGATCGGCGGAGGACTCGCCCACCGGTATCCAGATGGCCCACTGGCGCTGATCCGAGCTGTCCAGCGCCTCCAGCACCGTGCCGCTCCGGAGAAGGCTGGAGTCCACAAAGCATCCCGCCAGCCGCGCGCCGACGGCCTCCCCCCGGCGGTGCAGGGAGAGGAGAGAAGCCCTGGGATCGTATTCCGCCCAGCTCCCGCTCTCCAGTCCCTCCGTCCGGCGCAGGGTGGGGCAGCCGGAAAAGAGGTGCTCACCGTAAACGCTCATCCCCTCGGGGAGCCGGACCCGCGTCAGGGCCGCGCAGCCGGAAAAAGCCCCGGAGGAGACCGACTGGACGGTGCGCGGCAGATCCAGCTCCGTCAGAGACGCGCAGCCGGAAAACGCTCCCGCCTCAATGGCTTTCAGTCCTTCCGGCAGCGTCACCCGCTCCAGAGCCGCATCGGCAAAAGCGCGCTGGCCTATACCGGTCACGCCGTCCGGCACAGCGGCGGCCTTTTCCCTGTCCTCAGGCGTATAGGAAAGAATAAATCCGTTTTCGATCAAAAAACTCATGTCTGTCCTCCGATGACCTTGTTGAAGCAGCCCTATTATATACCCCTGGGGGGTATTGTCAAGCATTTTTTTGACGATATAGAATGTCCCAATACCTGGGCCTTGCGATCCGGCCGCAGGTATTGGGACTGTTCCTACAGGCATGCTGCCTGAGACAGGGTATCAGATGTCAAAGGGCTCCATGCCGAAGACGGGGTGGCCTTTCTCGGTCAGGAAGTCGATCATGGTCTCCAGGTCGTCCGCGGTGGCGGCGATGGTCTCGTCGCAGATCATGTCGCTGAAGT
>JAEEGL013030987.1_pt1 | contig 10968 bp, 8 predicted proteins | sample 9134231 | NCBI WGS metagenome assembly JAEEGL01 (sample SAMN16246548, study PRJNA631951) | gut metagenome | biome: gut microbiome; feature: rumen; material: fiber-attached | host: Bos | place: Iran: Karaj | collected 2018-10 | reverse complement strand
TTGACGAAGAAGCGGGAAAAGAGGGGGACGACTATTTTATCCTCGGAGTAATGAATATCGATGCCGAGTATCAGCAAAGAGACCAGGAACGTCTGTATGAACTGAACCGTGCGAAAGAGCTGGCAAGACGCGATGCGCTGACCGGCACAAAGAATAAAATGGCTTACCACGAGCTTGAGACGGTAATCCAGAAGGAAATCGAGAACGGAATCTGCGATGATTTTGCCATCGTGGTTTGCGATATCAACGATCTGAAAAACGTGAACGATACCAAGGGCCATAAAGCGGGCGACGAGTATATTCGTGCCGCGAGCCGTATGATCTGCAACGTATTTGCGCGCAGCCCCGTATTCCGCGTCGGCGGAGACGAGTTTGCCGTAATTCTTCGCGGAAACGATTACTTAAATCGCGACGATCTGCTCAACGAAATCCGTAACCGGGTGCTTGCGAACATCAATCTCGGAGAGGGTTGCATTCTTGCAACCGGTATGAGCGAGTTCCGGGTTGCCGAGGATAAAATCATCAGCGCGGTATTCAATCGTGCCGATGAACTGATGTATACGAACAAGAAGGATTTAAAAGAGCAGCAAATCCTGAAAGAGACCTATGCGCAAAATCACGAGGACATTGTTCTGATTACGGAACGAAGAAAAAGAATGCTCGATTCGATGTTTAAGGCATTTGCCACCGTTTCGGAAGGTAACTATGTTTATGTCTGCGATATGAAATTCGACTATTCCCGCTGGTCAAAGACAGCGGTCGATACCTTCGGTCTGCCGGGTGAATACATGTATCGTGCCGGAGATATTTGGGAAGAGCGTGTGCATAAGGATGACAGAGCGGTATATCATATCGGCATTGCGGATATTTTCTCCGGAAACTCCGGAAATCATGATATGCAGTATCGTGCCCTGAAAGTTACCGGCGAATATGAAGTTTGTACCTGCAAAGGTTTTGTGTTAAAGGATTCCGACGGCAATCCGGATTATTTCGTCGGTTCCATCCGTTCTCACGGCATATACGGAAATATCGATACACTGACCGGACTTCGGAATGCATACGGATTCTTTGAGGATTTACGAATTGCCATCAGCCGTTCGCAGGAGATGCATATCTGTATGGTCGGAATCAGCAAATTCTCCGAAATCAACGAAATGTACGGCTATCAGTTCGGCAATCAGGTTCTGCAGAAAGCTTCGAGAAAAATGCTGGATATTGTCGGAAATACCGGCGTTGCATATCGTCTTGACGGCACGAAGTTTGCGGTCATTTCCCATACGTTGAATTCGCGCCAGATTATGGTGGAATATGAAAAATTCCGCAATCTCTTCCGCGGGGAATTTTATGTCGGAGATAAATGCGTTCCGCTTGAATTCTGCGGCAGCGTGATTCATTTAAACACATTCGATACCGATTATCAGACCATTTATGCATGTCTGGAATCCGCATATGACGAGTCCAAGAGAAACCGTCGCGGTGATATGGTCGAGTTTGATAATGATTTGAATGATCAGAAGCGTCAGAGAGTGGAGAGACTCCATGTCATCCGTTCGTCGATCCCGCATGATTTTGAAGGATTTTATCTTCTGTATCAGCCTGTCGTTAATGCGCATACGGAAGAACTGATCGGCGCGGAAGCTCTGCTTCGTTGGAAAAATGATGATTACGGTGTGGTTCCGCCGGATGATTTTATTCCGATGCTGGAAGTGGATGCACAGTTCCCGACTTTAGGATATTGGATTATCAATAAAGCGGTTGAGGATGCCAAAGAAATCAGGAAGACGCATCCGGATTTCATAATTCACATAAACCTTTCTTATACACAGCTTGAAAAACCCGACTTTGTGGATCGTGTGGAGGAAATTTTAAAGAAGCATGATTATCCGGAAGAACACCTGTGCCTGGAAATTACCGAGCGATGCAGGCTCCTCGACATGGATTTGCTGAACAATGTTATTGTAAGACTTCGCGGTATGGGAATCCGCGTTGCACTGGATGATTTCGGTACGGGATTTGCAGCCATCGGACTTTTGAGACAGCTGGATTTTGAAATTATCAAGATTGACCGGACTTTCGTCAATGCGATTGAAGAGGATGACAAGGATAAAGAACTGATTCGTCACTTTACCGCGTTTGCATCAGCATTTGATGCAAGTGTCTGCGTGGAAGGCGTGGAAACCACGGGAATGCGCGATATTCTGCAGCAATACCCGGTGGAAAGCTTCCAGGGTTATCTTTACGCGAAGCCGCTCGAACTTGAGACCTTTCTGGAGAAGTATAAGAAATAGTGGAACCGGTGGGGCGCACGAGGTCCGGGGGACCTCGGTTCTGCGCCGACCGGAGCGGAGCAGAGACCGAACCCATGACCGACCGGAGTAATCTTTAGAAAAGCAATAAAAAACGCACCACAGATGTAGTGCGTTACAATATGGAACCGGTGGGATTCGAACCCATGACCTCTGCGTTGCGAACGCAGCGCTCTCCCAACTGAGCTACGATCCCGGACAGTTATTAATGATATATGTTTTGATATGGAAATTCAAGAGTTTTTGTTGACTTTCTTCTTATAGTATGCTATTTTACGTAATGTAATATGGTAAATGATGAGTGGGCTTTCAAAGAGCCCACTTCTTTTATGTAAGGAGGAGCATGAGCAGATTCAGAGATTATGAAGAACGTACCGAAGAACTCCTGAAGCCGATTGCCGAAGAATGCGGTGTATCGATTTACGATGTGGAATTTGTGAGAGAGGCTTCGGATTACTACTTAAGAGCGTTCATCGACAAAGAAGGCCGCGTCACCATTGACGACTGCGAGGCAGTCAGCAGACGCTTATCCGATGTACTCGACGAGATGGATTTTATTCCGGAGGCGTATATTCTGGAGGTTTCTTCACCGGGACTCGGAAGAACGTTAAAGAAGGACCGGCACCTGCAGCAGTCCATCGGAATGGAAGTGGAAGTCAAACTTTTCAAGCCGGTTGAGAAGTGCAAGGAATTCGTCGGAATCCTGGAAAGCTTTGACGATAAGAGCATAACAATTCGCGAGGGCGATTCAGAGCGCACATTTAGCAAAGATGATATCGCGAAGATCAGCCTGACGCTTGATTTTTAGAAGAAGCAACTTTACACAGTATACAAATGTTCATAAGGAGGACATAGGAAAATGAATAAGGAACTGATTGAATCATTAAGCATTTTGGAAAGAGAAAAAGGCATCAGCAAGGATGTTTTGTTTGACGCTATCGAGAATTCTCTTTTAACCGCATGCAGAAACCACTTCGGCAAGGCGGAGAACGTAAAGGTTGAGATGGACCGTGAGACCGGCGATTTTAAGGTATATGCGGAGAAGACTGTTGTGGAGACCGCGGAAGAAGTTGAAGATCCGATGCTCTTCATCACGCTTGACGATGCGAAGAAAATCGCAAAGAAGGCAAAAGTCGGCGATACCATTCAGGTAGAAATCAAGTCCAAGGAACTCGGACGTATCGCAACACAGAACGCAAAGAACGTTATTTTGCAGAAGATTCGCGAAGAGGAAAGAAACGTAATTTACAATCAGTTCCATGCGAAAGAAAAAGATATCGTGACCGGCGTGGTTCAGCATTACTTCCAGAAGAACTTAAGCATTAACTTAGGTAAGGCAGATGCAATCCTCAACGAGTCCGAGATGGTGAAGGGCGAGCATTTCCGTCCTTCCGACAGAATCAAGGTTTATGTATTGGAGGTAAAATCCACTTCCAAGGGACCCCGTATTCTTGTAAGCCGTACACATCCCGATTTTGTAAAGAGACTTTTCGAAGAAGAAGTCAGCGAAATCAAGGACGGTACCGTGGAAATCATGAGCATTGCCCGTGAGCCCGGCAGCCGTACCAAGATGGCGGTTTATTCCCACAATCCCAACGTTGACCCCGTCGGTGCATGCGTTGGTGTAAACGGTATGCGTGTTAACTCCATCGTAGACGAACTCGGCGGAGAAAAAATCGATATCATCAACTGGGACGACAACCCCGGTAACTTAATCCAGAATGCACTTTCTCCCGCACAGATTGTTGCGGTATTTGCAGATCCGGATGAAAAGACCGCAAAAGTAGTTGTTCCCGATTATCAGCTTTCCCTTGCCATCGGTAAGGAAGGCCAGAATGCGCGTCTTGCCGCAAAACTGACCGGATACAAGATTGACATCAAGTCCGAGACTCAGGCGAAGGATGCTGTCGGATTCCGTTATGAAGACTACCTTGACGATTCCGAAGAGTATTACGAAGAAGGTCAGTATTACGATGAGAACGGTGAGTACGCTGAAGGCGAATATCCCGAAGGAAATTACGAAGGTAATTACGAAGGAGAATACGCAGCAGAAGATGTTGCTTACGAAGAGAATCCCGAAGAAACTTCCAACGAAGAATAATAACCGGAAGGTAGTGTAATGGATAAGAAAATTCCTTTAAGAAAATGCGTCGGTTGCGGCGAAATGAAAAATAAAAAAGAAATGATCCGCATCGTGCGTTCTCCCGAAGGAGATTTTAGCGTGGATGCTACCGGAAAGAAGAACGGCAGAGGTGCTTACCTTTGCAATAACGAGGATTGTCTGGAGAAAGCCGTAAAAGGTCACGGACTGGAAAAATCATTTTCCACGGCGATTTCCAAAGAAGTATATGATGCACTGAAAACGGAGTTTAAGAATATTGAAAAATGACGCTATTTTATCGCTGCTTGGTTTATCGGCCAAGGCGGGCAAATGCAAAAGCGGCGAATTCCAGGTCGAAACGAGTGTCAAAGCCGGAAAGGTTTATGCAGTGATTCTGGCACATGACGCAAGCGACGGTTCCAAAAAGAATTACACGGACATGTGTAAGTATTATAAAGTTCCGATTTACGAATACGGCACGAAAGAAGATCTCGGGCATGCAATCGGAAAAGAAGAACGCGCGGCCGTAGCGATTCTCGACGAGGGATTTGCGAAGGGCATCATAAAGAAAGTAACATCAGTGGAGGACGATAGATGAACGTAAGCGAAATTGCAAAAGAATTAAATGTACAAAGCAAAGAGGTACTGGCATTTCTCCAGGAGAAAGGCTATGCCTATAAAAGTGCCGCAAAGAAGCTTGACGACAGCGAAGTAGAACTGGTTCGTGCCGGTTTTGCGGGAAAAGCTGCTCCCGAGAAGAAGGCGGTTAAGAAGGAAGAACCGAAGGCAGAAGAGAAGCCTGCTGCACCTGCTCCGAAGGCAGCTGCACCAAAGGAAGCTGCTTTAGCAACACCCGCTGTACCGGCACAGAAGCCTGCAGCACCTGCACCTGCAAACGGAGAAGCTCCCAAGAAAAAGAAAACGATTATTATTGTCGGCGGAAACGCACCGCAGAGACCCGGCGCACCCGCAGCCGGACAGAGAGGCCCCGTAAGACCGGGAACTCCCGCTCAGCAGCAGCCTGCAAGACGTCCCCAAAGTGCAGCACCCGTAAGACCCGGGGGATTAATCAAACCGACCACCCCTCCTTCGGCTGCACCGGAAATTCATTTTGTACCCGAAAAACAGCAGCAGGCTCCGAAGCCTCAGCATAAGCCCGAGACAAAGCCTGCAGCAACAGCACCGGCATCTGCTCCCGCAGCAGCTCCCGCTCCCAAGGCAGCAGCTCCCGCTCCCAAGGCAGCAGCTCCGGCAGCTCAGGCACCTGCAGCACAGACTCCTGCTCCTGCAGCAACTGCACCGGCGACAAGACCGGCAGCACCCGCAACGGGCGCTCCCGTAAGAAACGACAGACCCGCGCAGAGACCCTCTGACGGACAGAGACCTGCAAGACCTGCAGATCAGAGAGGCGGAGACAGACCGAGAATCTTTACGAATGACGGCAACCGTCCTCAGAGACCCGGACAGGGTCAGGGACAGGGCCAGAGACCGGGCGGATTTAACAACAATCGTCCCGGACAGGCACCGTTCAAGAAGGATGAAGGTGACGGCGAGAAGAGATTCATGCGCAAACCGCAGGGCGGAAAGATTTTCACCGCAGATGCGCCGAACACCGATAACAGAAAGAACGACAAGCGTCGTAACAACGCAAAAGACAAAGATAAAAACAATCGTCGCGACTTCATGTATGAGGAGGACGGAAACGGCAAGGGAAAAGGCAAATCCAAGGTTGGTGCATTTGTAAAACCTGAGAAGAAGCCCGTTGTCGAAGAAGAGGAAATCAAGGTAATCACCGTTCCCGAAGAGATTACGATCAAAGAACTTGCCGACAAGATGAAGATTCAGGCAAACGTAATCATCAAGGAACTCTTCATGAAGGGTGAAATGGTAACCTTAAACGATACGATTCCCTTCGAGAAAGCAGAAGAAATCGCAATGGAACATGAGATTCTCTGCGAGGCGGAAGTTAAGGTTAATGTCATCGAAGAACTCCTGAAGGAAGAAGAGGAGAATCCGGAAGAATTAACCGGCAGACCTCCCGTTATCTGCGTTATGGGTCACGTTGACCACGGTAAAACATCCCTTTTGGATGCCATCCGTAAGACGCATGTTATCCAGGGCGAGGCCGGCGGAATTACGCAGCACATCGGTGCTTACATGGTAAACGTTACCGATCCCGAAACCGGAAAAGAGCGTAAAATCACCTTCCTCGATACTCCCGGTCACGAAGCATTTACCGCAATGCGTATGCGTGGTGCAAACTCCACCGATATCGCAATCCTTGTGGTTGCGGCAGACGACGGTGTTATGCCCCAGACCAAAGAGGCAATTAACCACGCGAAGGCTGCAGGTGTTCCGATTATCGTTGCAGTCAACAAAGTGGATAAAATCGGATACGATTTTAACGACAAAACCAAGACACTGGATTCCTATCCCGGAATCGCAAAACTGATTCGCGAACTTGCGGATGAGCATTCCCTTGTTTGGGAAGAATGGGGCGGCGAGACGATTTTTGCTCCGATTTCCGCAAAGCAGGGACAGGGTATCAACGATTTGCTTGAGATGATTCTTCTTTCCGCAGATATGCTGGAGTTGAAGGCAAATGCAAAACGTAAGGCAAGAGGTCTTGTAATCGAAGCACAGCTTGATAAGGGACGCGGTCCCGTGGCTACCGTTCTGGTTCAGAAAGGTACGCTGCATGTCGGAGATTTTATCTCCGCAGGTGAGGCACACGGTAAAGTTCGTGCCATGATTGACGATAAGGGCAGAAGATTAAAAGAAGCAGCGCCTTCCACTCCTGTTGAGATTCTTGGTCTTAACGATGTGCCGGGTGCGGGCGAAATCTTTATCGCGCATGCAACCGATAAGGAAGCGAAGAACTTTGCGGATACCTTTATCGCACAGAATAAGGTTAAGAAGATTTCCGAGACAAAGAGCAAGATGAGCTTAGACGATCTGTACAGCCAGATTCAGGCCGGCAATCTGAAGGAATTAAACCTGATTATCAAGGCCGATGTTCAGGGTTCCGTCGAAGCGGTCAAGGAGTCTTTGGAGAAACTTTCCAACGAGGAAGTAGTTGTAAAGGTTATTCACGGCGGCGTTGGTACCATCAACGAATCCGACGTTGTGCTTGCATCCGCAGCCAAAGCGATTATCATCGGCTTCAACGTTCGTCTTGACAACATGGCGAAGGATACCGTGGAACGAGAAGGTGTCGATGTAAGACTTTACGATGTCATCTACAAGGCAATCGAAGATGTCGAGGCAGCCATGAAGGGTATGCTCGAGCCGATTTTCGAAGAGAAAGTCATCGGACATGCGGAAGTTCGCCAGATTTTCAAGGCATCCGCAATCGGAAACATCGCCGGAAGCTTTGTGCTTGACGGTATGTTTGAACGTAACTGCTTAATCCGCATCACCAGAGGCGACGAGCAGATTTACGAAGGCAAGCTGGCTTCCTTAAAGCGCTTCAAGGATGATGTTAAGGAAGTTAAGGCAGGCTACGAATGCGGTCTCGTATTCGAGAACTTCGGCGGTATGCAGGAACTCGATATCGTGGAAGCATACAAGATGGTAGAGGTACCCAGGAGCTAAAATATGCGCAAAAACAGTATTAAAAATACAAGAATCAACAAAGAAGTGATGCGCGCGCTTGCGGAAATCATCCGCACGGAGATCAAGGATCCGAGACTGGATCCTTTGACCTCGGTTATGAGTGTTGAGGTTGCGCCGGACTTAAAGACCTGCAAGGTCGAAGTTTCCGTATATGGGGACGAAGAACATCAGCAGGATACCCTGAAGGCACTTCGCAGTGCATCCGGTTATATTCGCATGCTTCTTGCAAAGAAAGTGGATCTTCGCAACACGCCGGAGCTTACGTTCCATATGGATAATTCCACACAGTACGGCATCGAAATGATGCATAAAATCGACGAAGTGATGGAAGAGCAGAGGGCGCGTGCAGCACTGCGCGGCGACATAGAAGATGCGGATTCTGCTGATGAAGATGCGGACGATGTTGAAGACGACGCAGATGCTGAGGAAGAATAAATACCGACGTATGGAGTAAGTTATGAAAGAACCCACGTTTAATCTAATCGAAGAGTGCAAAGATGCGAAGAAAATCATCGTCACCGGACATATTAAGCCGGACGGTGACTGTATCGGTGCGTCAATTGCGCTTACCATGTATCTGCGTAAAAGATTACCGGATGCGGAAATTCATCTGATGCTTGAAAAACCGGCTCCCTGCTTTGCATATCTTACAGGCATCGAGCTGATCGAAACCGATTACAGCGGAAAGCCGGAAGATACGGACATTTGCATTGTTGTGGATACGAATTCCGGCCGCATCGGAAATGCACAGAAGTATTATGACGTGGCGAAGAAAACCATCAATATCGACCATCACATCAGCAACGAAAACGGCTGCGCGGACTTAAATTATGTGGATCCGAAGGCCTCTTCGGCAAGCGAACTGATTTACCGCATGATGGATAAGGAATTCTTAGATGATGAAACAGCAAAATTCATCTATCTCGGAATTACACATGATACGGGCGTTTTCCGCTTCAACAGCACATCGAAGGATACGATGAACATTGCGGCGGAACTGATTACGTACAATTTTGATTTTTCCGATCTTTTGGAAAAGACATATTACGAAAAAACCTTCGAGCAGATGAAAACCATCTCCGAAATCGTGGCAAACTGCGAACGCTATTGCGACGGAAAGGTTGTATACGGATTCGTTACTTACGAGGATTTCGTAAAGAAGAATATGAATCCGAACGATTTTGACGGCGCGATTAACGAACTTCGGATAATTCAGGGATGCGAGTGCGCAGTCTTTATGTATCCGATGAATGAAGTGACGATTAAGGTTTCGCTTCGAAGCACCGGTTCCGTGGACGTATCAAAAATCAGCGAAACGTTCGGCGGCGGCGGACACAAGCGTGCCGCAGGTTTCTACCAGAAGGCGGAGAGAGAAGCGCTGTTTAAGGATATTCTCGGTAAAATTAAAGAACAGACCGGCTGGCAGGACTAGTCCGGTTGGCGCACGAATATATGGACGGAATCATAGTTGTCAATAAGGAGCAGGACTACACATCGTTTGATGTCGTAGCGAAGCTTCGCGGCATTCTGAAACAGAAAAAAATGGGACATACCGGAACACTGGACCCGATGGCTACGGGAGTGCTTCCGGTATGTTTGGGTGCAGGAACAAAACTCTGCGACATGATGACGGATTCGAAGAAAATCTATCGCGTGGAGATGCTGCTCGGAAAAGATTATGATACCGAAGATGTGACGGGAGAGCTTCTTGCGGAGTCCCCGGTCAATGTAAGTGAAGAAGAAGTCAGGACATGTGTGACTACATTTGTAGGCGAATTGGAACAGCTTCCTCCGATGTATTCCGCCGTGAAAGTAAACGGCAAGAAACTCTGCGATTATGCAAGGGCCGGAAAAGAAGTCGAGAGAAAACCGAGAAAAGTGACCATTTACGGGATTGAGATTGAGGAAATTAACCTGCCCGTTGTGACCATGAAGGTAAGTTGTTCAAAGGGAACTTATATCAGAACCCTGTGCCGGGAAATCGGTGAAAAGCTTGGCTGTCACGGATGCATGCAGAGTCTGGTGCGCACTTATACCGGCGGTTTTTCGATTGAAGAAGCAAAGACGATTGACGAAATTGAGCGTTACCGCGACGAAGGAAGACTCGGGGAACTGCTTTACGGAGTGGATACCTTCTTTAAGGATTATCCCGAGGCAATCATCGGTAAGGATTCCGAACTTTACGCGGACAACGGAAATCCGATGATGGCAAAAGAATTCGCCGTGTTGCCGGAGGGAGCGGAGCACATTCGCATGTATCGCGCCGACCATTATTTCTACGGAGTATATAAATACGACTATAAAAAGAGACTCTTTGTACCGGAGAAGATGTTTTTCTGTCCCGGGACGAAGATGAAGCAGCAGGAATACCTTTCCTGAGACAGAGCACGCAAAGAGGAACGAAAGATTTCATGATAACAGTACTTAACGGATACAACTTCATAGAGAAAGATTCTGCCGTTGCCATCGGAAAATTCGACGGCATGCACATCGGCCATGAAGTCATTTTAAAGCGTCTTGCGGAACTGAAAGCCAAGGGGCTTACGACCATTCTGCTTTCGTTCGACCCGAGCCCCGATGTCTTTTTCTGGCGCATGGAAGATACCGTGCTTCTTAGTAAAACCGAAATGGAAGAGCGGCTTGCATCCTGCGGAATCGATTATCATATCATTCTGTCGTTCGGCCGCGATCTTGCTCAGATGAGCCCGGAAGAATTCTTATCCGAAATCCTCTTAAAGAAACTTCGCGTGAAAGAAATCGTCGCGGGCGAGGATGTTTCATTCGGTTACAAAGGACGCGGGAATGCCGCATTTTTAAAGGATGCCGAGAAGGCAGGTCTCGTTAAATGCCATATTCTGAAGAAGCTTACCGTCGACGGAGAGGAAGTCTCTTCGACTTCAATTCGCAGATATTTATCCGAAGGGAAAATCGAAAAAGCCAACGAAT
>JAEEGL010847349.1_pt1 | contig 10968 bp, 10 predicted proteins | sample 9134231 | NCBI WGS metagenome assembly JAEEGL01 (sample SAMN16246548, study PRJNA631951) | gut metagenome | biome: gut microbiome; feature: rumen; material: fiber-attached | host: Bos | place: Iran: Karaj | collected 2018-10 | reverse complement strand
TTTGTTTCTATTTTTAATGTATTATAAGCATCATTTGAGCTATATCCTACATATAGCCCTGTTTGAATGTTTACATAATAAACTGTAAAAAAGTTTCTAATTAGGGCGCTTGATATTTTACAATAAATTTCCTTTTGCTGATTTGGGATGGCAAAGGAATTATTCAAATGTAATCCTAATTCATCTAATACACCCATTACTTCATTAAATGATTTTTGAAATTCAGTGTTATTTAATTTATTTAGAGCGTTTTGGTTTTCTTGATTTTTGGCAGTAGCCTTTAGCTCCTCCAAAAATAATGCACTATTTTTCATATTAACACCTCGATATCCTATTAAAGTAATTATAACATATATTTTATAATTTGAATAATTTAATTCGTACTCTAGCAAAATTTATGTCAAATAATGTTCAATGACTAAGGATTAATATATAGATATTTGACAGAAATTATTGGTTTACGTTGATTATTTTGCCTAATAAAATATCTTATTTTAGTAAAAAAACAGGTGAGTCTTAATTTTCACAGTTTAACTTGTCTAAATAATCTAATAATTGCCATATAGGTTTAAATTCCTATATGGTTTTTATTTTTATAATGTTATAATACTAAACTGGAGAGATATTATGAACATTACTTTTGAAAATACTTCATTTAAATATATTGAAAGAAAAATATTAGATAATGTATCATTTTCTATTACTGATACTGATAAGATTGGTGTTGTTGGTGTTAATGGTACTGGTAAATCTACAATGCTTAAATTGATTTTAGGCATTGAAAAGCCTATTAGCGGAAAAATCATTAAAAGCGGCGGAATGAGAATTAATTATTTAGAACAGGATCCTAAATTTGATGAATCAATGTCTTTATTTGATATTATTATGAAGGATTCTACTAAGGAAAATCCTATTTTAGATTATGAGGTTAATTCTATTTTATCTAAGCTAGGCTTTAATGATTCATCTATTAAGCCTATAAATTTTAGTGGTGGTGAAAGAAAAAGATTAGCTATCGCTAAGGTATTAGTTACACCATGTGATATTTTAATATTAGATGAGCCTACAAACCATTTGGATAATGCTTTAATATTATGGCTAGAAAAATATCTTATTAAATGGAAAAAGGGCTTAATAATGGTTACTCATGATAGATATTTCCTACAAAAGGTTTGTAACAAAATGATGGAGCTAGATTTTGGTAAGGTTTATCTATATGAGGGTAATTATGATTTATTCTTAGGACTAAAGGCTAAAAGAATAGAAGATGAAAACAAGGCTATGAAAAAGCTTAAATCTATTCTTAGGGTTGAATCTGAATGGATGGGAAGAAGCGTAGAGGCTAGACGTACTAAGAATAAGGCTAGAATTGAAAGATTTGAAAAGCTTTCTGATGTTAAATTTAATGAGCATAAATCAATTGAATTTAATAGTGTTAATACTTATTTAGGTAAGAAGCTAATATCATTAAAGGATGGCTCTAAATCATTTGGAGATAAGGTTTTATTTAAGGATTTCTCCTTTGATTTAAATAGGAATGATATTATAGGAATTGTTGGAGATAATGGAGCTGGTAAATCTACTTTATTTAAGATTTTAATGGGATTAGAAAAACTTGATTCTGGTGAATTAATATTAGGTGAGACATTAAGAATTGGCTATTTCTCTCAAAACCTAGAATTGATTGATCCTGAAATTAGAGTAATTGATTATATTAATGAGGAGCAATCTGTAATTGAGACATTAGATGGAACTATTACATCATCTACATTGCTTGAAAGATTTTTATTCCCAAAGGAATTACAATATTCTAAGGTTAAGATGCTATCAGGTGGAGAAAAGAGAAGATTACAATTAATTAAGGTTTTAGCTAAAAATCCAAATATATTATTATTTGATGAGCCTACTAATGATTTAGATTTATATACATTAGAGGTATTAGAGGATTATATTATGGATTTTAATGGTCCTGTATTAACTGTATCTCATGATAGATATTTCTTAGATAAGATTTGTAATATGCTATTTATATTTAAAAATGGAGCTATTGAAAAAACATTAGATTCATTTTCTGAATATTTAGATAAAACATCTGATAATAAAATATCTAATGAAAAGAATACTAAGCCTAGAATTAAAAATAAAATGCCTGTAAAGGAAAGAAATGAATTAAATAGGCTTGAGGATGAAATTCCTGGATTAGAGGATAAATTAAAAAAATTAAATGAGGAAATAAAAATAAGTACAACTGATTATACTAAGCTAATGGATATTCAGCATGAAATAGATGAATTAGCTAGTATAATTGAAGAAAAGACTGATAGATATTTTGAGCTTTTAGCTATCAAAGAGGAGTATGAGGGAAATTGATAAATGTTAATGAAACTTATTTAAAGACCTATAGATTAATATTAAGAAGATTAGCTATAAGCGATTTAAATGATTTTTATGAATATGCAAGCGTTGAAGGTGTTGGAGAATGTGCTGGATGGAATCATCATAAAAGCATTGATGAAAGTAAAGCTATTTTAAGTAAAATGGCTGAATCAAATACTGAATTTGCGATTGTATATAAAGAAAATAATAAGATGATTGGTACTATTGGATTGCAAAATCCAAAGGTAGAATTAGATGGATTAAATGGTATAGAATTAGGATATGTCCTATCAAAGGATTACTGGGGTATGGGCATTATGACTGAGGCTATAAGAGAGGTCATAAGATGGCTTTTATTAGATATAAAGCTTGATTATGTGGCAAGTGGTCATTTTATTGAAAATGATAGAAGTAAAAGAGTTATTATAAAAAATAAATTGAGTTTTTATAAGGATATTATTTATAAAACAATAAATGGTGAGGAAAAGCTATCAAAATATTATATACTAAGAAGAGAGGACTATTTAAAAACAAAGGAAATAGTTCAGCGCTTTGATTCAGATGGTAATAGGATAGATGCTAAAACATATAGAGGAGAGGCTCATATTCCAAATACCTATGTTGGTGTTGTTGATATAATAATAAAAAATGCTAAATATAATTTATATTTAGTAACAAGAAGAGATTTAAATAAGGAAACATATCCAGGGTTTTATGAAATAACTGGTGGTGCCTTAGATTATAATGAGGATTTAGTTAAGGCAGCTATAAGAGAGGTTAAGGAAGAAACTGGATTAGATATTTTTAATTTAAAATATAGATATAAAACTTTTGGTAATCATATGCTATATTTTACATTTACTGCAGAAACTAATAATGAACTTGATGATGTAAAATTACAAAATGGTGAAACAATAGATTATAGATGGCTTAATGCTAGTGATTTTAAGAAATTATTTAATTCTGATTTAGTGCCTGATAAGCAAAGATTTAGATTAAAGAAGGCTATAGATGAATTTGTAAAATAAGGAAGGGAATTTATGAATAATCGTAATAGAAATATTATTATCGGTAGTATTTTAATAGTAGTAGGTATATTATTTATCGTATTTGGTATTTTCTATTACGATTTTTTTAGAGAATTCCTTTGTGTAATTATTGGTATAGGAATGATTGTATTTAATGTACCAGCAGTTATATTATCCTTATATAATTTAGGATTTGATAAGAAAAGAAATTTAATGTTTTTATCAGGAATAATAGGTGTTGGTCTTGGTATATTTTATATTCCATTCCATGGTACTGTAATGTCTATTGTTTGTGGAGCATTCCTATTGATATTACCTACTGTAAGAATTATTTTTGAGGAGAAGCATTTTGAGCAATTTAAAAAAGAAATTATTTTATATATGATTGGACTTTTCTTAACATTAAATATGCTTGATGTTATGTTTAAGGTAATTGTAATTACATCTGGTGTTGTATTAATTGTTTTAGGATTTGTTTTTGTAGAAATTTCATTTAATAATAAGAGATCTAAGAAGAAGGGATCTATTAATGCGTCAATTGAGGTAAAGGATGTAGATATACTCCAAATTGAGCATAAGGATGAATAATATGTCAGAATGTGATATATTATTTGATTGACTATAGTATAAAAATATGATATATTTCATTTGTTTGTGGAGGTATTACGTATGTCTAAAATTGCAATAATGACTGATAGTAATAGTGGTATAACACAGGAGAATGCTAAAAAATTAGGCATTACTGTAGTTCCTATGCCATTTTTTATTGATGGAGAGGAATATTTAGAGGATATTACATTAACTCAGGAAAAGTTTTATGAAAAGCTATTAAATGGTGCTAATGTTTCTACATCTCAGCCTTCAATTGGATATGTAACATCTGTTTGGGATGAGCTATTAAAGGAAAATGAAGCAGTTATTTATATACCTATGTCATCAGGCTTATCTAAGTCTTGTGAATCAGCAAGAGTTGCCGCATTAGCTGATGAATATAAGGATAAGGTATATGTCATTGATAATAAGAGAATTTCTGTAACTATGCTATCTAGCGCACTTGAGGCTAAGGCTTTAGCTGAAAAGGGATTTAGCGCAAAGGAAATTAGTGATAAATTAATGGAATATGCTGATAAATCAGATATATTCATTATGGTTGATACATTAGAATATTTAAAGAAGGGCGGAAGAATTACCGCAACTGCCGCTGCCTTAGGTGGATTATTAAAGCTTAAGCCTATTTTAATTATTGAGGGTGATAAGCTTGATAAATATCGTATGAGAAATAGAAGCGTTGAAAATGCTAAGGAAATAATGATTGATGGTATTAGAGGCTTTGTTACAGGATATTTAAAGGATATAAATGGTAGAACTGATGATTTAGATCTATATACTGTATATTCTGGTACTGATACTAAGGAAGTTGAAAAATTTACTAAAGAGGTAAATGAGGCAGTTAAGGATTTAGGATTAAGTGTAACAGGTACTTATCCACTTTCTCTTTCTGTATCTTGTCATATTGGTGATGGTGCTTTAGCTATTGCTATATCAAAGAGAATTCCACTTGAATAATAAATAATGACACAACACTGTGTCATTATTTTTTGTTATATGGTAAATAATATGGTATAATCTTATTGATTTTTAGTTTAGGATAGGTGATTTTATGAAAAGAAGAATCTCTCCATACACTATTATCATTTTGTCATTTGTAGGAGTTGTTTTATTAGGTACTTTGTTTTTAGCAATGCCTTTTGCCTCTACAACAGGACAATCACATGGATTTGTAAATTCGTTATTTATGTCAACATCATGTGTATGTGTTACTGGTCTTGGAACTGTTAACCCATCCACCGATTATACGATGTTTGGACAAATAACAATGATAGTGCTTATTGAAATAGGTGGTTTATCATTTATTACAATAGCTGTATTCTTTTTTACTATTTTGGGTGCGAGAATTGGTGTTGGTAGCTCATTTATGCTAAGAGAGGCCTTAAATCAATCTAGTACAAATGGAGTTATTACTCTTGTAAGAAAGATTATTATTATATCATTTTCAATTCAGATAATATGTGCTGGAATAAATTTAATTCCAATAATAAAAATAACTAATGGTGATTGGGGACAGGCTATATTAGTTAGCCTTTATCATAGCGCAGCTTCATTCAATAATGCCGGATTCGATATTTTCCCTGGTGCTATATCAATGATTGAATATGCAGATAATTTAATTTTAAATATCACAACAATTGTTATGATTGTGCTTGGTGGTATTGGATTTATTGTTATTGATGATGTATTAAGAAAAAGAAGATGGCGTAAACTATCATTACATACTAAAATGACATTAGTTGTTACATTGATGCTAATAACACTTGGTACTGTATTAATTAAGCTTACATATTTAGATTTATCTGTTTTACAATCATTATTCGCATCAGTAACATGTCGTACTGCTGGATTTACAACTTTTGATTGCTCAACACTTGCAAATCATTCAGCGACATATCTAATTATGATTTTATTAATGATGATAGGTGCATCATCATGCTCTACTGGTGGTGGTGTTAAAACATCAACATTTGCGATTATATGTATTACTATTGGATATTATGCCGTTGGTAAAAAGACTAAGCTATTTAAAAGAAGTATAGCTGATAGTGCTATATTTAAAGCCTTCGTGCTAGTTAATATTTCAGTAATTTTCGTTGTTGTATCTACATTTATTGTTTCAGTTGCTCAATCTGTAACTGGTAACCCTATGGGATTCCAGGAGGTTTTCTTTGAGGTAGTTTCTGCCTTTTCAACTACTGGTCTTTCAATGGGTATAACAAGCTCATTATGTAGATTTAATAAATTATTCTTATGCTTCGTAATGCTATTTGGACGTTTAGGTCCTTTAACAGTTATTAACGTAGTAAACAAAAATTGGATGGCTGATTTTAAGGAACCAATTGGTTATCCGGAGGAGAATGTGATTATAGGATGAAAAAGAAATTTTTTATGGTTATAGGTCTTGGTCGTTTCGGATCATATATTGCTAGAACATTAGTTTCTATGAACGCTGAGGTTTTAGCTGTTGATAAAAATATTGATACAGTTCAGGTTATGTATAGTGAGATTCCTAACTGCGTAGCCTGTGATACTGCAAATATGCTTGCGTTAAAAAAGCTTGATGTTAAGTCAATTGACCATGCAATTATTGCCATTGGTAATAATTTACAGGATTCAATTTTAACTATTACTAATTTGAAGCAATTAGGTGTACCTCAAATTACAGTTCGTGCTGATAAGGAGGAATATAAGCAAATTTATGAGCTTATTGGAGCCTCTGATATTATCATTCCTGAGGTTGCCAGTGCGATTTCACTAGCTAACCAGGTTATGAGTGATACAATGCTTGATTATAAGGAATTAGGTGCGGGCTATGCGCTTGTTAATGTGAATGTAGGTATTAATGTTGATAAGACATTAATGAAATTAGATTTACGTAATCAATTCGGTATTAATATCGTTGGTATTCAAAAGGAAGGTAAGAGTGAGAAGTTCTATATTCCTAGAGGTACAGACAAGCTTGAAAAGGGCGATGTAGTTGTTTGTGTTGGTAAGAAGACTGACGTTAAGAAATTCGATGATTTCTTAAATAGCTAATATGAAATTATTAATTATTTATAATCCTAAAAGCGGTAAGGGTAAAATCCAAAAGGAAATAGATAATATTAAAAATACCCTAAGTCAAAAATATGATGTTAGTGTTCATAGGCTAGAGGAAAATGAATTAATAAAGGATTATATTATTAATTTGAAGGAAGAATATGATATCTTTTTAGGTATTGGTGGAGATGGAACTATCAATGCGCTAGTTAGTGGAATTTGTAAATTAAATTACACTCCTAGGGTTGCTATAATTCCGGCTGGTACTATGAATGATATGGGTAAATCCTTAGGAATGAAGAAGAACATCAAAAAGACTTTAAAAATATTATTAGAATCTGAAAAATGTCAAAGCCATGATATTTATAAAATTAATGATAATTATTTTATATATGCAATGGCATTAGGATATTGTGTAGGTAATTCCTTTATAAAAAAGAAAAGATTAGGACCTTTATCTTATTATTTAGAGGGTATTAAATTATTCTTTAAGGACAAAAAACAAAATATTAATTTATATATTGATGATAAATTAGTAGGTACTTATTATTTATTGTTCGCTCTTAATACTGATCATTTTGCTGGATATAATGTAAAAAAGAGTGATAAGCTAACTATTATAGGCTTTAGAGGATTTAAAATATTTGTATTATTAAAGCTAGCCTTATATTTATTCTTTGGATATGCTAAGAATAAATATTATACTGATAATTTTAAAATAGAAGCAAATAAAGGCTTATATAATGGTGATGGTGAAGCATTTAGCTTTGATGGTATTATTAATGCTAAATATGAAAAAACATTGGATTTTATTTGTAGTAACAAGAAAAAATGAGAGTTCATTGAACTCTCTTTTGTTATTTCTTATGTATTTTTGCAATAAAGAAGCCTTCATATAATTCATTTGGCATAACTGTTATTACACCCTTAATAGTAGAAGGAAGTGTTGGTAAATCCTTTGAATCTAATTCTACTATTTCACAATTATATAATGGTAATATTTTATTTAATACATTTTCATTTTCTTCCTTTAAAATGGAGCATGTAGAATATATCATATATGAATCTGGCTTTAATATTTTTAAAGCCTTTTTTAATAATTCAGCCTGTAGCTTTGCTGAATTATTAACTAATTCCTTAGATATTTTTAATTTTGATTTTTCATTTAAATAGATTGTGCCTGATCCAGAGCATGGAGCATCTAATAATATTTTATTAAATGAAAAATAATCATCTAATCTTTTAGCATCAGTATTTAAAACAAATACAGAAGATGCTCCCTGCTTAAGGATATTATATTTTAATCTATCGCATCTTATTTTATCTATTTCTACAGCTGTAATATGAGCCTTATTATTAGTTAGGGCTGCGATAAGGGTTGTCTTTCCTCCTGGGGCTGCGGCCATATCTAATATATCCTCATTTTCTTTTGCGTCTAAATAGATTGCAGGAAGCATACTAGATAGGCTTTGTAAATATACTAATCCATTTTTTACAATGTCTGTTTCATATAAATCCTTAGCTGTTTTATTTAATAGGATAAATGAATTATCTATTTCACTTAATTTATATTCGATTTTATTTTCATTGAAATAATTGATTATAAAATCCTTATTTGATTTTAATGTATTAACTCTTAGGGTGGTTAATCTATTTATCTTATATCCTTCAATTATTTTATTTTTTAATTCTATTCCATATTCTTTGTCTAATAAATCATTTAAGAATGGTGGAATTAGCTCATTTTTATCATTCATACTTAATCACCAGTATAATTATATAACATAATTAATATAATTAAAATTGACAAAATAAGCATAATTCAGTAAAATAATAAAGGTTTATATTATATTAAGGAGATAACGAAAATGATTAAGGTTAATGACTTAAAAAATGGCGTATGTATTGAATATGATGGAAAGCTTATGCAAATTATCGAATTCATGCATGTATTACAAAATAAGGTTGCATATGTTAGAGTTAAGATGAAGGATATGAGAACAGGTGCAGTTTTAGAAACAGCTTTAAAGGGTTCTGATTCAGCATTCAAGAGATGCTTCATTGAAAAGCGTCCTATGCAATATATTTACAATTCAGGTGAATCATATGTATTTATGGATAATGAAACATATGAGCAAATTGAAATTCCTGCAGAAAGATTAAAATGGGAGAAGAACTTCTTACAAGAGGGTATGCCTGTTGATATCCAATCTTATGAAACAGAAATTTTAAATATCCTATTACCTGATAAGGTAACTTGCAAGGTTACAACTGAGCCTGCAGTAGCTGGTAATACTAAGACAAATTCATTAAAGGATGCATTCTTAGAGTCTGGCTTCCTAGTTAAGGTTCCTATGTTCATCAATAATGAAGAGGAAATTATTGTTTCAACTATTACTGGTGAATACGTATCTCGTGCATAATTAATAATTAACTGCCCTAGAGGCAGTTTTTTATTTGAATTGATGCTAAATATTATTTATAATATTTTTGAGAGTGGTGATTTTTATGTTGAGTCATTTATGGGAAAAAATGAAGGAAGCAATGGTTACTATTATTCCTGTTATTTTAATAGTATTAGTTATATCATTTACTCCATTATTTGATATGTCTATTTCTGATTATTTTGTTTTTATAATCTCAGCTATTTTTATTATTTTAGGAATTGGTTTATTTAGCTTAGGTGCTGAAATGTCTATGGAGCCTATGGGAGAGGCATTAGGTACAAATATGATGAAGACTAATAAGATATTTATTATGCTTGCCATAGTGTTTGTATTAACTGCTTTAATAACTGTTGTTGAACCAGATGTATCTGAGCTTTTAGAGCTTGCTGAGCCACTTTTAATTGATGGTAGAAGAATGGCACTTCTTATAGCGATTGGTGTTTCTACTGGCTTATTCTTAATATTTGGTATATATAGATTGATGAAGAGCTTAAAATATAAAACATTATTAATATTCTTTTATATGCTTATGTTTGCGATTATATGCTTAATTATAATTAACAACAAGGAGCATTTATTACCTTTAGCATTAGATTCTGGTGGTGTTACAACTGGTGCGATATCAACACCATTTATTATGGCTATTGGTATTGGTGCTGCCATGACAATTGGTGGTAGAAAGACTAAGGCTAATTCGTTCGGCTTTATTGCCTTATGCTCTGTTGGTCCTATTATTGGTGCTTTAATATTAGTTTTATTTAATGATAATGTAGCATTAACTATTTATCCTGATGATATCCATATGGGATATGGAGAGGGATTTAATGGAATTATATCTAATGTATTCCATGTTCTTGGAAAAATATCATTAGAGGTATTAATTGGCTTAGGATTAGTAAGTGTGGCATTTATTGTTATTAATTATTTATTCCTAAAGCTTCCAAGAAAAAGAATGATTCAAATCTTTTTTGGTATTATTTATTCATTTATTGGTTCTGTATTATTCTTAACTGCGGCATCTATTGGATTCCATACAATAGGATTTAAATTAGGTGAATCATTGTCTAATATTAGCCCTGTATGGGTATGTATTATAAGCTTCTTAATTGGTGTGTTTGTTGTTTTAGCAGAGCCTGCAGTACATTTACTTTCTAATCAAGTAGAAGAAATAACATTAGGTGGAGTATCTAAGAAATCCATTTTAATTGCTTTATCTATTGGTGCTGGTATTTCTGTTGTTTTATCTATTATTAGAATAATTTTTGATTTTTCAATTATTTATTATATCGTTGGTGGGTTCGTTGTTTCATTCCTATTATCATTATTTGTACCTAGTATTTATACAGCTATAGCATTTGATGCTGGTGGTGTTGCATCAGGACCTATCACATTAAGCTTTATTATGCCTTTAGCGCTAGGTGCCTGTATGGTGCTTCAGCCTAATGATATAGCTGAGGCAGCATTTG
>JAEEGL010390502.1_pt1 | contig 10968 bp, 9 predicted proteins | sample 9134231 | NCBI WGS metagenome assembly JAEEGL01 (sample SAMN16246548, study PRJNA631951) | gut metagenome | biome: gut microbiome; feature: rumen; material: fiber-attached | host: Bos | place: Iran: Karaj | collected 2018-10 | reverse complement strand
GTGAAGCTTGAGATTTCCAACACGTCTCATCCCTTCTACACCGGCAAGACCAAGATTGTCGACACCGCCGGCCGCGTTGATATGTTCTACCAGAGGTACAAGGCCAGAAAGAAATAAGTTTTCTTTCCGTCAAGATAGGAAAAGAGAGTTCGGAACGAGGTTCCGGGCTCTTTTATTTTTATTTCAAAACGAGTATATTTGTTTCACTGAAATATTTGGATATGAAAAAAGGAAAGATTGTTGCAGGCGTCGTGGCGCTTCTTGTCATCGTCCTCGCCATTTTCGTGTTCTTCCGCTTCTATTTCGTCTTCGGATCGGGAGTCAAGGCCGGTGAACTGAACCAGTTCATGTACAAGGGCTGGATATGGAAAACCTACGAGGGACGCCTTATCCAGACAGGTTTCCGCGGAGCCAAGAACGGAGGCGGACTCCAGTCCAACGAATTCAACTTCTCGGTCGTCGACAAGGCGATTGCCGATTCCCTGATGCGCTGCAGCGGCAAGCATGTCGAGCTGCACTACAAGGAGTACCGCGGCTCTCTTCCCTGGAGAGGCATGCAGAAGCATATCGTGGACGGGATCCTGGCCGTAAAGCCGATCGACAATCCAATCACGACCATTCCCATAACGGGAGAAGAATAATGAAGCGGATCTTCACCGCAGCCGCCCTCGCCGCGGCGGTTTGCTTCAGCAGCGATGCGCAGACCGGCGTGTCGGACGTCTATCCGGCCCATCAGGGCAGGGAAATCACGATGTCCGACATCTTCATCGACCACAGCGTCTCTCCGAAAACAAGGCGCTATTACTGGAATGAAGACGGCACCGTGGCCCGTGCCGGGCAGAATGTAGTCCGAAGAAAAAACGTGTTTTTCAGGAAAGGCGGGAGCCTGTTTTTTCTTGAAAGCAAGGATACCGTCGCCATAGCTCGCAGCGAAGGGGACGGAATAGTCTGCGGCGGGAGCGTGAGCCGCAACGAATTCGGCATCGGCAAAGGCATATTTCCGTCCCCGGACACTTCCATGGTCGCTTTCTACAGGAAAGACGAAAGGGCCGTCTCGAAGTTCCCCCTGCTGGACATCAGGACACGCACGGTCAGCCTGAAAGAAATAAGGTATCCCATGAACGGAATGGCCAGCGAACATATATCCGTTGGCATCTGGCACAGGGCTTCCCGCCGCACGGTATACGTCAGCTGCAATGATTTCGACGATGAAAGGTACCTTACGAACATAAGCTGGGCCCCGGACGGCAAATATGTCTTCATCCAGGTACTGGACCGTCCGCAGCATGAAATGCACCTGAACATGTACCGCTCCTCGGACGGAACTTTCGTCCGGACACTGCTTACGGAAAAGAACGATGCCTGGGTGGAACCGGAAGATCCTGTCCGCTTCATGGAGGGGACATACCAGTTCATTTACCGCACCGACAACAGGGACGCCTACAAATCCCTGTATCTGTGCGACACGCTCGGCGGAATACGCAGGATCACGGAGGCGGCAGCCGATGTCAGCTACGTCGCCAACGACGGAAGGTACCTCTATTACTGCTCGGCGGAAGTCTCCCCCACCGAGAACCATCTTTTCCGCATAGAACTGAAGCAGAAACGTTCGCATGCCCTCAAGGATGTCAGGATAGGAAAGCCCCAGAGGCTTACTTTCGAGCGGGGATGGCATTCGGTAAGCCTGTCCCCCGACGGAACGAAGTTCATAGACAACTGGTCCTCCTTCAATCTCCCTTATGCAGCGGCCGTAAGGACCGTGAAGGGCGAGATGGTGGAGGAACTCTTTACCGCACCTGATCCCCTTGCCGGCTTCGGCGTCGGCGAAATCGATTTCGGCACCGTCCCCTCCGCCGACGGAAAATACATGAATGCATACAGGCTCCTGAAGCCGAAGGACTTCGACCCGTCGAAGAAATATCCGCTGATCCTGTACGTGTACGGAGGTCCGCACTCCCAGCTGGTCAAGGACAGCTGGCTGGCAGAAGTGCGCATGTGGGAGGTGCTGATGGCAAGCCGTGGATACATCGTATATGTCCAGGACAACCGCGGCACGCGCAACCGTGGCGCAGAATACGAAAAGGCCATCAACCGGCGTTGCGGCCAGGTCGAAATGGAAGACCAGATGGTCGGGATACGCATGCTGACGGAACAGGGCTGGGTGGACAGGGACCGCATAGGCGTTCATGGATGGAGTTACGGAGGATTCATGACCATCTCGCTGATGACCAACTACCCGGACGTCTTCAAGGTGGGTGTCGCAGGCGGCCCTGTCATAGACTGGAAATGGTACGAAGTCATGTACGGGGAACGCTACATGGATACGCCCGGCACCAATCCGGAAGGCTTCAGGCAGACATCCCTAATCGAAAAGGCCGGGGACTTGAAAGGGAAGCTCCTGATATGCCAGGGAGCCGTCGACGGCACTGTCGTATGGCAGCACTCCCTGAGCTTTATCCAGAAATGCATAGAAAATGACATACAGGTGGATTACTTCCCCTATCCCCTCTCCGAGCATAACGTGACCGGAGCATGGCGGAAACACCTTCACGACAAGATCACCGCATATTTTGAAGATTATCTATGAGACGACTCTTTCTGACGCTTGCCCTTCTCGGCGGCATATGCCTTGTAGCCGACGCCCGCAAAAACACGGACGGCGACCTCTCCCCCCTAGATTTCGGATGGAAAAAAGCACGGACGGGCGAGGCCCGTTATGAAGTCCTTTACAGGACGCATAAGGCCGCCATTGAAAAGGGAGCGGGGGTCGATTATACCGGACTTAAGAAGATATATCTCAGCGTGCCGGATAATGCCGAGAGCATACCCCTTGGCAGGAATACGGACTTCAAGGGCGCGGAGATCCACATCTACGACGGCACAAAGGATTTCTGTCTCTTCAAGCTGGCGGAGCCGAGGAAGGGAGTCAGGGTAACCGGGAAGCAGATAGACAGCAAGGATTATACGGACATCAAGGCCTTGAAAAGCGGGCTGTACGTACTGGAAATCGAAGACAAGACGCCTTGGGTCCTCCAGCGTGAGGGGCGTCCTTATGGCGCGACAAGAAGGGAAGCCGTCCTCGTCCGGGACGGGATAGGATCCAACGGCCCCTGCGCCCCGTACGACACGAAGGCAAGCGATCCGAGAGCCTACTATGCCAAGGCGGATGACGGCCAGAAGACTTTCTGCAACGTCACCTTCATCCGGGACCCGCAATCGACGAAGAAAGCTTCGCTCGTGCGCTTCGAGTTCCAGAACAACCTGAAGGTTTGCGGCGTCAAGGTCATTACGCCCCCGAACGACATGCACGGAGACCATTGTATCTCCTTTTTCGCCTGCACCAACATAGTCTGCGATGATATCATAATAGACGGTACATATTCCCAGCCTAAAGAATACGGGTACGGAATCTGCCTGAACGCCGTCTGGAACTCGAAGTTCCATAACATACGTTCGGATTGCAGCTGGGGCGTCTTCGGCAACAACAACACGCACGACTCATACATATACGACTGCGATATCGAGAGATTCGACACCCACTGCTACGGAAGGAACATCTCCATATACAACTGCACCCTGAACGGCCGCGGGCTGCCCGTTTCCTCGATTTTCGGGACCATACTCCTCGAGGGCTGCAAATTGAACAAGTGCAATCCCTATACATGCAGGGCCGATTATTACTCCTACGTCGATTTCGACCTTCATGTCAAGAATTGCGTCGTCGAGCCGAGAAACGCCAATCTCATCCGGCTCGGCCGGCTGGACGAAAAAATCAACGAGAGACCGGAACTTGTCGAAAAAAGATGGCCGAACGTATTCCTGGAAAACGTAACGGTAAAGGTCCCCAGGGGATCGAAGGAATTCACGCTCCTGTATGCCAGCCAGGCAAAGAACTACACGGGATATCCCCTCTCCTACATGAGCAAGATCCATGTGGACGGGCTCGAGTTTGTCTATGACGAAGGCATGAAGCCGGTTCCTTTCAAGATATGCAACGTACCTGTCAACCTTACGGGGAAATTGGATTGCCGCCTGCGAGGAATATCAGGCACCCCGTCCATACTGCTGAACGTCCATGGGACCGAAGACTCTTTTGACGTAGATCCCGGAACGGCCATAGTTGCCCAAGACCGCCGGCCCAGATGAACTGGCTTGAAGACCTGGGCTTGCTCGGATTGTTCCTCGGGACATTCCTCGCCGCAACATTCGTCCCGTTCAACTCCGACACTCTCTTCATCGTTATCCTCATGGCTACGAAGGAGCCTTTCGCCTGCTTTGTGGTCGCCACGGCCGGAAACTGGCTCGGGAGCATAACCACATATGTCCTGGGGCGGTTTGCAAAATGGGAATGGATCGAGAAGGTCTTCAAGGTAAGCAACGAAAAACTCGAGGCCCAGAAGGCCAGGATAGACAAATACGGCATCTGGCTCGCGCTCCTGAGCTGGGTGCCGTTCGTCGGCGACGTCATAACGCTCGCCCTCGGATTCTACAAGACTCCCTGGACCTGGACTTTATTGCTGCTTCTGGTCGGAAAAGCAGCCAGGTTCGCCGTCTGGATGTTTTTAGTCGGTGCAACTATTGCGTAATCGCCGTTTTTTGATTACTTTCGTATCCCGTTATGAAATACGGGTTCGACAACGAGAAATATCTCAAGATCCAGTCCGAACGGATCCGTGAGCGCATCGCTCAGTTCGGAGACAAGCTTTACATGGAATTCGGAGGGAAACTCTTCGACGACAACCACGCCAGCCGCGTGTTGCCCGGCTTTGCCCCCGATGCCAAACTGAAGATGCTCAGCCAGCTGTCCGACAGCGCCGAGATCGTCATCGTAATCAGCGCCGTGGATATCGAGCGCAACAAGGTCCGGGGCGATCTCGGGATTACCTACGACATGGATGTCCTGCGTCTCCGCCACGAATTTGAAAGCCGCGGATTCCTCGTCAGTTCCGTCGTCATCACCCATTTCAACGGACAGTCCAGCGCTGAAGATTACCGCCGGAAGCTCGAACGCATGGGCATACGCGTCTACTATCACATGACAATCGACGGATATCCCAACAACGTGGCCCTGATTGATTCGGACGAGGGCTTCGGCCGCAACGACTACGTCGAGACGACCCGTCCCCTTGTTGTCGTGACCGCGCCGGGCCCCGGCAGCGGCAAGATGGCCGTTTGCCTCAGCCAGCTCTATCAGGAGAACAAGCGCGGAGTCAAGGCCGGATATGCCAAGTTCGAGACCTTCCCCATCTGGAACCTTCCCCTGAAGCACCCCTTGAATCTGGCGTACGAAGCTGCCACTGCCGACCTTAACGACGTCAACATGATCGACCCGTTCCATCTCGAGGCCTACGGTACCACCGCTGTCAACTACAACCGTGACATCGAGATATTCCCCGTCCTTAACGCCCTCTTCGAAGGCATCTACGGAGAGAACCCTTACAAGTCCCCCACCGACATGGGCGTCAACATGATAGGATATTGCATGAGCGACGAGGATGTGTGCTGCAAGGCTGCAAAAGATGAAATCATACGCCGCTATTTCACCGCCCTTGATTCACTCGCCTCCGGGAACCTGAACGAGGACGAGGTCAACAAGATTTCGCTCGTGATGAAACAGGCGAAGATCTCCGTGGAAGACCGCGCATGCACCGTCGCAGCGAGGGAACGCAAGGAAAAATCCGGCGTCGATTCCTCAGCCATCGAGCTTCAGGACGGGACCATCATCAGCGCCGAGACTTCCGACCTGCTGGGCCCCAGCGCAGCTCTGCTGCTGAACGCGACCAAGGAACTTGCCGGCATAGACCACAGCATAAAGCTCATACCTGAATGGCTTATCGAGCCTGTCCAGAAGACGAAAGTGGAATATCTCCACGGGCACAACCCCCGGCTCCACACTGATGAGGTCCTGGTGGCGCTTTCCGTACTGAGCCCTACCGATCCCAACTGCAAGGCTGCCCTCGAAAAGCTGCCGGAACTGAAAGGATGCCAGGTCCACTGCACCGTGATGCTCAGCGAAGTGGACAGGAAGATATTCAAGAAACTGGGCGTGGGACTGACCTGCGACCCTGTCCTGAAAAGCTAATAATAGCGGTAGAACAACGAAATCGACTCCATTCCCCGGAAAAGCTGGCTGAGAAGATAGCTTTCATTCGGGGAATGTATCGTATCCCTTTCGAGGCCAAAGCCCATCAGAAGGGGATCTATGCCGAGTATCTTCTGGAATTCCGCCAGCACCGGAATGCTTCCGCCTCCCCTGCTGGGCACGGGCTCGATTCCGTATACTTCGGAAATAGCCTTCGAGGCGGCCTTGTAAGCCGGTGAAGAAATCGGGATCAGGAATCCGTCTCCGCCTTCGCAGGGGGTTACCGTGACCTTGACGTAGCGGGGCGCGATCTTTTTGAAATGCGAGGCAAAAAGCTCCGTGATTCTTGCGCTCTTCTGCCATGGAACCAGCCTCATGGAGATTTTGGCATGTGCTTCGGACGGAAGGACTGTCTTGGCTCCCTGCCCCGTATAGCCGCCCCAGATGCCGCAGACGTCGAGACATGGGCGTATCCCGGTCCTTTCCATTGTAGTATATCCCTTCTCCCCCTTGACCTCGTCAATGTCAAGAAAGGCCTTGTATTCCTCAAGGTCGAAAGGCGCGCGCGCCAGGTCAGCCCTGTCTTCTGCCGACAACTCTTCCACGTCATCGTAGAACCCCGGCACGGTAATGCGTCCGTCGGAGTCGATAAGGGATGATATCATGTCGCAGAGCGTGTTGATGGGATTTGCGACCGCACCGCCGTAATGGCCGGAGTGAAGGTCCTTGTCCGGGCCCTTGACGCAAACCTCCAGATAGCTCAGGCCCCTCATTCCGCAATTGATCGAAGGGACCTTTTCGGAAATCATCGTGGTGTCCGACACCAGGATGATATCGGCGGCCAGCATTTCCTTGTTCGCCCTGACCCACTCGGGAAGCGAGGGACTGCCGATTTCTTCCTCGCCTTCAAAGATGAATTTGACGTTGTGACGGAGCTTCCCTTCCCTGACAAGATACTCGAAAGCCTTGATGTGCATGAAGAGCTGGCCCTTGTCGTCGTTGGCTCCCCTTCCCCATATCGCGCCGTCGTGGATTTCGGGCTCGAAGGGGTCCGAGCGCCATTTCTCAAGAGGCTCGGGCGGCTGGACGTCATAGTGACCGTAGACGAGTACAGTTTTCCAGGACGGGTCCGCGATCTTCTGCCCGAAGACGACGGGATTGCCGGCTGTAGGATAGATGTCCGCACTGTCAGCTCCTGCTTCCTTCAGGAGTACGCACAGCCGCTCCGCGCAACGGAGCATATCCGGTTTGTGTTCGGCTTTCGCGCTGATGGACGGGATGCGCAGCAGACTGAATAGTTCCTCGAAAAAGCGGTCTTTGTGTCGTTCTATATAGGTTTTCATCGTCTGAGGGATTTTGAGGAAAGATTGACGCGGTATTTGAAGGTGCGTTTGCCCTCATAGTAAAAGAGGACGAGCGTACTGCTCCCCTGCTCGAAATAAATGTTGTTCAGGAGCCTTCCGCGGGCGTGGTCCTTGCACTCGGGTTCGGTCCAGACCAGAAGATACTCACCCGTAGACCTGTTCTGGGCAACGACGGAAGTGTATCCGCGATAATCGAACATGGCAGCGCGATACTTGGCGGAACTCTGGCGGTCGCGGGATGATTTGTATTTCGCAACGAGGGAGCATTCGGCGGGGATAGTGCCGAAACTGAGGGTCGTCGCGGTGCTCATGGCAGCAGGGTTCTTTTCCAGCCACCACTTCACGGCGTCATCAGCCATGATGTCGGCGTCAGAAAGACGGACAAGCAAAGGATCGGCAGCCATTTCGGCCGAAATCCATGACACGGCTTCTGATTTCGGAGCCATAAGTTCGTTGCTCCGGCCCTCGATCTTGTATGGCTGACCGTCTGAGGACAGGTCCTTGCCGCTGAAGCCAAGGAAATGGAAACTCTCGTCCCTGGTGCTGTAAAGTCCTGATACAAGGGCCTTCCTGGCGCCGAGGGAGTCTTTTCCCAGCGCACGGAAATGCAGCCATTCCACGTCCTGGAGCACGACTACGGAGAGGCTGTCGCCAAGGAACCGTTCAAGCCGGAACCCTTCCGATGGGACGGACGGATAATCTATGGACGCGCTTTTGCTCCATCCTTTCCTGCCGTTTTCGAAGACCATGAACCGTGCGCAATCCGCCTGCAGGCCATCAGCTTTTATGCAAATGCCGAATATACGTTGTCCGGCAGGCACGCGCATGTATTTAGAAAGGAAAAGAGCGCCTTCCGGCAGCGACGCTGCCACGACGGCATCCGCCTCCTGAGGCGTAGGATCCGGGGCAACCGAAGAGACTCCGGTCCGCACGGTTCCGCATGAAACCAGCGCCGCCATGGCGAATATGCAGAAGAGAAACTTTTTCATCTGAGCCTTTCTTGCGCATATGCGAGGTCGACCTTGAAGACCTTGGTCCTTGATGTCGGGGCCTCGTACATGGCATCGGTGAAAATTTGTTCGCAGATAGATCTCAGGCCCCTGGCGCCGAGTTTCCGCTCCATCGCAGTGTCCACGATGAGGTCAAGCACACGGGGAGAAATCTGCAGGGTGATCCCATCCATCTCGAACAGTTTCTTATACTGCTTCAGTATGGCGTTCCTGGGCCTTGTCAGTATACGCTTGAGGGCGTCCCTGTCGAGAGGATCGAGATGAGTCACGACAGGAAGACGGCCGACTATTTCAGGAATCAATCCGTATGAACGAAGATCCTGGGCTTCCACATATTGCAACAGGTTGTCCCTGTCGACCGGGTCTGTCCGCCCCTGGCTGCCGAAGCCGATGATACTGGTGTTGAGCCTCTGGGCTATATGGCGCTCGATTCCTTCGAACGCGCCTCCGCATATGAACAGTATGTTCTCGGTGTTGACATGGATGAACTCCTGCTCGGGATGCTTGCGTCCTCCCTGCGGAGGGACATTGACCACCGAGCCTTCAAGAAGCTTCAGAAGGGCCTGCTGCACTCCTTCTCCCGAAACATCGCGCGTGATGGACGGATTGTCCCCCTTGCGGGCTATCTTGTCTATCTCGTCGATGAAGACTATACCCATTTCCGCCCTGGCGACATCGTAGTCAGCCTCCTGGAGGAGCCTTGTCAGGAGGCTCTCCACATCCTCACCGACATATCCGGCCTGGGTAAGAACCGTCGCGTCCACTATCGTGAAAGGGACCAGGAGCATCTTCGCGATGGTCTTCGCAAGCAGCGTCTTCCCCGTGCCAGTAGGCCCTACGAGGAGGATGTTTGATTTCTCCAGCTCGACTCCGTCATCCGCTTCCCCGTCCAGGTTATGGATGATGCGCTTGTAGTGGTTGTATACGGCTACGGACAGGAGTTTTTTCGCGCGGTCCTGGCCGATTACATATTGGTCGAGGGCCGCCTTTATCTGTTTCGGGGCGGGTAAATCCATCGGCGCTTACTTCAATTCGTAAAACTTCTCGGAAGTGATCTTCTTGTTCTTGAAAGTAGCGGTCTGACGGATCTTATCCATGACCTTCCTGTCTTCCACCTGTTCGGCGAGACGGTCTATCTGCTTGGAATCCTGAAGCATCCTGTCGGCGGCTTCCTTGATCATGTCCTCGGGAGCCTCGGAGAGACCGTACATGGCATACTGATATGTCACATATGCCTTGGCCGCTTCTTCGATATCTTCCTTCTTGACGTCAAACCCGAACTTGTTCATCAGATGCGAGCGTACGATCTGCCACTTGAAATCTTCGGCAAAGCCCGGATACTCCTTCTCGACGTCTTCGGCAGTGACTTTCTCTCCGTTGGAAGCAAGGAGCCAGCGCTTCAGGAATGCGTCGGGAAGTTCGACGGCCGCTTTTTCGACATAGAAGTTGCGTATATCCTTGGAAAGACGCCATTCTGACTGCTGGGCATAGTTGCCCTTGAGACGCTCTTCGATTTCAGCGTCGATCTGCTCGTCGGTCTTGGGCTCAGCATCCTTCTTTTCCTCATAGTACTTCTTGAGATTCTCCTTCATGCCGGCTTTTTCCTTCGCCGTGGCCGATATCTCGTACCGGGTGATGGTGTCCGCCTTTTCAACGTCCACTGACACTTCCGGATACTGTGCGATGTCGAAGATGAAAGTAAAGTCCTTGCCCTCTTCCCACACGTTTTCGGGCTGGTTCTCCGAAGGGAGAGGTTCTCCGAGGAGACGAAGCTTGTTCTCGCGTATATAGTTGTCGAGACCGCTGCCGATGACCTCGTTGACCGAGTCGACAAGAATCTGGCTTCCGAATACCTTCTTCACGAGGGAATCGGGAACATGACCCTTCCTGAAGCCTTTGAAGTCTGCCCTGCGCTTCTGTTCCGCAAATCTCTTGCGGAAAATCCCAGCGTAATCTTCGGGGGTCAGTTTGATTGTGATCTCGGAAACGAGTTTGCCGTTTTCTTTCTTTTCAATGTTCATAGCTGATTGTTGATTATTTGTTATTTGTCTTTCTGTCGGGATATGCGATCCTTTCATGGAACATCTGCCCCAGGTAGCCGCAGAATGCTTCCTTGAGCGTGCCGAGTTCCTTCATCGTGACAGGAGCCTCGTCCAGCTGGCCCTCGTCGACTTTCCTGGCGACGATGTCTTCGACCAGCGCATTGAGGGATTCCTGGCTGTAATCTTTCAAAGTTCTCGAAGCCGCCTCGATGCTGTCAGCGACCATGAGTATGAGCTGTTCCCTCGTGAAAGGTTTCAGCCCTTTGTAGCGGAACTGATCCTTATCCGAAGGATCTCCGCCATCCCTGATGTACTTGTCGTAGAAGAAGGATGTCACCGTGGTCCCATGATGGGTAAGGATGAAATCCTTCAGTACTGACGGTAGTCCGTATCTGTCAGCGAGCTCCGCCCCGTCCGTCACGTGTCTCGTGATGTCCCTGGAACTTTGCAGGGGCGTCAGGCCGGAATGG
>JAEEGL010184655.1_pt1 | contig 10968 bp, 10 predicted proteins | sample 9134231 | NCBI WGS metagenome assembly JAEEGL01 (sample SAMN16246548, study PRJNA631951) | gut metagenome | biome: gut microbiome; feature: rumen; material: fiber-attached | host: Bos | place: Iran: Karaj | collected 2018-10 | reverse complement strand
ATAGAATTAATGATATGAAGCTAACAGAAGAAGAAAAGAATATTATTATTAAATATACAGACATAACTGATTTAAGTGTTATGGAAGATAATATTAAAGAATTAGATACCCTTTTAAGCTATGATATTAAAGATCTTGACCGTATTTTATGTGGTTATACAAATAATCGATTAAACACGTATCTTAACTTATTAATAAGAACTTATATTGTTAAGAATATGATGCCTAATTTATTATTCTTATTAAAAATAATTCCTAATATTGAAATGAAGAAGTTCGATGCTGCTGATTATTTAAAAAGTCAAAGTCGTAAATGCGAAGTTGAATTAGTAAATAATTTTAAACAATTAATTTATATATATAATTATTTAGATTCTGAACAAAATGATAATGAATTATTAAAAATTGAAAGTAATTATAATGGTTTAACTTTATTAGTTTACTATTATTCTATCGGATTATTTAGTGAGGAAGAATATTTAAAAGAATTAGAGCAATATAAAGTAATTTTAGAAAATCACTTAAGTCTTATTAGTAATGAATCCGAAAATATTAAAGAAGCTGAAAGTATTGTTGATTATCGTAAGAATACTATGATTCTTTTAACTGATAAAGATGATATTAGTTATGTTGAAAAAAACATATTAAGTGATATTAGAAATGTCAATGATCAAGCTATTGCATTTGATCGTATCACACGATTAGAAAATATTGATGTTCATAACGATATTGAAGGTCATATTTGTATGAATAATATTTATAAACAAAAACAAGATTTATTAAAACGCTTTCACTTTAAATCTGCTAACTTTAATAATTCTCGTATTTATTATGGATGTTTTACTAATGATAAGCGTGAAAAATTAGTTATTATTTATGGTATTAGAACAGGTAATATGGATAATAACGCTAAAACACGCTATTATAAAGAAGTTATTAATAATCAGGTTCTTCCTAGTGAAGACTATATTAATGGCTTAATTGAGGCGTTTAATAATGATTCAGAGTACTTCGAGAAGTATGTTGCTAAAAGTGAGGCAGCTAAAGATCATTTTAAAGAAACCTTAAAAGAAAATGGTTATAAGTTTGAAAATGTAAATACATTAGAAATAGAATAGTATTTACATTTTTTTATGCTATAATTATTTATAGTAGAGGTGTCGTAATATGGCTAAGCGAAGACGTCGTCATTTAAAACTATTTCCACTAATTATTATTTTATTAATTCTTGGTGGAGGACTTTATGGTGCTTATTATTTATATGATTATGAGCATGATAAAAAAATAGCAGCGGAAAACCGTCGTAAAGAAGAGGAAAAACGTCAAAAACAAGAAGCTTATAACAAATGTATTACGGCTAAATATTATAGTGCTTATAAACCAAGTAGTGTTGAAGAAAAAGAACAAGCTATTCTAGCTTATATTCGTCAAAATAACTTAAGTGTTTCTATTTATTACCAAGATGTTAATACTGGTTATACTTTTACTTATAATGAAGATAAAGTTTATTATGGTTGTAGTTTAATTAAATTAGTAGATACCTTATATATTTTAGATAAGATTAATAGTGGTGAAATGACCTTTGATACTAAGGTTCCCTACAATAAGAATTACTATATAAAAGATAATCCTTGTATGGAAAAATACACTCCAGGAGAAGATATTGAAATATCTAAAGTAATTGAGTGTGCTTTAACCGTTAGTGATAATATAGCACATCGTATTATGATTAATTATATTGGATTTAATGCTTTACAAAGTTATGGAAGAAGTTTGGGTGCTAAGAATATCTTAACTGGTGGGGATTCTTATGGTATGCAAAGTGCTAAAGATATGAATATTTATTTAAATAAGCTATATCAAGATTTAGTTGAATACCCAACCAGTGGTAATATTATTAAAGGTTGGATGAATAATACTTATTGGAATCATTTAGCATTTGATAATACAACGATGATTCATAAGTATGGTTATTATGGGGATTATTATCATGATGTTGGTATTTTCTTTACTGAACATCCTTATTTCATCTCAATATTAACATTACATGGTAACGGAAGTTATATTAATACGACTAATACATTATCAAAGAAAATTAATGAATTACATACTTTATATGATAAAGAGGTAGCTACCAGTTGTCATAAAAAAGTTTATGGAAATTAAAAAAAACAGATTTATTTTTTTAAATCTGTTTTTATTATTTTTAAGAAATTTATTAATTTGTAGAATGGCTTGTTGATAATTAAATCAAATTCCCCAATAAATTCAAAGGCTTCTGGATTAAAACCAAGTTTAAATTCATTAACTCCTTTATATTTTTTATCATTTTTATTACCAGTAATACCATTTAATTCAATAAATTTATAATCTTTTTGGTAATATTTAATTAATTCATCATGTAAGAAGTAATTAGGGGAGAAGGAACGATAGTTTTTATCAAAGCCACTGATTACAATATTAACACGGTTATCATAACGAATTGCAAAGGCTGCTGCAATAAAGGTTTCTTTATTATCATGACTACCATTAGTTGCTTCTTCTAATTCAATTTTATATTCATTTAATAAACGATCAGATTCCATTTTGGCATTTAAATGCTTTTGATTATTATTTTTAACTAGAGCATTATATAAACGAATGTTATTTTCATTTTCTTCTTCATATAATTTAGTAATATTTATTAAATATTGATCGTAGTTAATCTTTACTAGGAATAAATCAACGTTGTCTTTAAAAGCATCGTAATAATCTTCATAGTATTTTAATGGACGATCTTTTTTCTTTTTAATAAAATCATGAAGATAAGGAAGGTAAGATTCATCAGCTTTTATTAATTCAAGACCTTTACGTTCCCCTTTAAGTATTTCTTTACGATGATTCTTAGCAACATTATTTAAATCATACTTATCGGTCTTAATAATGGCATTATATTTAGGAATAATACTGTTAAAACCACTAGTATTGTTATTTAGAATTAATCCCGCATCACGTAAACTATTAATTATCTTACGATTACTATTATAATCAATTACATAGTTTTTGTCATAATTAATGGTTCCAATCGAAATTTCTGGATTAATACGAATAAAGGCGACGTTTTTAATTAAATAGTATTCTTTTAATAAACGCGCAAATTCTTTAATAACTTCTTCATCATAATAGTCCATTAATAATCCTTTTGGAGCATAACCGTAGGAAGTAAATTTAAATACTTTTTTAAATAATATAAGTGATGCACCAATTAAATCATCATTTTCGTTAAATAATCCAATAAATTCATAGGTAAAACCATGTTTACCCATGAGTTTAGCATAATTTGGTGTTTGATGATAATTTCTTAGAATATGACGACTTGCAAAATAAGTAAACTCATATTCAGTTAATTCGCGGATGTACATGATTTCCCTCCTTTTTAAATTAGATTAGTATATAATATTTTATTAAATAATACAATAACTTTTTAACGATTCTTTATTTTGTAGATAAAGCGATAGCTTTTTAATAATATCGGTAACATATGGTACCAAAAAGGTTTATTGATTAAATCAAATTCACCGATGAATTCCGTGTATTCATCACCAAATTTACGTTTATACTCATGTAATCCTTTTGTATTCTTATAATTAGTATTAGGGTCACCAACAGTACCAAATAAATCAATGAAGTCATACTTGTTATTATATGCATCAATAATTGCTTCATAATAAACACGGTTAATGCTGAATGTATATTCACCAAGGGTGTCATTACCAATATATAAGGTCCATGCTCCATTCTTGGTATAGCCACAAATCATTGAGCAAACAACAATATCGTCATTTCCTAGATCTTTAAAGGTTTCAATATCTTTTTCTAATCTTTTAATGGTCTCATTTGCATTACCACGATCTTTTTTATTTAAAGTACCATTATCTAGGGCATTCTTTAATTCATCAAGTTCCTTTTGGAACTTTTTGGTTAGTTTTCCGGGATTTAAGCTAATATTGAAGGTTTTAGCATTCCCTTCTTTTTTAGTTTCTTCAAAGAAAGTACGATAAAAAGATTCTTTATTAGCCATAAAGCCATCTTTTTTAGCATTAAATTTATTTAATCGAATAAAATCTTCTAAATCCTCAGCAATACTTACGGTTAAATCATAATTATAACTACGTTTTAATGATTTCATAAAAGTTTTAGAGATACTTTCATCAATTGCTTCAATACTATCATAATTCTTAAAATATCTTCTAAAAGTATATCTTGGTTCATTTTTTTCATGCAAACGATTAAATCCTTGGTGTTTATAACCTAATTTTATTAAATAATTGAATAAATCATAGTTATTTTCACCATCAATTGGGTTGGCATCTTCATCAATAGTTTGATATTTTATTTCGGGATCAATTTTTAAATAAATACCATTAACTCTTTTTAAATAAGTTTTTAATTCCTTTGTAAAGGTATTTAATACTTCTTTGTTGTTATAATCAAGAATAAATCCACGCGGACAGTAGAAATAACACATTTTAAAAGGAGTTACTTTCTTTAAAAGCAGGGCTGCTGCTACTAGTTTATCATTATCATCTTTTAAACCAACAATAACTTTCTTTTGATTACGTTCTTTATCACTAATATTACCCCATGCAACTGACTGAAGGCAGTGATTATAAGAACAATTATTCATAAATTTACTATATTCTTTTTCGTCTAGTTTATCGATAAATTTCATATTTTCACCTATTTCATTATATCATAATCATCATAAATATCGTATATAACATCGTCTTTAGTATAACTTAAAAGGGTTTCTAAATTTACTTTTTCAGCACTTTTAAATATATTATATGGAACGTATTTATTATCTTTTTCTAATTCTTTAATTAAGTTTTTAATTTCTTTTCTTTTTCCTTCAATATTGCTTTCGGTAAATGAACAAGCACAGTTAATAAAGGTTAAATTATTGTTCTTACTGAAATTAACAATGTCTTTTTCACGGATATAGTACATTGGACGTATTAGTTCCATGCCTTCAAAGTTTTTACTTTTTAATTTAGGAAGCATAGTTTTAAATTCGCCACCATAAATAACACTCATTAAGATAGTTTCAATTACGTCATCATAGTGATGTCCTAATGCTATTTTGTTATAGCCGTGTTCTTTAGCATAATCATATAAATAACCACGACGCATTCTTGCACACATATAGCATGGGTTGGTTGGGTTTAAACTTGTACTGACTTTAAATATGTCGCTACTAAATATTTCAATAGGAATATTTAATAAAGTGGCATTATCAGTAATTTTTTTTAATACTTCAGGTTTATAACCAGGGTTCATTACGACAAATCCAACATCAAAGTTGGTTTGACCATGACGTTTTAATTCTTGTAATAGTTTAGCAAGAATGAAAGAGTCTTTTCCACCACTCATACAAACCATGATTTTATCATTTTCATTTATTAAATTATAGTCTTTTATTGCTTTGATAAATTTTGACCAAAGTTCTTTACGGTTCTTCTTAATTAAGTTTTTTTCAACTTCACGGTAAAATTCCATACAACCACCACTTATATTTTAACACAAATTGGTAAAAATATATTATAATAAAGGTGGTGATTGACAATGGAAATAATAGATTTTATTAAAAATAAAGCGAAAGGTAATCTTAAAACAATCATTCTTCCTGAATCTGAAGATAAAAGAGTAGTGGAAGCTGCTAAAATTGCTTCAAAAGAGGGAATTGCTAAAATTATCTTAATTGGGGATAAATATGAGATTGATAAGATTGATAATGTCGAAATTATTAATCCTTTTGATTATCCATATACCGATGATTTAATTACTGAATTTTATGAATTAAGAAAAGATAAAGGTATTAATTTAGATGATGCTCGTAAGATGATAACTACTAATAATATGTATTTTGCTTGTATGTTATTAAAACGTGGTATCGCGGATGGAATTGTATCTGGAGCTTGTCATCCTACTAGCGATACATTAAGACCAGCATTACAAATTATTAAAACTAAGCCAACTTCGCAATTAGTATCCGCATTTTTCTTAATGGATACGTTGAATTTAGATGGATCAAGAACCCCTTATATTTTTGGGGATGCAGGTTTAAATGAATATCCTAATCCAAAAGAATTAGCATTTATTGCAAAAGATTCTTCAGATAGTTTTAAATTGTTAACTGGCAGTGAACCAATTACAGCATTCTTGTCTTATTCAACAATGGGTAGTGCTAAACATGAGATGATTGATAAGGTAAAATTAGCGGTAAGAATGGCTAAAGAATTATTTCCAGAATATCAAATGGATGGTGAGTTACAATTAGATGCAGCTATTGTACCAGAAGTTGCTAAAACAAAAGCCCCATATTCTGATGTTGCTGGTCATGCTAACGTACTAATCTTCCCAAATCTTGATGCTGGTAATATTGGTTATAAATTGGTAGAAAGATTAGGTCATGCTAAAGCTTATGGACCAATTACCCAAGGTATTAATAAACCGGTAAATGATTTATCAAGAGGATGTAGTGTTGATGATATTGTTGGGGTTATTGCAATAACTGCCGTTCAAGCGGGAGCTTCAGAATAATGTGGAAAATAGGAAATGTTGAAATCAATAATCAAGTTGTTTTAGCGCCAATGGCAGGTATTTCAAACACTTCATATCGTAAGATAATCAAAGAAATGGGGGCAGGGTTAATCTTTGCTGAAATGGTTTCGGATAAAGCTATTTGTTATGATAATGATAAAACATTAGATATGTTAAAAATGAGCGAAGAGGAACGCCCTATAGCACAACAAATCTTTGGTAGTGATAAAGAATCCTTCGTAAAGGCGGCACAGATTATTGAAGAAAAGATGCATCCGGATATTATCGATATTAATATGGGATGTCCGGTACCTAAAGTTGCTTTAAAATCACAAGCGGGAAGCGCTTTGTTAAAGAATCCAGAAAAAATTTATGATATTGTTAGTGCTGTCGTTAAGGCGGTAAACGTTCCAGTAACGGTTAAAATTCGTAGTGGTTGGGATCAAAATAGTATTAATGCAACTGAAGTTGCTAAAGTGATTGAAAAAGCCGGTGCTAGTGCCATCACAATTCATGCAAGAACCCGTAGTCAAGGTTATGCAGGAAACGCTGATTGGAATATCATTAAAGCCGTAAAAGAGTGCGTATCAATTCCGGTTATTGGTAATGGGGACGTAACTACTCCCGAATTAGCTAAGAAAATGTTAGATGAAACCGGATGTGACGCAGTAATGATTGGACGTGGGGTTTTAGGTAATCCATGGTTAATTCGTGATACAGTTACATATCTAGAAGAAGGGATATTATTACCTAAACCTTCGAATGAAGAAGTATATCAAATGATTGAACGACACTATAATATGTTAGAGCAAGATAAGAATGCAATTTTAGCTAATTTAGAGATGCGTTCATTTATTATGTGGTATCTAAAAGGAATTCCTAATACCAAGGAATTAAAAAACGAAGTTAATAAGCTAAAAAGCAAGGATGAAGTATTGGCTTTGTTAAAAAATTTTTTTGAAAAAAATTAGTGAATTTTATTGACATATACCGGCATTTTTGCTATATTTATATAGCAAGTGCTTGATTAGCTCAGTTGGTAGAGCATCCGGCTGTTAACCGGCAGGTCGTAGGTCCGAGTCCTACATCAAGCGCCATTTAAGAAATAAACTACCAGACATGGTAGTTTTTTTATTGCTATCATTTAAAATCATTGTTATAATGTTTCTAGTATCATAAAATCGAGGTTGATAAATATGTCAAATAAAAAAGTAACAATTGCACTGATTGTAGCAGCGGTTTTAGTAATTGCTGGAATTGTAACATTAGGAATAGTATTACGTTATAAATTGTTACATACTAACAATATTAATAAAACACAAGTAGTAGGTAAATTGAGAATTAGTGATGGTGTTATCATTAAAGATGAAGGTTTATATACTTATTCTGTTAATGTTAAAAACCCAACTAAAAAAACGATTAAAGCTAAATCATTGTTATTTACTTTCTATGATAAAGATAATAAAAAAGTTACTACTTTATTAGGTTATGTTAATAGTGAAATTGAACCTGATCATAGTATGACGGTTATGGCATCAACTGATGTTAATCTAAAGAAAGCCAATCGTGTTAAAATTGAATTAAAAAAATAACTCATCTGAGTTATTTTTTTAGTTATTACGCATTAATTGAAAAGATTTTACTTGATCTTCACTTGGCTTAACATCAAACACAATACGTTGTACTTTAGATGAATGCTTTCCTGTTTTATCAGTAACAGTATATTTAATCCAATATTGGTCTTTATCATTTACGGGATCTAATTCATGATATACCTCAGAAGTTATTTCCCAATCATCACTGTCATCATCAACTTCAAGATGATCATATTTAATTTTATCTATACTATAAACTTGATATTCATCTTCAAAGAATTTAAGAGTTGGGGTTTTAAAATCAATGGTGTTGTTATGATTTTGAGCATATGGTTTACCATTCTTTTCTTCAATTGTTGATGCAATCCATCCGATAGTTTTTTTATCAACTTTTATTTGATAGAAGAAGTAACCAGGAGTTTCTAGATTAACATCTAATACTTTATATACTTCACCTTTTTTAACTTCACCAATCTTTTTAGAAGAGGCATTACAGTCACTTCTTAAATTAATAAAGTCGGATTTAATTTCAACATACCAACCTTTTTTAATATTTTTAATACGGTTTTGTTCACTGATTTTGCTATATGTATAATAACCAGCACCACCGACTACTAATAATATTAATAATAAAATAAATAATTTTCCAACCTTTTTGGTTTTTCTTCTTATTCTCATAATACCAATCCTTTGTCGAAATAATTATAACATATATTTTTAATACATGATATAATTAAATTGGTGGTAGTATGCAGCGATTACATATTTTATACGAAGATCGTTATATATTAGTAGTTAATAAACCAGAGCATTTATTAACGATTGCTACTACTAAAGAAAAATATAATACTTTATATCATCAAGTTTATACTTATATTAAAAAAGTGAATCCTAAAATCAAAGTATTTATTGTGCATCGCTTAGATCGCGATACAAGTGGAGTTATTGTTTTTGCAAAAGTAGATATTGCTAAAGAATACTTACAAAAACATTGGGATAAATTTGATCGTGAGTATTTAGCACTTTGTAAAGGTAAGATGGACCGCTTTGGAGTTATTAAAAACTATTTAAAAGAAAATAAAGAACATATGGTTTATATTACTAATCAAAGTGAAGATGCTAAATTAGCAATAACTGAATATGAAGTTTTACAGCCAGGATATTATAATTTCGTAAGAATAAATATTAAAACTGGACGTAAAAATCAAATAAGGGTTCATATGAATAGTATTAACTGTCCAGTGGTTGGTGATAAGAAATATGCTTTAGATACCAGAAAGAAACACTTGTATCTACATGCATATAAATTAACAATTATTCATCCAATCACCCGTAAAGAAATGACTTTTGAAGCACCGCTTCCGAAGTATTTCTCACAATATGTAAGAAAACAAGATGGTATCAAATATGCGGAGGGTTTTTATGAATAGTAAAGAAAAAGATAAAAAGGTGTTAAAGGCAACAGGAAGTGTATTATTAACAATTATTCGAATATTATTATTTATTTTGGTGTTAATACCACTTTATTTAGTATTAGTATCAGTATTAGGTGGCATTATTTTTTATATTTGCCTATTGATTGATGGATTACCTTATTTATCACCATTGCTGGGATTACTAAGTGCTTTAGCTTTTATACTGTTCTTTACTTATTTATTAACTAAATTAGTAATTGATGGTAATGTAAAAGTTGGTGTATTATTATTCCATTTCTCAAGTTGTTTAGCATTATTGGTAGCAACTTCTTGCTTAGTACCATTTGAAATATTAAAAACGGAGTTAGTTGATGATATTCCGGATAATTATAAGAATGTTGATACGGTATATAAAGTTAGTAATAAAGCTATTTTAAATACTAATAATTATTATGTAAAATATGTTGTTGATAAGAAAGCTAAAAAAGAATATCGTATTGTTGTTAGTGAACCAGAATCATCAAGTGAGAAGTTTGAAGTAATGGTTAATAAAAATCGTGCGGATTTAATTAAAACTTATCATAGTGATTATGAAAACTTTAGAAAATTAGTAATGACGGTTTACGATAATTTAAAAGATAAAAAAGTTTATAAGTATAATCGCTTATTTGATAAAGAAGTAACAATTTATGCTAATAGTAAAACAATTGATAAGATTAAAAAAGCAAATCAACATCAATAAATAGTAAAGCGGTTGATAATTATTTATCAATCGTTTTTTTTATGTTATTATTATAATAGGTGATCGTGATGGATAATGGTGTAAGTATTATTGAACGATATGGTGAAAACTTAACAGCAAAAGAATATATTACTGATCCGGCTATAGCACGTGATGAGGAAATTAGACAATGTATTATTACATTGTTAACACCAGAGAAGAGTGCTTTACTAGTTGGTAAACCTGGTATTGGTAAAACTAGTATTGTTGAAGGTATTGCATATCGTATTCAAAAAAATTTAGTTCCAGAAGCATTACAAGGTTATGAATTATATAAAATTAATTTCACTAGTTTAATGGGTGAATATAATATTGATAGTCAAACGGAAACTAGAGTTGATTTATTAGTTAAAGAATTAGAAAAAAGACCTAAAACAATAATTTTTATTGATGAAACTCATGTTTTAATTAGTAGAACTAGAGAAACTGGAGTAGACTTTGCTAATATGTTAAAAGCTGGTCTAGACCGTGGTACTATTAAAATGATTGGTGCAACTACTACTGAGGAATATGAAACTTATATCTTAAGAGACCGCGCTTTCTTAAGACGTTTTCAAAAAGTTGATGTTGCGGAAGTCGATAAAGATACTTGTGT
>JAEEGL017181871.1_pt1 | contig 10969 bp, 14 predicted proteins | sample 9134231 | NCBI WGS metagenome assembly JAEEGL01 (sample SAMN16246548, study PRJNA631951) | gut metagenome | biome: gut microbiome; feature: rumen; material: fiber-attached | host: Bos | place: Iran: Karaj | collected 2018-10 | reverse complement strand
TGAGATTACTTGTATGCCACAACAAGTAATCTTCTCAAATTCTAAAAGAAAACTCGCAGATTTGCAAAAATTTTGCAAATTTGCGAGTTTTCTTTCTAAATGGCGAAAGATAATGATTTACGAGTATTAAGTTAATGTTGTCTGTGAAAAAACATGTTCAGTAAGATGAAGATAGAGTAGGAGTAAGTTTTCTATACTTTAGTGCTTGCATATTCTGTAATCATCAAAATACCTTGTAACTCTCTAAGAATTTGGAGGTGAAAAAGTGTAATGGAAGCATAATAAATAATATTAAAATATATTATATAACTAATAGAAAATCAATAAATAAATAGTTATTATTATTTGACAATTTTTAACACAAAAAAATGTGCCAGTAGTTCCATAAATAGTATCTTTGCGGCGTGATTAGTCGACGAATCATCATGTTTAACATAAAAAAAGAATAGTAATATGATGGTAACAGAAAATGAAAAGAGCGTGGTAGTTTTTTCAAGCCTGTTGGAAAGACACTATCCCGAACTGGTTATGGAACTTTGTAGAATTATAGGAACTTATCATAAGGGTCTGGGTGTAGTCTCTAACACGAAAGACTATTGGGTAAGAGATTTTATGCCTATACAGATTGATGAGGATGTCTTCATTAAGTTCGTGTATAATCCGGATTATCTACAAGATAAGAAGAAGTATATTACGGATGTTGACAAAGTTATAAAACGCTGCAAGTTTGCACAGGAATATGAGATTGCGGATATACCGCTCGTTGTTGACGGAGGCAATATGGTATTTTGTAAGGGGAAGAGAAAAGACACGGAAACGCAATATGTTGTTATGACAGAAAAGATTTTCTGCGAAAATCCCACTTTCAATAAAGAACAAATTGAGTGTCTCCTGAAATGTGCATTCCTGTCACCAGATTTGACAATCGTATGGCTTCCATGGGATAGAGAGGATATATATGGACATACAGACGGAATAGTTCGCTATGTCGGCATAAATAAATCTGGCAAACCTGTAGTTCTCGTAAACTTGGAATTATACTCGGAGGATATTGCCAATATGATGTACTCTGCCCTTGCGCAACATTTTGAAGTCGTAGAACTCAAATTGAGCAAGTATGACGAATTGAGCTGGGCGTACATTAATAGTTTACAGACTTGCGATTTCATTATTATTCCTGGGCTTGGTGATGATGTCACAGATGCGGAAGCATTGAACCAGTACAAACATCTGTTCCCACAGTATGGAGATAACATCTATCAAGTGCAGATGCGTGATTTCATCGCAGAGAATGGTGGTGCATTGAATTGTCTTACATGGACAGTATATGAGAACTATATTAAAATGTTGGCGAAAGGTGCACGCATTCCTTTCATAAATCTTGGATACGATATTAAAAGTCAAATCAAGAAAGAGATTGAGGACATGATTAAAAACATGTTTTCATTATAAAGTTTTATTATGAAAAATTATGGCTTTGCTCTTTTTTTATATATTTGCAAAAGTAATTAAATTATATTAATCATGGAAAAACTAAAAGAACTATTGAAAAATCCTTTTGATGGATTATCAAATGTTGAATTCAACAAGAAATGTGCTGAAATTGCACGTGAGCTTTTTAGTAACTATCATATTGACTGTGGTAGCAACAAAAAATTCTATTTTGCTGAAATCGAATTCTATTATTATGATAAGAATGTGTATTTGAAGGATAAAAAACAATATGAATGGCAAAAAGTGACATATCCTCGTGATGGTTATGATGGAGGAGATTTGTTCTATCATCTTAGCGGAATAGATATTTGCTTTGATAGTCATTATAAGAATAACGAAGGCAAATTTGGCGGAATTCTTATTAGGGCAATAAAAGATGAAAATGGTTCTGTTATAGCTGGTCCATTGAAATGTAAAGATGAAATACTGAATGCATGCAAGAATGGCAATATGCCTAAGATGGAAATAAATAAAGCTGAAGAGTGTAAAGATATCGAGCTTAAATCAACTTATCGTTCATTGGGAAAAACTGAAACCGATACAGAAAATGATAGATTGTGTTATTATGATAGTAGTATAGGCGATTGGAATCCCCAAAGAGATAGTTACGATACGAGCGTTGGTGAAAAAGTTTCAAAGAAAGGTTCATATAACACATCAAAATTCAATGATAAGAAATCATTGGAACAGTCTAAATGATTTATATTAAGGATATCGCATGATTGATGGCTTGGAATGTCATTGGATAAGCAAAAAATATTAAATGTGTGGCGCAGCATTCGTAAATAATGGTGTGTCACTTTTTTGCCGTCAGAGAGAATAAAATATTGTGCCTCCGTCCGTTTATTATTAGATTTACTGATAAAACTCAGAATAATTGAAATAGAATGTTTATCTTTGCTCCCGAAATAATTACAACAAGAAGCTTATGAACTTGACAATCTCAATGGACACAGTGCTGAACTTCCTGCACTCGATGGCACTTTCAACGAACAACAAACGTTGGCTCGCTGATCATCTGTATGAGGAGGTGAGAGCCGAAGAAAAGGCCGCGTCAATATCCAAAGCTAAGCGGGAACTGACCGAGAAGGAGAAAGACGAATTGTTCTTCAGCGTGGCTGGCGCATGGAAAGATGACACCATCGGTGACGAGGTTCTTGAAGCCATCCGCATCGGTCGTCAGCCTGCAAGTTATGAACGTAAACTTGCCTATTTTGAAGAAGATGAGTAATCGAAAGTACCTGCTTGATACCAATGTCTGTATTTACTTCTTGCAAGGCAAGTATGGCATCAAGGAGAAGATACAGAGGGTTGGTCGCAAGAACTGCTGCATCAGTGAGATTACCATCGCTGAACTGCTATATGGCGCAGCCTACAGTCAATCGGAAAAACACAGCCGAGACGTGGAAATCGTGCTGGAGAACCTGACCTTGGTTCCCCTTTACGACACTTTGCCCACCTATGCCGATGTGAAGGCACAATTACGTCGTGCAGGACTGCTTATAGAAGAGTTCGATATGCTTATTGGTTCGGCAGCTGTTCACCATGGCTATGTGATGGTGACTGAGAACCTCGACCACTTCGAGCGCATCCCAGGCATTGATATTGAGAATTGGGTGGAGCGTCCGGAGAAGAAAAAGATTCCAGTTAAATAGACCAAATCTTCTAAAGAAAGATATGCACTCCAGACAATAAGTTCCGTACAAAAGCACTACAATTAAAAATATTTGTAGTACTTTTGTACGGATTTTTATTTCTTGCTACATATATTGTTGCAAGTAATAAAGAATAGCAAAATTAATATTATATGTTTTTTTGCATACAATATCACTCGTAATATAATATGCAAAATGAAATATAATTTAATCGGTAACTATGCGTGAAAATGAGATGGAGAGATATATTTCATAGAAACAGGGAGGCGGAAAGTCCTAAGGAGACTGTAGTCTCAGATGATATTGTGCCAATATTTCCAACAACAATAGATACCGTCAAACTGTAGTTGCTTATCTGCGATTTCCTGATACATTCTGGCTTGATATTCGGCTCAGCATAGTCTGTCCATCAATGATACGCTCCAGTATTTTCCAATCAGTACGATAATCTATTTTCGTCTCTATGGCGATGCGGTCTTTTGTGAGCCACTTTACGTGCACTGTCTTGTTGTTCAGCTTGTAGGCTTTCTTGCCTTCATACTCCACAGGATTCACTATACCTGCCTGAAGACGAACTACCAACGCAAATGTTTCTGGACTGAAAATATAGAATGAGTTGTAGTAATTACTTGTTTCATAGTTCTCAAGCATTTTGGGTAAAGCCTTCTTGATGTCTCGTAATTCGTCCACATCACCAAGGATGCGCCATGTACCAAGTATCGGATTTGTTTTGTCGACAATAGGCGCAACTGTAATCGCATCGAATGCCTTACGCCCTGTCTCTGAGTATTGATTGGCCACATACTTCTCTATACACCAGTTGTTGTCTGGGAAATATAGGTGTCCTCTACCAGCGTTCCACCATTTCAGAGTAAAGTGTTCGGCGTTGCTATCGTAGATTAGGGTACTCTTATCATTTTCGCTCTTAGGCTGATTGCCAGTGTAGTCGAACACTTTATTGTCGGTGTCTTGAATTTGGAAAGTATTTCCTTGTACGCTAAGCATAAGCGTCACGCTGTCAGTGCAGATTTTGTACTGATCGAACGGAGCCCTAATTTCTCCTTGCTTACCTGTAAGCGTCATCATCTTATAAATGCCTCGTGGATTCTCCGTCTGTGCGTTCGACATAACTGGCAGCGAAAGGAAGGCAGCTGCTATTAGCAGTTTCATTGTTCTGTTCATGATGTTATAATGTTTTGATTATAATTTGTTCTATCTCATAACCAGCTGTGCGAAGCAGCTGAATCATGCCGTGTTCACCTATCAAGTGACCTGCGCCAAAGACAAACATGGTCGGTTTCTCATTCATTGCTGCCTGCATACGTGGGAGCCACTTCGCGTTACGTTTTTCAAACATTTCCGTATGCTGAGAAACCGAGGCCAACTGTGTACTTGCGAATTCTTCATAGTCGCCTAATATCCAGTATTTCGTCAGCTTTTCATACCCTTCGGTCAGTATCTGCCTCTTTTGCTCATATCCTTTTAAAAGGGCCATAAGCGAGTCTGCTTGTACATTGATAGCTGGTGGTTGTTCTTCTTGGCGCTCATTGAGTCCTACCAACTTAAACGTTTCATCATCAAGTTCTCCTACTTTCCAGCCAAGTTTCTGAGCTTTCATCATCAGAACGCCGTCCATTCCTCCGTGCGGTCTTGTCTGACTTTTCAGTCTTGAAACAAAGAAATTATAGTAAGCTGCGGGAGGCAAGTTCCATAAAGCTCTCCATGTGCTGTCGTTTAAGTTGATATTAGTTGCCTCTTTGAATTTTTCCTTCAGGATGGCAGCACTTTCTGTATCGATAATGTCAAATATATTCTTGCCGTCAGTATATGTCACCGTTTGCTGCTCCTGTTTATGCTGCTGATTGCTTATTAGGTCATATGTGGTTTTGTGTTCCACATACATTTGTTGGCATTGCATTGCTGCCTCATGATATTCAGCATTGTTATCGAGTAGTGAACCTGGCAGATAATGTATTGTACCAAGCATATATGACGGCTCTTCCAATCCTTTGCCGCTAATGCGGAAGAGAAACTGTGCATTCGCATTGAATGTCGTGAGGGTTAGGATGATTGGTAGTATGATTTCCTTCATATCATTTTGTTCTTATAAAAAAACGTCCCACCCTGGTCCGCTGGTCTTGCGACGAGAAGCGTGGTGGGATTTGTTGCTGCAAAAATAAGTTTTTTTGTTGAAAAAACAGTTTTTTTGTGTGAAAATCTGCGCTCTTGATAATAAGTTCCGTACAAAAGTACTACAATTATAAATATTTGTAGTATCTTTGTACCGATTATTAGTTGCTGATATGATTGGACAAAGTGTATATATCACTTCTGCCGGTATTAAAGGGCAGGGCAGGACGGCATACTATAAGATGCTGGATAAGGTGCGCCAAGGCGAACTTGTTCAAGTGCGTCGTGGAGTATATGCAAATCTGGAACAACTGAGTGCAAGCATGATTGACATTGACACCGTGGTTCCAGATGGTATTCTATGCCTATGGTCGGCATGGAGCATACACCATCTTACAACATCTATGCCACAGGCATTTCATATTGCCGTGAAAAGGGGCAGAAGGATTACAACTCCTGCTTTTCCACAAGTTGAGATACACTATTATTCTGAGTCTCTTCTGAATATTGGTGTTACAGATGCAACTGTTGACGGATTCAAAATCCGGCTATATGGTGTTGAACGATGCGTGTGCGATGCTGTGAAGTTCCGTAACAAAATTGGCATTGACGTTTGTTCTGAGATTATTAACAATTATCTTGAACGACCAGACAGGAATCTTAGCAGACTCATGGACTATGCCCGACTGTTGAGGGTAGGTGTGATTCTTGAGCAATATCTTCAAGTGAAACTATGAGCAAGGACAATATAACCAATCACGGTAAATCAATACGAAGCAAACTGTTGAATGTTGCCAAAAAGGAGAATGTGTTTTATCAGACAGTTCTCACTCGCTATTTTCAGGAACGTCTGCTGTACAGAATGTCTCAGACGAGATATCGAGATAATTTCTACCTGAAAGGTGGAGCTCTTTTGTATGCTTTCGAAAGGTTTGCCGCACGTCCTACATTAGACATCGATTTTCTCGGTCGTGACATCAGTAACGAGGGGGCTGCTGTTATTGCTGCATTCAAGGAAATATGTTCTGTGCCATGTGAAGAAGACGGCATTTTCTTTGACATCGAGCGTATCACTGCGCAGAACATAACGGAATTCAAAGACTATCATGGCATCCGTCTGAGCATACCTGTAAAGATGGATACTATCTCACAGGTGATGACGATGGATATCGGTTTTGGGGATGTCGTTACTCCCAGCCCTGTTAATCTTGAATATCCTCTTCTTCTGGAACATCTGCCTGTTCCTAATATCCTTGCTTATTCTGTTGAGACCGTCATTGCGGAGAAGATGCATGCTGTTGTTGACCTCGCAGACCAGAGTAGTCGCATGAAAGACTATTATGACCTTTTTAACCTTCTGTCAAAAGAAAAATATGACAGTAAGACATTACAAGATGCCATAGTAAATACTTTCGAGAACAGGCATACGTCATACGACGCTGACACCATGTTCTTCAGAAATGATTTTGCTGATAATCCTCAGATGCAGGTCAGATGGAAAGCCTTTTTGAAAAAGATAACCAAAGAGGCTGATGTTTCTTTTGCAGAAGTTGTTTCTTATATACAGATTGCTCTAAAACCATATTGGGAAAAGATGTCAAATGACTGAATTGCATCACAACATATACGATTTCCCAGACAGCAAAAGTGTTGTTGTCTGTGGTGATATTCACGGGGACTTCAATCTCCTTGTGAATAAAGTGTGTGCCCAATATCAGATGAAAGATACGCTGGTTATTATTGCCGGAGATTGTGGCTTCGGCTTTGAAAGAAAGGGTTATTACGAGAACATTGTCAAGCGTAATGCCAAACGAGTAAATGAATCCAATAATTGGTTTGTTTTCATCCGTGGCAATCATGACAATCCTGCATACTTTGACGGTAAGGTGTTTTGCCACAAACGCTTTATTGCCATTCCTGATTACTCTGTTGTCAAGGCCAATGGACATACAATACTTTGTATCGGTGGAGCGATATCAATTGACCGTCAATCAAGAATAGAGGCATGGAAGCACAACCAAAGGAAGGTACAAAGATACAATCACAGTTCTACCATAGATGAACTTCTTTCTCCCAACTACTATTGGCAGGATGAAGCTCCATTCTTCAATGAACAGCTGTTGTACGAAATAATATCTATGCATAAAGTAGATACTGTTGTGACACACACAGCCCCATCGTTTTGTGAACTACAGAATAAGAATGGATTGCAGCAATGGGCAATCGGTGATGATAGTTTGTTGACTGATGTACTGATGGAACGTGAGACAATGGATGCAATATATGAAAACTTGAAGACCAGATGCTATACACTTGAACGGTGGTATTACGGACATTTTCATCAAAGCTGGCTTTCGTCTATCGATGGTGTTCTTTTCAAAATGTTAGACATCATGGAGTTGGTCGAACTCAATCCATGATTGTTTGTTTAATCGGTAACTATGCGTGAAGACAATATCGAAGAATGGATGCATCTCTTTTTTGAGAAGTTAATCAAATTCAATGAATAAGATGAATATAGAACAAGTACGAGAATATACCTTGTCACTTAATGGGGTGACGGAGGATCAGCCGTTTGGCGACGACATCATTACCTTCCGACTGGAAGGAAAGATATTCGTCTGTCTGTCGCTGGGTGGTGACGAGCATGACATGATGGAGTCATCAGAGCCACGACTGGCATTGAAACTGTTGCCTGAAAGGAATGAAGAGCTGCGGGGACAATATGCAGCAGTGACTCCTGCATGGCATTGGAACAAGAAGCATTGGAGCGACGTGTATTACGAACAGGTTGAGGATGTGCTGGTTCGGGAATGGATACGTGAGTCTTACCTTCTTGTGGCATCTAAACTGCCAAAGGCAGTACGACATAAATATATACAGTAATTCAACTTCCGCAAGCTACAGTTTAGAGGTTGTCAGGTCTGTAGATGAAAGTGAAGAGTGAAAAGTGAAAAATATATTTTACTCTGTTTCCTCTGTGGTCTCTGTGTTGATCATCTCCACTGCGAGACAGGTATCAAACCTGAAAGCGTAGCGACCCGATACCCCGAAAACCTAATAACCTTAACAAGTTGTGCACTTGCGAAACTTGAATAGAGATAACAATATGAAGTGGACAGTATTATCAGACAATAGAAGCAATGACAGCCGTCTATCTACAGAGCATGGACTGTCTGTCCTTTTGCAAACGGAACAACACAGAATCCTGCTTGATACAGGAGCAAGCGACGTGTTCATAAGAAACGCAGAACTGTTGGGCATAGACCTCAGCGATGTGGATTATGTCTTCATCTCACACGGTCATAGCGACCATGCTGGCGGCTTGCGGTTTCTGCTTGAACGTAATCGGCAGTCTAAGGTCATCGTCTCGCCTGATGCCATGAGCGGAAAGTTCTTCTCCAAGCGTGGAAATCTGCATAGCATTACTGCTGAATGGACGGAGATTGGCGAAGACAGACTCATTCCGATAAATCAGACTAAAGAAATTGCAGAGGGCATTCATGTGATTGCCCGTATTCCTCAGGCTCATCCAATGCCAAAGGGTAATCAGAACCTCTATGTCCAGAATGTTGATGGGGATTATATCCACGATGATTTCCGTCATGAACTGGCACTGTATGTCGATGGTCTGCTGTTCACGGGCTGTGCTCATAGCGGACTGGAGAATATCCTGTCAGCATGTCCTTGGCGTGTTCTTTCCGTTGTAGGTGGTTTTCATCTGCTTGACGGTCAGGAGACAGAGGAGGAGATAAAAGCCCTTGCCCATAGACTGAAAGCCAACTATCCAGATACACAATTCCATACCAGTCATTGCACAGGTGACAATGTGTTTGAGGTGATGAAGGGTGTGATGGGAGAACAATTACAGTCTTTCAGATGTGGAACGATAATAGCATAGAATACCGATACTTAATCAAGAACAATTATTTATGATGAGAAAAGCAAGCAGAGCGATGGATGCCGCCTTCGCATTGGAGGTGCTGGATAAGGCTCCATTCGTAACAGTCAGTATGACCAGACCAGATGGTACTCCATACGGATTGCCATTGTCGTTGGCTCGTACAGACGAGAAGACATTCTATTTCCATTGTGCTATGGAAGGTGAGAAACTCGACTGCATAGCACACTGTCCGACGGTTTTCCTGTCGGCAGTAACCCGATGTGCGCCAACGGTCGGTCCGAAGGACGGTAGTTTCACGTTACAGTACAAATCTGCAACAGCCGTAGGAAAGGCAGAGATTGTGACAGAACGTGAAGAGAAGATTACGGCGATGAGAGCCATCTGTCAGCGATTCCTTCCTCACCACATGGCTGCTTTCGATGATGCTATTGCCCGCAGCCTTGAACGTACGGCAGTAGTGCGCATTACCTTGACTGAGCCTCCTGTGGGCAAGCGCAAGCAGTATGATAAACAGGGCGAAGAAATGAAGTATGGCAGAATGGAATGAGCCGTATTGAGCGAGAGAAACATACTACGCCGCTCCAAGTGGCGGGTTCAAAAAATAAAAGGTTTCAGTTAAGCCGACCAAGGCGTAGTATGTTATGTTCAGTCAACATGGAGAACTGGTGGACAAATGCATGTTTTTTCATTTTTTCTTTTCTTTTTGTGCGTTATTAAAGATTATTGTGTATATTTGCTCTCGAAATAAGATAAAAACGAAGCATCATGGGTTCGATATTCATCATTCAAGGCATTATGATTTACATATATGCCTTTGACCACAATCCACCGCACATTCATGTGCGAAGCGGTACGGACAACTTTTCCATCACTATTCGTGAACGCATTATCGAAGGTAAGGCTCGTTCTAAAACCGTGGTCATAATAAATGAATTCATTGACGGACACGAAGCTGAGCTAATGGAGCTTTGGGGACGTGCCCAGCGAGGCGAGAAAATAACTAAAATCAAATAGGAGGACAAGAATATGCTATTGACTGTTACAGATGTTGAGTATTTGGGCGACTATACGTTGCTCTGTACGTTCAGTACAGGCGAGACGTTGAAGGTTGATCTCACGCCGCTGCTTTCGTATCCTGCATTTGAGGAATTGCGTGACCCTAAGGAGTTTGTGCAGTTCGGTCTTGACCAGACCATCTTCTGGAAAAACGGTGCTGACATCGCACCGGAAAGGCTGTACGAAATGGGTAAGGCAGCGTAAAATATTTGTATCTGCGTTTTTGCGTGGATAATTTGCCATATTCATGGAGTTTTTTCCACTAATTACACTCTAAGTTTGCAGAAGGTTATATGAGATAATAGAGAGATCTCTTAAAAAATTGATGATATCTGTACTTAGAGTGTAATTCGTGGCTCTCAAAATCATCGTTCACACGAATTTATATTTAATAAATTATACCAGATTGCCCTTGAAAGAATATTAGGTGAAATAAAAACATTAAAGTTAATATATATGAATAAGACATTTCTTTTTGCGGCATTCATGTCAATATGTATGATTGGCAATGCCCAGCGTAAGACAGAGACCGTGGAACCAGTGAAACAGGCGCTCGCTGACACTAACGGTCGTTTCATTAAACGTAAGGTGGCTATTGGACGTTTCAGCAATGAGACGCAGTATGCCAAGGGTGTTTTCTATGACAAGGAAAATGATCCGATGGGTAAACAGGCTCTTGACATCCTGTCTGCCAAGCTCGCGGCTTCGGGCAAGTTCCTGCTGCTTGAGC
>JAEEGL015573913.1_pt1 | contig 10969 bp, 5 predicted proteins | sample 9134231 | NCBI WGS metagenome assembly JAEEGL01 (sample SAMN16246548, study PRJNA631951) | gut metagenome | biome: gut microbiome; feature: rumen; material: fiber-attached | host: Bos | place: Iran: Karaj | collected 2018-10 | reverse complement strand
GCGCGCGGAGGCATTCTTCAATTACGTCCAGCCGCAACCTTTGAGCTTCCAGCTGCCCTGTCTTGACATCAAGCAACATCGCCTCAATTTCTGGAAAGCGGCTTTCAATCCGTTCCATCCGGCCGAGGAATTTGTACCCAAACGGAACACCCAGCAAATCGCGAAACATTTCCGCATCACGCGCGATAAGTGCGTCACCAAAAGTCTGTTTTCCTTCCAAACGCCCGTCGGAACCGACGCATCCAAATAAGTCGCGCCAGAAACCAGGTGAAAAATAATCCTGGTAGATGCTGACAAAGGAGTTCAGGGAAAACTCCTCGTCAATCTTGAAAAGCGGCTTGAAAAGGTATTCGGTTTCCTTCCCGAAGAAATGAGCCTCATAAAGAACGGAGGACGAAAGGGCGACGACCTTTTTCACTTTGGGCGAAGCCAGTAGATAATAGGTCGGCACATTCTCAAGCACCTCGACCCCTGGCGTCGAGGACAGGAAGGAGTCCACTTCCGGATTCCGTCCTGCGCTAGGATGCGGCACATAATAGACCCTGGAATAAGTCCGCGCTAGTTCCGCCACCTTTTCAGGGTAGTCGGTAATGTTCAGATACCTGGTGCCGTTTGAAATGCTCTTGTCCTTATAGGTCTGGCCCGCGAAGACGCAGCAATTGTCCTCAATGGCAAGATCATCGAGGAAATGTTTGCGCTCGGCAAGATGGGAATAATACCTACAGTAAAAGCGAAGCCGTGCCTGAGGAACCCGGTAGTTTTCCAGCTTTTTGTATATTGCCTCCGAATTGGTTCCCACCAGGAAGAATGCGTCATTCAGCAACTTGTACGGATGGAACCAGAAATTAACGTACGTGATTCCCAATTCGGTCAATTTCTCGCGAAGATCCATCCCGAATTCTGAAGCGACAAAAACCGTGTCAGGGCCGAAAAATGACTGAAAGTATGCCCACGACTCAGAACTGATGCTGCGGATATCATACAAAAAGTAAGCCGGTGCGGGATCAGTGACGCCGCTCAGTTCAAAGAAACGGGCCCGTGAGAATTCCTCGCCGGCGGCATTGCGGCAGCTTGTGATAAGTACAGGCTCTATGCCAGTCCCCTCAGATATGGCGACGGAAAGCAAAGAAAACAGTTCCATGTGCAAAACGCTTGGCGCCTCGTTCTGCCCGTGGAACAGGAAGTCATTTGAGAAAACAATTCTCATGGCATGCGATCGCCTCTTATTCAATCAAATCTTACAGAGAAGAGCATTAAGGCAAGAAGCCTGCTGTCCGCGCTTCTTCCTAGCGCTTTTGGCGAAGTCGCGTCGGGCAGAAGAAGTGTCAGCACTATATACCCGTCCGCCGAAGCACATTCCGATGGAATTTCAATTGTCTTCTTTTCCTCCCCGCTTGCTACGTAGTCCGCTATTTCGACGCCATTCACAATGACGGAGACATGCTCTTTGTCAAGGAATGTCCTATAGTGCATGGTCAAAGAGCGAGGCATCCCGTCGAAACCGAATGGACAGAGACGCATTACCATCTTCTTCCCGTTTGTCCAAGTGAATTTCCTTTCCGGATGGCTGATCCCCTCCAGGCAGTATTGGACGGCAACCGCGCCATTTTCCTCGCTAAAACTCAAATCGTCGCCGCGATGGCAGGCGAAATAGCCGTCTTCGTCGAAAAAACGAACGTCAGACAGTCGCAGGGCGATGAGTCGTTTGTCGCCGTTCTGGATGACTTCGTCCGGGCTTATGGCTCCAGGCAACTCCATGCGGAGAGCCAAGTTCTTGTCCTCCCCAATGCATGAAGCGGGAATTGAGAACACATGGCTGACATGACCGCAGGCGTCGATATTGCCGATAAATGTATCATTCACGTATAAAGCGGCGCGCTGTCTGCCGTTAAATGTTGAAAACTCCATGGCAAGACAGAGCCCTCGCCTAAAGGCCCCGTGAATTTTAGCGCGAAGGACTGCTTCGTACCCCTCCGTCCAGACATTGCCGTTCATGTCGACCGATATGCCAGAGTGGCTTTGGTGGTATAGGCATATTGGCGAGCCCAGGTTCACATCGGCAAACAAGGCGCCTCCATCTCCAAACGACACTGTCGGCGGACGCACGTCTGACCTCCTAAACAACCTGAAAAGAAATCCGGAGACTCGCCCGGCCCAGGAAGAAGAGGAGGCGGCAAGAAGCATTCCGCCAATGCTGGCGGACACTTCGTCCCATGTCACCGGCCTATATTTGGAAACCATCTTTCGCAACGCACCGTATTCTTCCTCCGAGGCGAGCAGAGGCGAAATCGCATCCCGGAACGCATCCGGGGAATGCGGATTGAAATACCTGCAGAACTGGCCACCCACTTCGCGAAGGACAGGAATGTCCGATGCGATGACGGGCGTGCCGTGTTGGAATGCCTCTATCGTCGGCAGCCCGAATCCCTCGCGCAGTGTCGCGAAGGCCACGCAGAAGGCGTTGTCGTAGAGATAGTCTATGGTGGTGTCGTCCATTCCCTCAAGAAGGAACAACTGCCGGCCTAAGAGCTTATGTTCGCGGATTCTGCGCTCCAGCGCCTCGACCTTCCATCCGATCTTCCCTGCAATGACGAGGTTGAGTCCGCGGCTGAAGAGGTCCTTGTCGAATGCGTCAAGGACGACGGCGTGGTTCTTCAGTGGCTGGACGGTGCCGACCATGAGCACGTATCTTCCGGCTGCGGCGCGTACGGCCGCGGGGTTTGGCGCTGCATGCGCATCGCCCGCGTCATCCCGTTTGAAGTCGGCGCCAAGCCACGTCGCACGGCTGCGGGTTCTTCGAAGCCCCAACCTCTTTTGGAGTGATGCTATTTCGTCAAGGACGCTTTGCGTGGAGGCCAGAATAACATCCGAGTACTGAAGAACTGCCCCAAGGTAATAGAGGAAGTTGGTGACAAAGCCCAGATGCAGGACCTCGGGGTTCGTGTAGGGGATGATGTCATATATGTATGAGACGACTTTTACGCCGGACTCCCTCAATCTTGGGTAGAGGTCGCTGCGGCGCCATGTCCCCGCCCATGCGGCGTCTAAATCAAAAAAAACGTCCCCGGGGGCGAAATCATCCAAGGAGACAAGCCCAACTAACGCATCAGCCCCAAGAGCGCCGTCGAACTTTTCAAGCCATTCCATGAACACCTTTGAATCAATCCGCTGGAATGAGCGAACGGATTCCTCGTACCTCAACAGCGAAATTGGAAGGTCATCCTTCCTCAAAAGCCGCCCAAGAACCTCGCGAAGTACGCGTTGGATTCCCGCCCTGTAGTTTGTGCAGCAAAAGCAGCTGACATCAATATGGATTCTCATGACTCAAGATACTCCTCCCCGTTGACAATGGAGACGCCGCGCTTGCCGCCCGAACACCGATTAAGCACAACGCGTAGAAACTTTGCTATAAACTCTGACGACGGGAGGGTGTCCAGGTACTTGCTCCAGTGGCGCAAAGTCTCCTCCCCCGGTATTGCAGAGAGCAGGCAAAGGTATGCGGTCGCAAAAAAGGTGCGGTTGTCGACATGCTCCAGAACCGAGACATCCAAAACACCCGGTTGCATTTCGGCCGTCGCCAAAAATGCTTCCCTTGAAACCGGCATGCTCTGCCCGTCCTTGGCTAGTCGTTGATTCACGTCGTCGTATAGTTCCGCAAGCGGTGAGTCCATACGATTCATTGGATTGCCCCTCCGTACGTTTTCCTATTTGATTGAAAGTTCGAACAACCTAAGTGCCAGACTTCGCTTATCGGCGCTTTTGTTCAGCTCATTGGGAGAAACCGCATCGGGAAGGTCGAACTCAAGTTCCACGACGCCGTTTGACGATACGAATGCCGCTGGAATCTCAAAGGTCTTTGTCTCCTTGCCGCGCGCCACATAGTCCGCGATATTGCCTCCGTTGACGGAGATGGACACGCGCTCCTCCGGCAAAAACGTTTGATAAACGAGCTTAAGCTGCCGGTTGCATCCCTTTTCCCGGGGAATCACGAATCTGGCGGCAACCTTATTGCCCAGCGTCCATGTAAACGTTTTTTCAGCATGGCTAAGACCCTTTATGAAGTAATGGTTCGCCGAAGCCCCATTGGCCAAAGAGAAATACAAGGGCGTTCCCAGCTCATACTCGTACTCCAGTGAATGCTCATCCGCGGAAAGCCACACTGAAAAAAACTTGAGAGCCAAAACGCGAATATCTCCATTGTGGGCTACCTCCTCCGGGGATATTGCGTCAGGCAGAGAAAAACGAAGAGTCAATTCCCCATTCTTTCCAACACACCAGCCAGGAATTATGAAGGAACGCTTTTCACGGGCGAAAGCTTTGTAATTTGCAATTAGCAAATCATTTGCAAAGAGCGAAACTCTTTGTTCACCATTGAAAGTCGAGCAATCCAAATCTAGCCGCAGGTTATGGAACTTCTTTTCCAGACGCAGTTTAATCAAAGCCTCCTTGCCATCAGTCCAGGTATATTGTTGCTCCGCGATTGAGAAACCCGACAGGTATTTTTTTATTTCCATCTCGTGCTTTTTGTCAAAACTGATTTCAGATCCAAGTTCATAGCTCTCAAACGACATCTTGTTCTTTGCCGCATCGTATGACAATCCTGTCTTCTCCAGCTGGGCATTATTCGCAAGCGAAGCCGTACCAGCCCGCAAAAGCATTTCATCCATGCGCGGGAGATATTTCCTGTTCATGGTGTTGTCCCAGCTGTAAAACAAAAACCGTCGGGGTCCGCCATCATCGCACTCCTTTATCGCGCTCTCGGTAATAGCCTCGCCATGCGCCACCAAGTTCAACAGCAACTTGTATAGCCAGCAATACGAGAAACGCGAGTCCGAAATCGTGAAAGCATGGGACTCTCCTCTGTTCTTGACAAGGAAAATGGGATTTTGAAAGTATAGTTTCTGACCGTGGTCAGCCAACACGATGATTGTTGAGGAATCGTACACCCCGATTTTTTTCAGTTTTCCCAGGAATTCGCGCAAAAACGTTATGCATCCAAGCGACTGATCGGCGGAGGTGTATTTCCGGCCGGGATCAGACACCAGATCCTTCCCGAAAACGGGAGGAGGATGTGATCCGTAGAGATGGTAAAAACGAAATACGTTTGCGTTATCCCCCAAGACCGCTTCGGAATTACACAGGTTTTGATAGACCTTTTGCGTTCCGAAAAAGTATGGTTTGGAAGAATGCGACACCAACCGTCTAAAAGGCATGAAGTCATTTGCGGTAACTACCAGGCCCTTCTTCATTGGATGGGGAAGATAGTTGAAGGCGACCATGCGGTAGAGGGTCTTGACAAAAGAGAAAGGCGACGCCAATGAATATCGTGTCTCATGGAAGTTTTCAAAGATGCTGCCGCGCGAATTAACATAACGCGAATGAGAAACGTACGCGCAGGCGGAATAGCCGAGACGTTTCATCTCCAAATACAGCGGATTCCCTATGTATGCCTTTTCAATGTATTCCTTGTATGGCAGTTCATTTGTATACGTGATGCCAGTCAAAATGTGCGGCAAGGCGCACTTTGTGGTTGGATATAGCCCGAGTGTATCGGGGTAATAGGTGAAATCCCGAAGCGAATCGCGGACAAATCGTTCCTCTTCGCCGTTTATTATGGTATTCATATCCCGTCCGTCAAAGGAATCCAGCATTACCATGATGACATTGTTGGAGGGGGAGAATTCAAGCCACTTATCATAAGTGACGGCAATGGTGCGATTGCCGAAGCTCTCTTGAGACATACGGTATTTAAGGGTCAGCGCAACCATGGAAAGAATCTGTATTCCAAGCAGAGCAAGGCAAATGCAGCGGCCAACTGAAAAGATGTTCTTTCTTGCCGACCGCATGGAAAGAGTCGCCAACCAAGCCACAAGGGCCATTGTCGCAAATGCAATGCTAAGGAATGTCAATTTGCGGTATTTTTCCGCAGCCCAGTCTATGTCGACCCCATTAAGCACTCCGTAAGGCCGTGGAATGAAATTGCCCTGGATGTAGAAAAACAACAAGATAGCCACGCAAAGCGAATAGAGCGCGGCGTTGAGCCGTGTTCTACAAATGGCGAGCGAACAAAGCGCGAACGCTGAAAAGACAGCCACAAAGACGGTTAAGACGACAGGAACAAGATGTCGCAACTGGAACCAATATTCCGATTCGTTTGAGAAAAACGCGTCAAGCGGCGCGAAAACGCAGAACATGAAGCAGGCTGCAAAATCTAGCAGCATCCATGACTTAAAGTTAGTGTTGAAATGAGTCTTCATAGTCGTTTTAACTCCTCAATCCACAAAGGCCGGATGGCGGCACGCACCGCTTCGGCCAGCTTGCTTATTCCGATTCGGGAAAGGTGGTTGCCGCTTTGGGCGTCGTAGTTGGCGCCTGTCGGCGTTGAAGGATCGTTGGCGCCAAGGGCCGTCCGTGACGAAACGTAGGTTATGCCCGCCGCGGAGCAGAACGAGGCCAACTTGCGGTCCAGCGACGAGAGCACGGATTCCTGGCGTTTCCTAGGACGCTCCGGCTCGTCACGGACATGGATCGGGCCGACTAGAACGGGAATGATCCCCCTTCTCCTGCATCCAAGCGCCGTCTCAGCCAGGCATCCGAGAATCTCGAACGACGAGGCGTCCGCAAAGGCGTCGTTGTGTCCGGAAAGAACTATGCAAAGCGAGAATGGATTTGAACCGCCAGACGCGGATTCAACGGCCGTGTCCAGCTGTTCTTCCAGATCGCCCGCCAAAGAACCGGGGACAGAGGCGTCAACGACCAAATCCGGCGAGGCGTTAAGGAAAAGACCGCTCATTGCCAGGGACAAGCTTGTTTCGCCAGCGTCGCCCTCGCCTTTCGTTCCCGTCCCATGCGGCACGCTGTCCCCTATGACAAGTATGCGTCCTCCGGCATTAATTGGTGGATTTTTCAAAAGGAATCTGGCCTCACGCGCCTCCTCGCCGTAGAATGGGTTTCGTTCCGCGGCGATGCGGAACTCTCTGGCTGCGGTCTTCCAGTCGAGAAGCTCCCTAAGGTATTCGGCCCATCCGAAATGGAAGGATCCGTCGTCGGCGCCAAGCGCGGCGGCCTTCCTGAAGCACTTGAGCGTGCGGGCCTCGTCATCGTCGAAGAGCGAACCTATCAGCGCGCGCTGGCGGTTCAGGTGCATGCTCTCCGGTTTGCGGCGCAAGGCCGAGTCAAGCAGGTTCAAGGCCGACTCCGGATCGTTTTCCTCGGCATGCATTTGCGCATACGAGCAGATGCCGAAGTCGAAATCCGGGTCGAGGCGAAGCATGCGGCAGAATTCCAGCCTTGCGCCTATGAAGTCCTCGTGCTCCTTCCAAAGACCCCATGCATGGTTGTGGGCGGCGAGGACGGACGAGGGATTCTGCCGCGAGGCGAATTCCCAGTATTCCGCCTCGTCAAGGTAGTTCATGCACAGAGAGAAGGAGAATATGCCGTATATGGACACCAGCGCCGCCACGGCGCCCCGCGAAACGACTGCCGGCAGGCGGGACATCAAAATGGCCGCGGCCCAAGCGAAACCGAAGGAGGCGAGGTACAGGTATCTGTCTGCCAGAACGGCGGTGGCTCCAATGCGTAGGAGGCCGGGGAAAAGGTACGGGGCCAAGGCGGCGCATATCCAAAGAAGGGGAATGGAGACAGGCTTGCGTTCGCGGACGAGCATCGCGAGCAGTAAAAGTCCTAGGCATCCGGCGACAAATGAGCATACTGTCTCCGCCGACAACAGGGGGACGTGCAGTGCGATCACGGGATCTGGAGCATGCCAGAACGGAAGGAGGAGGAGCAGAAGATTGCGGGGGAAGGCGCGAATCGCGGCCGAAAATGCCTCCGCCCATGCCACGCCCATCGTGAAATGGCCGGCCCTTGCCTCCTGCTCGCCGGGGTTGCCGCCCGCGAAGTCCATTGCGGCGTGGATCTGCCACCAGAAAAACGCGGCAAATATGGCCGCGAACGCGGCGTAGACGGCAAAGGAGCGCGCCCAGCGCCGGTCCGCCCCCGCGAAAGAATCTCCATCCCCAAGTGTCGTTCGAGGGGTGTCCGTACTGCCACTCCACGCCAGAATGGCGAAGAGCGCGGGGAAGACAAGCGAAGTCTCCTTGCCGGCCGCCGCCAGAAGGAAGCAGGCCACGGCCCGCCATGAAACCCGCGATGGGTTCCGCATGGCGAACAAGAGCCCCAGCAGAACGAAGAAGGCCCCAAGCATTTCCTTGCGGTGCGACACGATGCCCACCGACTCGACCGTGACGGGATTCAAAAGGAATAGAAGCGCGGCGGAGGTGGCCACCGCAGCAGAAGCGCCGCATCGCCGGCGCAGAAGAAGCCAGCCCATTCCGGCCACGGCCAGGTGGAGCAATATGTTGACGGCGTGGGGATAGGCCGCGTTGTCGCCGACCAGACACCAGTCGAGGCGGTGCGAAAGCTGGCGGAGTGGACGCGGCTTCCGCCACAAATCCTGCAAAAGCGACACGTTGCGCGAAGCATCGCCGTCCCGAATGGCCGCCTCGACGATGGCGCCGTCACTCTCGATGACGGTGTGGTCGTCGAAAAGAAACGGCGCTTTGATCAAAGGGGAAAAGACCAGGGCGGCGAGTAGCGGTACGCCAATGGCGACTATCCACGCGCATGTACGGCCGGACAGCCGGAAACGCGGGCGGATCCCCGACTGGGTGATTGACACTGGATGTTTACGTACCATTTGAAACGGCCTTCTCGCATTGTTTAGTCGCGGGTCACGAACCGATAAAAGACCGCGACCACCTGCCGCATGCGGACTTGAGGAGAATGGACAAAACGAGGTTCTGTCCCACGAAGAGAACGGCCAGCCCGATTCGTACGCCCAATTGCAAGAGCGAACTGTCGCCGATGTGCGAGAAAATCGTCCTTTGCAGAATGGCATAGTCCTTTATAAAGAAGTAATGGAGGAAAAACAAGGTGAAACTATATGTCGCCAGCATGTCGAAAAGCGCTATTCGCGATGACCGGACCTTGTTTGCCAGATACAGGATGGGAACGAGAAATAGGAGTTTCTGAAAAGTCAGCGCGAAGGAGCCTGAAAGAAAATGGGAGGGGAGCCAAGCCACCTTCCCCGGCAACATCATGCAAACGCCGAGCACCGTCCCCATAAGGAGGGCGGGAACGGCGTACGCGTACAAATCGGCGTCAATCTGCTTTTTCCATCTTGCGTATGCAAAACCGAAAAAATAGGCCCAGATAAAATAGACAAAACGATACAAGAAAAAGGGCAAGCTCCAAGAAGGAATGGTGGGAGGGCGGTAAGGGAAGCAGATGGCCAGTGAAAACGAAACAAGGGACAACCAGGCCAATGTGCGGTTGCCGGTTCGCGTCAGCCACGGGGAAAACAGAAAAACGATGGCTATGAACGGGATGTACCAATACTGCCGCTGCGCATAACCGAGAAGAAAAATGCTTGGAATAGACTTGATCGAGATGGCCGATGGGGCGACTACGCCAGGTCGTTTTACATTAATAAGGGAAATTGCCAGAAGGGTGGCAAGCGAAAATACGAGATATGGGGAGATGACGTTTTTCAGCTTCGACAGGTAGTATGCCCTTGTGTCTACTGGATGCCGAAAGGCGAGAAACTGGCAAAGATAGCCGGAAATGAAGAGGAAGTAAACCGTAGAGCTTTTAAAGAAGGCGCGCACGAATTGCTCGGCGTCCGCATAATGGAGATAATGTGTCAGCAGAATGCAGACAATGGCAAAACCTCGGACATAGTGCATGCCCCAGTCGAAGTCGCTGCGGGATTTGGGCGGCTTGGGCGCACTCTTCGACACTTTGGATTCAACCAGCCAAAGCAAAAGAAAGAAGGCTGCCGAAACAGCGGACGCCCCAGCCGCACGCATTGGCGACACACCCTGCCAGCGGAAATAGCCGAGACTCAGAATGGAGAGCGCCACGATTGAGGCGATACGTCGCCAAGTTGAAGCTACCTTAAGCATGAAATTCCACCATTCCTTCATGTTTTTGATTGAGCGCATCTATGAGATGCATTGCGTGGCGGACAGGCCGTCCGCGCTTCTGCGGCCATGTCCCCGCCGGCGTCATCGTCGTCGCCGTCCTCGCCGTCCCCATCGTCCTCTTCCTCGTCGTCCTCGTCTCCTCCGCCGCCGTCCCCGCCGTCCCCATCGTCCTCTTCCTCGTCGTCCTCGTCTCCTCCGCCGCCGTCCCCGCCGTCTCCATCGTCTTCTGAAACATCGTCACCGACGTCGTCTTCTTCCTCCTCGTCATCCGCTTCATCTTCCTCATCGTCCTCATCTTCCTCATCGTCCTCTTCGTCTGCGGCGAGGAGGTCCGCGAGGTAGGCGTCTTCCGCATCAAGGATCTCAACGTCGATCTCCTCGTTGAAGTCGTCGGAAAACTCATTCTCGTCGACGACGAATGCGGGGTCGTAGCCAATCAGGCGCTCGACGTTGGCCGACAGGCGGTCAAGCGCGTCCGCCTCCTCGGGGAGAAGCGTCTCACGCGACGCCAACGCGCGGTCAAGAAGGGTCTTGGCGGTTTCGTACGCGCCCTCCTCGACCACCGGTTCGAAATCAGGGTCATCGCGACGAAGGCCGTACTCCAGGTAGTTCGCCACCGTGCGGACCGCCAGTCCGAGATCGGAGTCAGCCAGGAAGGAAAGCTCACGAATCGGGGTGTCCCACACCTTGTAGGGCACCTCCTCGTCGTCCGGATCCGACAAATGGGCCATGGCCGTCCACTTGGCAAGGGACTCTGCCAGAAGCGATTCGCCATCCTTTTGCCCGGAAGCCAGTTTTTCCAGAAGCTCCAAGGTTGAAGCCTTGTTTTCCGGCTCCAGCAATTTGAAAAAGGCCTGCTCGCGGACATCGTAGGCGACGCCAGGAGAAAGAACGACGGGTTCAAGGGCGTCGGACACCGTCTCCTCGTCATTCCGCGCGAGTAGCAGGTCAAGTGCCGAGCGCCCGCCCGCCACCTGGCTCGC
>JAEEGL014521109.1_pt1 | contig 10969 bp, 7 predicted proteins | sample 9134231 | NCBI WGS metagenome assembly JAEEGL01 (sample SAMN16246548, study PRJNA631951) | gut metagenome | biome: gut microbiome; feature: rumen; material: fiber-attached | host: Bos | place: Iran: Karaj | collected 2018-10 | reverse complement strand
TTCCGTAAGCCCCGGCGGAGCATGCTTCACCGGGCGGGGTGCAGTCAATCACCCCACGATGTGCCGCCAGTCCCGAAGCTTCGGCAGAAGGATCAGGCTGTCTTACGCCAAAGGTGGGGAGACGATCGTCTATTACCACCGGGCAGGCACAAGCTCGCGAATTCATTCGTGAGTAGTTGACACTTGAAAAGAATTCAGCCATGAAATATACTAATCACGTTGAAATACTAACAGGAGGGGTTCAATAAATGACTTATTCAAGAGAAGTTGAAAACATGTGCCCGGTGACTAAAGGCCCGCTTCATGGTCCTGCACCGATCCCCGAAGAGGGGAAATGGGTTATGGCTAAAGAGGTGTCCGATATCTCTGCTTATACCCATGGCGTTGGCTGGTGCGCTCCGCAGCAGGGTGCATGTAAGCTTTCCCTGAATGTCAAAAACGGTATTATCGAAGAGGCACTTGTTGAAACGATTGGATGTTCCGGAATGACGCATTCTGCTGCTATGGCAGCTGAGATCCTCCCGGGCAAAACGATCCTAGAAGCATTGAACACGGACCTTGTGTGCGATGCGATTAACGTGGCAATGAGAGAGCTCTTCCTGCAGATCGTTTATGGACGTTCACAGTCTGCATTCTCTGATGACGGTCTTGTTATCGGTGCTGGCATGGAAGATCTTGGCAAAGGTCAGCGTTCGATGGTTGGTACCATGTATGGTACTAAAGCAAAGGGTGTCCGTTATCTTGAGATGACTGAAGGATACTGCACACGTATGGCGCTGGATGAAAACAATGAGGTAATCGGTTACGAGTTTGTTTCTCTCGGAAAGATGACCGATTTCATCAAAAAGGGTCTCGAACCGAATGAAGCCTATGAAAAGTCCCTTGGCCATTACGGCAGATTCGCAGAAGAAGACGGCGCGGTCAAATATATCGATCCGCGCAAAGAATAAGGAGGGCAGTAGTTTATGGCAACTTTTGAAGGATATGAAAGACGCGAGAGTAAGATCCTGGCAGTCTTGAAGAACTATGGCATCTCCTCGATCGACGAGTGCAAAGAGATCTGCGAGAAACACGGGATTGATCCCTATACCATTGTCCAGGAAACACAGCCTATTTGCTTTGAGAACGCTAAGTGGGCATATACGGTCGGTTCTGCTATCGCTTTGGTTGAAGCGGAGCGCACAGGCGACAAGAGTGCTGCGACAGCTGCTGCCAACATTGGTGTTGGCTTACAGTCTTTCTGCATCCCCGGTTCTGTCGCTGAGAACCGCAAGGTCGGTCTTGGCCACGGTAACCTTGGAAAGATGCTCCTTTCCGAGGAAACTTCCTGCTTCTGCTTCCTTGCGGGACATGAGTCCTTTGCAGCTGCAGAGGGTGCTATCAAGATTGCTCTGAACGCAAATAAAGTTCGTACAAATCCTCTTAGAGTTATCCTTAATGGACTCGGAAAGGATGCGGCATATATCATCTCCAGAATCAACGGATTCACTTATGTTGAGACGGAGTTTGATCCCTACACAGAACAGGTTAAAGAAGTTTACACAAGGCCTTTCTCCAAAGGTGCAAGAGCAAACGTCAGATGCTATGGTGCAGACAATGTTCCGGAAGGCGTTGCAATCATGATTAAGGAAGAAGTTGGTGTTTCCATTACCGGAAACTCCACCAACCCCACGAGATTCCAGCATCCGGTTGCAGGTACCTATAAGAAATGGTGCAATGAGAATGGAAAGAAATATTTCTCAGTTGCTTCTGGCGGCGGCACAGGCAGAACTCTTCACCCGGATAACATGGCGGCAGGTCCGTCTTCCTATGGTATGACCGATACTATGGGAAGAATGCACAGCGATGCTCAGTTCGCAGGTTCTTCCTCTGTTCCAGCTCACGTTGAGATGATGGGACTGATTGGCATGGGAAATAACCCGATGGTCGGTGCAACCGTTGCTTGTGCAGTTGCTGTTGCTGAATGTCTTAAGGCGTGAAATCAGTTTGGCTTTCTTTCAAGGGCAGGTCGAAAGACCTGCCCTTTCAATTACAATAAAATAGAGAGCCGGTAGCGAAAACACTGCCGGCTTATCTATCTGGTGGTCAATTGAATAGATTATGTATCTGACTTTTTCCAGAGAATTGTAAAGAAAAGGGGAATAACAACGACAACAGCGAAAATATACCGCAAATCACAATACACTGGAGTAGTCAGCAGTAATGTTCCCCAGATAAGAACTGAGGGAAGGATGCTGATAAACATACTGTTTTTCTTTGTTAAGGAATAGGAGAATAAGGCAAGCATAAGCCAGACATAACCTCCGCAGCTGAAAAAAGGAGCAAGGAAAGACTGCTGATTGTTGCTGTGAGTCCAACGATACGCGAGATCTGTAGCAATCCCGGGAAGAAGACTATTTACTGACAGTTTATAAGGGTTGGGTTCCATATAGTTGACATAGGGAATCCCGGTCATCTCCGGATACCAGAAACCTCCAGTCAGTTCTACATATGCTTTGACATATGAGACCGGATTATCGCGAAGCAGGCGCAGCCAGAGAAGAAAATAGTCCGCCTTATGTTCAAGCAGTTCATTCTGATTTCCGGATGTTCTGATAAGATTCTTGATATTGTCGGAAATACGGCTGTAATAAGTGGAAGTAATCAGGGTTGGTTCGATTAACCTGCTGATCAGTTCATAATCGTTTTCTGATATTTTCCCACCGTCAACCACTACACGGGAGACTTGTTGTAAAGGAACAGAAAGGAATTCCACGGGGTCGACAGGAGCGACGTTAAGAAGATTGTAGATCGGACCGAGGATCAAGGAACAAACCAACAGACATATGATGAAAACCGCAAGCAGTTTTTTCTCACTTCGGAAACAAAAGAATATGAATGGAGCCATTACAATCAACGCATAGAAACCGTTTGAGCGGAAAAGCCCAACTCCAAGGCAAGAGATGCAGAAGATGAGTAGATCGGCACGATCAGGTTTTAGATCTTCTCGGTGGAACAAACGAATCAGGATCTGCGAACAGAAAAGCAGGAAGAAGCCGGCGAACCAGGTGTCTTTCAGATGTGTAAAACTGAAGACGATATTAAACGGCGTAATGGCATAAAACAGGGAAGAAATCGAACAAAAAGCTGTAGAATAAGTGATTGCATAAATTGTTCTGACGCTATATGCCATACAAGCAGCGAGAAACGTCATCTGGATTACTGAAAGTAAAGCGGTTGAAGCTGTCAGACTGCCCCGGAATACGGTCTTTCCAAAACAAAGGATTCCCCTCATGATTAGTGTATGCAGGACTGGATGATGATTGGAAAGATCGCTATCTCCTAAAGCCTGCTGGAGCTGCCAGAAACTGTCATTTGTATAAAGACCAGGATAATATGCCAGAAAGAAAATGCTCCATATCAGAAGGATTGAAACAAATGAACAGAGAAAAACGAAGCATCGCTTATGGATTCGTTTTGGGGCGTGCGGTGAAAAAGAATCGAAGGCGTCAAAAAGGCAAATCAGAACTATTGAGAATACAGAAGCCAGACCCGATGCGAACAGAAACATATAGAATAAAGATGCCGCGAATGAGGAGTATCTGAAGTCGCTGTAACGGGAGAATGATGAGAACAGCGCAAAGAGGATGCCGCAGATGATCCCGGCAGTTTTCGAACGTTTTGATGCCTGCTTTGCTTTCGGATACAGCAAAGTGGAAGCAAGAATGAGTCCGACCGGGAGAAGGCTCATTGGGTGAAGCGAGAAAACTTTCTGAAAACAGAACAAAGAAAGGATTATCAGAAAAATAAGGAAGAGGACACGGATCATTGACAATCTCCTCCCTTCAGAAGTTGTTTTTTCTGCATTTCTGTCTGCTGAAAGCGGTATTCAAATTCGCGTTTTTCTTTTTCGGAAATTGAATCAAGGATCATTCCGCATCCCAAAGCAACGATTCCGCTGAGTCCGATGAATCCGGCCATAAATAAGGTGGGGAATCGTTCTACAACGCCGGTCCTGTGAAATTCACCAAGAATGGGAATAATCAAAGCGAGCGCAATAAGAATCAGGATCAGCGCCACTATACCCCAGAAGAATAAGGGCTTATAATCTCTGAACAATTTAACGATCATGCGTAAAACACGCATTCCGTCGGAAAGAGTGTTCAGTTTTGATGAACTGCCTTCAGGCCTGTCACGATAAGTGACAGGGATATTGATAGTGTTCAGATTTTTATCCAACGTATGGATTGTCATCTCTGTCTCGATCTCAAAACCGCTGGAGACAATAGGAAAAGTTTTAACAAAATTATAACTGAGTGCGCGGTATCCGGTCATGATATCAACAATACTTCCGCTGAACAGCAGATTCACAAGAAAGCGGACAAGTACATTTCCAAAATTATGAAAAGGACGTTTGTTTTCTGTAAAGTAGGTGCTTGACAGGCGATCGCCGACAGCCATGTCGCATTGCGAGTTGAGAACGGCATCGCAAAGCGGTCGTGCAAACTCACTGGGATATGTATCATCGCCATCGACAAGAAGATAGCACTGAGAATCTATCTCACGGAACATAGTGCGTAATACATTACCTTTTCCTTGCTTAGGCTCTCTCCGAACGACGGCTCCGGCAGATTCTGCAAGCGTGTAAGTGTCGTCAGTACTGTTATTGTCATATACATAGATCACAGCTTCAGGCAGCGCAGCGCGAAAATCTGAGATCACTTTTCCTATTGTTAGCGCTTCATTGTAGCAGGGAATCAGAACAGCGATTTTATCCATAGGTCAATCCTCTCGGAATGATATTTGCCTGATATTATTCTCTGAATTATACGGAAGACGAAGATCGATAATGTAATTATATCAATTTCAAACAAGTCAACCAAGTAACAGAAATACTATATGATTGCCGTTCTTTCCTATTATTCTGAAATGTGTTAAAATCTAAAATGATAATCTAGGCTTGTGAGGAATAATGAGCGAATTTGCAAAAAACAATAACGTAGTCAACGATTCTGAGACAGGAGTCGTATTTGGAAAAAACGCGGTGACTGAATTGCTTAAAAGCAGTTCTCCTGTAGATACCGTTTACATCAGCACTGATGTTGATGCATCTCTGGCATCGTATTACATCGCGCTTTCAAAGGAGAGACGTGCTCCGGTAAAACGAATTCCTTCAGTTAAACTTGACCATCTATGTAACAATTCCAGACATCAAGGAATTGCTGCAGTCACTTCTTTCTGCGAATATGTTTCTGTCAAGGAAATCCTTGATTATGCAAAAGAAAAGAATGAGCCGCCTTTTATCGTACTTACGGATGGGATTGAGGATCCTCATAATCTTGGGGCAATCATCCGTACTGCAGAATGTGCTGGTGTTCATGGCATTATCATTCCTAAAAGGGGAAATGTCGGAGTGAACGCTACCGTTCATCGTTCTTCTGCTGGCGCTTGCAGTCATCTGCGTATTGCACGTGTTGCCAACCTTAGTTCTACGATTCGCGAACTGAAGAAAACCGGCGTTTTTGTTTACTGCGCGGATATGGATGGCAACGACTGCTATTGTACTGATCTGACGGGATCTGTTGCGTTGGTAATTGGTTCCGAAGGCTTCGGGATTTCCAGACTTGTGAAAGAACTGTGTGACGCCAGTGTGTCATTGCCGCTATTCGGTGAAGTGAATTCATTAAATGCTTCTGCTGCCGCAAGTGCTTTGATTTATGAGATTGTGCGGCAAAAGATTGATAAGGGAGACATAAATCGATGAATTATGATCTTGACGAACTGCTTCAAGAACTTCGAGAGAAGCGTGAGCAAATCGAAAAAGACAAGGAAATATCCGAAAAAAAACTTGAAGATGCGCTGAATACAAATCCTTCTTCTGAATTCGACGTAACAGCTATCCTTGAGGATCTGAAAGATAAGATAGAACCCAATTATACTGAAAAGGGAATATCTGCCGCAGTTGTAGAGACGAAGCAGGTAGATTATTCATATAACAAAGCAGAGAAGATACTGGAAATCGTTTCAAAGAAGGAAGCCGAAGCATCAGCCGAACCAGTTACAGAGGCGGACGGTAAAGAGAATGATAGCCCATCGCCTTCGTTTTCTCTCGACGCGTTCCGGGGGGATTATACGGGAGATTTTGTTTTAGGGCATCCTGAGACAGAAGAAAAGGAGAGAGAATCCTCTCCGGAAGAACTGCGCAGGGCTGAAGCCGAGAGACATCCTGTTTTTAATCCAACTCAGACAACAGTCAATATCAAAATCCCTGATATGAAGGCAGAACCTCTGACTGAAGATGCGCCAACAGAGGCGACTGGAAGGATTAAACTAACCGAAAAAGAAGAGAGAGCTGCAAGCAAGACGATTCTCAATGCCTCTGCCGAGGACGATGATTTCAGTGAGTTCTTTGGGGATAAGGTCGTTGTTGAACACAGCGATACGAAATATCGGACCAGAAAAGTCGAGCGAGTTGAAGAAACGACTGAAACAGAAAAAGAGGATGAACCGACAGTACCTCAGGATGCTTTTGATGTTCTTGCCGAGCAGAATAACAGAAATGGCAGAGCAGTAATAATCGTTGGAGTCGCTGCTTTCCTGACGCTGTTCCTTAACCTCCTGCTTGAAGTGTTCAATATTCCTATTTTTTCTACTGAAAGAGCTTTCTATGTAGCGAATTTGGCGCTGATTCTTCTTGCTATCGTCCCAAACGTTAAAGATTTTGTAAGCAGTCTTTCTTCTCTCTTTAGTTCCAGACCGGTTCCGGGATCTTTGATCAGTTTTTCTGTCGTTCTTTCTTTCCTGGACGTACTTGTATCATTCCTGACTTCTAAGCCTCTGACGATAGGCTGTGCTTCTCTGGTCTCTGTTTTTGCGTATTTCTTCTATCAGCTTGGACTTTTCCTCGATTCCAAAAGACTTTATGATTCCTACAGGCAGATCAGTGAAACTCCTCAGCGTTACGCATCTCTCGTTTTGGCGAATTCCGATTTTACGCATGCACTTACGCATGATCTGAATCTCTCAGAGCCAACAGTCCTAATCAAAAGAAAAGCCGGCAGAATTGACAATTTCATGTCTCATGCCTTTTCCAAACTGTCTCACGGAAGGAACTTTAATCTTCTGATTTCTCTTTCTTCCTTGGCTTCTTTAGTTTATGGAATACTGTATTATCTTCTGAAGGGCAAAGATATTGCAGCTGCGGTCCGAGCAGCAGCAATTTCCTCCTGTTTTATCGCACCGTTTATTTCTTCGCTTGTTGAGATCCTGCCGCTGACAGCGCTTCAGTCGAAACTGAGCAAACTTGGAACTGTGGTTCCTGGATACAGCGCTGCAGAAGAGATTTCGAATGCGGACTGTGTCGTTCTTGAAGGCAGGGAACTATTCCCGAAGGAAAAGGTTCTTTTGCACGGCATTAAGACCTTTGAGAAAGAAAGAGTAGATCAGGCAATTCTCTATGCGGCATCCGTACTGATTCATTCCTGTGACACAATGTCTCATATGTTCTTGAAAGTTATCCAGGGAAAAACGGATATGCTCTTCGATACGGACAGTGTTGTCTACGAAGAGGGATTGGGGTTCAGTTTCTGGGTAGACAAGAACCGTATTCTGGTCGGTAGAAGGGAGCTGTTGGAAACACATGAGATCGAGGTTCCTTCCCGCGACTATGAGAACAGATATACAAAGACTTCAACTAGGGACGCGATATATCTTGCAGTAGCAGGTAAACTGTACGCCATGTTCGTTATCAGTTATGCACCTGACGAAGAGATGCAGTCCATGTTGCAGGAACTGGTCAAACAGAACGTCAGTATTATTGTCCGCACAAGGGACTTTATCCTTTCTGCTGACAAGATTGCTCGGATGTACGATATTCCCCGGACTATGGTCACGATTGTCCGTGAGAGCACAATGCCTGAGCTTGCCCGAAAGACGGATTATGCTTCTTCCAGTTCTTCATCAATGACCCATGGTGGAGCCGCTTCTGCGTTCCTTAAAGGCCTGATTGGATGTAAACGATTGCTTCAGTCGGTCAATCTTGCCTCTCTTCTCGAGGTGGTTTGTATCGGAGTCGGATGTTTCCTTGCATTGCTCCTAACACTTACTGGAACTATCACTACAACATCCGCTAATACTGTGCTCATTTTCCAACTTGCCTGGACAATACTGGTATCAGTCATTCTGTTCTTTAAAAAAATCTGAACGGATTATAGCCAGGTCTCCGTTCCTGATCCTTGGGACGGAGACTTGTTTATGTAAGAAAAAAGGTATTTAAAATAGATTTTTCTTATGTTAAAATTGTATTCGTTATTATATGGCCGTAAGGCAGAAACACAATAAGGGGGACTTATTTCATGGGATTTGCTCCAGATAAGATTCGCAATCTCTTGCTTGCTGGACACAGCTCTTCTGGAAAGACTTCTCTTGCAGAAGCGCTGTTGTTTTTGACAAAATCATCTGACCGTTTCGGTTCTGTTGCAGCCGGCACGACGGTAATGGACTTCGACGATGAAGAGATCAGAAGGAAAGCTTCGATCTCTTTGGCAGTTGCACCTCTGGAAGCCAATGGCTGCAAGGTGAACCTTCTCGATGCACCTGGCCTTTTTGACTTTGAGTTGGGTCAGTATGAAGGCATTCAGGCTGCTGAAAGCGTGGCTGTTGTCGTTTCCGCTCGTGGTGGTCTTGGTGTTGGTGCGGAAAAAGCATATAAGCTTGCGAAAAAGAATCATCGGGCAATTATGTTCTTCGTGACGTCTACAAGCGTTGAGAACGCAGATTTCAAGAAGACTTTTGCTGAACTCAGAGAGAAATTTGGCACTGCTGTATGCCCGGTTGTCTATCCTGTCATCGAAGAAGGCAAGCAGACAGTTTTTGTTGATATGCTTGGCAATAAAGCTTATACATACAATAATGGCAAGCCCACAGCAGTTGCTGTTCCTTCTGACGATTTCATTGAGGAGCTGATGGCCGATATTAATGAGGCGGTTGCTTCTGTCGATGACGATCTGATGGAGAAGTACTTCATGGAGGAGCCGTTTACTCATGAAGAACTGATTAATGGAATCAAAAAAGGCACAAAAGACGGAACTCTTTATCCCGTTGTTGCAGCTGACAGTCTGACCCTTGAGGGTGTTGAACTTGCACTCAAGAACATCACGGACCTGCTTCCTTCACCTGATGAAATGAACCTTTATGAGGTAACAGATGCATCTGGTGCTTCCGTTGAAATTAAAACCGATCCGAACGGCCCCCTTGCTGCATATGTGTTTAAGACTGTCGCCGACCCGTTCGTCGGTAAACTCTCATTCATTAAAGTCCTTTCCGGTACACTTTCTTCCAGTTCTGCTATCGTGGTAGCAAATTCCGGAGAAAATGAACGTCCCGGCAAGATTCTCACAATTCGCGGAAAAAAGCAGATCGATACTAAGGACATTACGGCAGGAGATATCGGAGCTGTAACAAAGCTTTCATCTACTCATACGGGCGATACGCTTTGTGAAGCCGGAAACCTTTACACTGTAAAATCTATCGTTTTCCCGGCTCCTACAATGAGTATGTCCATGTATGCAGTTAATAAGGGAGATGAGGGTAAAATATCTTCCGCAATCCAGAAATTGCTGGAAGAGGACCGCACCGTTTCCTACCGCGTCAACAGTGAAACAAGTCAGCAGATTATCTCCGGACTTGGAGAACAGCACCTGGAAGTTGTTGTTTCTAAACTGAAACAGAAATTCGGTGTTGAGGTTGGACTCCAGCCGCCGAGAATCGCTTATCGTGAAACTATCCGCGGAACCGCTGAAGCAGAAGGCAAACACAAGAAGCAGTCTGGTGGTGCCGGCCAGTTCGGTGTTGTTCAGATGCGTTTTGAGCCTCTTCCTGGTGAGGATTTCGAGTTCGTTAATGCTGTTGTCGGTGGTACTGTCCCGAAGGAATTCATTCCTGCAGTTGAGAAAGGTATCCGCGAGGCAATGCTGCATGGCGTTCTTGCCGGTTATCCGATGATTGGTTTCCGCGCAACGCTTTACGATGGAAAATATCACCCTGTTGACTCCAAGGAAGTTGCTTTCAAATCTGCTGCAAGACTGTCATACAAGGCTGCCTGCGCCAAGGCGAAGCCCACTTTGCTTGAACCAATTGACACACTGAATGCCTACATTCCCAGTGATTGTACCGGTGACTTGATGTCCGAAATTACAAAACGCCGTGGCCGTGTTCTTGGTATGACTCCTGATGAGGATAACCTTACAAGAATCGAGGCAGAAGTTCCGGAAGCAGAAATGCTTGATTTCACTGCGTATATGCGCTCCGCAACACAGGGCAGAGGCAATTTCAGGCTCGAGTTCCTGCGCTATGATCCGTTGCCTGGCAACCTTGAAGCCAAGGTCATCGCTGAGGCCGCTGATCTCCGCGAAGCAGAGGACGACGACTGATCGTTCTGATTTTGAAAGAGCACATCTCTTCGATGTGCTCTTTTTCTTTATGCTTTGACCGTTTACTTCAAGCACTGAGTTCTTGCGCGACTACCTTAATACACGCACGTGTGGTAGAATAAATAATAATTCATTGGCTTGGAGTGTCTTTCATGGGTAAGGGATCCAAAGCTGTTCCCGCTTGGGCCAACAGCACAGTCGTTACGAAGTATCTGTACAAAACTGTTCGCATGTTGAAGAATGAAGGCCTTAAACAGACTGTTTTTGCAGCGAAATACGTGGTAGGCAGATATCTTAAACTGAAAGCGATAAAAAAAGAATTCTATCTGACGAAGGAACTGCGGGATGAACAGGAAAAGACTGTTTTTCCGTATATGCCCAAAATCAGCATCATAGTTCCTGTGTATAATACGGATCCAAAATATCTGAGGGAAATGTTGGATTCTGTTCTTGCACAGTCATACAGTAATTGGGAGTTGTGCCTTGCTGACGGCAGTGATGAGGCTCATGCGTATATCTCATCCATTGTTGAGGCCTACTCTGAGAAAGATAAAAGAATA
>JAEEGL014429504.1_pt1 | contig 10969 bp, 10 predicted proteins | sample 9134231 | NCBI WGS metagenome assembly JAEEGL01 (sample SAMN16246548, study PRJNA631951) | gut metagenome | biome: gut microbiome; feature: rumen; material: fiber-attached | host: Bos | place: Iran: Karaj | collected 2018-10 | reverse complement strand
CTCATGGGTTTACGGAATTCATTCCGATGACCTTCATGCATGAATACTCTCCAATCTTTTTGGAAGGCCAGTCCGATCTCGGAGCCACAGGAACACAGGACCTGAAACTCTATGCGGTTTCAAGGCTCATGCTTAGGGATCTGGTACCTAACATCCAGGTCTCATGGGTAAAGATGGGCTTCAGGTTTGCTCAGGTGGTGCTGACTGCAGGTGCCAATGACCTTGGAGGAACATTGGGCGGCGACGAGCTTTCCGAAGCGTCCGGGGCTCCGGATGGTGTTGAAGCATCAATCGGGACATTGAGCAGAATGGTTAGGGACCTTGGCAGAACACCGATTGAGAGAGATTCAAAGTACAGCGAGTTCTATCCAATCGAATAGGTGTTTTGATGAAGAAGTTTATTGTTATTGACGGATTAGACGGTTCAGGCAAGGATACTCAGGTTAATCTCATAGCTGAAGCTTATCAGAAGAATGGAAGGGATGTCACAATACGCTCCCATCCATGCAATGACAATAAATACGGCAGAAAGTCAAAGGCCGCTCTTCTAAAAACAGGCAAATTGAACCATATAAAGGCTACAATATATTTCGGCCTTGATGCGATAAGGTCAGTCAGAAAGTACTGCTTCAACAAAAACGTTGATGTCCTCATCTTTTCAAGGTATATCCTTGCGGTGATGTATCTTCCGGATGGAATAAATACGCTGGTCTATAAGATTGTGGCGACAGTCCTTCCGACATCAGACTGCATGTTCTTTTTGGACATAACTCCAGAGGAGTCCCTCAGAAGGATAGGCTCAAGGCATGAGGAGACCGAAATGTTTGAAAACATTGACTCATTGAGGCAGAACCGCGAAAGGTCACAGAAGTTCACATACAACTGGAACGTGGTTTCAGCTGATGACGCTCCCGATGTAATTTCCGAAAAGATTCTGGCGAAATGCTTTGAGACAGATTAATTATAGTACTTCTTTTATTCCGTCGCTTGTGATGATCATGAGTGAGTTAAGGTTTTCCATGACAAGTGAGACTATCGGATGGGTCTGGATGTCCTTGTGCATGAATATTATCTCTTTTTCAACAATGTCAATCCAGTTCACATGATAGACTACAACGCCATTTACGATAAGTCCAAGATATTCAGGAACGAATCTGTTTTCATTGATTTCTTCAAAATAAGGGCTTTTTCTTAGTATTTCTCTTAATATGTTATCCATGTTCATACACCTTTTCTTTCATAGACGAACTTCGGTACGGCCTTGTCGAAGGGATCGAAGTTTTCCCTGTTTTTCACTTCCATGCATTTCATGCTGACCTTGGAGTGGAGTGAGGAAGGCAATCTCAAAATCCTTTTGAGGTCAATTGAAACTTTGGCGTCGATTGTCGCCAGATTGACCCTTGCCATGGCTTCCACGAAGTTCTTGTATCTTCTTGGGCCGATGTCGTTCTTGAAGTGGCCCCAATTATCGTTTTCAAGGTGGTGTCTGGATGCCATGATGTCTTTCATAAGCTTAGGATTGATTCCATCGATCTTTTCATTGCCCACAAGGTGCTGGACATTGAACTTTACCTTGTCGGTGAATATCCTTGAATATCCGACAGGTATTGTGAAATGCTCAAAGTTAAAGCTCTGGTTGGATACCTCAGAGTTCATGAACTGTGATTTTGGAACTTCAGCGCCGGCCACGTATTTCAGGACTTCAGAGCGAAGCTCGCTTCCTGAGGTCATCATCTCCTCATCCAGAATCCTTATGTGATATCCCCTTCCGGAATATATCAGATGGATGTTCTTGAGGCCCAAATCGCCTTCCAAGGTATCGATTAATGAATTTACAATTTCCAAAGCTTCACCTAGGCATACCTCGCACACTCCGTCGCATTGGCAGGATCTGATTGGAATGTCCTTTGCATCAACATCGAAGATGTATTCGGCCTTCAGCCAATCCTCGCGCCTTCTTGGATTGTTGTAGAATGCCACTGAGATATAGGCTGCAAACGGAGCCTTGAAACGAAGGAATTTGCGCAGTGATTCGGTTCCCTTGAAGGTCTTGTACCTGTCGTTCGGTCCTCTTCCGTTGTGGTCAAAACCGAACTCCCTTTTCTTGATGTCAGTTGAGATGAAATCGGGCAGGTCCTTAGGGTCCCATTCCTCACGGTAATATTGTCTTCGCTCTTTCAGTGTAGCTTTAGAAAACATGATTATAGTTAGTTTCTCAAAGTATTTATTTTATTTGTTGGTGTGCATTTGCATGTAAATGATTTTGCACAGTTTTATTAATCAAAAGCAATAAAATATCCTTATGGAAGAAATAGTCGAAGTGATTGGAGTTGAGCATTTAAAGACAATCCTTTCAGGCCTAACACCGGAGGAGATTGTCAAGCCCGCCTATGACAATTGGATGGGCGGCATAAAGACAGGCCATACCGTCCTGAACCTTGAGGATGGCAGCGTTTATGGTCTTGGCATTGATTTCAACGAACTCCACATGCATGACAGAATCTACATCGAGTTATATACATTAGGTTCACATGAGGAGCCTGTATCAGAAGAGGAATTCTTCTCCAAAAACGAGTATGAGGAATATCTTGAGTTCAGCAGCGATGATCCTTGCGAATATATCCCTGACATGATATCAGAGTTCTGCGAGATGAAGGGAATCGATGAGTATGAGCGCACAATCGGCCTTCTGGCATATAACTTCGAAAAAGAGGAACAGGCCAACTACAACATGTGGGAATCAAAGATATTGAACAAGTATTATGATGCAATATATGAGAATCATAATCCATTCGAGTTTTCTCATTCTACTCTTTAGGCGCATCCTGGTCCAGCTGATATTTCTTGCGCCCGTAACAGGACAGCGGATTGTTTATTCCTTTGCATGACTTGTCCGGATGGCATAGGTTAGGCAAATGGATCTTTATTTTTTCACAGCTCATCGGAGTGTACCATTTGGTTTCGCCCTCATGGTTTATGTCCACTGTTTCATGCATTCCAAAACCTAATTTTGATATGATGTTTATCTTTTCCTGCGGCTGGTCATCGAATAGTGGCGGTGAACAGTTGTCTGCCGCATCGAAAATCAAAGGCAGGATTTCATTTTGGGTAATTGAGAGGTCAGGGTCCATATCGGATACCTTTACGGTCTCGTCTGATGCAAATATCCTTGGATATAGCCTTGCATAGGATGCAAATGATGTTAATAAAAGAACGATAGCGTCGTTACGTCCGCCTGAGGATACGCCTTCGACTGTTGTCTTGATGCATGGTGGGAATGCGTCAGGATTGAGTTTTCCTGCTTGAACGGAGCCGTATATTCCTCCGCTTCCAGCGTAATACTGGTTGTATTTGCTGATTTCTTCAGGTATGAATTCCTTAAGGTCCTCGCCTATCCTTGTAATGGCAGGATGTATCTCAATTCTTGCAGACATCTCCTTGATTCTTGCAATGTACTCCTCGGTCTTCTGCATAATCAGCCTTGAAAGGATCTGTTCCTTTACTGAATCTCCAATAAGTATATTATACATTCTCTCAGGGCTTCTGTCGGTAAACTCATCGCCGAAGCGGTACAGGAAGTCTTCCTGCTGCAGTACGATTTCCCCATCATCAATCAGAAGGTCAGTAAGCTTCAGTTTTTTGGTTGCAATGACATCCCTAAGGGATTTCCATCCGATTGCACCGTCGACTTTTACCTCTTCAAGAACTTCATCGATTATTTCAGCCCTTGCCATTGGAGGTATCTTTGCCAAACGCTCTAAAATGAGTGCACCCTGTGATTCAATGAACAGTCTTGTCTCACGGGAGCCGAGGTTGAACTGTATCGCTATTGCCTGGCACAGGATATGGAATGTAACGACATCCTGTTCGAACAGCATTTCATTGGTGAGGTATTCGAATTCCGCCTGGGTAAAGTTCTTGTTGTTCTTTTTCTCAATAGCCCACTGAATGCGTTTCATACATAAATCCGCATATGATTTGGGAATGAGACTGTCATCTGAAATTCTCTGGTTGGTTGTGTGGATGCAGATGTCGATAAGGCTCTCATCCTCGTCAAAGATCTGATTCAGGTCTCCGTATTCGCGTATGATTAGTCTTCCCTCATCGGAAAGTGGATTTATAAATGAAACTTCAGCCATGATTTTAACTTTTTATTTCATATTTTAAATAGGTATCTCAAGGCCAGATTCAATTTTTATATGGATTTGAAATAATCATTAAAAAACATTGCAAAAAATAAGCATTTATTAAATATAAGTTACATATCTAATATATGATTAAAATTAACAAGGGGATATGATAAATGTCAAAAATATTTATTTCATGTGCACTTCCATATGCAAATGGACCCTGTCATTTGGGACACATCCGTTCCACCTATTTGCCGGCCGACATCTACGCCAGATACAATAGGATGATTGGAAATGATGTTCTTATGGTTTGCGCTACAGATGAGCATGGAACTCCAATTGCCGTGAAGGCAGACAAAGAAAACAAAAAGCCGATAGAAATTTCAAAAAGATATCATGACCTGATTGTCAAGGATGTTGAATCAATGAACATCTCTTTGGACAATTTCACAAGGACAACCGACGAAAAGCATTATGAGATTGCTCAAAACTTCTTCAAGGACCTATATGACAAGGACCTGATTTACAGAGAAGATATCCAACAGCTGTATTGTCCTAACTGTAACAAGTTCCTTCCGGACAGATATGTTGAAGGACTATGTCCTGTTTGCGGCTCCGAAGCCCGTGGAGACCACTGCGAAAAATGTGGAAAGGCCCTCGACCCGACAGAGCTCGATGAACCACACTGCATCACATGCGGAACCACTCCTATAATCAAGGATACATTCCAATACGCATTCAAGCTGTCCGAATTTGAGGACACATTGAAAGATTACATTAACAATAACGAAAACCTGCCTGCAAACGTTAAGAACTACGCAACCAACTGGCTCAATGAAGGCCTGAACGACTGGATCCTAACCCGTGATATGGATTGGGGAATACCTGTACCTCTAGATGAGGCAAAAGGCAAGGTATTATATGTATGGATTGAAGCGTTCCTCGGATACATATCTTCAGCAAGCCAATGGGCAGAGAAATCCGGCGACAAGTGGGAAGAATACTGGAATGATTATGTTGTTCATTTCATTGGAAAGGACATCATCTACCACCATTCAATCTTCTGGCCGGGACTCTTAAGCGCTTACGGTTGCAAATTGCCTGACATGATATATGCAGGTGAATTCCTTTCCCTTGAAGGCGAAAAGATGTCAACCAGCAAAAACTGGGTTATATGGATTGCCGATTTCGTGAAAGACTATGACCCTGATTTGCTCAGATATTATTTAACCATAAATGCTCCACTCAACAGGGATTCAGACTTCTCATGGGACGATTTCCAGAGAAGGAACAATGACGAGTTGGCTGACGTAATAGGAAACTTCCTCCACCGTACATTTGTGTTTACCAAAAAATACTTTGACAGCAAAATCCCCGAATATGTAAATCCTAATGACGAGGATGAGGAATTCAGAAAAGCCATAGAAGCATTGCCTGATACTGCAGGTGAATATATAGCAAATTATGAATTCAGGGAAGCCCTGCTTGAAATATTCAAGGTTGCCAAAAAGGGTAACAAGTATTTCAATGACTGCGAACCATGGAAAGCGGTCAAAGAGGACATGACCAAGGCTGCAAACTGCCTCTATCTATCCAATCAACTGGCAAAGACACTTGCATATACCCTAAAACCGTTCCTTCCGACAAAAGCTGACAGGATAGCTGAGATAATGAACATAGATTCATTGGAAAACTGGAACGATGCTAAGGTCAGCCTGCCTACAGGCCATGAAATCAACAAGGCAAAACCTTTATTCAAAAAGATTGAAGATGACGAAATTGACGCCCAAAAGGCTAAACTTAAAGAAAACCTAAATGAAAAGGAAGATGAAAATATGAGTGATTTAATAAGTATTGATCAATTTGATGAAGTAGTAATCAAAATCGGACAAGTTAAGGAAGCTGAAAAAATCGAAAAATCCGACAAGTTATTGAAACTGCAGGTCGACATCGGAGAGGACAAGCCTAGACAAATCGTTGCAGGTTTGGCCAAATTCTACTCCCCAGAAGAATTGATTGACAGAAAAGTTTGTGTAGTCGCTAACTTGCAGCCTGCTAAACTATTCGGTACATTATCAGAAGGTATGATTTTGGCAACCGGAAAATCAGGAGCATTATTGTCCCCTGATGAAGCAGGAAAAGTTGGCGAAAGAATCCAATAAACAGATTAAAATGCAAGAGTCTGCACTAGTGAACAAAGCCGAGAGCTACCTTAAGGAAATCGCAAAGGAATCAATTGACCTGGAAAACATTGAGGACTTTGAGATTTTCAAAGACCTTTACTTTAAGCTAGCTGACAGACTAAACTACTTGCAGAAACTTAAGGATGATATGGATTTGCAGGGGTACACCTCCCCTTTTGCATCCCTAAACAAATACGGCACAAAGACAGTGGCCGAGGTCGCTGCAGACGAAGTGCGTGAAACCAGCCGTCACAACCAGATATTCCGCAGTGGCGCTAACGCCAAAAAGAACATTCTTGATCGTGTTAAATCAGCAATCGATTCACACATGATTGCCCTTGGAAATCTGGAGCAGTTCGGATATGTCAAATGCAACAACTGCTACAAGAAATATTCAATTGATGAGTATAAGCAGATGGGCGGACAGTGCAGCTGCAACAGCAAAGGTTTTTCATTCAAGATAAATAAGGAACTCACCCATCGCCTTGAAATCATTCCATATCTGCCGCTTTCAGGCAATTATATGGTTCTGATGAGTGAACTGTCTCCATATGCAAAGGAATCCTACAGACAAGTTTTGAATATACTGAAGCAGGAACGTAAGGGTGTCGTGAAGACCATCTCCCTTGTCATCAGATTCCGGGACGACAACAACCGTCTGATAAGAAAGAACGTCACTCTGGAGTCAGAATACGTTGACAATTACGAGGTAGAGGTCAGGAAAAGATACGGTAAAAACGTCCGTATCGAAGCATTGAGGCTCCACAGGACAAAGCCTGCAATAATCGATGACAAGCATGCAAGAACCGCTTTGGCACTGGCTTATGTAGGTTATTCTCAAGAGATAATAACAGAGATTAAGGATGACATCCTCAAAAGGAGGCTTTCAGACTTCAAGCGAATAAACAAGTATGATGAGATACTCGCGGAATTCGAGAACCAGAAGCCCGATTTCATAGATGTGTATGACCATGACGCAATCGAGGCATGGAGAAAGTCCGAAATAGAAAAGAGATTCAGGAACCTCAACTACATTGACAAGTTCGGAAACATGACAAGGTCACTTAAAAGGGACCTGAAGGTAAGGGAAAGCATCTACAAGGGGACATTCAAGAACATCGCTTCCGCATTGATAATATGGGACATGTTCAAGTATTATATGACAACATCAAACAATGCCCGTAAGATTAATTCCGGTCCGTTTCCGTATATCCGTGTCGAATTGGACCGTGAACAGAGGAAAGTGTTCCAGACTACTTATTCTAAAGTAATCGACATTTTAAATTCATTTACAGACATCAAGATAATATCAATTGACGAGATGGACCTATTGCTATATGAGAAATTCAAGTTCGAAAGGGAAATGCACAATTCCAACATCAAGTTCAATCACGTTGCGCTTGGTGCCGCATTGATTAACATGAATTCCGAAATAGAACTTGAAAGCATAAGCAACGCCTTCAACATCAACGAATCCAAAATCAAAAAGGAAATAGCCAACATAGACAAGATCAGAAATCCGAAAAGCGACAAGTCCAAGAAATTCCTGGACCTGATTAAAAAGTGATAATATGGATAAGGATGTAAAAACAGTTCATATCACAAAGACACTATCATCATCAATTATTGTGGAATTGATTGAAAAGTATCCCAATCTTGAGGAGATTACCTGTCCTCCAAGCATCTATAAGAGAACTTCAAGGACATATATCGAAGCGCTCGAAGAGATTGACATCAACGTCAAGGCACAGTATAACTGGGGAGCAAAATCAAGAAGCAATGGAATTGAGTTTTATGTATTGAAACTGTCCAATGAGGGATTGACAGCAAGACAGATATCTCAAAGGCTTGAAATTTCACTTAACCGCGTTTATTATCTGCTCAGGAAAAGCAAGGCCAATTTCGACAACCGCAAACGAAAATACGACCATGCCGAAATAAGGAAGCTCAAAAATGATGGATATTCTCCTAAGGAAATTTCCGAGGATTTGGATATTCCCCTTAGAAGTGTCTATTATATCCTAAACAAAAAATAACTACTTTTTTTAATAATGAGTATTAAATATTTAACCATGATGATATTACCTCAACTTCCATTATATGCAATAGCGATAATCTGTGGAGTGCTGTCCTTTGCGGTAACAAAGCTGACAATGCCTAAGATTATTCGCAAACTCGAAGATGCAGACATTGTCGGAAAGGATATCCATAAGTCATGGAGGCCTGTAGTGGCTGAAATGGGAGGATTCGGTATTCTTTTCGGATTTATCATTGGAATGTTTTCAGGAATATACATGCACGATATCCTTACGTTCCAGCTGGTCATTGTATTGGTGGTAATTTTGCTTGTGGGAATGATAGGCATTGTCGATGACTTGCTTGCATTATCCTCAAAAGAAAAGTTTTTCTTATTGTTTTTAGCCGGTTTGCCATTGATCTGGGCAGCACCGCCTAACGTAGGAATACTATACCTAATTACAATTCCAATAGCTTTGTCCATTGGGTCCAACCTGACAAACATGCTTGCAGGCCTAAACGGTATCGAATCAGGTTTGGGAATCATCTCAATGGCTTCACTTACAATAGCTTGTATTCTTCTTGGAAAGTACGATGTAACAATCATTTCAATGAGTATGTTGGGTGCCCTAATCGCATTTTTATATTACAACAGGTATCCTGCTAAGATTTTCCCAGGAGATACAGGAACACTCATCATCGGAGCTGCTATCGTATGTATTGCATTTATCGGAAGGGTAAAATTGATAGCTTTAATAATTATGATGCCTAACATCATTGATGCGGCCTTGAAATTCTATTCTGCAGGCGTAATGAACCGTCAGCAGCAAAAGCCTACCCAATTGAATGATGAGGGCAAGCTCGTAAGGCCTGAAACAGGATTCAAATCATTGATAAGATTGGTCTTGAGACGCCCTATCGCCGAGAAGGATGCGGTAAAAATCATTTGGGCCATAGGCATTGCATTCGGTCTTTTAGGTATATTCGTTGCATTGGTCATGCCGGGAATGCTTGAAAACCAGACATTGATGAATTTCCTCCACATAAAAGAGATGTTCTATCATATATAGGTGATTTGATGAGGCCTTATGTTATTTTGAATGCGGCAATGACACTTGACGGAAAGATTGCAACCGCCACAGGAAGCTCAAACATCTCAGGAAAAAAGGACCTTGAAAGGGTTCATCAGATAAGAAAGGAATGCGATGCGATAATGGTTGGAATCGGAACCGTAATGGCCGATGACCCAAGGCTTACAGTCCATAAGATCGATGCAAAACCTGAGGACAATCCCGTCAGGGTTGTTGTGGACAGCAAATGCCGCACACCAGTCGATGCAAGGATAACAAATGATGACGCCAAAACCATAATAGCCGGAGCCAATGAATACAAGGAGGATTTCATGGCAAGCGATAAATATGAAACCCTTAAAAAACGCGGCGTCAAGTTCTTCTTTTCAGGCAGTGAGCGTGTCGACCTCAAGGCATTGATGATGTACCTTCATGAGGAAGGAATCGAAAGGCTGATGCTTGAAGGCGGCTCCACACTTAACTTTTCCATGATAAAGGCAGGACTGATCGATGAGATAAGCATCTGTGTTGCGCCGATGGTTGTCGGAGGAGCTGATGCCAAGACATTTTTCGATGGTGAAGGCTTTGATACCATGGATGAGGCTGTCAGGCTTGAATTGACCGACTCATACACATTGGATAAGGATCTGATTCTGCATTATAAGGTCTTAAATGACTGATTTGACAATATCTTGAACCAGATGAAATCATCGCCTGCATAGAAGCTGATTAGTATTGATGCCAATGTTGTCAGGATAAATATCACAAAAACACTGAACGGTGTCAATAAGAAGAACAGAATCAACAAGACTATTTCTGCTAAAATGAATGTTCTAAATGGATTGCCTATTTTGACATAGCTCAATATTCCCAAAACAATTGGGGTCATTATAATTGCCAGAATGTAGAGTATTGAATCGTATAGGCTCACAAGATTGTATACAGGCAAGTTCAGTATGCTCATAAAAAGATACATTTCCAGGACTGTAAGGAAAAACCCTTGGACTCCTCCGCAGATTGCCTGTGAGAGAGTATGCTTTTCCAAAAGCACCCTTGACCATATCAGTACAGGATAGATCAATCCGAATAGTGCACCGATTGGTCCGAATAGCAGTATCAATGCTGCGACTGGTCCGGATAAACCTGTTGTATGTACGCTTATTTTCCATTTTGAAGTAAAGAGCAATACAACACCAGTATTTATTGAATAGCATAATAGAAGGCATGTCAAAAAGTTGTCCAATTTAAAGATAAGGCATATCAAAAATCCGATGAAATATGATACGATTCCAACGATCAGAGGCATGTATCGGTCTGATCTGTTTGAGATGTCCTTGTCGGTGCCGAGCTTTTTAGCCCAAAAAAGAATGATTGCCATAGGCAGCAGGGAAGCGAATATAAGTGAAATTACTTCCAGAACTATGAATTTTGAAAGGTCAAATCCGCCTGCTGTAAAAGATAGCGTTAAACATATAATTAAAAATAGCGGTATGCATATAATCGGCGGATTAGTGAATGTTGAAATTCCTTCGGCAATCTTTAACTTATTCATATTTATACTATATGATTT
>JAEEGL014225026.1_pt1 | contig 10969 bp, 13 predicted proteins | sample 9134231 | NCBI WGS metagenome assembly JAEEGL01 (sample SAMN16246548, study PRJNA631951) | gut metagenome | biome: gut microbiome; feature: rumen; material: fiber-attached | host: Bos | place: Iran: Karaj | collected 2018-10 | reverse complement strand
ACCGCCTGCCTACTAAAGATGAGTGCGACACGGTGCGAGAGGAGTATGAGAAGGATATGCTGGAGCGCATCGGTTCGCCTCTGGCAAAGAAGTATAACTAAAACGAGATACGATTATGGCCGGAAGGTGTCTGATGTATGATGTCTGATGGCTGATGTGAAACTAAAAAGCATTTACGACTATGGCAAAAATGACAGTAGCGAAAGCCAAGAAGCAGATTATTGCGCAGATAAAGAAACGCGGTGGGCTGTTCGAGAATGTCGGACAGAAGGAAATAATGCAACTCAGGGAGCAGGAGCTTATGCTGGATGACTATCAGGAACGGATGCAAGCCATTCAGGAAACCAATGAGCTGAGTCAGTGGGTTGACCATCTCGACTATAATTCAGTGAAACAAATTCTTTAAAACGAGATACGACTATGAGTAAGTTGCAAAGACTGCGCGACAATATCGCGGCGATAGAGTGTGCCTTAAAGGGCGAGAACAATGCAGAGGTGCTGAGTAAGTACTCAGGCTTTGGTGGTCTGGGGTTTGTGCTGAACCCAAGAGGCGGTAAGGATAAGTGGCCGAAGAGTGACCAGCAGTATTATGACGACACGGTAAGACTGGTGAAGGTGCTGTCAGAGCACTTCTATACCGCAAAGGAGGCTGAGCGCATGATGCAGAGCCTGAAGCAGAGCGTGCTCACGGCGTTCTATACGCCGGAGGAGGTGGTGACGGCTATTATGGAGGCTATCTATGGAATGGAAACACCGAATGGTCCTGATGCTCGTCTGACGCCGAAGCTGATGCTGGATCCTGCTGCTGGCATGGGTGTGTTTGCAAAGACAGCCACTGACGTGGCAGCAGATTGGAACCAGTACAAACTGGCATCGACCTGCTATGAGAAGGACTTGCTGACTGCTACGCTGCTGAAGGCAAGCAAGGGTGAGAAGATGGCCGTCTATGCCGACGGTTTTGAGACTTTCCCAAAGGATTATCTCGGCACATACGACCTGGTGAGCACCAACGTACCATTCGGGGATATATCGGTGTATGACCCTGCCTATACGAAGAGCGATAATCCTGTACGTCGTGAGGCTGCGAAGATGATACATCGCTACTACGTCTTGAAAGGCTTAGACTGTCTTCGTGACGGCGGTATCGAGGCGTATATCATCACCAGTAACTACCTGAACAACGACAGCGAGCAGGTGCAGGAGGCGCTGAAGCAGGCAAGGCTCATCGGGGCTTACAGGTTCGCCAATAACCTGTTCAAGGAGAACGGCACGGAGGTGGGCACCGACCTGCTCGTGCTTCAGAAGGACAGCAAGCGCGGAGAGCTGACTGAGGACGAGAAGATGCTGTTGACGCAGTGTACCGAGGAGGGGTGTCCGAATAATTATTATTTCGTGGAGAAGTACGACCATATCATGGCGACGGGCAAGCGGTATGACACCGATGCTTACGGCAAGCAGGGGATTGTGTATCTGCATGACGGCGGAGTGCTGGGCATTGCCGAGCAGCTTTCTACAGTTCTCGCCACTGACATGAAGAAGAACTGTAGGGTTTCAGGTTTCAAGGTTCAAGTTTCAAGTACCGCCGGCAAAGCGACGGAGGCGAAGAAATCACGTGTGTCGAAGAAGGGGGAACTGTTGGGGGCTATCCTCAGTTGCTATACGCAGCTGTATGAGAATGAGATGAAGATGAAGTATGAGGATGCCGAGCTGCGTCAGAACCTGAACGAGCTGTACGACGGGTTCGTGAAGGAGTACGGTCCCATCAACTATGCCCCGAACAGGGCTACGGCAAAGGCTGTCAGCAAGGAACTGCTGGCGCTGGAGGTAAAGGACGACAGCGGCTATTGGACCAAGGCCGATATCTTCTTCAAGCCGGTGGCGTTCTCGACGGAAGAGCAGAAGCCGATGACGGCGACGGAGGCGCTGGCGGCGAGCCTGAACAAGTTTGGACGCCCCGACATGCCGTATATGGAAGAGCGGACGGGAAAGACACCGGACGAGTTGGTTGAAGAACTGGCTGGCGAGGTGTTCTGGAACCCTATCAATAGCGAGTATGAGATCGAAGCCAAGTTCATCAGCGGCAATGTCGTTGAGAAGCTGGAGCAGATAAAGCAATTGTACCCCGGCAATTCTGGAGGAGACCATATTGCTGGCGGTATCGCCGCCCTCGAGGCTGCCGTTCCTACCCCCATCCCCTTCGCCGACCTGGACTTCAATCTGGGTGAGCGCTGGGTAGAGACGAAGATTTATGAGGACTTCGCCAACGACTTCTTCTCGATGCCGGAGGTGCCGGGGAAGCCGTGGATGGGCGGCAAGGCGCAGGTGACGGTGCGACTGGTGGTTGATCAGTATGTCGCTGCTGCCAGGTCGAGCAATGAGAAGATCAGGACGCAGTATAGCGTGACCTGTGAGACGGGTAACAAGCTGGACGGTATGGACCTGCTGCAGCACGCCCTGAACGACACGACGCCGAAGCTGATGCGCTATAAGCGTAATGAGCGTGGGGCGTATGTGATGACGGCGAGCGGTGAGCTGGCGAAGGAGGAAGACCCGAATGCCGTGCAGATGGCGAAGACGAAGATTGACGAGATTCGTACTGCCTATACGGACTGGCTGCAGCGTCAGCCGAAGGAGCTGCGCGACCGTCTGGCCGACGAGTACAACAAGCGCTTCAACTGCTTCGTGAAGCCGGTGTATGACGGTAGTCACCAGACGTTTCCCGACTTGGATAGAAAGGCTATCCTGGAGAAGTACGGCGTGAAGGACCTCTACAAGAGCCAGAAGGACTGCATCTGGATGTTGCTGTTGAACGGCGGCGGCATCTGTGACCACGAGGTAGGCAGCGGTAAGACCCTGATTATGTGCATCACGGCCCATGAGATGAAGCGTCTGGGCATGTGTCACAAGCCGATGATTATCGGTCTGAAGGCGAATGTGGCGGAGATTGCCAATACCTACCGCACCTGCTATCCGAAAGCCAAAGTGCTGTATGCCGAGGCAAAGGACTACTCGAATGCCAACCGCGTGGATTTCTTCAATAGGATGAAGACCGGCGACTGGGACGTGATTATCATGTCTCACGAGCAGTTTGGCAGGATTCCCCAGCCGCTGAACATCGAGCGCGACATCCACTACAAGATGCTGCAGCAGGTGGAGGACTCGCTGGAGGCTATCAAGCGCCAGAACGAGGGCTACGAGATTACCGGTAAGATGCTGAAGGGCTTGGAGAAGCGCAAGGCGAACCTGACGGCGAAGCTCGCCGCCGTGAACGACAAGATCAAGAACCGCAAGGACGAGGTGAGCGACTTCGACCAGTTAGGCATCGACCACATTCTTGTGGACGAGAGTCACCAGTTTAAGAACCTCGGCTTTGTTACCCGTCACGACCGTGTGGCAGGTCTGGGTAACACCGAGGGCTCGCAGCGTGCCTTCAATATGCTGATGGCTATCCGCACAATCCAGAACCGCACGGGCCGTGACCTCGGTGCTACGTTCCTGAGCGGTACGACGATGACGAACTCGCTGACGGAGCTGTACCTGCTGTTCCACTACCTGCGTCCGAAGGCTTTGGAGAAGCAGGGTATTACATGCTTCGATGCCTGGGCGGCAATCTTCTGCAAGAAGTCGGCTGAGTATGAGTTTGGCCTGACGAACACGGTGGTGCTGAAGGAGCGCTTCCGTTACTTTATCAAGGTGCCGGAGCTGGCGATGTTCTACAACGAGATTACCGACTTCAAGACCGCCGAGGATGTTGGCATCGTGCGTCCGAAGAAGGAGCCGAAGCTGCTGAAGCTGGAGCCGACACGCGACCAGGCCGCCTTTATCAAGACGCTGATGAAGTTTGCACAGACGGGCGACTTCTCGCTCATCGGTGTGAAGAACCCCACCGACGCACAGCGCAATGCCAAGATGTTGTATGCTACCGACCTGGCCCGCAAGATGTCGCTCGACATGCGGCTCATCGACCCGATGTATGGCGACGACCCCGGCAACAAGGTCTCGAAGTGTGCCGAGAAGATATGGCAGTGGTACAAGGCGTTTGACGAGATGAAGGGCACGCAGCTCGTGTTTTCTGATTTGAGCACGTGGGATAGCTCGAAGTGGAACGTCTATGCCGCCATCCGCGACAAGCTGGTTGACGAGTACGGCATCCCCAAGAACGAAATCCGTTTCATTCAGGAGGCGAAGAACGACAAGCAGAAGCAGGAGCTGATCCGCTTGACCAACGAAGGAAAGGTGCGCGTGCTGTTTGGCTCTACTACCATGCTCGGCACGGGTGTCAACGCCCAGAAGCGAGTGGTCTGTGTGCATCACCTCGACACCCCGTGGCGTCCGTCCGACCTGGAACAGCGCGACGGTCGTGCCGTCCGCAAGGGTAACGAGGTGGCCGCCGAGTGGCAGAACAACGAGGTGGTGGTCATCATCTATGCCGTGGAGCGCACGCTGGATGCCTACAAGTTCCAGCTGCTGCATGCCAAGCAGGTATTCATCTCGCAGCTGAAGCGTGGTCAGCTCAGCGTCCGTACCCTCGACGAGGGAGCGATGGACGAGAAGAGCGGCCTGAACTTTGCCGAGTATATGGCCGTACTCAGTGGCAATCAGGATCTGCTGGAAAGAGCAAAACTGGAGAAGCGTATCGCCGCACTGGAAGGTGAGCGCAAGAACTTCTATCGGGAGCACCACGCTCAGGAGGAGAAGCTGGCCCTCTACCAGCGCGACAACGAGCGGCTGAGCCGTGACATCGCCGCCGCACAGGAAGACCAGCAGCGCTACGAGCAAGCCCGCCGAGTGGTTGACGGTTATCCCGTCAACGACCTCGTCATCGACAACTTTGCTACCGATGCTGAACCCGGCACCGACGAGTGGACGAAGGACATGGCCCGCGAGTTGATGCGCATCGACGACGACACCCTGCTGCCTCCCGGCGAGTACCGCACCGTCGGCACCGTCTGCGGCTTCCCCATCGTGGTCCGTACCGAGCTGTGCGGCTACGACGAGGTGAACGGCACGCAGCTCTATAAGAACCACTTCATGGTGCAGGGCAAGAGCATCCTCCATACCATGAACAACGGACAGCTGCCCCGCCGCTCGTACAGCGATGCCGTCGGCTATTCCCTGGCCTGTCTGATGCAGATAAAAGACCGTATCGAGGCATGGCAGGAGCGCATGGAATACAACGCCGCCACCATCTCGCAGCTGCAGGAAATCCTGAAAGCCACGTGGGGCAAGGACACGGCGCTGGCACAGATGAAGCAGGACCTCGTGGTGCTCGACCAGAAGATAGCCAAGACCGTCGGACTGACCGAGGAAGAGCAGAAGGCCATGCAGAAGGACGACAAGGTCGTGCTGCCTTACCAGTTCGAGCGTGACCGTGGCGAGTACAGCGTCAAGTTCAAGCGAGACCTGCTGTCGCTTATCTCTATTAAGGAGATGCGGGATATGGCCGACGGCATCTGCTATGCCAGCCGAGTGCGTGACTGGTCCGGCTACCGCCAGCAGCCGTCGCCCGACCGTGACATCGAGGTTGTCTTCCACGAGAATGCCGCCTATCCCGACGCCTTCATCCTGAAAGCCCTCGACCTGCAGCACCAGCGTGAGCGTGACCACGCCTGGCTCGCCGCCAAGGCCGCCGAGGGCACAGGTGGCAACGAGGCCACGCAGGAGAACGAAACCATCTTTGCCGCCCGCAAGCTGATGCGGGAGGTGAAGATGGCGGCGTAAAACCTCTGAACTTAAACCTGGCTTCAAGTTAACTTAGAGCTGGGTTTAAGTTAACTTGAACGAAACTACAAGTTCAAACCCATTTTAAACATTACGACTATGGTTTACAGAGCAAAAATCACAAAGATTCAGGCATGGGTAGAAAGCAACTACAACATGAATGCCTACACATTCGTCCGCGACGCCAAGGATGTCTACATCGAAGTGAAAGACGAGGACGAAGCAGAACTCTTGGAGAATATGAACCGACTGGAAGAGCAGCAACTGAAGCTGAAGAACCAGTGGAGAGAGAAGTACGGACACTAACACCTAAACAAGAACAATAAACAATAACATGCCGGAGAATTGTATTCTTTTCCTTTTAGCTTGGGCCGCTTTCCTAAAGTGGACCCTCAGTAAGTAACCCTGAAACTTGAATCTTGAAACATGAAACAAGTTTATGACATCACCCTGCGGGCGGCGAACGGACAGGAGCGGCGGCAGCTACAATGGTTCCCCACTCCCGCCACCCGCAGCGAACTCTATGAGCGGTGGCGCAAACGTGGCATCGAGGTAACCAGCGAGAAAGAAATTTTATGAATTATGCCTGCAAAGTCCAAAACTTTTCGTAACTTTGCAGGCAGCTACAACGAACAATTTAAAACACCGAACATTATGTTAGCATACGAGTTAGGAATCAATAAGTGTGTAAGTGAACGTCATATCTATGCCAGCCGCAATAAGATGACGGCGGGCGACGCAGCCAAGAGACTTACCAAGATGACGGGCAGTAAGGTGCTGGCCGCCGACGTGAAGGAACTCTATCAGATGTACTTCCACCAAGAGACCGAATGGCACCACAGCGGATTCTATAAAGGCAGCAACGGACGGACGATGGGTCGCACGTTCTTCCTGAGCGAAGAAGAGGTACAGACGTTGGCCGACCACTACACTGAGCTTGTTCAGCAGCGTGCCGACCACATCGCCCGCAAGAAGGCCGAAGAGAAGCGGCAGCGGGAGACCAAGGTGATGGGCTTCTACTGGACGTGGGACTACGACTACAGCGGCAACCACGGCAAGAAGCGAAACTACAAGGTGCTGCAAGCCTACGATGGCGACGAGCTGCACTGCCCCAAGAACTTCACGCCCTGCAATGCCGCCACGCTGAAGCGCGTGAAGACCGTCGTAGGCCGCAAGTACTATGGATGGGACGAGCCGAAGCTGGAAGAGTTCTCAAAGAAACGCTTCGACGAGGAAGCCCGCTTGAAGGCAGAGCGCGAGGCACGGGAAGAGGCAGAGCGCAAGCGCATGGAGGAACAGCGCAAGAAGTGGGAGGAAGAAGCAGCACAAAGGGAGGCAGCACGGGAGGCATACCGCCAGCAGATGGTGCAGAAGATGGAAGAGAATCTTGACAAGCTCATGGCAGTGGACGTAGTTTCGATGGTGCCAGCCTCCGAAAGAGCAGACGTTGAGAAGTATCTCCGCTACAGTCTCACCAACCGCAGCTTCAAGAGTTTTGTGCATGACGTTGCCAACGCCTCCGGGCTTGACTATCAGGTATGCTTGGCCTTTGTCAACAGCAACCATTTCAAACAGCAGTTCAAACAGTAACGAACTATGCCATACTACAAGATTTCACTCACCTACGACGTGAGGAATGGTGACGAGGTGACGATCGACATCAACAACATCGAGGCCAAGAACCAGGCCGACGTGCTCGAAAAGCTGCCCGCACTGCTTGAGCGTATAGACCAACTGAAAGGACAGCCGCAGATAGACGCTATCAGGGCCAGCGCGGAGAACCCCGTACCCAAGCGGGTAGAGATAGTGCCCGTGCCAGCACCGCCGCCAGTGCGCGAGGGTCGCTTCCTGCTGCAACGGTCGAAGAAGCAGAAGCACGGCTGGGTATGCACCGACCTCGATTACAAGGTGGTGGTGACGTTCACCGAACACCGCTTCAACGAAACAAAGCGCGTCACCTTCCTCGAAGATGCCCCGACGGACTATCTGGTCCGTGCCCGCATCATGCGAGAACTCGGTGACTGGCTGAGTGAGAACCACTACAAAATATTATTCTAAACAACGAATTAAAAACAAACAGGAGGACAACATTATGGCAAAGTATTATGCAAACATGAGCGTGAACAATGGTACGCACTACCGCCCCGACTGGGAGGGTACGAACAAGAACAAGCTGGCAAAGAAGATTGCGGCTTCGGCCCGTGCCAACTGCTTTGTAGGCAACGAGTGCAGCTGGAAGGTATGGGACGAGGACGGAATCATCGTCGCCGCCGGTGCCGCCTTCAAAAAGCAGAACGGCAAATTCAGATATCTGAATTGCCAGTATATGATAGGAGAGCGAATTTAAAACAAACAGGAGGACAAGACTATGAAAAGCGTTACAGAGATTATGGATGCTGCAATAATGCAAGAAAAAGTTGAACGTCAACAAGCGAAAACGGAAGTGAAAGATGAAAACCTTGAAGTCATCGTTGAATATTTTGGCAATGATGCAGGACTGGAGAAAGTCGTAAAGTCATTTGGCGTAGATTATAATGCACTGTCTGTTGATGCAAGAAACGGACTGCTATGTATCCTACATGATGCCAACAAGCAATGGGAGACTGCACCATGTGACGAGGATGGTCCTACACCAGATCAGGACAAGAACCTGGATGACATCTTAATGACTACGGCTTGTGACCTAATCCGTTACTTTAAGCGAGAGAATATTAACTAAGCCTTATAGGAGGATAAGGCCATGCCAAAACAACCAAAGCCTGAGTACATGACCATCCCACGACTGAAAGAGCGGGGATGGACTGACACGATGATCAAGAAGTTTCTGGGAGAGCCGGACGCAACGCGGGACAACCCGCACTACAAGTGTGCGGCTCCCATGAAGCTCTACGATACGAAGCGCGTGGAGCGGGTGGAGCGGCGCAAGTCGTTCAAGGAATACATGGAGGCATCCGCTGGCCGCAAGGCTTCGGCACAGAAGGGCGTGAAGACAAAGCTGGAGCGGGCATTGGAGTATGCCCGCTCTGTAGGCATCAACGTGCCGACGATGGACTACGACAAGGTGGTGAAGCAGGCGTGCCAGTCGTACAACGAATGGCATAAGTACGACCGCAACGGATTCTATAACGGCTACTTCACACCCGCCGACCTGCTGCACAGCGACGCGGATTTCCTGCGCCGCATCACCACCAACTACCTGCGCCACGAGTGCAGCAGCTACGAGCAGCAGCTCTACAAACTTTTTGGCAAGACGGGTGTGAACGAGGCTCACGACATCTTGCAGAAGCGAATCAACGACGAGATACAAAGAATTTATCCACAATTAAAACAATAACGACTATGAAGAAACTATTGACTATCGCGCTGCTGCTGTTGGCAGGACTGACGACTGGCGAATTGAGAATTATGTAGTTATAGTTTATCACAATCAGTAATTATAAAATGGCGATATTATGAAATTCAGGAAAATACGAATTGTAGCAGACAGTTGTCCGCTAAAGCGAAAAAACTGCGACGCATGCCGTTATAGTAACGGTACAGAGAATAGTAAGGTTTATTGTCGTTATGGAGATGAAAACAGGTAAAGATTATAAAAGGGCGAAAATATGGCACAAAATATAAAAATCAAATTTGACGACAACGGTGTTAGTCGTGAAATAGAGGTCCGTAAGGTGGTCGTGACGGACAAGGACGGCAATGTTTTCCGTATTAGTCAGGACTTTGTTGCTGGCATTGAGATTCTTGCTGACGGTATGGACGGAAAAATATACGTTGAGCCGCATACATCAAACCAAATAACAGTCTTAACAAAAGTAAGATTATGACACCGGAAGAGTATATCGAAAAACTGAAGGACGCACAGCGCACCCTTGACAGCGTGAAGGAAGATCTCGACCGTGCCATCTACAGGATGCAGCGACGGATCGAGACGGGATTTGAGAGTATGGAACGGGACAGTCGTCTGGCAGCTTTGGCAGGACGGGAATGTGTCAAACTGGCTGACAGCAGCATCTACGAGGCAGCAACGGCAAAAATAGAATATTAACATGTCTATGTCAAAGCGTATGGCGTGTGAGGGTTCTCAACCTCACACGCCTTATTATTCTCAAGACTGGCGGTATGAGTAGCGTCACACCATTGGAGCTGTCTGGTCCTCAGCAACTCCATGGAACGGAAAACCACCAGGGAGCCCCTTTTCGGAACGAAGTTCTGCAATCTGCCGCTCCAGGAGGTTGATGTATTTTTCCTTAACCTCAATAATCGCATCTTTGTCCGCCAGTTCCCGTTTCATCGTCTCCTCCATTCCCGCCAGTTGTCTGAGCAGGTCGGCAATTCTGTCGTCCTTGGCGGCAATGATCTCATCCTTGGCAGCAATCTGGGAGTTGAAGCGGAGCATGGTATGGTAGTCTGGCGCAAGCACCGGCTCCGGCTGCTGCGAGGCGGTGTTGACTTCTGTCGTGGCATGTGCCAAGTCTGCCACGAGCATCACGTCGCTTTTCCCTCGTAACCATTCCGGGTTAAACACATTGCCGTAAGCTGCATTGACAGCCCGCAGGGTTTCCTGTTTGGCTTTCTTGACGCGCCCGTTCAGGATACGGGAAATAGTCACAGCGTCAAGACCTGCTTTTCTGGCGACATCTACGTTTTTCTTCGAGTCCGTGTTGACGAAGATCCAGTCGAGCATTTTTGCTAAAATTTCATTACTTGTCATAGCATAACAATATTAAAATGAGTTAATAATTAACACTAATATGCACGACTTTCATTTTCTTTTTTTACCTTTGCAAGCCCAGTTAGTTAGTTAACTATTGGGTCGGGTGCAAGAAGAGCCTTCAGGCGCTTGTAAGCGTTTTTCAGCGGAAAGCGTGCGCCGCCAATGCGAACTTAGAACACTTGCAAAGGTAAGGCTTTTCCCCCGTTTTTGAGTATATTAGTGCTAACATTTTAAGCCAATTTAAGAAATTTATGCAGGAACTTGTGCGTAAAAGTGAGTTAAGGGATATGCGCGTCAGACAGTCGCGTATCTTCACGCTGGCCGACAAGAAGAAGATAAAGTCGGTTAAGGTTCAGGCCCACGACCTGAAGAACGAGGAGGGAAAGGAGTATGAGGTGCGGACGGACTACGACGCATCTGCCGTTTGTGTGACGAGAGTGAAGTGAAGCCTATGAGACGGTATTGGAAGAATCTGTATTCCGCCCTGCTTGGGAGGGCTCCGCACAAGGAGAGTCATGACGGCACGAGTATTGT
>JAEEGL014220661.1_pt1 | contig 10969 bp, 9 predicted proteins | sample 9134231 | NCBI WGS metagenome assembly JAEEGL01 (sample SAMN16246548, study PRJNA631951) | gut metagenome | biome: gut microbiome; feature: rumen; material: fiber-attached | host: Bos | place: Iran: Karaj | collected 2018-10 | reverse complement strand
GTCGCCAGGTGGGTACAGCTGGTCAACAACATGTACGATGATCCGAAGATCTACCTGCATGGCGTTTCAATGGGCGGAGCCACCGTCATCCATTGCGCCAACATGGGTCTGAAGAACGTCTGCGGCATTATTGACGACTGCGGCTTCAACTCGATCGTCGATATCTCCAAATATCTGATGAACGACATCTACCACATGCCCTATTTCCCCTTTGGCTATCTGGCATGGCTGTGGTCGATGATCATCACCGGCATCAGCTTCAACACTTCTCTGGGAGAGGATTGTGTCAGGCATACCGACATTCCGATTCTGTTCATCCACGGCAAGAAAGACAACTACGTCCCCTGTTCCATGTCCATCTCAATGTACGAGGCCTGCGCTTCGCCCAAGGAGCTGTACCTGATCGAGGACTGCGGCCACGCGGCCGCCTACATGATGGCGAAGGAAGAATACACGGATGCCGTCAACCGGCTATTGGATGGTAAGTTTCAATGAGATACCTGGGTGTTGATTACTACCCCGAACAGTGGGGCATGGAACTGGTCGATGAAGACCTCGACAATATCGTCGAACTCGGCGCCAATCTGATCAGGATCGGCGATTTCGCCTGGGACAGATTCGAACCTGAAGAGGGAAGATACGAATTTGCCTTCTTTGATGAAGTCATCGAAAAGGCGAAGGCCCGTGGATTAAAGATCATGATGTGCGTCCCGACGGCGACGATGCCGGCCTGGCTCTACGAGAAGTATCCGGAAATCATGAACGTGGATGAAAAAGGATATGCCCAGCCCTACGGGGCCAGAAGGGGCTACTGTTACAACAGCGAGATCTACATCGAAAAAGCAACGGCTCTTGCCGAAGCGCTGGCCGAACGCTATAAGGATGAAGAAACCATCGTGGCCTGGCAGGTCGACAACGAGATCGGTCATGAAGGATCCGATGTCTGTTATTGCGAAAGCTGCCATCGGAAGTTCATCGAACGTCTCGAAAAGAAATACGGAAACATCGATGAACTCAATGCGCGCTGGGGCACGTCCTTCTGGAGCCAGACCTATAACAGCTTCAAGCAGATCCCGCTGCCTAAGCCGGCGTTTACGGCCCAGAATCCTTCACTTCGCCTGGAATACGCGCGCTTTCGAAGCGAATCGGCTGAGAGTTATATCAAAGCTCTCGTCGATGCCGTCAAGAAATATGACCAAAGGCATCCGGTGACCCACGATTTCGAAGGCGGCATCATCAACAAGATGTTTTCGCCCTTTGCAATCGCAAAGCATCTGGATTTCGTCTCCTACAACAACTATCCGGTCTGGGGCGGTCAGAAGCAACCGCTCTCAGAGTCCGATCTTGCCTTCTCGATCGATTTTGCCCGCGGTTTCAAGGGCGGGACCTTCTGGGTCACCGAATCGATCATGGGCCAGCAGGGACACAACGACATCGGCTATGCCCCGAAGCCCGACGAGGCGAAAAAGTGGGCTCTGGACTCGCTCGAGAGGGGCGTTGAAAGTCTGATCTTCTTCCGCTACCGCGGCTTTATCAAAGGGGCCGAACAGTTCTGCTTCGGCATCCTGGATGCCGACAACGAAAAACGAAGAAAGTATTACGAGACGATGGCCTTCTTCAAGGAGGCGAAAGAAAAACCGATCGTCGATCCGCACAACGATGTATGCATGATCTACGACTACGATTCCAAGTCGTCGATGGCGATTCAGAGACAATCCAATACTTACTCCTACGAAAAGGAATGCCAGAAGCTCTACCGTCAGCTCTTTGAACGGGGCATCGGCTGCGATATCATCCCTTCCGACCGGGATTTCTCAAAGTACCGCCTGGTCATTCTCCCGTACATGGTCATCATGTCCGATGAATTCAAGAAAAGGCTCAAGGACTATGTGAGAGAGGGCGGAAAGGTTCTGCTGACGCCGCGCTCCGCCTGGAAGGACAGTGACAACAACCTGGTCTTCGGCAAGCGCCTGCCGGTGGGTCTGGAAGATCTGACCGGCTGCATCATCGAGGAACACGAGTGCCTGCTCGATGATCAGTACAGCAGCTGTTCTTTGAAAGGCATTGCCGGAAAAGGCTATGTCTTTGAAGAGATGTTGAAACTGACCGGAGGCAAAGAGCTTGTCAAATGGCAGGACAATCCCTTCGGCGACTATGCGGCAGCCGTCGTCAATACATACGGCAAGGGCAGATCCTGTTATCTGGGTTCTTCCTTCGACGAAGAGACACTGTCGCTGTTGTTTGACGAAATACTGAAAGATTGATCAGATGGCATGGAAAGCTGCTTAGAAGAGACAGCCGTTTCCGTGCCTTTTTCATTGTTCCGGAAAATCGGCCGTTTGCGGATATAATGGATGTGAGGAGATTATTATGTTCAAGAATATCAAGGAAGCAGTTTCATTTATAAAAGAAAACGATATACAGTTCGTGGATCTCAAGCTGGTTGATCTGCGCGGAAGGTTCCGCCATCTGTCGATCCCGGCAAAGAGACTGAACGAGAAACTGATGCAGGCAGGTATCGGCTTTGACGCGTCCAACTACGGCTATGCCAGCGTGGAGAAGTCGGACATGGTCTTCTATCCGGACCTCTCGACCGCTTACCTGGAACCTTTTACGCAAGAGCCGACACTGTCGATGATGGCCAACGTCCATGTGATCGGCGAGGGCAAGGAAAACCATCCCTTCGGCCAGTATCCCAGAAATGTCGTAAGGGCGGCTGTCGATCTGATGAAGAGGGAAGGCGTCGGCGATGAGATGATCATCGGACCGGAATACGAATTCTCCGTCTTTGATTCGATGGCCTACCGCATCAGCGGAAGCGAAGTGAAAAGCGTCCTGGAAAGCCGGGAATCGGAATGGGCATCCGACGAATACGCCAGCGGCTACCACACGCCGGCCAAGGGCGGCTATCACTACGATCTGCCGACCGACATCCACTTTGACCTCAGAAACGAGATCTGTGAACTGATGGAGGAATGCGGCATCGATGTGAAGTATCATCACCACGAAGTCGGCGGCAGCGGACAGATGGAGATCGAGGTCGAACTCGGCGAGATGTGCAGGATGGCCGATGCGACGATGATGACCAAATACATGATCAGAAACGCGGCGGCAGACAACGGCCTGACGGCGACTCTGATGCCCAAGCCGATCTACAATGAGGCGGGCAACGGCATGCACGTGCATATGCTGGTAAGAAAAGGCGGAGAGAACATCTTCTACCAGAAAGGGAATTACGCCAATCTTTCAGATACGGCAATGTATTTCATCGGCGGTCTTCTCAAGCACATCAGATCGCTGTCGGCACTGCTCAATCCGAGCACCAATTCCTATCGAAGACTGGTGCCGGGCTTTGAGGCGCCGGTCACGATCGGCTATGCCAGCGCCAACCGTTCTGCCGTCATCCGCATCCCGAGCTATGCCAAGGCGAAAGATGCAGTCCGCTTTGAGCTGCGTTCGCCCGATGCGACCTGCAATCCCTATTTCGCCTATGCGGCGATCCTGATGGCGGGTCTTGACGGCATCAGAAACAGGATAGATCCGAAGGATCACAACTGGGGACCCTTCGATTTCAATCTCTATGACCTGAGCGAAGAGGAGAAGGCAAAGCTCGAACACCTGCCGGCAAGCCTGAAGGAAGCGCTCGTCGCTTTGAAAGAAGATCACGATTATCTTCTGGCAGGAGACGTCTTCAGCGAAGAACTGCTGAACAACTGGATGAAAGAGATCGAAAAGGAACTCAAGGAGATTGAGAAGATCCCGCATCCGGCTGAATTCAAGCTTTACTATGATCTGTAAAGAGAACTGTTATAATAATGAAGTAATCTGATTTGGGGAGGAAAAAATATATGGGACGTCCTGAATTTCCGAAACGGGCAGTCATCACCGGAGGCATGCCCTATGGCAATAAAACGCTTCATTTCGGCCATGTCGGCGGAATGTATGTCCATGCGGATGTATTCGCAAGATTTTTGAGAGACCGCATCGGCAAGGAGAATGTCATCTTCGTATCGGGCACGGACTGCTACGGTTCACCGATCGCCGAGGGTTACCGCAAGAAGGTGGAACTTGAAGGCTACAAGGGAACGATCGAAGATTACGTCAGGGAAAATCATGACGCACAGGAAAAGACACTGCATGACTATATGATCAGTCTCGATCTGTTCGGCGCTTCCGGACTGGACGACACTAAAGATGTTCACCAGATCGAGACGGACGAGTTCATTCGCGGACTCTATGAGAACGGCTGGCTCGACCGCATGGTCACAAAGCAGTTCTACGATCCCAAATACGAGTGTTTCCTCAACGGACGTCAGGTCGTCGGCAAGTGTCCGATCGAAAACTGTCAGTCGGAGAAGGGCTATGCTGATGAATGCGATCTGGGCCATCAGTACATGCCGGAAGAGCTGATCGATCCCAAATCGACGCTGTCGGGTGAAACGCCGGAGATGCGCGACGTCACCAACTGGTATTTCCGCCTGACCGATTTCAGCGATCTGTTAAAAGAATATGTCGAAGACATCAAGAAGAAACCGAATGTCAGAAGAATCGTCGCCGAGACGATGGAAGAATCTCTTGGTGCACCGGTCATCTACATTCAGGCGAAGTTCCTCGACCAGTATAAAGCGATTGAAAAGGATCTGCCGGTTCATGAAAATTCCGATCTTGAAAACATCAAGGGCAGTTTCATTGTCACTTTCGACAGACTGGAAGACCGTGAAAAGGCCTGCCCGATTCTGACGAAGGCCAACATTCACTACCGCACGGGCAAGACGCTTGTTCCGCTTAGACTGACAGGAAACATCGAGTGGGGCGTCAAGGCGCCGAAGCTCGAAGATGAAGAAGAACTGACTGTCTGGGTATGGCCGGAGAGCCTCTGGGCACCGATCTCCTTCACCAGGGCTTTCTTTCTCAGAAAAGGCCTTCCGGAAGAGGAATGGAAGAAGTACTGGTGCGACAGGGATGCGTGCGTTTACCAGTTCATCGGCCAGGACAACATCTATTTCTACGGCGTCGCCCAGATGCCTTTATGGATGGCCCAGCAGGGAAGTGAAAATCTGACCATCCATCCGGAAAACGGAGATCTGCAGCTGACGACACTGGTCGCCAACCACCACATCCTGTTCCTGGACAAGAAGGCATCGTCATCCGGCGCGGTCAAACCGCCGATGGCTGCCGATCTGCTCAACTACTACACGGCAGACCAGCTCAGAGCGCATTTCATCTCGCTGGCTTTGGGCAACAAGTCCGTAAGCTTCATGCCGCAGCCGCTCAATCCGGATGCCAATCAAAACGAACCCGACCCCGTTCTGGCGCAGGGCAACCTCTACACCAACGTCTTCAACCGCATGGTCAGAGGCTGTTTCTATTCAGCACAGAAATACTTTGACGGCGTATTGCCGTATGGTGAGGTCTCAGAGCAGTACAGGCAGATCGCCGAGAGAGCGATCCTCAACTACGAGAATCACATGTACCGCTTTGAACTGCATCAGGTCTTTAACGATCTGGACTCCTACATCCGCAACGCCTCCAAATTCTGGTCAAAGAACTCCAACAATGAAGAGACGATCCGTCAGACGCTGATCGACGCCTTCTATATGGTGAAGGTCGCGGCGGTTCTCTCTCATCCGGTCGTACCGGATGGCTGCGAGAAGATCTGCGATTATCTCAATGTCGATCCGGATAAATTCTTCAGCTGGGACAACATCTTCGGCGACATCTACGATCTGATCGATGACAAAGAAAACCACAAGCTGAACGAACTGAAGGAAAAAGAGGACTTCTATGTCAAACATCCCAGCCAGTTTAAATAAGATCAGAGAGGAAGTGGAGAGCGTCGGCATCACCGACAATATCCGCCTTTCAAAAAACGAAGACTGCATCACGATCATCGACCAGGTCAAGGTTCCGACCCTTCTGGAATACAAGAAGATCAGGACGCTGGAAGAAGCCTATCAGGCGATCAAGAAACTCGAGGTCAGAGGTGCGCCGGCGATCGGCATTTTTGCCGGCTATGCGATGTATCTTCTTTCGCGAAAAGATGAAGATCTTCCCTACGAAGACTTCTGCCGCAACTTCCAGAAGAACAGAGAATATCTCAATTCTTCCAGGCCGACGGCCGTCAATCTCTCCTGGGCACTCAATCGCATGGAGAAGATCGTCCTTTCCAACGCCGACAAGGATGTAAAAGAGATCGTCGCCCTCTTGAAGAAGGAAGCGATCGCAATCCATGAGGAAGACATCGAGATGTGCCTGAAGATCTCTGAATACGGTTTATCTCTTCTAAAGGACGGCGACGGTGTCCTGACGCACTGCAATGCCGGACCGCTGGCAACCTCTTACGGTACCGCTCAGGGTCCTTTCCTGCTGGCAAAGGCCAGGGGCATGAACATCCGCGTCTTTGCGGATGAGACAAGGCCTCTATTGCAGGGTGCCAGACTGACCGCCTTTGAACTGCAGAGGGCAGGGGTCGACGTGACCCTGATCTGCGACAACATGGCGTCTATCGTCATGAAAAACGGCTGGGTCAACGCCTGCTTCGTCGGCTGTGACCGCATTGCGGCAAACGGCGACGTCGCCAACAAGATCGGAACATCAGGCGTTGCGATCCTGGCGAAGCACTATGGTATCCCCGTTTATTCTCTCGGACCGTCTACGACGATCGACATGAACTGTCCGGACGGCGATCATATCGAGATCGAACTGCGCGATCCGGACGAGATCAGGACCATGTGGTATAAGAAACCGATGGCTCCAAAGGGTGTCAAGTGCTACAACCCGTCCTTTGACGTGACGGATCACAGTCTTTTAAGCGGCATCGTGACCGAAAAGGGCATCATCTATCCGCCCTTTGATGTGAATCTGAAAAAACTGTTTGATGAGAATCGTTAGACTGACTGTTTACTATCTACTGCAGATGACCTGGGGCATCATCCAGAATGTCCTGGGTTTTTTGATATGGCTGTATGTGCTTCTGACCGGTCCGAAGGAGGAGCGGCGCTTTTTCTACGGCGCCCTCGTCACGAGGTGGAACCTCCTTTCTTCGATGTCGATGGGCATGTTTCTGTTTCTGGGAACCGATGACGAGAGGGTCATCGTCCACGAATACGGCCATTCGATACAGTCGCTGATCCTGGGACCTTTCTATCTGCCGATCATCGGCCTGCCGTCCCTGCTGTGGTCGTGTTCCTATTCCCGCATCACCCGCTCACCAAAAAGGAGGTACAGATATACCTCCTTCTATCCCGAGAAATGGGCGAATCACCTCGGAAGGCTGTTTACCGGCAGGGAGACGATCCGCTATTAAGGATCCAGGCGATCCCTTTGGCCGTCCTGAGTTCGGGATCCCTGAAGTGATTGCCTTCATTCATTTCAAAAAATACATTTATCGTACCGGCGAGGTCATCAACGATCCTGCCGGTATTTTCTTCTACCTTCGCCATGAGCGGATTCTTCGTCATTTTTTCTCTGTCCCCGAGGGAGAGATAGATTGCATCCACCGTTTCGGATATCTTTTCTCTTTTCGTGAATTCAAGGAAACCGGGATACCAGAGCGAACCGGAGGCGGAGATGATCTTTGAAAAGAGCTCACAGCGATAGGCACAGTATAAGGCGAAGAGTCCGGCCAGCGAATAGCCGCCCAGGGCATGCCAGGAAGCCTTCTTTCCTTCTGCTTCCAGAGTTCTTTGAACTTCCGGCATGATCTTTTCAAGCAGGAGACAGAGATAGTCGTCGGCTTTGCCGGCAAAGGGATCCGTTGCTTTGAATACGGGATCTGAGGGCCAGGGCGAGAGATCGTCGTTCCAGTTTCTCACGTCGACGGCGATCAGGATGAAATCGATGTCCGTCAGCTCTCTGACTCTGTCATACAGATGATCCGCTTCGTTTCGGTCGCAGTTCATGACAATGAAGGGAAGTTCATCTTTTTCGCTGTCTGAACCGAAAATCTGTATCCGCATGTCTTCGATGAACAACTCCATATCTATCTTCCTTCCTGCAGGCGGATGATCTCCTTGTAGTATTCGACGGCCGGCGGCAGGGTATTGATGTCGAGATTCTCATCGATCGCATGCATGGCATCGAGCTGCTGCTTGGTGGCATTGAGCGGTTCAAAGCGGACGCAGGCATCGACATGGCCGTCATAGAAGCGCGAATCGGTTCCGCCCGTCACGACATAGGGAAGCACACAGACGCCCGGGAAGGCCTTTGCGATGGCCTTCTTGCACATATTGAACTGTTCGCCGTTAAGATCCAGAGAACTTGTCGGGTTGGATCCGGCGATCTCTTCGACCTCCAGATCGTACTTTCCGGCAATCTGTCTGACGAGTTCGACGGACTCCTCTCTGCCCTGGAAGGGGATGTAGCGCAGGTTGGCGGTGACGTAGGCTTCCTGCGGGATGACATTATAGGCGTCGGAACCCTTCTGCATCGTGAAGCACATCGTCGTCTGCAGCATCGCCGCACCGATCGGCGAGATGGCCGGCATGGCCTTTCTCAGGATCGGCTTGAAAAGCCACAGGTTGTGGAAGATCATCTTTATAAGGAAATTGTCGGAGTAGGGTGCAAGGTTTTCCAGCATTCCTTCAACGGCAGGCGTGAAGGCGACCTTGAACGGCGACTTTCTCTCGATCTCGCTTTCGAATTTCGCAAGTCTGGCGATGGGCGTGTTCTTTCCCGGCGAAGAGGAATGACCGCCGATGCCTTTTGCCGAAATTCTGATGTCGCCATAGCCTTTTTCAAAGATGCCGACAGCGGCAAAATTGCCTCTGATGCCGGGCATCGGGTCCTCGGTGATCGCACCTCCTTCATCGCAGACCATGAAGGGGCGGATGTCTCTGTCTGTAAACCACCTCACGATCTTGGAAGCGCCGTCGCCGCCGATCTCTTCTGTACAGCTTGAACCAAGATAGACGTCGCATTCCGGGACATAGCCGTCGATGATCAGTTCTTCGAGTGCCTGGTAGAATGCGAAGACGCCGCACTTGACGTCAAAAGTTCCGCGGCCGTAGATTCGGCCGTCGACGATCCTTCCTTCAAAGGGCGGGTATTTCCATTCACCTTCGGCGGGAACGACATCGAGATGGGAGATCAGCACGATCGGCTGCTTTGAAGAATTTCTTCCCCTGCATCTGACGAGCAGGTTGCCGTCGATATCGTACTTTTCACAGTGAGAAAAGACGTTGGGGAAGAGTTCCTCCATGACTCTGTGCAGTTTTCTGAATTTCTCCGGTTCGGGCTGATTATGATGTGAAACAGTTTCGACCTGTATCATCTTCTGCAGTTTGAGCGCATATTCGCTGTATCGCTTTTCGTCAGTCGAACCGTGATAGACGGAAGTCTTCTTTTCCAGTGTCAGCGTTCTGAATACGGCAATGAGCAGAAGTATCAGAATCAGCAATAGAATGCATATTATTATGATCATGGCGGCACCTCTTTGAATTCATTATATGCCTCGCAGCCGCTATTTGAAATCGTCATGCAAAAGTGTTAAGATACATATGCTGTCCATGTAGCTCAGCTGGATAGAGCATCCGCCTTCTAAGCGGACGGTCGGGAGTTCGAGTCTCTCCATGGACGCCATTTGACAGCAAGACGCCTGAAAGGGCGTTTTTTGTTTTTTCTAAATCAGGATGTTGACAAAAAGCGAAATATGTATTATTGTATTAATGTATTAATACAACAGGAAAGGATTTGCTATGAAATGGAAGTTTTCTGACGATGTTCCAATCTATCTTCAGATCATCGAACTGATGAAGATAGATATCGTATCCGGAAAATACGCAAGCACAGACAAGCTGCCGGCCGTCAGGGATCTGGCGATGGAGGCGGGCGTCAACCCCAACACGGTCCAGAGGGCCTATGCGGAACTTGAACGCCAGGGCCTAGTACAGAGCGAAAGGACCAGCGGACGCTTTGTCAGCATCGATGAAGAGAAGATGAACGAACTGCGGAAGGATCTCAGCGACGGCTATATCGCGGATCTCTTCGCTCGTTTACGGAATCTGGGCATGGATGATGAAGAAATCAGAAATGCCGTCAATGAGTGGGAGGATAAATAAATGGAAACTCTGGTATGCGAAGGCCTGTCAAAGACCTATGGCAATATTAAAGCGCTCGACCATGTCGACCTGCATCTGGAAGAAGGCAAGATCATCGGCTTACTGGGACCTAACGGTTCGGGCAAGACGACGCTGATCAAGCTGGCATCAAGACTTCTGGTACCGAGCGAAGGAAGAATCACGATCTGCGGTGAGGAACCCTCGGCCAAAACCAAGGCGATGGTCTCCTATCTGCCGGACAGGAACTATCTGCCCGACTGGATGAACAGCGGCGATCTACTGGATATGTACGAGGATTTCTTCGCCGACTTCGACCGGGCGAGGGCATTGACGATGCTGGAATCGCTGGACATCGATATGAAGATGCCTTTGAAGAAGATGTCCAAGGGCACGAAGGAGAAGGTCCAGCTGATCTTAACGATGTCAAGGCATGCGAAAGTCTATCTTCTGGATGAGCCGATCGCCGGTGTTGATCCGGCGGCCAGAGACTACATCCTGCGCACGATCATATCCAATTATGACGAGAACGCGACGGTGCTGATCTCGACGCATCTGATCGCGGATGTCGAGAATGTCCTGGATGAGGCGATCTTCCTCAAGGAAGGAAAGATCGTCCTGCACGAGGGTGCCGACGAGTTGAAAGAGAACACCGGCAAGAGTGTCGATGAGTATTTCAGGGAGGTGTTCAAATGTTAGGAAAACTGATCAAATATGATTTCAAGGCGATGGCCCGCACGATGGTTCCGATCTATATTTCGCTTCTGGCGCTGACGCTGATCTTCTCGGGTATGGTCAGACTGCACTTGGATGAGGGTTTCGTATTTACAATCTTTGCGATTCTGTTCGTATTTACCCTCATCGCTTCGATGTTTGCGAGTGTCGTCTTCGTTGTCGGCCGCTTCATCAACGGC
>JAEEGL012935902.1_pt1 | contig 10969 bp, 11 predicted proteins | sample 9134231 | NCBI WGS metagenome assembly JAEEGL01 (sample SAMN16246548, study PRJNA631951) | gut metagenome | biome: gut microbiome; feature: rumen; material: fiber-attached | host: Bos | place: Iran: Karaj | collected 2018-10 | reverse complement strand
TGATACTGAATACGGTCGAACTTTACCTTGCCAAGCCAGCCTTCCATTTTTTCTACAATACAGAAAGCGAAAGAAGCAATCTGCTTATAGGCACTGATTTTTCTTGGAACTGCCTTGCCTTCTCCATGAGTTTTTGTAAATTCCTTGAGCTGCTTCTGATACTCAATTGCTGCGAGTCTTGCACTCTTAGAGAAGATACAATAAAAGATTGAAACCGGGAAAACAAATAAACGGACCATCCAGCCCGGAGTATACTTAAGAAGTAAAAGCAGGAATTTAAGAGGCTTATTTGTTTTTATAACTTCTTCTGCATCGGCCCAGTGTTTGTGTTCGTCACTCATTTTCCACGTACTGCCCTTACAATTTTTCTAAAAATCAAAATCGGCAGACGGAAAACAAGGCCTATACAAAGTCTTGAATAAACTAAAGAAACACGAACTGAATCAGTAAAATAATTGTAATTTGAAATTCCGTCGGCAGGATAAAAAACCTTTACCGGTTCTGAAATTATCGGAGTACCACGCCAATACTGACGTACAAGTACCTCAATATCGAAGCCCATTCTTCCATCGATATATGGTGTAAAACGAAGCATCTTTATAAAAGGCTCAACCGGATAAATTCTAAAGCCAATCATGGCATCCTTGATATCACCGGAAAGTGTTACGATATGAATCCAACCGTTTGCAAACTTGCGTCCGTTCACGCGTGATTTTGGTGCAGCCGCATCGTACTCCGGATATCCGCAGATGATGGCGTCCGGATTTTGTTGAGATACCTCAAAGAAACGGGCAGCCTTTCCAACATCGTGCTGACCATCAGAATCAAGCTGAAGAATATGAGTAAGACCAAGCTCGCCAGCCTTACGGATTCCGTCCATCATGGCACAGCCTTTTCCACCATTCTTCTTACGGGTAACAACCGTAACCTGGGAATACTTTTCTCCGACCGCAGCAATCAAGGCACGATTCTCTTCGTCATTTCCATCATCAACAACGATAATTGGATAATCGAAAGGTAAAAGGCTTTTTACAACGCCTTCAAGAGTAGCACCGTGTCTATAAACAGGAATTACAAAACCGTACTTCATCAGTCTAAAAAACTTCCTCTAAGCAATTAAGCATTTTCCGGAAGAACACCAAAGTTTCCGGAAGAATAAACCTTTCCTTCAACGTTTGCGTCTGCCATATTAAAAGCAACCGAACCTTTATCTTTCTTATAAGTAAGTTCAAGGTGTATTTTTGTTTCAGGTCTGATTGGAGCCGAAAATTTTATTCTTTTGATATTTGGAACATAACGCTGTGTTCCAAAATATTTTCTTGAGAATCTTGTGATTATTTCAAACTGAGCAACAGCGGGAAGAAGCTTGTATTCAGGGAAATGTCCGTCGAAGAAATCGCTTGTGCTTGGAATCACAAATTCCATAACAACAGAAGTTTCGTCGCGGCTTAAAATCTCTTCATTTCTTATATCGTGATCGTTCATTATTTCTCCTCGAATAAAGCCATAATTTCAAGCTTGTGTTTTTTGCCCTGAACATCTACAGGAAGCTTGTCCATAAAACGCCATTTCTTTGGAATTACGACATTCTCAAAATATTTCATCAGGAAGTCATGGAACCAGCGGTTAATCATAAACTTTTCAGCATCCTTGAACTGCTCGCGTCCCTTTGCATTAAGCACAACCGCAGCCGCAAGATACTGACGAACATCATTGCTGAGTGCCACAACCTTTACATCTTCAACAAGACCTGTTTCCAGAAGGCGGTTCTCAACCTCTGTCATAGAAATACGCTTTTCTTCTATCTTTACGATAGAATCTGAACGTCCTTTAAGAAGGAAGCGTCCGTCCTCAAAAATTTCTGCGAGGTCTGCTGTTGCAAAGCCCTCCGGATTTTTGATATATGGCGAAATGATTCTGAGACAACCGTCATCTCCAAGCCAGATTTTTGCGTTATCAAATGGAGTCCATACAAGCTTATCTTTATTCTGCTGACGATAAGCAATTCCAGAAGTTTCTGTTGAACCATAAACCTCAAGCGGGCAGAAGCCAAAAACCTTTTCTGTCTGTACGGCAAGCTCCGGAGAAACTGCTCCACCACTTGTGAAAATCCAGACATCCTTCATGTTGAGTTTATCTTCAACTTCTACTGTACGCTTTAAGAAGGCTGGTGTTGCAATTATAACATAGCTAACATCGGTCAGCTTTTCGAACTCTTCAGGAAACTCTACTCTGTTTCGGCGGAACGGACAGCCCAAAGTAAACGGAAGTGAAATGCCAAAAAGGAAACCGTAAATATGATGCTGACTTACAGTTGTAATGAGTTTGCGGTTTGTAAACTCGCCTGCCCACTTTGAAATGATGAAGGCATTATCCTCTTCAAATTCCTTCATGCGCTGTGGAACAGCCTTAGGCTTTCCTGTACTTCCTGAAGTGAAAAGGAAGATACTGGTTTCTTCTGCATTAATTTCCGGACAGTTTCTGTAATAAGCCTGGTCCGGCTGAGCAGAAGCACCGTCAATTATATCCTGTGCCATTACGACATCTTTAATTTCTGTTTTCTGATCTGTAATGAAAGCCATACCAGGTTTTCTTACATCATCCATAAAGTTTTCGGTGATATTCTGAGTAAGGAAAGCTGCCTTCTTACACTGAAGGAGGGCAACAAAGGTACAAAGGAAATACCAGTAATCTTCACAATGAAGGATATACTCGTCGGCAGGATTTGCTTCAATAAACTTACGAACCTTTGCCGAATCAATCAAAAAGTCCTTCCAGGTTTTGTAAACACCTTTTGTCCAGGTATCTTCAAAACAAAGTACATAATCATCTTTTCTGGAATCTGCATTGAATTTTGAAATTGGATATGCCTTAATCATTTTTCTATCTACCACTTTTCTGATAATATATTCTACTACAAATAATGTTCCCATTAAAATGTAGGAAATGCCACCGTTATAAACAGCCCATATTTTTCGTGCTGTCTCAGGGCCGACTCTGAACAGCTTTTCTGCAAAGGTTGTACAAACTGCTGCACCACCATTCAGAATAAAAAAACAGCACCATACTATTGTTACTTTGCGGCAATAAGCATTAACCTGCTTTTCATAAGACGACCCCTTAATTGATTTATCTGCCAGGGTCGCAAAGCGGAAAATAATATTCGGTTCAAAAAACAGGGTACTGCCGAATACCGCAAGCAGTGTCGCATTGATTACAACAGAATAGAGCTTAAGGAAAAACTCTTTGCCTGTTATAAAACAAAAAAGACCGGCTGCAAGAAAAAGTGCCGAACTTAGAAGCGGTTTCCAGTCCAATGCAGTTTTTTCATTTTTTCCGGTCTTTCTGCTTCCTGTAGCACTTAAAAAGAATGCCGCTGCCAATGCAACAATACACAAAGAAAGAATCTTTGTATCAACCTTGAATATCACAAGCAGTGTAAAAACAAGGATTGGATAAACGGCAGCAATCACATAAAAAAGCGCCTTAAGGAATTTTTTCATTCGCTTTCCGTCACCTTATGCCATGTATGGTACAAGTGCGTCAACAACATCCTGAACAGTCTTTACAGTCTTGAAAATTGAAGGATCAACGTTACCCTTATCAGCTGGCATAAATTCCTTCATTTTTACAATAAGGTCGATGGAATCAATAGAATCCAAATCCAAATCATCACCAAGAAGTGCATCAGGAGTTACATCACCTTCATCAAGTTCAAATTCTGAAACCAGAATACCCTTGAGTTTTTCAAAAATCTCATCCTTAGACATACTCTACCTCTCTATAGTTTTATGCTTTCTGAGCTGTAATATATTCAGCCAAAGCATTTACTGAAGCAAAATGCTTCTTATTTTCTCCACTTTCAGAAGAGAACTTAACTCCGAACTTCTTCTTCAATGCAACACCGAGTTCAAGTGCATCGATAGAATCCAAACCAAGTCCTTCACCAAAAAGCGGTTCTGAATCTACGATATTCTCCGGCTGGATGTCTTCGAGCTGGAGAGACGAGATAATTACTTCTTTAATTTCTTTCTTCAACTGGTCCATTTATACGTTCCTGTTTTTAATTATATTAAATCTTCCATATTTTATTGTATTGCATTAAAAAAGGCAATAGAAAGTTTAATTACCCTTTGAAAAGAGTTGAAAATCGTGCAATATTTCGCATTTGTTTATAAATAAAATCATAACTTCTTGATAAAACAACCGATTTAGTATAATTTTAATAGAAGAATACATTTAAATATTATTTTGGAGACTTTATGGACTCATCATTTTTTAATATCGACAAGTACAAATCTGACGATATCCGTGCTGTAGACGCAAAATTTGAAGCACAAAAAATTGCATTTGCCCCACTCGCATTCCAGGCGATCAAGACTATGATTAACCTTGGCATCATGCAGGCAATTTCCGATGCCGGCGACGAAGGAATTACAAGAGCCGCTCTTGCAGAAAAAACAAAGATTTCTGAATACGGCGTTGGCGTTCTTTGCGAAATGGCCCTCGGTATGAATGTAATCAAACTTACCAAAGATTCTGCTTCAGATCCTAAGACAGAAAAATACATCCTTGGAAAAATCGGCTGGATGCTTCTTGAGGATGACCTTACACGCGTAAACTTCTGGTTCACAAACGACATCTGTTATGAAGGTGCCTGGGATCTTGAAAAATCTGTTAAGAACGGAAAACCAGAAGGACTTAAGGTATTCGGTGACAAGTGGGTTACTGTTTACGAAGCTCTTTCAACACTCCCGGATCAGCCTAAAAAATCATGGTTTGAATTCGACCATTTCTATTCTGATATCGCATTTCCAGAGGCTCTTCCAATCGTATTTGCTAAGAATCCAAAGCACATTCTTGATATTGGTGGAAACACTGGTAAATGGTCACTTACCTGCTGCCGCTACAATCCGGATGTTAAGATGACAATCTGTGATCTGCCGGGACAGGCTAACGTTGCAAAGAAGAATGCCGCAGATGCAGGTTTCGCTGACCGCGTAGACTTCTCAATGGGAAACGTTCTCGAAGAATCAACAAAACTTCCTGCTAACCCTGATGCTGTATGGATGAGCCAGTTCCTCGACTGTTTCTCTCTCCATCAGGTAACTAAGATTTTGAAGAAGGTTCACGAAGCCGCAAACGAAAACACAAACGTTTGGGTTCTCGAACCACTCTGGGACAAGCAGAAGTTTGAAGCAAGTTCTTACTCTTTGATGGGAACTTCACTTTACTTCACTTGTATCGCAAACGGAAACAGCAAGATGTACCGCTATCAGGAACTTGTAGACGCTATTGAAGAAGCGGGCTTTAAGCTGGATTGTGCACACCACAACCTCGGCAGCAACGCTTACTCGCTGTTATGTTTTAAGAAAGCCTAATATCGAAAATCCGTTAAAAAACGAGCCGTAAGGGTCGTTTTAGGATTATCGAAAGAATGGCTCAGAGGCAAGCTGTGCTTGCCGACTTAAAGAGTTATCTATGAAGGAAATTTATATTTCAAATATTGCAAAGTGGGCACCGGGGCCTGGCGATGACGAACAGTTGTGGCAGAGCTGGCTTAAGGGCGACACTGCAATTGAACAGATTAAGGAATCTCCAAAACTGGAATACACAGACCCTTTGTTCCGACGACGTCTTAGCCAGATTACTAAGATGACTGTTCACGTTGTCCATAAGCTTTTTGAAAATCCTGGAATTTCCAAAGAAACAAAAATCGTTTTCATTTCCCTGCGCGGCGAAATTGAACGCGAATTTACTATAAACAAAGGACTGATTGAAGACGGAATGATTCTTCCTGCGGGCTTTTCCCTTTCCGTTTTCAATACACCGATTTCTTCCGCTACTCTTGCCTTTGGACTCAAGGGCGGATATTCAGTTCTTTATCCTTCTAAAAATGATTTTTCTGAAGCCTTCAAGGCAGCTGTTGCTCCAGTCCTTGCCGGCACAGAAAAAGAAATAATTCTTGTTTATGCAGATGAGCTTGTTCCGGACTATTACGGTGATAAAAGACCTGCGGAAAATATCCCGCTGGCCTTTGCCTGCACTGTAAGCGCCGAAAAGAAGAATAATTGCATTACATTTGATGATTTTTCAAATGTTGAGAAATCTCCGGCAGAATTCCTGAGATTTCTTCTCAAATAGGAAAGGTAATGAGCAAAAAGGAAAAGAATCAGGAAATCAGCTACAAAAGCAAGCTGCCTAAAATCAAAAATATCTTTTTATATCCGTATTTTTGTATTTCAAAAATCATCGCAATAATCTGTTTTGGATTGGGCGCTGTTCTGCTGGCAATTTTTGTTTTCCCTTTTATCCGCCTTTTCACTCTTCATAAAAAAGACTTTGGAATTATTGCCCGCGCTTACGTTTCACACACCTTCCGTGTATTCCTCGGCAATCTTGATATCTGTAAAACTTCCCTTCTTAAGGTTGAAGACAAACAGGCTTTCCGCAATATCCACAGCAAAATCATCATTGCTAACCACCCTTCCCTGCTGGACTTTGTTTACATCATGTCGCTTGTACCTAATTCTACCTGTATCGTACGCGGAGGACTCACACATACTCCGCTGCGCTGGGTAATCAAGCAGGCTTATATCACCAACACAACTGATTTTAATGATGTCCTTGTTGAATGTAAAAAACTTACTGATAAGGGCTGTAATGTTATTATCTTCCCAGAAGGAACCCGCTCTCCACGTATCGGCCGCAATAATTATAAAAAGGGAGCGGCCCGAATTGCTCTTTACTGCGGCTGCGATGTTCAGCCTATGTTTATCGGTGGAAGTGATAAATACGGTCTTGGAAAGCACGACCCTCTCTGGTCCTATAATCATGTTGAACCTTATCTTTATGATATCAAAATGCTGCCGGTTATCCCTATTGCTCAGTTCAAGGAACTGGCTGAGCCTATTGCCGCAAAGCACCTGACAGAAGAAATGGAAAAGGTTATCCGCAGTGCAGGCGATGAATACACAAAAACCTACACCGGAAAAACTCTGAATAATTACTAAGAGATTGCCCGGTCACGCCGGGCAATGACAATAGTGTCATTCCCGGGCTAGACCCGGGAATCTTTTTTTTATGGTAACATTTTCTCGCACCTTGAGTGTTATATAATACAGACAGGAAACAATTGTACAATGAAAACTTTGTCGATGGATGATTTTGATAATCTATACCGCCAGTACGGACCTATGGTTCTCCGCCGCTGCCGCTTCATTTTAAAGAATGAAGAAAAGGCTCTGGATGCCATGCAGGATGTATTTGTACGCCTTATCGAAAGAAAGGAAAAGATCAGCAATGTCTGCTCAAGCCTTCTTTACACTATGGCAACAAACGTCAGCCTTAATAAAATCAGGGCAGACAAACTGCGCTCTGGTCCGGAATTTGATGTAATTGCAGAGATAATTGAAGATTCTGCAAGTTCTGATGGAGCCGAAAAAATTGAAACTTCGATTCTGTTAGACTGCATTTTTTCAGAAAGAGACAGCAAGGACCGGCAGATTGCAATTTTACACTATGTAGACGGCTACACTCTTGAAGAAACATCCCAGAAAATGAAAATGTCTGTTTCCGGAATCAGAAAACGTCTGGAAAAACTCAAGGAATACGCAGGAGGAAGGTATGGCAATTCCAACTAGAATCATCGAAGGTATCAAAACCTCTGAACTGAATGCTAAGAACTTCTACTCAATTTATGGGAAAGAAAACATTGATGCCGCATTGGCAGAACTCGATAAATCCAATATGGAAATTCTTAATACCTATTCTGTGCAGTCTATGCGCGAAGCGGTAGAAAAGAAGCTTAACAAGGAAAACAAGAATATCCTGAAATTCCCGGCTTATAAAATTGTGGGCTATGCGGCTGCGGCTGTGCTTCTTGCGGCTGTTATTGTTCCGGCAGGACTTAAGACTTCTTCCATGTCCGCTGGCAAGGCACCGACAGAAAGAGTCAAGGGCGCTGCGGCCACAAGTTCAGACGAGGCACCAAAGCTTAATCTTTACCGCAAGAAGGGTCTTGAAGTACAGTCTTTGAAAGACGGGGACTTTGCACGCTCTGGCGACGTAATTCAGATTACCTATAACGCAGGCCGTGGAGAATACGGCGTAATCTTCAGCGTCGACGGCAACGGAAACATCACCCGTCATTTCCCTGAAGACAGCTGGACTTCTGCACAGCTCGTACACAGAAACGACGAAACTCCGCTTGACTTTTCTTACGAACTGGACAATGCCCCGGACTTTGAATGCTTCATAATGGTAACATCAAAGAGACAGTTTAATCTTGCTGATCTGGAAAACAAAATTACAAAGAAAACCGACATTGATTATATCAGCGAGCTTTCATATCTTCCAAAGAGGACAGAAGGTACAGTTTTCGTACTTGAAAAATAATCTCTGGAAAAGAACTTAACAACGGATTAGAGGATAATATCATGAAAAACATAAAGACACTGATAATTACGATACTTTTAATATTCTGTATAACTCCGATTTTTGCTGCGACCGCAAACACAGACGAAGTTACAAGCGGAGTAGACCGCTACGCAGTTTTCATCGGATCAAATAAGGGTGGCAAAGGCCGTGAACAGCTTCTTTACGCAGGCAGCGATGCAAAGAATTTCCAGAAGGCAATGTCCGAAATCGGCGGCCTCAGCGATTCAAACAGCTACATTCTTATTGATCCATCAAAAGAAAAGATTGATGAAACACTGTCAAAGATTTCTCAGAAAATCCAGGCCAACGCAGGTAATGCTAAACGCTCTGAGTTCCTCTTTTACTACTCAGGCCACTCAGATGAAACTTCTCTCCTGCTTGGAGATACACCATACGATTACTCAACTCTTAAAAACGCAATCACAGATGTTCCAAGTGACATTCACGTTGTAATTCTTGATTCCTGCTATTCCGGAAACTTCATCCGTACAAAGGGTGGTCAGAAAAGAAAGCCTTTCCTTATGGATGATTCTTCTGTCGTAACAGGACATGCCTATCTCTCCTCAAGTTCTTCAAATGAATACTCACAGGAATCTGATGAAATTGAATCTTCATATTTCACAAACGCAATGATTACAGGATTGCGCGGTGCGGCAGATACTTCGGGTGATAACAAGGTAACTCTTAACGAGCTTTACTCTTATGCCTTCAATGATACTCTTTCAAAAACTGAATCAAGCAAGGCTGGTCCTCAGCACCCGAACTATAACATTACTCTTGTAGGTTCCGGAGACCTTGTTCTTTCTGATATCTCAACTGGTGAATCAATGCTCTCACTTTCCAAGGAAGCAAAGGGTAAGTTCATTATCCGCAATTCAGAAGGACGACTGATTTCTGAAATCAACAAAACTGAAGGGCAGCCTATTTTCATGGCACTTTCTGCGGGTCAGTACTCAGCGGTAATCATTGATGAATATGCTACTAAGCAGGGAACTTTTGTTCTTGAAAAGGACCGCGTTTATGTTCTCGATCAGGATTCCCTCAAGCCTATTAAGCGCAAGAACAACAGAATCCGGGGTACTGTTGAAGATGAAGATCTTGAGGATGAAAGCGAAGTTTTGTCAGACGATGATGAATTCCTCTCTGTTGATGATCTGTACAAGACTAACCGTTCACGCCGCAGATATCAGTCTGAAGGCAATGGAAAGGACAATATAATTTATGATACTTCAATTCGTCCGGCAGTTTCTGAAGAAAACTCAGAAGAAACTTCAAAGGATCTGGATGACGACGAACACTTTAAGTTCCCTGAGTTCAGCATTGCCGACTCAGATATTTTCCACCTGGCTCTTGTTCCTGGTTTCACCTTCCTGAAGCTGGACGGCTCTAAAGATACAACCTTTACCGCTATCGGTATTTTCGGATCTCTTGAAAACAATGTAATGGGATTTCAGCTTTCTAACCTGATGAATATTTCTACTGGTTATGTTTATGGTCTTCAGCAGGCAGGTCTCTTTAATATTTCAAAGAATCTGATGGGTGCACAGATATCAGGGCTCTTCAACATTACACACGGTGATGTTAAAGGTGCCCAGATTGCGGGCTTATTCAATACTTCCTCAGGCAGAATGAGTGGTATTCAGATTGGTGGTCTTGCAAATATTGGCGGTGAAATCGGCGGCTTCCAGGTAGCGGGACTCATAAATGTTGCAAAAAAGATTGATGGCGTACAGATTGGTCTTATCAATGTTGCAGAAGATAATAACGGCATTGCCCTGGGCTTGTTCAACTTTATCAAGAATGGTGTTCATGATGTAGGTGTAAGCTGGAACACAAACGATATGCTTGATGCTTTCATTCAGAGTGGTACAAACAACCTCTTCTTTACTGTTGGTGCCTCTGCCTTCAGACAGGCTGTTTTCAATCCTTACAGTGCTTCACTGATTGAAAATCAGACAGGTGTCTTCTATGCCGGTATCGGTACAAGAATCCTTATGCCTTCTTCAAGTCTTGATTTCGAATTCCTGTGGAAGACTTATGTAGGTTATTACAACACTTATTTAAGAGAGAACGATTTCGATGCCAGAAACGTAATCATCGAAAATATTCCTGCCTTCCGTTTTACCTTAAATCTGACACCAGGCAAGCACCTCACACTGTTCGGTGGACTTGGAGTTGATCTGAACTTCCACGGCTACAACGACCAGGCCTTCAAGTACCTGCCGTCAAAGCTCAACCTCGACTTCGGCGACAGCCTCACCCTCAAACCAAATCTCTTTATTGGTATAAAGATAAGGTAAGCCTAAAAGGTTAAAAAAAAGATTCCCGCTTTCGCGGGAATGACGAATTACTTTGACAACAAATTGTTAAGATGTTTTACGAACTCAGCAGGTTCTTTAACTTCCATGCCGGCGATCATGAGGGCCTGGGTGAAGAGAACTTCTGAGACGTCGGCAATTACTGCTTCGTCTTCGGTGTCCTTGAGGCGGGCAACGATTGGATGGTCGCCGTTTACTTCGAGGATTGGCTT